>ENA-ORCZ01000020-ORCZ01000020.1-marine-metagenome-genome-assembly--contig:-NODE-20-length-299795-cov-41.457513_pt1 | contig 299795 bp, 281 predicted proteins | sample MGYA00237785_ERZ508519 | MGnify/ENA primary metagenome ERZ508519 (study PRJEB26189, sample SAMN06268790) | marine metagenome | isolation source: Bioluminescent Bay, La Paraguera, Puerto Rico | place... | reverse complement strand
CGGAGTACTTCTTCGGTGCGGGCATCGCTGGTGTTCCTTCCAGGTTTCGATGTCTCCATCAAACCCGGTGCGGGACATCGCGCCGTGGACGGGACGGCACCCGCGATGACCGTCTACCGCTCCGGTACCGGTCGGCGTTCGGTGTTGTCGTTGCCGGTTGATCGTCGGTTGTTGGCGGATGAGCTCTTCCTGATGGCGCATCACGACGTGTCGGGTCAGTTGCGGGTGACGGCGCGGATCGCCGGGTTGGGGGTGGCGGCCGCGGTGTTGGTGGACCTGGTGGTGGCGGGGGTGTTGGAGGTGACGCCGTCGGGGCATCTGGCGTGTCCGGAACCGGGGGTGCGGCTGGTCGGGTTGGAGCGGCAGATAGCGGCCTGGGTGGCGGCTGAGCCGGGTCAGCCGGTTCCGGTGTGGCTGGACGTTCTCGCCGATGTGTCGGTGCCGGCGATCGGTCAGCGGTTGTCCGATGCGGGGGTGGTGCGTCCGGTGCGGGTGCGGCGGCTGGTGACGGTCCGGACGGTGTGGGAGCCGACGGACATGAATGTGGCGGCGTGGCCGTGGGCGCGGTTGGCGACCAGGATCGGTCGTGGTGACCGGTTGGACCAGTTCGACAGCGTTCTGGCGCGGTTGTGTGTGGCTGTTGGTGTCGAGGGCCGGTTCCTCGGCGGTGAGCCGCGGGTTCGGCGGCGTCTGGACCGGTTGTTGAGCCTGGTGCCGGCGCAGGTCGACGTCCTGTTGTGGGAGTTGTCGGCGGCGGTCGGTCGGGCTGTGTTGGGTGGTCGGACCTGACCACCGTCTGCCCTGTTCAGGCGTCTGCTCAGGCGCCCTGCCCGATCTTTTCTCTGACCTGCCTCCGTCTCGTCTGGTTCTTGTCTTTTCTTGGGGGATCGTTGTGTCTGTTTCTCATGGTGTGCCGCGTCCGCGTCGGGGTGGTGTCGCCGCTGCTCTGGCGCGGTCGCGGCTGGGTGTGCCGCAGGTGGTGTTCTTTGTCCTGGCGGCTGCGGCGCCGATGACGGTGGTGGCGTCGGCGGTGCCGACGGCGTATGCGGTGACGGGCCTGTCGGGGGTGCCGGTCGCGTACGCGGCGACCGCCGCCGTGATGGTCGTGTTCGCGGTCGGCTACGTCGCGATGTCGCGGCATGTCGTCAACGCCGGGTCGATGTACTCGTACGTCGCCCACGCTCTCGGCCCAGCGACCGGGGTGGCGGCGGCGTTCGTGGCGGTGGTCGCCTACAACCTGATGCAGATCGGCCTGTACGGGGCGTTCGGCGTCGTCACCGCCGCGACCGTGTCGGCGGTGGCCGGTGTCAACCTGCCGTGGTGGGTGTGGGCGCTCGCCGGCTGGCTGCTGGTCGCGGTGCTGGGGTTGGCGCGGGTCGACCTCAACGGCCGGGTCCTGGGTGTGCTGCTGATCGCGGAGATCACCGTCGTGGTGGTCTTCGACACCGTCATGGCCACCCACCCCGCCGCCGGGGGACTAGCGCTGCACGGGTTGGCGCCGGCGCATCTGGCGGTGCCGGGGATGGCGGCGATCCTCGTCGGTGGGATCGCCGGCTACGTCGGTGTCGAGGCCACCACCGTGCTCGCGGAGGAGACCCGCGACCCCCGCCGTACGGTCGCCCACGCCACCTACACCGCGATCGCCGTCACCGCGATCCTCTACGCCGGGTCGGCGTGGGCGATGCAGACCGCCGCCGGCCCCACCACGATCATCGACGCCGCCACCCGCCATGGGCCGGAGTTGATGTTCGTCCTGGTCGACGGCCACCTCCCACGCCTGATCGTCGACGTGGGCCGGCTGCTGCTGGTGACGAGCCTGTTCGCCGCTCTGCTCGCCTTCCACAACATGGTCGCCCGCTACCTGTTCGCGTTGGGCCGAGAACAGGTCCTTCCCGCCGCGCTGGGGCGTACCCACGGCCGGACCGGGGCGCCGCGGCTCGGCTCGCTGGCCCAGACCGGTGTGGCCGGCCTGACCATCGCCGGCTACGCGCTGGCCGGCCTGGATCCGATCGTTCATCTGTTCTTCTGGCTGACCGTCACCGGCGGGCTGGGTGTGTTGATCCTGATGACCGCGACCAGCCTCGCCGTCCTCGCATACTTCCGCCACGACCGCCGGGGTGAGTCCCGCTGGTCGACCGCGTTCGCTCCCGGCGTCGCGCTCAACCTGCTGGTGTTCATCCTCGGCGGCACTCTCATCGGTTTCGGTGACCTCCTCAACACCCCTGCCGGCTCGCCGGCCCGGTGGGCGCTGCCCGGCCTCTACGCCGCCGCCGTCACCGCCGGTCTGGTCTGGGCCGCTGTCCTGCACCGCACCCGCCGTCACGTCTACGCCACGGTCGGCGCGGGTGCCGACGCCGCGACCCGCTCCACCACCCACCCGACCCCCGCCGCACGTAAGGAGATCCGTCGGTGACCACCACCCCCACCACGACCGTGGTCCGTGTCGCCGACCGCCACGACATCCCCGCACTCACCGCGACCCTGGTCGAGGCGTTCGTCGGCACTCCGGACGCCGTCTGGCTCATCCCCGACCCCGGCGAACGCCGACGGATATACCAGCAACTGTGTCCTGCGATCCTCACCCACGCGATGACCTCGGGCACCGTGTACACCAGCGGCGACCACGCCGGCGCCGCCGTCTGGCTGCCCCACACCACCGCCCACACCCCCGACCCCCACCACACCGCGCTGGTCACCCGAGCCGCCGGCCCGCACGCCGGACGGTTCACCCGCCTCGCCGCGCTCCTGCACGACCACGCCCCGCGCCGCCCCCACACCTACCTCGCCTACCTCGGCGTCGCCCCCACCCGGCAGCGCCGGGGTGTCGGCACCGCCCTGCTCGCCCACCGGCACGCCATCTGCGACACCGCCGGCACTCCCGTCCACCTCGTCGCCACCACCACCGACGCCCGACGCCTCTACCAACGGCACGGCTACTACGACACCACCCCCGCCCCGGTGCACCTGCCCGACGGCGGACCACCCCTGTGGCCCATGTGGCGTCAACCCCGCCCCGCCGGCCGACCCGCCCCCACCGGCACCCGCTGATGACCGACACACCCATCGCCACCATGACCCGACAGCCCACCATCGACACTCGGCGGCCGACGCTCGCCCGGATCGTCAACTACTGGGCCGGCGGCAAGGACCACTTCGCCGCCGACCGCACCCTCGCCGACCACATCACCGCAGCCCATCCCGGCATCCCCCACGGCTACCGGGCCGCCCGACAGGCCGCCGCCCACACCGTCACCCGCCTCGCCGCCGACGGGATACGCCAGTTCGTCGACCTCAACCCCGGGCTGCCCGACCCGGACGGCGCCGACACCCACACCATCGCCCAACACGTCGCCCCCACCAGCACCATCGTGTACGTCGACCACGACCCCCTCGTCCTCGCCCACTGCCGCGCCCTGCACACCAGCCACCCCGCCGGAAACGTGATCGTGGTCGATGCCGACCCCACCCGACCAGCGCACCTGGCCACCGCCGTCACCGCCCACATCGACCTGGCCGAGCCGGTCGCGGTCATGGCCACCAACGTCGCCCACCACCTCGCGGACCACCACCTCCACGACCTGGCCGGCCACCTCGCCCGACACCTACCCATCGGCAGCCGGATTGTGGTCACCATCCACACACACCCCGTCGACCACCGGCTCCGGGCCGCGCGGCACCACCTCGTCGCGGCGGGAATCCCCTACCACCACCGCACCCCCGACCACACCGCCGCCCTACTCCACCAACCCGGCCTCACCACCCCACACCATCCGCCGCCGAACCCGGACGCCACCAACCACTCCCGCGGCACCACAGCCGCCGTCCTCATCGCCCATGCCAACCCCCGCATCCGCTGACCGACCCGCCCCTCCCCGCCACACCCGAGGAGCCCACCCCGCCATGACCCGCCAACCACACCGAACCCCCGACCGCACCCCCGCCGACCCCCCGACCCGCCACTGACCCCATGGCCGCCGAATACCGCCTCTACACCAACGCCACCACACCCGCCGCCACCGTCCTGAACCTGATCGGAGCCACGCTGCACGCGCAACCGGTCGAGATCGGCCTCACCCGCGACGACATCACCGTCCAGGCCCGGCCCCTGCACCCCGACGACGACCTCGCCGGCTCCTACGGCCAACACCACGCCCGCCTCGAAGTCCTCTACCGCCACCGGCCCCACCACACCAACGCCCACCAGGAAACCGCCGACATCATCAACAGCGCCGTCACCCTCCTACGGACACACCCTGGCGACGCCACCCTCGTCCACCACGAACAGATCGTCATACGCCACCACGGAGGCCGCACCACCATCAACGCCGACTGGCCCGGATGGCACGAAACCCCCACCCTCCACTGGTACCGCGACGCCATCCCCGGCCGAAGCATGCCGACGAGCCACACCTTCCGCGGCGACGTCCTCAGCCGAGAGCAGATCATCGACCTCCTCACCCGACGCCGCACCAACCCGGTCAGCGTCCGCCTCGGCGAGCGCCACCTCGTCGGCATCACCTACGAAACCCGACACCACGAAATCGTCCTCGACCTCGACCCCATCGCCGTCGACGACATCCTCACCGCCCTCACCACCGACCACCCCCAGCCATGTCCGGCGGGCCCGGAGTAATCGTGCTGCTCATCCTCACCGCCGCCGACGGCCCACCCGACGACCCCCACACCCACGTCCTGCCCGGCACCGACCGCGCCCATCTACCCGACCCCGGCCAGCAGCCGCCATCGGACCACCGACTGGTCACCTGCTCCCTCACCCTGGACACCCCTCGCGAGGAGCGGCGATGAACCCCACCACCGGCAGACAGGGCATCCTCGCCGCGTGTCTGGCCGCCGTACTCGTGAGCGTCGCCGGCGGGTGCGGGACCGACCCCAAGGACCCGCGGCCCGACCCGACACCGCCGTATGACCAGATGCCCCAGAACCTGTGCAACCGGCTGCGGTCGGAGGACCTGTTCCGGCGATCCGGGCTCACCCTCGCTCCCGCCCGGGACCACCACACGACCTACAGCGTGGGACGGACCCACTGGTCGGCGTACTGCATCTACGTCGCCCACGCCACCAACGGGCGTTTCACCACCAAACTCGGCGGCTTCGAACCCGTCGGCGGAATACAGATCCGGGTCTACGACGACGTGCCAGGAGCGGTCGAGGCGTACAACCAGGACGCCGCCCGCTACATCGACCTGTGGAAGGACACCACACCCGGCACCACCACCACCGACCCCACCGGCTGGTGGGAAGACAGCGGAATATCGTTCGAAACCGTCGAAGACCTCGACACGAACAGCACCACCGGCGGCGGCCTCGGAGCCACCCAGATCGACATCACACACCTCGTCCGCGACGAGAACCTGGTCGTGATGGCGTACGTGCAGGCACTGACACCCACCGCGGAGACGGACACCGCGCTCGCATTCCTGCACGACCTCACCGACACGCTGACCGACCAGACAGCCAGACGCCTCGGCCGCTAGCCAGACGGCCCAACCCGACCGGACCGGAAGGCAACCCAATCACACCCGGGCCACAGCCATGGACACAGCCCAGGTTGCGGTTAAGTCCATGACGGCAGGAAGACGACGACCTGTACCCGCGGGATCTCTGGAGTGCCCATCCGCGCTCGGCAGCAACCAGGCAGAAGACCGATGCCGGCGGCATCAACCCGACACGCCGCCACCGCGATCGCGGCCCACCAGCCCGCCGGCCACACGGCCCGACCGACCGATACAGGGGAAGGAGGACCTTTGACCACAGTAATGGTGGACTACCACGGCCACCGCGAGCCGTTGCCCGACCCGGTCCGCGCCGCCGAGTTGTTCGCCGGTCAGGCTGAGTCGATCATGGCCCACGGTGGAACCGGCCAGACCATCCGGATCGGCCCCGTGGACGGGCCAGCTCAGCTGCCGATCGACGTCGACACGCGCGTCAACCGGGCCGCGGTGTGCTGGCTCCCGGACGGCACGCGGGGCATCGAGCGCGAACCTGTCGGCCCGATCGCGGTTGTCGAATCGCCCGATTCCGGCCTGGTCACCGTGCCCGCCATCCTGGCCCGGGTCAGTGTCGTCGCCGCCGGCCGCGCCGTCGCCGAGTACACCGCCACGGGCCACCGGCCCACCTGCCTTACCTGGCGGTCAGAGCACCAATGACCCGGGTGATGCCGGGGAGGGGTCGGGGCGGCGCGATCGACTCTTGCGGGAGAAGGACGGGGCTAGCGGACAATGCGCGCGCCGGCGGTGCGGATGTCGCCGACCACGATCAACCGCAGCCGGTAGGTGACGAACTTCTGCATGATGCCGCCCGGAATGGCCGGGTTGCGCCCGGCGGCGAGCATGGTCACCCGGCCCGGCCTTCCCCCGCGCTGCGTACCACACCCTGCAGTCCGGGCTGCATCCGTCGACGCCGACGCGGTCGTGGGCGTCTTGGGTGTTCGCTGGGTGCTCCCCGCATAGCGGGTCATATTCGGCAAATCTGGCCGGATAGAGGGTGGGCCAACCATCGATTGATGGCTATTTTCCCAGTTCATGTGGTGGGCCGCCTGGGACTCGAACCCAGAACCTAAGGATTAAAAGTCCTCAGCTCTGCCGATTGAGCTAACGGCCCGTCAAGGGCCAACCCTACTCCGCCTGGCCGCAGCCTCTGCACCCGCCCGTCTGCTGCCCGGGTCTAGGTCTGTCGCGGCTGACCGGTTCGGTCAGGCGGCCGGTGTGCCGGAGCGAGCCGTGCAGGCCGCGATCCCTGGGCAGGCCTCGATCGTGGTCTCGATCCGTGAGCCGACGGGCCGCCCCGCTCGCGGCGTCGGCATCACACGACACTACTGGGAGCTGTGCGCGAGCGATGCGATCTCGGTCAGCGCATCGACATGTGCGGCGAAGGCCTGCCGTCCGGTAGGCGTAAGCTGCGCCCACGTCCGTCGGCGACCGTTGAGTGTAGCCCTGCGCAGCCTGAGGTAGCCCGCATCCTCCAACTGTTTGATGTGTTTGGACAGTGCCGAGTCGCTGATCCCGAGTGCCTCTCGCAGCATCTGGAACTCGGCCTCGTCGAGAGGAGTCAGCAGGGAACAGATGTGCAGGCGGTGGGGTGCGTGGATGACCGGATCGAGGCGGGGCACGGTCACCACGGCGTCTCTGCCGACGCGGGGCTGCGGGCGCTCATGACGGTCGTCCCGTGACCCTTCGTCGAGTCGAATTGCGCAGAAGCTCGAGCACCGTGAAGAGCACCAGACCCGCGACCGCCCCGGATGCCGACGGGATCCACCACTGCCGGGACGCGTCGAACGCCTGAGCTGCGAACAATCCGAGTCCGAGCATCACCAGTGGTGCGGCCACGACGATGGCGAGGGCTTCGGCAGTGCCGTGCACGGCCCTCACCCGCGCCACGACGCGGTGCCGCCACGCGCCGAGGGCCACGAGCCCGGCGATGAGAAGGGTAGCGACGCTCCATGTAGCGAGTGGGCCGTCGTAGACGGTGGCGACAGCCATGGCGGCGGACCACGATGACACGGCTGCGGCGAACCATCGCGAATACAGGCCCTTGCTCAGCCCGAACTGCTTCATCCGCTCGATCGATGTCAAGGCCCTCGTCGCCTCATCCGGCGTGGGGTCGTCGGGAAAGATGGCCATAGGTTCCTCTCTTTCCAGTACGGAAAGAGTAGCGGTGACTTTCCGCCTTGGCAAGTCACGGCAGGAGTGCGGAGACACGTTCACGACATCCGCATGGTCCGGTCCGTAAGCGCCGTCGGACGGGGTGGTGATCCGCGCCTTCTCAGGCGTTGGCGATGCTCGTCAGGGCTCTGTGGACCAGCGCGGTCTGTCGGCCGAGCGTCCGGCCGGCCAGCAGTTCGCGCAGCGGGACGCGGACGCCGAACTCGTCATGGATGCGCCGGGCCAGCTGGGTGATCAGCAGGGAGTCGCCGCCGAGGGCGAAGAAGTCCGCGTCCTTGGCGAGATCGTCCTGCCCGAGTACCTCGGCCCAGAGCTTCGGCACCGTCACCTCGGGATCGGGATTACCCGTGGGGGTCGTGGTAGCTGTGGTAGCGGTGGTGGCCGTTACCGCCGGGCTGCGGTTCACCTCGGGTGCGAGCAGGCGGGGCCCGGCGAAGGCGTAGCCAGGCAGATGGATGCGCCGGCCTTCGCCAGCCCCGAGGGCGTGTGGCGGCACCGGCACGCCCAGGGTCCACAGCCGGCCGAGGGCCTCGAGGATCGACCGGCCGGGGTCCCCGCCACCGGGATCGAGCGGCACTGCGGTCAGCCCGGCGGCTGCGGTCGCAGTGGCGAGGGCTTGCCCAGGGCCGACCTCCACAGCTACGCAGTGCGGATGCTGCCGGGCAAGCGCGGCGACGGCGTCGCCGAAGAGTACGGGCCGGCACACCTGCTCTACCAGTGCGGCGACGGTGACGGTGCCGCCGACCGGAACAATCTCCCCGGTCAGGTTTCCGGCCAGCGGTGTCATCACCGGACGTAGAGCCGCCCCGGTGAGTGCCCCAGCCAGTTCGGGCACCGCAGGCTCCATCAGCCGGGAGTGGAAGGCGTGGCTGGTGTGCAGCCGGCGGGCGAAGACCCGGTCGCCGATGTGCCGGCGCAGCCGTTCCACCTCCTGTTCGGTGCCGGCGAGGGTGCAACTGGCCGGACTGTTGACCGCTGCCAGCGTCAGGTTGGCGCCCGATTCGGCGATCAGGTCCCAGGCGGTGTCGGCATCGCAGCCGACAGCCAGCATTGCGCCCGGCGGGCAGGACTGCATGGCACGCCCTCGGATGACGACGAAGCGAGCGGCATCGGCGAGCTCGAGTACGTCGGCGAGACACGCCGCGGTGATCTCACCGAGACTGTGGCCGAGGAGAGCGCATGGTGCCATGCCGAGACCGGTCAGGGCACGCCCGGCGGCGTAGCCGACCGCGAACAGGGCCGGCTGTGCCAGCTCTGTGCGGGCTAGCTCGTCGGCCGGGAAGGCGGGGTCGAACAGCGCGCGGCGCAGCCGCTCGGACAGCTCATCGTGGAACACGGCGAGGCACTCCTGCAGCGCCATGCTGAATCCGGGCAGCGCCGTTGCGTACCCGGTAGCCATCCCCGGCCGCTGCGAGCCCTGGCCGGGCAGTAGGAAGGCCACCGAAACCGGCCCGGCCGGCGCGCGGCCACGTGTGCGCAGCGAGCGCTGTTGCAGCAGTTCGGCGACTTCGGCGCTGTCGCGGCCAACCACCGCCAGGCGTTCCGGCAGCTTGGCGCGACCGACGGCCAGAGTTGCGGAGACGTCGGCGAGGTCCGGTTGTTCGCGGCGCAGGTGCGCTGTCGTCCGTTCCACCGTCCGGTCGAGGGCCTCCGGATCAGAGGCGGACAGAATGACCACCCGGTCCCGGACGGGTGCCACGGGCCGGGCCGGCGCGGGCTCCGGTGCCTCGACGATCATGTGAGCGTTGGTGCCGCCAATGCCGAACGAGCTGATTCCAGCGCGCCGGGGGACCGGCCCGGTCCAGGGCTCCGCAGCCGTCGGCACGCGCAGTGGCGATCCTTCGGCGTCCAGCAGCGGGTTGAGCGCGGTGAACCCGGCGACGGGGGGGACGACGCCGTCCCTGACCACCCGCATCGCCTTGATCAGCGCGGCCAGGCCGGACGCCGCGTCGAGGTGGCCGACGGTGGCCTTGAGCGCGCCGACGGCGACCTGGCCCGGTGCGGCACCCATGGCAGCCAGCGCCGCGCTCGCCGCGGCCCACTCGATTGGATCGCCGATCCGGGTACCGGTGGCATGCGCCTCCAGATAGCCGATGGATGATCCGGGCACGTCGGCGACGGCCAGGGCGGTCCGGATCACCTCCTCCTGACCGGTCAGTGAGGGCGCGTAGTAGCCGACTTTGGCGGCGCCGTCGTTGTTGACCGCACCGCCGAGCAGAACTCCGTACGGATCGGGGCCGTCGCCGAGGTCGGCGAGCCGGCGCAGCACCACGGCCACTACCCCGGAACCGGCCACGACACCGTCGGAGTGCTCGTCGAACGGCCGGCACTGCCCGGAGGCCGACTGGATGCCGCCGTCGACGTGCAGGTGGCCGCCCTGCGGGAAGTCGATGCCGGCGGCCGCCACCAGGGCCGTGTCGCATTCGCCGTTGATCAGGGCCTGCGTGGCGAAGTGCACGGCAACCAGCGAGGAGGAGCAGGCGGTCTGCACGCTCAGCGCCGGGCCGGTCAACCCGAGCTTGTAGGCGATCAGACTGGCGATGAAGTCCGGTTCGGTGCCGTGCAGGGCCTGGTCCAGGGTGAGCGGGTCGAGTGGTCCGCCGGAGAGCATGGCTCGCAGGTAGCCGCTGCCGCTGCCGCTGGTGAAGACGGCGATGTTGCGGCCGGTACTGTCGCCGGGTGCCGCTTGTGGCGTGATCCCGGCATCCTCCAGGGCAGACCAGGCGACCTCGAGCATCAGCCGGTGCTGTGGGTCCATCAGTTCGGCGTCACGGGCGCTGATACCGAACAGCCGGTGGTCGAAGCGATCGACGTCGGCGAGTACGCCGCGGACGGGGACGTAGCCCGCCGCGCCGGCGACTTCGGCCGGCACGCCGGCGTCGAGTAACTCGGCGCGGGTCAGTCGGCGGGTCAGGACCGCCCCGCCCTTAACGGCGTCCCACCACGAGTCCAGGTCGGTCACGCCCGGCAGACGGGCGGACACCCCGGTCACAGCGACGTCGAGAGCGCGGTCCCGTTCCATGGACGACCTCCGGAGGAAGATGCGGCGATCAGTGCCGAACCCAACATTGCCGCACTAGGCAATTTATGGCAACCTCTTGACAAGCTTGGCACAAAGTTGATCCGACGGGATGGAGAAGAGGATGCGATCCACATCGCACGCCGCTGAGCCGACCCGGCTGCTGGACGAGCCCGTCTGCCTGCACCGGCTCACCGATCCGGTGCTGCACGCCGAGGGCGACCCGCACCGGGTGTGGCGCTGGATGCGTCACCACGCGCCGGTGCTGCGCCATCCCGACGGCGACCTGCCGGCATTCTGGTCGCTGACTCGGTACGAGGACGTCCGAGCCGTCTACCGCGACCCGGAGAGATTCTCGTCCCGCCGCGGTGTGCTACTGCGCCCTGCCTACCGGGGCGAGGACCCTGGCGGCGGTATGACGCTGGCACTCACGGACCCGCCCCGGCACAAGCAACTGCGCGCGGTCGTCGCGGGCTGGTTCACCACCCGCTCGGTCCGATGGCTGGAAGAGTCGATGCGTGACTCGGTGCGCGCCATCCTCGCCCGGGTGGTCGACGAGCCGGTCGTCGACTTCCTGCAGGACGTCGCAGGCAGGCTGTCGATGTATCTGATCGGCTCCATCATGGGCGTTGCGGAACACGACCACGAGAAGCTGTTCCGCTGGACCAACGAGGCATTCGAGGCGGGTGTCTCGCTGGCCGCGCACCAGGAGCTGATGCACTACTTCATCGGATTGATGGAGCGTCGCCTCGTCGAGCCGGCCGACGACCTGGTCAGTGCCCTGCTCGGCGGCACCATCGACGGTGCCCTGCTCACCGAGGAAGAAGTCCTGCTGAACTGCGAGAACATCGTTGGTGCCACCGAGAACGGGCGGCTGGCGATCGCTGGCGGAATGGCCGCGTTCCTGGCGCGCCCCGACCAGTGGGAGCGGCTCGGTGCCGATCGGTCTTTGCTGCCGACGGCCGTCGAGGAGGTGCTGCGGTGGACGTCAAGTGCTACGCACAGCATGCGGACGGCCACCCGGGACTGCGTCATCCGCGATCAGCGGATCGCGGCCGGTGATCGGGTGGTGCTCTGGGTCGCGTCGGCCAACCGGGACGAAGATGTCTTCGTCAGCCCGGACCACTTCGACATCGGCCGTACCCCCAACCGTCATCTCGCGCTCGGTATCGGGGAGCACTTCTGTCTGGGCGCCACGCTGGCCCGCGCACAGATGCGGATCCTGTACAGCGAACTGCTGGACCGGATCCGGCTCATCGAACCGGCCGGTCCGGCGCACCGGGTCCGGTCCATCGCGGTCGCTGGGCCCGAGACGCTGCCGATTCGCCTGACACCGCGGTGATCAGAGCGTGCGGATCCGCTCGCCTATTCGCTTGCTCATCTCTTCGACGGTCGACTCGGCGATCACGTCGCGCCGGAAGTACAGCGTCAGCCGCAACCCGCCGTCCTCGCCTGGCCAGATCTCCGCGTGCAGTTCAAGCGGTAGGTCAAGATAGGGCTGGCGGACGAAGGTGGTCCGGGCCCCCTCCAGTGCGAGTTCCCCGGGCGCGTTGTCCTGCACGGCGAACAGGTTCTGGAACAGTGGTGGTCGGCTGCCGCCGGGCAGATCGAGCAGTCGCAACATGTCCTGAAACGTCACGTCCTGTGCCGAGAACGCCGCTGCGAAGTCGCGCTGGGCCGCCCGTAGGGCGCCCGGTCCCTCACCGAGCGCTGCGCCGCGCAGCCGCAGGCACAGCATCGCGATGTGGCACCCGACGGCGAGCTCCGAGCGGGCTCCGTGCCGCTGGGCGACCGGGACGCCCACGGCGAAGTCCCGCTGCCCGGTGACCTCGGCGAGAGAGACCGCGTAGTGGTGCAGCAACGCCGCGAATCGGCTGACACCAGCGGCTTTGGCTTCGGCGTCAACTGCGGCCACCATGTCCGGCTCGATGGATACCTCGACGAGGCCGGTGCCGGCGACCTGATCCGGTCCGGGCAAGACCGGCCAGTGCAGGGACGGCACCCGGGCGAGCTCGATCCGCAACCTTTCACGCTGGTCCACCAGGCCGCTCATCGCGAGCCGCTCGATGTAGTCGCCGTAGGCGCGGGCGAGTGCCGGCGGCGCGGGCTGGTCCGGCGGCGGCGCACCACGCCGGGCGGCGTTGTACGCCGCCGCCAGGTCCCGGGCGAGCACCGACTCCGACCAGCCGTCGAACGCGATGTGATGCACGACGATCCCGAGCACGGTCGCGTCCCCGGCCGGTGACACGGCCACCCGCCACACATCCGCATCCTCAATCAGCAGCTCGCTGGTGAAGAGCGCACGCAACGCCGCGATAGCGGCTGGCACGGACGGCTGCGCTGGCAGTCTCTCCAGCGGCGGCGGGTCGACCTCGGTGATCCGTGCCATCGGCCGGGGATCGCCCAGGTAGGCCGCGCGCAGCGGCTCATGCCGGGCGTGCGTCGCGGCGATCGCGGACTCGAGCGCCTCGTGGTCGAGCTCGCCGTCGATCACCCAAGTCAGTAGACAGTGCGAGGTCAGGTCCGTCGGGTCGAGCAGATGCCGGGTCAGGAAGATCAGCTGCATGGGCGTGAGCGGGACGACGCCCACCTCGGCGTCGCCGGTGTCCGCCGGTGCACCGGTGTCCGCCCGTGCACCGGGGTCGGCTCCTTGCAGCCAGCCGGCCAGCCCGGTGACGGTCGGATGGTCGAGGAACTGGGCGAGCGGGACCGGCCGTTCCAGCCGATCTGCCAGGCGCGCGCAGACCCGGCCCATGTCCAGCGAACTACCGCCCAGGTCGCTGAGGGACACGTCCAGCGGCACCCCGGTGCGGCCCAGCACTTCGGCGAAGACCTCGGCGACGACGACAGCCATGCCGGCCGGCCGATCGACGTGCCCGTTACCGGCGGCATGGCGACCGACGGCGACGGCGCGTGACAGGAGAGCCCGTTCGTCGAGCTTGCCCTGCGGCGTCACCGGAAAGGCGGCGATCGTCCGGATCTCGGCGGGCAACAGATAGGCGGGAAGCGCCTCACGGAGTACCGGTAGCGCCTCTCCGAGCGGGTCATCCGGCTGCTCTGGCACACACCAGGCGATCAGCCGAGGCTCAGCGCCGCCCGTGCGGTCGACCACCACCCGGCAGGAGCGTACCGGTAGCAGGGCGATGATCCTGCGCTCGATCTCCGCCGGCTCGATGCGATGGCCGCGGATCTTCACCTGCCGGTCGGCGCGTCCACGGAAGTGCAGCAGCCCGCTGGCGTCCCGGACCCCGAGGTCGCCGGTGCGGTACGCACGTACCTCCTGGTCGCCGACCCGGATCGTCACGAACTTGCGCGCGGTCTGCTCCTCGTCACCGACGTAGCCCAGCGCCAGCCCGGTGCCGGTGAGGCAGATCTCGCCGATCTCGCCGTCCGCGCACGGCCGGCTGCCATCAAGGAGGTGCACCCCGGTCTCCGGGACGGGACGGCCCAGTGGCACCCCGTCCGGGTGTTCGGCGTCGGCCGGTGAGATCGGGTGGGTGGTGGCGAACACGGTGCACTCCACCGGACCGTATCCGTTGAGTAGGACGATGCCGGGGTGGCGGCGCAGAAACCGGCCTACGTGGGTGGGTGAGAGACGTTCTCCACCGATCATCAGCAGGCGTAGCCCGGCGAACGCATCTGGGTCCTCATCGACCAGCATATTGAACAGGCTGCTGGTCAGCCAGGTGGTGGAAACCCCGTGCCGGCGGATGCCGTCGCGCAGCCCGTCGGCGGTCAGGTATGGCTCCGTGACGATCACCGAGGTGCCGCCGTTGGCGAGTGCCGCCCACAGTTCCAGGGAGAACGCGTCCCATGGCGCCGGCGCGGCCAGCGGGATCACAGTGTTTTCGTCGAAGGTGGCGAAGGTGTCGACCGCGAAGAGCCGGGCGGTGGCGCGGTGGGGTGTGAGCACGCCTTTCGGACGTCCGGTGGTTCCCGAGGTGAAGAACACACAGCACGCCGTGTCCCCACTGACTTCGGCGGGCCGGAATCCGGACGGTGCGGCTGCCTCGTCCACCGGAGGTGTCCACACCGGGAGGTCGGGCCCGGCGACCGGCTCGGCGGCGATCAGCAGCGGCGCGTGGAGCACTGCGGTGACCTCCCGCAGGCGTGCTGCGGGCCAAGCCGGGTCCAGCAGCGCATAGGCGGAACCGGTCTTGAGTACTGCGAGGAGAGCGAGCACGAGGTCCGTCCCGCGTGGCAGGACGATCGGCACCTGATGGCCCGCGGTCACGCCCTCGGCGGTGAGCCGGGCGGCCCAGGCGTTCGCCGTGGCGTCCAGCTCGCGGTAGCTGATGTGGCGATCCTCGGCGACCAGCGCCGTGGACCCGGGCCGGCACCGGGCTGTCCGGGCCACCCGCTGGTGCAGGCCCTCGTCGAGACGGGCGGGCCCCACCGGCGGTATCGGATTGGTCTGCACGGAGTGCCTCCCGTCGGCTGGCGACACATCTGCATGGCTAGCGCCAACCTCTGCCATGTTGCCACCGGTTGCCAAGAGTGGCAACCCTGGTCAGCGGGTACCCGTTCCGGCAGTGGTTTGGGAGATGTCCTGGGTCAGCGTCTCGGCGATGGTGCGCCAGACCTCTGCTGCGAGTTCCGGGTTGCGCGCCTCCTGCGCCTGCTGCGCGAGGTCCTTCAGTGTGCGCACGCCGTGCTCGTGATCGCCGTCGAGGATGCGCAGCCGGCAGCACAGCGCCTGAAACCGGATGCGGTCCCGGAACGACAGCAGCAGCGCCTGCCCGTCGATCTGCGCGCAGATCGCTCGAGCCTCGTCCAGTCGGTCCTGCTTGACGGCGAGGTGGGCGCGCAGTGCGGTCAGCTGTTGGGCGTGCAGCTCGGTGCCGACCACCCGTAGCACCGGGGTGACCTCGTCCAGCAGCGCCTGCGCGGGTTCGGTGAGGGCGGGAGTGAGCTGGAGATAGAGGGAAGCCGCCGCGAGTCGTAGCCGGATCCACCGGAGCAGGTCCTGGCGGCCGTCGAGCCCGAGCAGCGCACGCTCGAGCAGATCCTGGGCGGCTCGATAGTCGCCCTGTCGGATGCGGACAGTGGCCGCCGCCCACAGCGCCTCGACCTGCAGCGTGCCCGCTGCCTGCTCGGTCAGTCTGCAGAGCTGGTCGGCATGGGTCCATGCCTCGGTCAGCCGGCCGAGCTCAGCCTCTGCGGAGACCAGTGCGTGCAGGGCACCGGCCCGGTCCGCCACCGACAGGCCCTCGGCGGCCTGCCACGCCGTCATCGCGTGCTTGCGGGCCGACTCGTTGTCGCCGAGCAGGCGCATACAGCGGGACAGCTGGATGTACGCCCGGGCCCGCAGCTGCGGCGCACCCAGCTCGTCGCTGAGCTGGGTCAGCTCGGTGAGCAGGGTGAGCTCCTCGTCGTGGCGACCCTTGCCGTTCAAGGTGCGGGCCAGCAGCCACAACGCCTGCCAGCGCAGTGCCGGGTCCCAGCTGTCGGTGTCGTGCAGCGCCTCGGCGAGTTGCTCGGTCGTCCCGTCGTCAGCGGAGGTGGAGATAGCCTCGGCGAGGAACTGGACGAGCGACGAAGTCTGCGTGGACGGTGGGCCGGACCCGCCGACCGAGGGCGCTGCCAGCTCAGCGACCGGCACGCCGAGCCGCTCCGCCAGGTATCCGACGATCCGGCTGTTCGGCCGGCGGGCGCCCGACTCGAGACGGGAGAGATACCCGGTGGACATCCCGTCGCCGGCCAGGGCAGCCTGCGAGAGCCCTCGCTTGACGCGCATGGCCCGCAGATGTTCGCCGAAAGCCGGTTGTTCGAGCATCTCACCCTCGTCCTGGAGCGGCCCGGGTAGCACCGACCTCGAGCGCTGTGGGACCTGAAGTGTGCCTCTCCCTCCGCAGTTTGACAAACTTGTCAGGCAGAATTCCCTGACCAACGGAGGTGCTGGCAGGAATCTTGCCCCTCCGGCCCAGTCGGTCCGGCACCTGCCAGGGCGTCGCGTGCAGGCACGCGGCTCACAACCCCAAGCGGTTCAGGAGATCGGCCGACGAGCCGGTGAACTGACGCGTGGCGAGCCGGTCGGCGGCCTGGGCGAAGGCGGGCCGCTGGTCGAGGAACCGCTGTAGCTGGTCGACCGAGAGCTCGCCGCCGCCATGAACACCGATCCCGCAGTGGTCCAGCATCATCGCGTTGAACTGCTGCTCGTAGACGTCGAACGGCAGTGCCAGGACCGGCTTGCGTAGGTACAGGCACTCGGACAGCAGCTGGTGACCAGCGGTGGCGACCACCGCTGAGCAGGTGCGCAGTGCCTCGGTGAACTTCGGACGGTCGAAGAGGGACGTGACCACGTTCTGCGGTGCGTCACCGATCGGCGTCTTGCTGAAGACAGTGAACGTCACCTCCGGGAAGCCGGCGAGCACGCGAAGAAACTCGGCGGGCTCCTGGCGCATCGCGGCGTACGGCGACAGGTAGACGACCACGGAGGTCCCGTCGACCTCGGGCGTCATCGACAACACGTCCGGGCGCAGGATCGGCTCGATGACCTGACCCTCGTACCGCTCGTCACGCTCCCACTCCAGTGGAAAGAACGAGGAGGCGATCCGGTCGTCCGCGGCCGGGAAGAAGTACCTCAACTTGGCCGCCTCGTGCCAGCGGGTGTAGCCGCCGGCGTCTGGCGTGCGGTACAACAGGAACTTGCTCTGCTGCTCGGTCGTGATCAGGCGAGCACCCACCAGGTAGGCGATCTGCGCGCTGGCTGGCTCGTAATCGGTCAGCACCACCTCGGGCGCGTCGCCAAGCTGTTCGGCGACCTGCTCGCAGAGGGCGAAGTTCCAGGCATCGCCCCGCGGGTCGAGCTCCCGTCCGTTGGCGGCGCTGCGGGTGATGTCGATGCCGGTCGGCGTCATCGCGACCCAGCCGCCGGGGAAGTGGGTGGGTTCGGCGATGGGCACGTGGGAGGGGAAGGCGTCGTTGAGAGCGGTGACCCCGTCGCCGAAGGTGACCAGGGCCACTCGATGTCCGCGTTCCTGCAGCTGACGCACCAGGTTCAGCTGGCGCGAGGCGTGCCCGTTGCCCATCCCGCAGGCGCCGACGAGCACCCGCCGGGTCGGTGCGGCGGGTGCCTGCGCGGGACGGCCGGCGTCGGTCATGAGAAGTCCTCTCGTGAGTCGGCGGATGACCCGTTTAGTCTGCACAGCTAGGCAAATTTTGGCAACCTGTGGCAAAGTTGGGTTGGTGAGGGTGCGTGCGGCTCGTTGGAGTTGCCAACTTGCCGGGCTCGGCGTACTCGGCTTGTCCGGCGCCCGATCGTCGGGGTGAGATCTCCGGCTCGCCTGGCCACGATAAGAAGAGGGACGAATTTGATGACTACACCGCAGCGTTGCTCCGTCATCGTGCCGACGTACAACCGGATCACCCTGCTCCGGCACACCCTCGACTCGTTCATCCGGCAGGACCTGTCCGCCGACGACTTCGAGGTGATCGTCTGCGACGACGGCTCGAACGACGGTACCGAGGCGTTGGTCGCGGGCTACCACGACCGGCTCCGGATCCGGTATTTCTTCCAGGAGGACGAGGGCTTCCGCGTCGCCCAGGCCCGCAACCTGGGTCTGCGGGCCGCACGCGCCCCAGTGAGCGTCTTCGTCGACTCGGGGGTGGTGCTCGGCTCTGGCGCGCTGGCGGCGCACTGCGCCGCCCATGAGAGCACAGCCGGCCCGGCCGCCGTCATCGGCTACGTACGGGGTTTCGCCGACGACATCCGCGCAGCCGCCGATCGGATCGACCCGGCCGACCCGGACGGCACCATTGAGCGGCTGTCACGGGACGACACCCTGCCCGACGTACGGGAGTGGTACTACCACCGGTACGGCGAGCGGCTGTGGGAGTTGGCGGCGCCCTGGCTGGTCTTCTGGACCTGCAACGTCTCGGTGAACACGGCGCAGGCCCGTGCGGTCGGGATGTTCGACGAGGCGTACCGGTCATGGGGCGGGGAGGACGTCGACCTGGCGTACCGCCTTCATCGCGGGGGGGCGCGTTTCCTGTTGAGCCGGGACGCGGTGGCGGTGCACTGTCCGCACCCCAAGGAGGACACCCGCAGCGCGAAGGCCAACCATCACTATTTCGCGGCCAAGTACGACACCCCGATCACCCGCCTCCGCCCGGACCATGACATCTTCCTGATCGAGCAGGAGATCCGCGACCGCGGCCTGCCGTCCTGCACTGAGTACCTGGCGAGGTTGACCTCCACGGGCACCAGGTGACCGCGGTGGCGAGCAAGAGCACCGGCTTCACGCAACTCGTCAACGACGGCGCGCTGCGCGGCCTCATGGTGAACACCGCGCTCGTCGGCCTCGGCGGCGCGTTGGTCAACACCTCGACCAGCCTCTTTCTGGCCACGGCGATCGGGGCCACCCCGCTGCTGATCGGACTCTTCTTCACCGGCCGTGGGTTGCTGGAGGTGGCGGCCGGCCTGAGCCTGGGCGCGCTGTCGGACCGCACCGGTAACCGGCGCACCCTGCTGATGCTCTGCCCGTTCTTCTCCGCGGCTGGCGCGCTGGCCTATTCGACGATCCGCGACTACTACGTGCTGTTCGCCATCGGCGCGGTCTTCTTCGCCATCGGTGGATCCGGCTTCGCGCAGATCTTCGCCTACAACCGGGACTTCGCCTCCGCCCGTTCGCTGAACCCGACCCTGCTCAACTCGGTGTTGCGCTCGATCACGTCGACCTGCTGGATCGTCGGCCCGCCGCTGGGGTTCTTCCTCATCGACGCGCGGGGCTTCACCGCGCTGTACCTGCTCACCGGGGCGCTCTACATGACCTCGGGCGTGCTGTGCCGCTGGCTGTTGCCCGATTTGACCGATACCGTTACCAAGAACAAGGCCAGGGGCAACCCGTTCGCCGGCATCGGTCGGTCGCTGTGGTTACTCATCCTGGCCGTGCTGTTGATGCTGACGGTGAACAACATCTATCAGATCAACGTCGCCCTGTTCATCACTCGCGACCTGGGCCTGAACGCCGGGTTCGTCGGACTGCTGCTCGGGCTCTGCGCGGCGCTGGAGGTCGGCGTGATCCTGGTGCTCGGGCGATACGCGGACCGGATAGGCAAGGGGCGCCTCATGCTCGCCGCCACCGCCTGCGCCACGATCTTCTTCGTCGCGCTCCCGTTCGTGCAGACCAAGCTCGCGCTGGTGCTGCTGCAGGTGCCGAACGCGCTCTGGACCGCGATCGTGCTGAGCATCCCGGTGACCATCCTGCAGGACGCGATGGGCAACCGCGTCGGTATGGCCTCCTCGCTCTACACCAGCTCGTTCCAGATCGGCATTCTGCTGGGCGGTGCCACCGCCGGAGTGGTCGCCGAATGGCTCGGGTTCACCAACGTCTTCTTCGCCTGTGCGATCCTGACCGCGGCTGCCACGGCCTTCCTCGCCGCCGACCGGCAGGGTCGGGCGCGCGACAGGCTCCCGGGAGGCGTCCGGGCCGCCGCCGGTTGAGCGGGGGCGCCCCGCTTGCTGGTCAAACACGGCGAGCCCCAGTCACTGGGGGCAACCCCTGGCCGTTAACGTTTGCCATCACGACAGGTCGTCGTTGATGGAGCTGACGACTCAAGGAAGACCATGCTCGAACAACCCGAATTCGGACAACGCCTCCGGGCTCTTCGCGCCGAGCGTGGCCTGTCTCAGGCGGCGCTCGCAGACGGGGTCATGTCCACCGGATATCTGTCCCGGCTGGAGTCCGGCGCACGGCCGCCGACGCACCGGGTAGTGGAGAACCTCGCACGCCGGCTCGGCGTGTCGGTCTCCGCCTTCGAAAGCCCGGACGACGGCGTCGGCACCCCGCGGCACTCCGCGTTCGCCGAGCTCCTGGCTGCGGTGGTGGCCGCGGCGAACGACGCCAACCTGGCGGAGTCGCTGGCCGATGCCCTGCACGAGACACCCGACCTCGACCCCGCGCTGCGGTGGCAGGCGCTCTGGCTGCTGGCCGAGATCCGTCGCGGCGAGGGCCGGCAGCAGGAGGAGTACGTCCTGCTCAAGGAGCTGGTCGACCTCAGCGAGTCGTTGGCGTCGCCTGAGCTGTGGTCCCGCGCCTGCACTGGCCTCTCCCGCTGCGCCCGCACGCTCGGCCACACCGCGCAGGCGCGGGAGTACGCGCAGCGGGCGCATGAGCTGTCCGAAAAGGCATCACAAGCTGCCCGTACGGGTGCCCTGCAGGCCCTCGTCGCGATCGAGGCGGAGGTAGGGGAGCTGGCGGCCGCGCAGGCACACGCCGAGCTGCTGTGTGAGCTGACCGAGAACGTGGAGGGCACGGCGCACGTCGAAGCGCTCTGGGCGGCGGCCACGGTCAGCACCCGCCAGGGCGATCACGCCGGGGGCCGGCGGCTGCTGGAACGCGCTCTCGACCGGTTGGACAGCCACGTCGACCTGGTGCTGTGGATGCGGTTACGGTTGGCCGCAGCCTCACTCGGTCTCCAGGTGAGCCCGCCGCCGCTGGACGAGGTGCGGGCCAGGCTACAGGAGGCGGCCACGGTCGTCAGCCTGGTCGGTACCGAGCTGCATCAGCAGGAGCTCCGTACGCTCTGGGTCTACCTCGCGGTGGAGGAGGGCCGCCTGGACGAGGCGTGGGAGATGGCGGAGCGGGTCGCAGCCGAGCAGTCGCTGCTCTCCTTCCGCGACCGCCTGAAGTTCGAGGCCATGCGTGTCCGGCTGCAGATCCGCCGGGGCGACCGGGAGGCCGGTGTGCACCGGATGCGGGAGCTCGCCGAGGAGGCGGAGTCGGCTCGCAACGTCGAGCTTGCCGCCGAGATCTGGCGGACGCTGGCCACCACTCTGACCGGAGACTGACGAGCCGCTCGGCCGGAGTCCCGGCCGAGCGGCTCACAAGCGGTAGTCTCAGGCACCGTTGCTGTAGGCGGTCGTGTCGCCGCAGAGCACGACGCTGGGTCGCCCGTCGACACCTACCGGCGTCGGGCCGACCAAGGTCAGCCGTTCCGCCCGACGGTGCGCTGTGCCGTAGTCGTAGACGGCGTAGTGCTCGGTGGCACGGTTGTCCCAGATGGCCAGGTCGCCGACGCGCCACTGCCACCGCACTGTCTGCTCCGGTTTGGTCACGTACTCCTGAAGCGAGTGGATCAGCTCGCGGGAGACCTGCGGGCTGAAACCGACCACGCTACGCGCGAATCCGCCGAGCAGCAGGGCGCGCTCCCCCGTCTCCGGGTGCACCCGCACCGCGGGATGCTCCGTCTCGATCCGGTTGGAGATGTAGTCGCCGCGCCAGTCGACGGTGTCGTCGGTGAAGTCGGAGTCGTTGCTGTGCACGATCCGCAGCCGGTCGGCGAGATCGCGCAGCTCGGCCGGCATGCTCTGGTACGCGGTGGCGGTGTTGGCCCAGATGGTGTCGCCACCCACCGGCGGGATGACCTTGGCATGTAGGAAGGCCGCTGCGGGTGGGCGCTCGATGAAGGACAGGTCGGTGTGCCAGTGGTTGGCCCGGGTGCCGTGGGAGGAGTCCATCGCCCGCAGGTGCGGCTGCTCCTCGGCGTTGTCGTAGATCGGGTGGCCAAGGGTCAGGTCGCCGAATCGCTTCACGAAGGCGACCTGGCTGTCGTAGTCGAGCTCCTGGTCGCGCAGGAAGATCACCTTGTGATCGAGCAGGGCCTGCCGCACCTGCGCGACGACCTCGTCGCTCAACGGGCCTGCGGCGTCGACGCCGCCGATGACCGCACCGATGTTTCCGGCAATGCGTTGCACGGTGACCGTCGGCGACGGCAGCAGTGTCTCAGTCATGACTCCCCCTTCTTCTTGCCAAATCTTTACCGCATCCTTTGCCTGATTGTGCCAAAAACTTGCCAGGGTGGACAGGGGAGCTCGACAATCAATCCATGACGAACGACATCCTCGGCATCGCCGACGACGCGATGAGCTGGGTGGAGACTGCGCACGACGCGACCGGACGACGCGGGGTCGCGGCAGGTTACGACCTGCGGCAGGGCTGGCAGGCCCCCTACCCGGAGACCAGCGGCTATCTCGTGCCGACCCTGCTGCGCGCGGCGCGCGTACTGGACCGACCCGCTCTGGCCGTGCGCGCCCGCGAGATCGGCGACTGGCTGCTCGAGCTGCAGTCCGCCGACGGCGCGTTCCCCGGCGGTATGGGCGTCGACGGTCCGCCGGTTGTCTTCGACGTCGGCCAGATCATCTTCGGTCTCCTGGCGATTGGAGACACCGCCAGCGAGGCGGCTGCCGAACGCGCCGGCCGCTGGCTGCTCACCCAGCAACGTGCCGACGGTGCCTGGCTCTCCCACTTCGACTTCCCGAACACGTACTCGGCGCGGGTCACCTGGGCGCTGGCAGAGCTGTGGCGGGCCACCGGTGATCCGGCCGTCCTCGCCGCGGTCCGCCGCTCGCTGCACTGGATCCTCCGGCAGGTCCGGCCGGACGGCTGGATCGACGGCATGGCATTCTCCGCCAGCCACACGCCGTGGACCCACACCATCGGATACGCCCTACGTGGGCTGTCCCGCTGCGCCGACCTGCTCGCCGACGATCTCGCTGAGCAGGCCCGCGCTGCGGCGGACCGGTGCGCTCGCCGCCTCGCCGAACTGGACAGCCCGTTGTACCCGCTGCTGCCGGGCGAGATCGGCCTCGGGTTCGAACCGCTGGCGGACTACGCATGCCTCACCGGCGATGCCCAGATGGTGACGATCTGGTGGGACCTGCACCGGCGAGAAGGCGACGCTGCCCTCGCGAAACGCTGCGAACAGGTGCTGGCGCGCCTGGCCGAACTGCAGGTGCGCCAGCCGCTGGAACCGGCCGCGGTGGGCGCGTTGCCGGGCTCCTTCCCGCTGACCGGGGGCTTCGAGCCGCTGGCCTTTCCCAACTGGGCCGCCAAGTTTCTGGCCGACGCGGCGATGAACGTGGTTTCCGCACGATGACCCGGCGCGTACGGCGGGACACCCCGCCGTACGCGTTCACGGCACTGGTGCCGTGGTTCTGCAGGCCATCTTCACCCCGTGAGCAGCCGACGCAGCCACTGCACCCGGGCTTGCCGGGCCCCGCGCGAGACGGTCGCGTCCGGCACCCACTCGTCGAAACTGTGGAAGGCCCCCGACCAGACGTGCAGCTCGGCCTGGCCACCCGCCTGCCACACCCGGCTGGCATAGTCGACCGCCTCGTCCCGCAGGGCCTCGACCGAGCCCACGTCGAGAAACATCGGCGCCAGCCCGGACAGGTCGTCGGCCCGTGCCGGAGCGACGTACTGCGAGACGTCGCCGCCTCGACGCTCACCGAGCAGCGCGGTCCAACCAGTCAGGTTGGAGGTCCGGTCCCAGAGGCCGACACCGTCCATCTGCCGCCCCGACGGGGTCTCGCACCGGTCGTCGAGCATCGGGCACTGCAGCATCTGACCGAACAGGCGCGGTCCACCGCGATCGCGGGCCAGCAGCGCGACTCCGGCCGCCAGCCCACCGCCGGCGCTGTTGCCGCTGACCACAACCCTGGAGGGGTCGAGTGACCGCCCGGCTCCGTGCTCGGCAATCCAGACGAGCCCGGCGTAGCAGTCCTCCAGCCCGGCCGGCGCCGGATGCTCCGGCGCGAGGCGATACTCCACGGCGACGACCGCGAACCCCAGCTCCTGCGCCCGGTCGAGGTCGCCGTCCAGCTCCCGGCTGCGGCTGGTACCGGCCACCATGCCGCCGCCGTGGATGTGGTAGATGACGGGGAACGGACCGGGCGTCGCAGTGGGACGACAGATCAGCAGGGAGATGTCCGGCGCGCCGGGCGGCCCGGCGGCGGTCAACTCCTCGATGTCGAACGCACCGCCCCGACGGATCTGCTCGTCGGACATCCGGCCGGCCGCCGACAGCTCCCGCCGGAAGCTGATCTGGTCTGCGGTCATGCTCGGCAGGCCGTCGAGAATGTCGCGCAGCGGTCCGGCGAGCTGCGGGTCGAACGGCGGCGGTCCGAGGGGCGAACCCACCATGGTCATGGCGCTCCTCTCAGCCCACTGCGGCACCGGCCCGGAGCAGGCCGAACGGTGGGTCAGAAGTCAGGTAGAAGTGGTCGCCCGCGACGACCTCCTCGTGGAACGGGCCTCGGGTGAGCTCCGGCCACGGCCGACAGTCCGCGTCGACGTCCTCGCGCCCTACGATCGTCGTGACCGGGCAGCGCAGCAGCGGCTCCACCCGGAACGCGCGGACGTAGGCGTGGAACATCCGACCGTCGCTGCGGATGTACGGAAGTACGAGTTCCTGGAAGAAGGGGTCTGCCGCCACCTCGGGATCCGTACCCCCGAGGCTGATCAGCCGTGCGATCGTCGTCGGGTCGTCGTCGGGCTCCTCCTCCGTCAACTCCTCCGGCTCCGGCAGTGGAGCGTTGCGTGACCCGGAGGCGAACAGATGGGCCACCGGGACACCGTCGGTCTCCAGGTGCCGGGCCGTTTCCAGCGCCACGGCCGCGCCCATGCTGTGCCCGAAGAAGACCAGCGGACTGCCGGCCAGCGGGCGTACCGCTGCGGCGATCCGCGCGGCTAGCTGCACCAGGTCGTCCGGCGCTGGCTCGTCGATCCGCTCGGCCCGGCCGGGATAGCGGACGGCGTGCACGACGCTGTCCGGCAGATGGGCCTGCCAGTCGCGGAACATCGTCGCCGAGCCACCGGCGTGGGGGAAACAGATCAGTTGTCGTCGTGCGCCCGCCGGGGCGGAGCCGGATTGCAGCCAGATGCGTGGGTCCACGCCGGAGGCCGTCATGCCCGCACCCGCCGGGCCCGCGCCGCTCGGGCGCGCTCCACGACCGCCTGACGCGGGTCGTCGACCGGCCCGGTATCGGTGCCACCGCGTCCGATCAGCTCCGCCTGGGCTGCCACCGTGGTATGCCGGAACAGCGCCACCACGGACGGCCGCGTCCCGGTGCGCCGCTCCAACGCGCCCTGCAGCTGGAACATGGTCAGTGAGTGGCCACCGAGGTCGAAGAAGTTGACGTCGACCGGGACGTCGGCGACCTTCAGCACCTCAGCCCATGCCGCGGCGACCTGGGCGGTGGCGCCGTCACGGGTGGGCTGAGCCGTCGGCACCGGGGTCGGGTGTGCGGCGTACCGGCGTAGTGCCTCACGGTCCACCTTGCCGTTGACGGTGAGCGGGAACTCCGGTACGACGTGGATCCGGGCGGGCACCATGGCCGCCGGCACCTGCCGGGACAACTCCAGGCGTACGCTCTCCGCGCTCACCGCTTGATCCGCGACCACGAATGCCTCCATCGCGGTCCGCGTTTCGTCGGGCAGGACCGCAGCGTCCCGTACGCCGGGCACGGCCCGCAGCGCGGAGTCCACCGCGCCCAGTTCCACCCGGTGCCCGCGGATCTTGATCTGATCGTCGCGGCGGCCCAGGAAATCGAGCGTTCCCTCGTCGTTCCAGCGCGCCATGTCGCCGGTCCGGTACATGCGCGCGCCGGGCGTCGCGTCGAACGGGTCGGGCAGGAACGCCTTCTCCGTTGCCTCTGGTTGGCCGAGGTAGCCGTGAGCGACGCCGGCACCGCCTACGAACAGCTCGCCCTCGACGCCACGGCCGACCGGGCGCAGGTCGTCGTCCAGCACATATACCCGGCCACCGGGGATCGGACCGCCGATGCTGACCGGGGCCGGCCCGGTGAACCGCCGGTACGTGGCCCAGACGGTCGCCTCCGTCGGTCCGTACTCGTTGACCAGGCACACCCGGAGGCCGTGCGTGGCGAAATGGCGGCGCAGGAGAGTTTCGGGCAGCGCCTCGCCAGCGGTGATGACGGTGTCCAACGACTGCAGGGCGTCCGGGCCGGCACGGTCGGCGGCGTCGAGCAGCACCGCGTACAGCGACGGGACGCAGAGCAGGTGCGTCACCCGGCGGTGACACACCAGGCGGACCAGACGCTCCGGGTCGCGCACCTCGTCGGCTGCTGCTACGACCAGACGGCCGCCAGCGCTCAGGGTTCCCCAGATCCCGGCGATCGAGGAGTCGAAGGCCAGCGGCGAGACGAGCAGGAAGGCTGGCGCCCCCGGGTAGACGAGGCGGCGGGCCGCCGTGGATGCGGCCAGTTGGCCGTGGGTGACGAGCACACCCTTGGGCTCGCCGGTGCTCCCGGAGGTGTAGATGACATAGGCGGGATCGTCGGCTGTGGCTTCGGCCGCCGGCCCCGGCTGTGGGGCCGGCTCCGGACGGTGGGCGACCACGAGCGGCCGGCCGGCCGCTCGAAGCCGTGGCTCGGTGGCCGGGCTGGTCACGACGGCGGCGACGGCGGCGTCGGCGAGAACCGCCGCCACCCGTAGGTCGGGCTGCGCAGGGTCGATCGGCACATAGGCGGCACCGGCCCGCCAGACGGCCAGGACGGCGGCCACCATGGCGACCGACGGCTCCATCACCACGGCGACGGTGTCGCGGTTGCCGACGCCTGCGGCGGTGAGCCGTGCGGCGAGAGCCGCCGCCCAATCGTCGAGGGCGCGGTAGCTGAGGCTGTCGGACTCGCCCTGTACCGCGGTGGCGTGGGGGCGGGCGCGGACGTGTTCGTCGACCGACTGGGGCAGGAGCGGCGGCGTTCCGGGAAGCGCTGCGGCCAGGCCGTGCGGCAGTGGGTCGTCCGGAGTGCGTCCTGGCCGACTTTTGGTGATCAACGGTTGGGAGGGCACTGCGTACGCCATGGAACTCCCCCGATCGTCATCGGTGTGGTCTGTGTGGGCACGCTCCCGAGGCTAAGCGATCTGGCAAACTTTGGCAATCTCTGACAATGATCTGGAAACGTCTGTACGCGATGGTGTGCCGCCCCATGTGGAGCGGCACACCGGTGGTGGTACGAGTCGGGTCGTGATCACGGCCAGTCGATGTCGGAGGCGACCGTCGATGGGGTCGAGGTGGCCGTATTCGTGCCCAGCGTGCCGGTCAGGGCTCCGATGGCGAGGCAGGCGGCCGCGCCGAGAGCGGCTATCCGTAGCAGGGTGGGCGAGGTGGGTCGACGGTCGACGAGGTGTGCGGGGTTGCGATGCGACATGGTTGATTCTCCCGGTACTCGAAATGTCCGGCAGTGCGACTCCGTTGTCGTTCTGCAGCGGCCAACGAAAAGACCAACGTCGATGTCTTTATGAAGCCTACTGTCCCTGGCTGGCTGTGACCAACCCGCCGATCCGGTTTTGTAACCATGAGACCGGAGCCGACTTTGTAGACATTAGGGGTGCTGTCTGCAATCTACCGCCAGACGCTGGCGATTCTGGCGATTCTGGCGATTAGCCGAAAGTCGGTGACTCGACCGGCTCGGAGGCGGCTACGCTGATTTCGTCGCCATTCAGAAAGAGATCATCTAGAAATGCGTTCCGGAACTTGCCCGCGAAGTCAAGGTGCCGCATCAGCTCCGCGAAGTCGGCGGCGCGCGGGTAGCCCGCGACGATGTCGGGCCCGGCCAGGGTAGTCAGCTTGGCCCAGTGTGGCCGAGCGTCGAAGGGTCGCAGCGCCTTCTCCACCTCGGCGAGGACCGGGAGCACCGCAGGCCAGTTTCTGACCCAGGTGAAGTGCACCGTCACCGAGTCACGGCGGTAAGCCGGGCTGAGCCACAGGTCGTCGGCACGTACCGTACGGATCTCGGCGATCTGCAGGACCGGCGCCAGCCGCTCGGCGAGACCACGCACCGCGGACAGCGCAGCCGAGGCGTGGTCGCGCGGGACGTAGAACTCTGACTGCAGTTCGTCACCCGAGCCCGGCATGAACTCCGGGCGGAAATGTGGCAGACGCTCGTGCCACGGGCCCGGCCGATCCAGTTGCTCCGTGCTGAACTCCGGCGAGACTCCGTCGACCGGGTGCATCGGCCGCTCGGCGTGCCGACCGCCGTTCCAGCCCGACTCCGCCCATCCGGCGCGGCGCTTACGCCAGACCGAGCCCTCCTCGCTGTGCCAGGTGGTGAAGACGCTGACGCTGTAGGCCGAACTGAAGACTGCGTCCAGCTCGCCGATGATCTCGTCGAGCGGAACGCCGACGTGCACCTGCTGGCTCATCTCAAAGGCCGGCTCGACGTCCAGGGTCAGCGCCGTGACCACACCGAGCGCGCCCAGGGCGACGACGCATCCTCCGAAGATCCGGTCCTCGTCCCGCCGCAGCTCGCGCAGCTCGCCGTCTGGGCCCACCAGTTGCAGGCCCCGTACGGCGGCGGCGAGGCAGCGCAGCGTGTCTCCGGAACCGTGTGTTCCCGTCGCGCAGGAGCCGGCCACCGAGATGTGTGGCAACGAAGCCATGTTCGACAGCGCGTATCCCGCCCGATGCAGCTCCGCGGCCACCTCCGCGTACCGCATCCCCGCGCTGACAGTGACGGTCCGGTTCCGCTCGTCCAGGTGCAGCACCGTCGGCAGGCTGTCCAACCGGATCAGATCGTGCGTGGTGTCCGCGATCAGGCTGAACGAGTGCCCGCTGCCCAGGGCCCGGATCCGAGGTGCGCCGGCGACCAACCGCCGTACCTCGTCGATGGTGTCTGGCTGATGGATCCGGGCCGCGCCGAAGACGACCGAGCCAGCCCAGTTCGTGAGTCCCTGCGTCTGCACGGCTCACCTCCCGCCGGTGACGAACTCGTCGACCGCGACGAACCGGAAGGAACGTTCCAGTAGGCCCTCGATGATGCGGGGCAGGGCCGCCACGACCTGTGACCGGTCCCCGCCGCCGTCGTGGAGCAGGACGATCGAGCCGTTGCGGGTGGTGTCGAGCACGCGTTCGGCGATGATCTCGGTGCCGGGCATGGCCCAGTCGACCGGTTCGACGTCCCACAGCACCATCGTGGAGTCGACCGGCCGTAGCCACTCGAGTACCTCCGGGGTGCGCGAGCCGTACGGCGGGCGGAACAGCCTAGGCGCCGCGCCGGTCGCCTTCTCGATCGTCTCGTTCGTCCGCTCCAGCTGTTCCAGCAGCTGGTGCCGGGCCAGCTCGGGCAGGAACGGGTGGGACCAGGTGTGGTTTCCGACGGTGTGTCCCTCGTCGATCATCCGGTGCAGCAGATCGGGGTGAGCCGCGGCGTTCATCCCGACGCAGAAGAACACCGCAGGAACCTGAAAGCGGCGCAGCACGTCGAGGATCTGGGCGGTGTACCCGGGCGCAGGGCCGTCGTCGAAGGTCAGCGCCAGGGTGGGCCGCCCCCGGTCGCCGTGGGTCACGCAGCGGTGCTTGTCGACCATCGCGGCGAGCGCAGCGGCGCTGGCCTGTTCGTCGCGCCGCAGCACGTGCTCCCGGCCGGTCTGCGTGCCGCGGGTGGGGTCGAGCCTGACCAGACTTCCGAGGTCACGCCAGGCGGCGCGGGCGAGCACATCGGCGGGCACCGAGCCGAAGTCGGGTCGCGGTGGCAGCAGATGCGGGTCTGCGCGGTACACGACGAGGCCGGCCGCCATCATCCGGCCGTCCAGAATGCCGTTGGTGCTGTCCACCACGACCGCAGGTGCGCCGATCGTGTGCAGATGATCGATCATGGCGTCGACGTCGGCGGCGTTGAACCAGGCCGGCGCGGCCACCGGTTCGCCTGTGTCGTCCAGTACGGCGAGGCGATATCCATCGCCACTCCAGGAGACTCCTGCGTAGGGCATAGGTCCTCCGAGCGGGCGTAGGCCCGGACGTGGCGTGCGAACTGCGTCGTCCGTGGCTCAACGGTCATCGATGCATAACGTTGCCACCGGAGTTCCTGTTTGGCAACTGGGATGGCAAGTTTTGGTAAAACGCGTGACCGGACAGCACCCGCGCAGGAGACGTTCAGGCGACCGCCGCAGCCAGCGTCCGTCGAGCGGTGTCGGCCATCACCGGATTGGTGTGCTGGTAGTAGGGGAGCGCCATGATCGCTTGCGCGACGGCCCAGCCACGGCCGCGTTCCCAGGTCAGATCATCCACCCGCAGCGCGGAGCGGTACGCCCGTCGCCCTTCGTCGTCCAGCAGGTTCCACGCCGGCATGAGGTCGACTGCGGGATCGCCGATTCCGGCCGAACCGAGATCGAGCACGGCGGCCAGCCGGCCCTCGCGCAACAGCAGGTTGCCGGGCATCAGGTCGGCGTGGATCCACACGTCCGGGGTGTCATGCCTGCCGGTGGCGAGGCACTGCCGCCAGACCTCTGCTACCCGGCGCACGTCGACGAGCCCGGCGCTGTCGGCGAGCGCGCCATCGACGGACTCGGCCAGCCGGGTGAGCGGGCCACCACGCCCGCGGCCTTGCCAGGTGCGCCCGCCGGTATCCATGCTCTGCAACTCACCGACGAACCGGGCGAGATCGCGAGCGAGCTCCAGCTGGTCGACGCCGGTGCCCGGTTCTACGGTGTCACCGGGGATCCACCCGTACGCTGTCCACCATCCGGAATAGCCGGCGGCGGGCCGGCCGACCGCGAGCGGCTCGGGCACGAGCAGTCGGGTGTGCCGGGCGATCAGGCGCGCGAGGTCCTGCTCGTGCTCCAGCGACGCCCGTGCGGTGGCGCCCGGGTCGGGGCGGAGCGGGAACCGCAGGACGACATCGTCGCCCAGCCGGAACAGGGCGTTGACCGTGCCGTGCGAGGTCACCGGCCGGACGGGGAGGTCCCGCCACCGGGGGAACTGTTCGGCGACGAGGCAGGCCACGTCCGCCACCGTGATGTCCACTTGGTCGGCATGCATCCGCACGCTGTCAGCGCTCCCTTCGACACGGTCGCGATCACTGGTAGTGTGTTGATGGTCACGGGTGGTGCGGGCTCCCCGTCAGTCAGCCGCAGCCGCAGCCGCAGCCGCAGCCGCTCGGGCCGCGGCCACGGTCTCCCGCTGTTTCCAGTTGGAGACGCCGCCCAGGTAGTACCGTACGGTCGCCGCGCCGGTGGAGAAGATCGGCACGTCGTTGCTCACCAGCCTGCCGAGAAGTTTGTCGTCGGGCGCGACGTTGTTGGCGTGGTCCTCCTCGGTGAACTCCTCTGGGATCGGCAGGCGCAGCAGCAGTTCGCGGCGCAGCAGCCAGACGCTCTGGTCGACGGTCATGATCGGATCATCGGGACCGGTGACCGTGCTGGGACGGAACGAGGCGCTGCGAATGCCGGGATCGGCACGGTCCATCACGACGTTCGACCCTGGGAAACGGACGCCCCGGTCCACCATGAGTTGATAGAGCCGCCGGCCCTCCTCGTACGTGAACGAGGTGTGCCACACCTCATCGGTGTACGGCGTGCCGTCGGCGTTCCACATGGTGCGTCCGGAGTGCACCGCGTCGGCGCCCGTCTGCCGTGCGAGGTCGCGCAGGCTGCTCAGGTGGTGCGGCTCGAACTCGTTGTCGTCGTCGAGAAAGGCGATCCACTCGGCAGACGAGATCCGCGCACCGGTGTTGAACAGCCGGGACAGCCGCGGATAGACGAAGCGCCGGTCACGCGGCGGCTCCTCGCGCTCCTGTGGTGAGCGCTCGACCAGGTGCGCGACGGTGCGCCGACCGGGGGCTGTCGGGGCTGACTCCACCACCGCCACCGACTCCGGATCATCGTCGATGACGACGATGTGCTCGATGTCACCCGGGTAGTCCTGGGCGAGGACGGAGGCCATCGCGCGGCGCAGCATCTGGTGGCGGTGCCGGGTCAGTGTCACGACGCCGATCGGGTCTGGCGACATCGGAGTCCCCTTTCAGGACAGAAGTCGTGTCTTATGCCAAATCTTGCCAAAAGTTGCCTGAGTCGTCAACGTCAGCTCCCGGACGGCGACGGTGTCTCCACCCGACGGGCCACCCGGGCAGCCTCGGCCAGCACCATGTCCCGGAAACGCTCACCCAGCCGCAGTACGCGCGGCAACACCCGACATTCAGCCAGGTCGCCATCGGCATAGGGCAGGGCGAGGCCGATCAGCGGCGTCACCTGTCGCGGAGTCCCCGGGTCGAGCACGTCCTCCACCGGTTCGCCGGCCTCGTCCAGGGCCAGGCCCACCACCAGGACATCGACGCCGTTTGCGGTGCCGCGGGCGACGCCCAGCGACTGACCCTCGCCGTCGAGCGCGGTGCTTACCTCGGCGCGGAGCGCGCCAATCTCACGGTTTGCCACCCAGGAGTCGCTGGCCCGGAACAACTCGACGTCGGGCCGAGGCCATTTCGCCAGGAAACGAGCCTTGTTGGTCGCGAAGGCCGCGAAGTTGATCTCCGCGTCGCGGGCATGCGGCAGATGCAGGCCGCAGAGGTCCGTGCCGAGCAGGATCGGTGTGTTGGTGGCGGCGATTCGGTAGCCCCACTCCTGGTCCTCGGCACCCCAGCCGCAGAAGTCCTCGTCGAAGTAGATTACGTGCCGGCGCACGACGTCACCGGAGATGGCGACGAAACCGGTCCATACCATCGTCCAAGGCAGCGTCACCGGCTCGAACCGCCAGCGAGGGTCCTCCCGCAGCCCGGTTGTCGCATCCAGTCGGGCGAGCACGGCGCGGTGGCGACTGAACGGCGCGGCGGCCACCGCCTCGGTCGTCGAGAAGTTGTCGTAGCCGATCAACTGCCCGATCACGCACCGGGCAGTCCCGTCGGCGAAATACCGGCGATGCATCGACTCTAGACAGCGGGGCGGGAGCATGACATCGGCGTCGAGGAGTACGACCACGTCGCCGGACGCTTGCCGCAGCGCGATGTTGCGGGCGTGGCTGGTGTTCCAGGGCCGCTCCACCATCACGGTCGCGATGTCGAGGCGGCGGGCGTACTCCTGGCACAGCCGCAGGTAGCCGTGGTCGTATCCGATCGCCCCGACGACGACCTCGAAACGGGCGCGGTCGAGCGTCTGTTCGGCGAGGGACGCGAACACCATGCGCACGTTGTCGAGGCGCTGCTTGTAGGGGATCACGATGCTGATCAGTGGGGTGCCCATACCGGCATATTGCCCAATCTGGCAAGGATAGGCAACACTAGCGAGGTGGGCAACGCGAGCGAGGGTTGCCAGATGGCAAAGATGTTGCCAAACTTGCTCGATGGTTTGCCTGGTGCTGCCTCGCGTATGCGGATCCGGCCAGGTGGCCCAAACCACGCCCGACGGTGCTGCGGCGCACACCGCGCACAGAACGGAGTCGACGACGTGACCACGCTGCAGATGGACATGTTCACGAACCCGGCGATCACCGACGCCCAGCTGAACCAGTTCGACGACCAGGGGTATCTGATCCTTCCCGGCTTCCTGCCGGTCGACCTGGCGAACCGACTGCGGCAGGAGGTGGATCGCTGGGTGGACGACGGACTGCGCGCCCGGTCGATCGACAGCTGCGTCGATCCGGACAAGCACGGTACGCCGCCGCTGATGGAGCTTGAGATGCCGACGCACGGCGAGTTGATCGCCTACCCCCCGCTGATGAACCTGCTCATCCGGTTGCTGGGACCGGCGTTCGCCTTCCACCACCTGCACAGCGACCGCCAGGCACCCGGACTCCCCGGTAAGGCCTGGCACCACGACTACGAGTACGGGCCGCAGGTCGACCCGGCCCACCGCATGGTCCACACCCTGCACTACCTCGACGGACTCGACGATGGGACGTCGAGCCTGGTGGTGCTCCCCGGCTCGCACCGGGAGCGGGTGGCGAAGACCGCACGCGCCCACTTCGGCACCACCGTGCTACCCGGTGAGCTCAATCTCGAGCAACTCCCGGCGCGCTCGACAGTCGTGCTGCACTCGGCACTCTTCCACGCCCGGCGGCCCCGGCCGGACGGGCGTACCAAGGACCGCTACTTCATCGACACCTCGTACTGCCAGGCCGGAAGCAAGTGGCCGCCGGTCAAGCCGTACTGGCGACGCATGCTGCAGCGCGGCCGCGAGTTGCGCCTCGACCGAGGTCGGTGGCCGGACCTGTTCCGCGAGGAGCACTTCACCGAGTACCGCCGCCCGCAACAGCCGGCCGACAGCCAGGGCCGCACCGCGTCTGCGCGAGCGGTGCGGCGGCCCGGAGCCGGACGTTGAGCATCGCCCCGCCTTGGCACGACGCCCGCGACGATGGGAGGAAACGACATGTACAGGCCCGTGCGAATCGGCCTGCAGATTCAGCCGGAGCACGCCGAGTACCGCCAGATCCGCAACGCCGCAGTGGCGGCCGAGGAGCTCGGCGTCGACATCATCTTCAACTGGGACCACTTCTTCCCGCTCGACGGCGATCCGGACGGCCGGCACTTCGAGGCATGGACGATGCTTGGCGCCTGGGCCGAGTCGACCTCCCGGGTGGAGATCGGCACACTGGTCAGCTGCACCGGATACCGCAACCCCGACCTGCTCGCCGACATGGCCCGCACCGTCGACCACATCAGCGAGGGCCGGCTCGTCCTCGGCATCGGTGCCGGTTGGTGCGAACGGGACTACCAGGAGTACGGCTACGAGTTCGGCACGGCCGGCGGGCGCCTCGACCGCCTGAGCGGGGATCTGCCCCGGATCCGGGCTCGATGGACCCGGCTCAACCCGCCGCCCACCCGGCCGATCCCGGTCCTCGTGGGAGGCGCCGGTGAACGCCGGACCCTGCGGCTGGTGGCCGAGCATGCCGACATCTGGCATTGCTTCGGCGACCCGCCGACCCTCGCGCACAAGATGGCCGTGCTGCGCCGGCACTGCGCCGACGTGGGCCGCGACCCCGCCGCGATCGAGGTGTCGACTGCGGTGGCTGGCGCGCCCACGCCGGCGGGAACGCCCGATGTGCTCGGCGAGCAACTGCGGGCCCTGGGCGTCTCGATGTTCACGGTCGGCGCGCTCGGGCCGCGCTACGACCTCGGCGTACTGAAGGACTGGATCGCGTGGCGGGACGAGTCGAACCGCTGAGCGAAGGGTGACCGCAACGCCGCCATCCGTTCAGGCACCCGTTCACCACCGCCCACCGATCCGCGACCTACCCGCACCACGTGGCGATGTTCAGGAGCCCATGGCGGTGAACGCTGCGGTGAAGGCCCGCGGGTCGGTGTTCCACAGTTCGCTCATCTGCGCGGACGTCGGATCCGGGTAGATGTCTTCGGCTCCGGCCGCGATGCCGTCGAGGATCGCGTCGGCGACGGCCCGGGGGGCTGCCTTGGGCGTGTCCACACCGGCCAGCATGTCGGTGTCGATGCCGCCGGGGTAGACGCCGTGCACGCTGATCCCGGATCGGGTCAGTGCCGGTCGCAAGGCGAGGGTCAGCGAGTGCGCGGCGGCCTTGGACGCCGAGTAACCCGCCATCGGTGGTGCCGGCGCGTACGCGAGCAGGGTCAGCACGTTGACCAGCGCGCCCTTGTTTCTTTCCAGTGCCGGAGTGAACGCTCGGACCATGTCGTAGAGGCCGGTGAAGTTGACGGCGAACTCCCGGGCCAGCCCGTCGGGGTCGGCGTTCAGGGCCGCGGCGAACGCCGCCGCGCCAGCGTTGTTGATCAGCAGGTCGGCTTCGGTGGCCAGGGCGGCGAGCCGCTTGATGGCGGCCCGGTCGGTGACGTCGAGGGCGACGGGCGTGATCCGCTCATCGACGCGGACCGCCTGCGGGTTGCGGGCGCTGGCGTAGATGTGCTTGACGCCACGCTCGAGCAGGGCGTCAACGAGGGCGCGGCCCAGGCCGCGGTTGGCTCCGGTGATGACGGTGGTGCTTCCGGTGATCTCCATGCCATCCACCCTGCCGCTCACCGGTGAGGTGATGAATGCCCGTACTACTCGGTCACTTGTCCCTCAGTCTCATCCTGCCTGCTCGTATGTCGTTTGCTGACCTAGGCTGTGCGGGTGGATGTTCTTGGCGACGTGCTGGAGCTGGCGCGGGTCGACGCGAGCCTGATGGCGACCTTCGACGCGCGGGCTCCCTGGGCCATCGAGCTGCCTGCCCGACAGGGTGCCACGTTCCACGCCGTCGTGGCAGGCACCTGCTGGTTCAGCGTCGGCGACGCGCCGGCGCGCCAACTGACCCCGGGTGACCTCGTGCTGCTGCCGGCCGGGGCGCGTCACCAGTTGGCCAGCGATCCGGGTCTGCCGACGCGCCGCTTCGATGAGGACCTCAAGCGCAGCCTCATCCGTCCCAATGGTGAGCTGGTGCTCGACGGGCCCGGCGTACGGACCCGAATCCTGTGCGCGGGCTACCATTACGCGGCCGCTGTCCACCCCCTGCTAGGACTACTGCCGCCGGTGTTGCACGTGGCCACCGCCCAACCGGTGAGCGGACCGTGGCTGCGCTCGGTTCTGGACCTGCTGGCCCACGAAACCCGCAGCGGTGCCGCCACCGGCTCGGGTACCGCTGCGGTACGCCTGCTCGATCTGCTGCTGATCCACGTCGTGCGGGCCTGGCTCGACACCGAAGGTGACACGATCGACCCATCGTGGCTGCGGGGCCTACGTGACCCGCTCACCGCGCAGGTTCTGGCCGTGCTGCACGAGCGACCCGGTCACGACTGGACCCTGGACACCCTCGCCGCGACGGTCAACGTCTCCCGTGCCACCCTTGTCCGGCGCTTCACCCGCCACGTCGGCGAACCGCCACTGACCTACCTCACCCGCTGGCGCCTCGACGTGGCCGCCCGCACGCTACGCGACACCACCTTGCCGGTCGCCACCATCGCCCACCAGATGGGCTACACCTCCGAGTTCGCCTTCAACCGCGCCTTCGCCCGCCTCCACGGCCAACCACCCGGCCGCTACCGCCGACATGCCGTCACGAACGGTTGACCGCCAGACGACAAGATGACCTGTGGTGGCTCAGCCGATGCGGCCGACACCGCCGAACAGGTAGACCTCGGGCTCGTCGGACTCCGGGTCGGGGCGCCAGCGTGAGCAGGTGACGACGCCGGGCTCCAGCAGGTCCAACCCGTCGAAGAAGCGTTCGAGCTCCACCTTGGTCCTGGCGCGGATCGGCGTGCCGCCGCGTTCGGTGGTTTCCCGCATCACGCGCAGCATCGGCTCGCCGTGGATCTCCGCCGTGGAATGGGTGAGCACCAGGTGGCTGCCGGCGGGCATCGTCTGCACCAGTTGCGCGACGGAGCCGTACGCCACGTCGTCGTCCATGATGTGGTTGACGACGCCGAGGAGCATGAGCCCGATCGGCTGCGAGAAGTCGAGCGTCCGCCGCGCGGACGCGAGGATCGCGTCCGGCTGCCGCAGGTCGGCTTCGACGTAGTCGCAACTGCCTTCCGGCGTGCTGGTCAGCAGCGCCCGCGCGTGTGCCATGACGAGCGGGTCGTTGTCGATGTAGACCACCCGGCAGCGCGGGTCGAGGGACTGCGCGACCTCGTGGGTGTTGTCCGCCGAGGGCAGACCGGTGCCGACGTCGAGGAACTGGCGGATGCCGGCGTCCCTGACGAGGAACCTGACCACGCGCTGGAGAAACGCGCGCTCGGACTTGGCTCCGATGGGGATGTCCGGGATGTGGGCGATGACCTCATCGCCGGCGGCCCGGTCGACCGCGAAGTGGTCCTTGCCGCCGAGCCAGTAGTTCCAGATCCGCGCCGAGTGCGGAACGGCGGTGTCCAGCTTGGAGCCCGAAGGGAGCTCCCAGTCCTCGGTCATGAAGGGATTGTCCCGCACTGAAGGGGCGACGACGCAAGTGGGGGCGACGGATAAGACGTTCCGGCGGGCTCCAGCAGGGCAGCCGTTGGTGAGTGGAGATCGTGCCCGTCAGACCGCGTTGCGGGCCCCTCGCTGTCGTGGTGAGGCCGGCGGGGTGATGACCTTCACCTCGTTCGCGGCCAGGGCCTCCCGTAGTTCGGCGGGCGGCAGGGTGTCGGTGATCAGGTAGTCCGCGCTGCCCAGCTCGGAGACCTGGGCGAAGAGCCGGCGGCCGAACTTCGAGGAGTCGGCGAGGATGGCCACCCGGCCGGCGCGCGAGATCATCTCCTGCATCATCGCGGCTTCGGCGAGGTTGCTGGTCGTGTAGCCGGCCTCCGCATCGACCGCGCCGACGCCGATCAGCGCCAGGTCGCAGCTGATGTCCAGTTCGGCGCCGCTGGTGGCCCGGAACCGCACCGGGCCGATGGTGGCGAGGGTCAGGGTGCGCACCGCGCCGCCGAAGACGTAGATGTCGCGGATGGCGGTGGGTGGCAGCGCCCCGGGCACCAGCAGATTGTTCGTCGCCACGGTGAGGTCGCGGTGCTGGCCCAGGTTGCGGGCGACCGCCAGGGTCGTGGTCCCGCCGTTGATCATGATGGTCGAGCTGTCCTGGACCAACGCCGCGGCCAGTGCCGCGATCTTCTCCTTCTCCTGCTCCTGCAGGCTGAGCCGCTGGTCGACGGCGCGGTCGGTGCGGGAGACTGTGGAGAGACTGACCGCTCCGCCGTAGGTGCGTACGAGCGCCCCGTCGGCACTGAGCTGGTCGAGATCCCGCCGGACGGTGTCGATCGAGACGCCGAAGCGTTCGGCCAGCTCGTTCACCGTGACCTGACCGGTGTCGGCGACGTACGCGGCCAGCTGGGCCTTGCGCCCGGCGGGCAGGTTGCGCTGCCGCTCGTCCTTGTCGACGTTCATGCTTCCCCCTTGTCAATGCGGGAGTATGCCACAACCCTGCGTTTCCTGCCGAGTCCGCTGCATGGAACAGCATCGACCGGCAGTGGCGTGCCTCGGGTCAGAGAGCCGTCGGCTCGGCCTCCGGACCAGCGTCTATGGGGTCCAGGGACCGCCCCGGAGGCGTGCTCAACCCCGGCGTCGGCGCAGTACTGTGCGCTGCTCCGCGTTTTTTTGCCGTTCTACTCTTGTCCTTGCCCGTAACACGTTGCTAACGTGACGCCAACATTCGCACGGAATCGAATGATCTCCATATAGAAGGAGTCCGCCATGGTGTTTCGTGTCAGCCGGCTGAGCAGACTGGTGGGGGCGGTGACCGCGGCGACGACAGTCGCGTTCGTCGCGGCGTGTGGTGCGGACGACGGTGCGTCGGACGGGGACGGCACCGTCACGCTGGAGTTCGCCCAGTGGTGGGGCGCCGAACTGCCGGCCGGGGAGTTCGACCGGATCATCGACGAGTTCACGGCGCAGAACCCGAACATCGAGATCGAGTTGCTGAGCGCGCCGTACGCCTCGACCAAGCAGCAGCTGCTCACCGGTGCCGCCTCGAAGACCCTGCCCGACGTGGTGGGTCTCGACGGTGCCTGGGTCAACGACTTCGCCAAGCAGGGCGCGATCACCGACCTGTCCAGCCTGATGGCCGAGGCGAACTACGACGACAGCGAGCTGGCCAGCCAGATCCAGATCGACGGCAGCACCTACATGATCCCGGTGGTCAACTTCGTCTACCCGTTGTTCGTCAACAAGGAACTGCTCACCGAGGCGGGCGTCGCGGACGTGCCCACCACCCGCGGTGAGTTCCTCGACGCGGCCACGAAGATCAGCGCGAGCGACGGCGACGTCAAGGGCTGGGCGCTCCCGCTCGACACCGCCGTGCCCAACGGCATCCAGAACGACGTCATGTCCTGGCTCTGGGCCTCCGGCGGCAGCATGCTCACCGCTGACGGCAAGCCGAACCTGACCAGCCCGGAGGTCAAGGAAACCGTCGAGTACGTGAAGAGCCTGAACGACGCCGACGTCATCGCACCCGGCGCGCTCACCATGAAGGAGCAGGACAAGGTCGAGAAGTTCAGCAACGGGCAGATCGGCATGATGATCGACTCGCTCGCGCACATCAACCTGATCCGGGAGAACCAGCCGGACATGGAGTTCGAGGTGGCTGCCCTGCCGGCGGCCGACGGCTACACCGGCGAGCGCGGCATCCCGTACGCGTCGTGGGGCATCGGCATCTCGGACTCCAGCGAGCACAAGGCCGAGGCGTTCAAGTTCGTGTCGTACCTGATGAGCCAGGAGACGAACGCGCAGCTGAGCACGATCGCGAACGGCTTCCCCGGCAACAAGAACGCTGAGCCCGACTTCGGCAGCAGCGACCCGCTGTTCCGGACCGCCTTCGAGATCTACCAGCAGGGCTACCCGGCCAACGAGTTCGTCGGCCTACCCAAGTCCGAGGACCTGATGCGTAGCTTCGCCGAGCAGCTTCAGCTGGTGCTGACCGGCGGGTCGAGCGTCGACGACGCACTCGCCGCAGCACAGGAGAACTGGTCCTCGGTCATCGAGTAGTCCCGCCCGGGTGCCGCGCCGGAACACCCCCGGCGCGGCACCCGACCAAGGAGAAGCCATGACACTGACGGCACCCCGGGCCTCGACCCGCGCCGCACCGGCCGCCCCTGGGCGGCCCCGATCCACGCTGGCCCGGCGCCTGGTCCCGTACGGCTATCTGTCCCCGACGGTGCTGCTGATCGTGGTCCTGATGGTGGTCCCCATCGTCATGGTGGTCGGCTACTCGTTCCGGGACAACGTGATCGTCCAGGAGAATTCGGTCTTCGCCGGGTTCGCCAACTACACCAAGGTGCTCACCGACCCGGACTTCCTGGCCGCGCTGCGCAACACCGCCGTCTTCATCTCGGTCAGCACCGTGGCGCATCTGGTCCTCGGCCTCACCTTCGCGATGATGCTCAACACCCAGCTGCTGAGCGGGGTCACGAAGGCCATCTTCCGGATCGTCTACATCCTGCCCTGGCTGTTCACGATCGCGGTGATCGCGGTCATCTGGCGACTGCTGTTCGACCCGTCCGGCGTGGTCAACTACGTGCTGCAGACGGTGGGCCTGGTCCAGCAGGGCGTGAACTGGTTCGGCGACCCGGCCACGGCGCTCTGGGCGGTGACGTTCGTCAACATCTGGTCCGGCTATCCGTTTTTCATGATCAGCCTGCTGGCCGGGCTGCAGGGGATCCCCGCCGACCTGTACGAGGCCGCCGCGGTGGACGGCACGAACTGGTGGCAGCGGTTCCGGCACGTGACGCTGCCCCAGTTGCGGCCGGTGATCATCAGCATGGCGGTGCTCGACCTGATCTGGACCTCCCACCAGTTCGCGTTGATCTGGATGACGACCGGCGGCGGGCCGCTGAACTCCACCGAGATGCTCAGCACCTTCACCTACAAGCAGGCCTTCAGCGAGTACGAGTTCGCCACGGCGTCCGCCGCCGCCGTGATCGTCCTGCTGCTCACGATGGTGCTGGCCTTCTTCTACGTACGCTCGCAAAGGGAGCGGTGAGGCACATGGCCGCCGTCAAGACTCGGCGTACCCTCGCGAAAGCCGGCGTCGTCACCGGGCTGGTCCTCGGCGGGCTGTTCGCCGGCCTGCCGGTGCTGTGGATGCTCTCCACCTCGCTGAAGCGCAACGGTGAGGTCTTCCAGAGCCCGCCGCAGCTGATCACCGAGGGCTTTTCGTTCGACGCCTACCGCGAGATCCTGGGCAACGGCACCCAGTTGCGGTTCTTTCTCAACAGCTACATCGTCGCCTTCGCGGTGACCATTCTGACGCTGCTGGTGGCGGTCCTCGCCGGGTACGCCTTCAGCCGGTTCAGGTTTCCGTTCCAGAAGACCATCAACGCGGCGATCATCAGCGTTCAGGCGGTGCCGCCGATCACGCTCGTCATTCCGTACTTCGGGCTCATCGTCGCGCTCGGCCTGTACGACACCTATGCCGGCCTGATCCTGACGCACATGGTGTTCACCCTCCCGTACGCGATCATTATGATCACCGCGTACCTGAACACGCTGCCCCGGGAGTTGGACGAGTCCGTCAAGATCGACGGCGGCACCGGGTGGACCGCGCTGTGGCGGATCCTGGTGCCGGTCTCGGTGCCCGGCCTGGTCGCGGTCGGTGTCTACACGTTCATGATCTCGTGGAACGAGTATCTGTTCGCCCTCACGCTGACCCGCACCGACGACATGCGGACGGTGCCGATCGGTATTCAGCTGCTCATGGGGCAGCACTCGTACGAGTGGAACCAGATGATGGCGATGAGCATCCTCGGGTCCGTTCCCGTCCTCGTTCTCTTCCTTCTCTTCCAGCGTCGCTTTGTCGGCGGGCTGACCGCCGGCGCAGTGAAGACCTGACCTCCGAACGTCAACCAGCAATCAAGGAGAAAATCGGAAATGCTGACGACCGGCAAGGCGATCCTCGATGTCGCCAACGCGCACAGCTTCGCCGTGCCCGCCTTCAACATCAGTGACTGGGCGATGTTCAAGGGCATCGTGGAGATCAGCGAGGAGACGAACGCTCCGCTGATCGTCGGGATCCACCCGGACGAGATGCGGCACATCGGCCGCGAGATGATCCGCGGCATCGCGGAACGCTCGCACAACTCGAGCGTCCCGATCGCGATCCACTGGGACCACGGCGCCACCTACGAGCAGATCCTGCAGGCGGTCCAGTTCGGCTTCACCTCGGTGATGATCGACGGGTCGCTGAAGCCATTCGAGGAGAACATCGCGATCACCCGGAAGGTGACCGATTCGGCGCACGTTCTCGGCGTGTCGGTGGAGGGTGAGCTCGGCACGATCGGCGGGAACGACAGCTACGCCGAGGCCGGTGCCGCCGAGATCATCTACACCGACCCCGACGACGCCGTCACGTTCATCGAAGAGACCGGCGTGGACAGCCTCGCCATCGCGATCGGCACCTTCCACGGCCTCTACCCGGCCCATCTGAAGCCGGAGTTGAAGCTCGACCTGCTCAAGGAGATCAAGAGCCGGGTACAGATCCCGCTGGTGCTGCACGGCGGCTCCGGCAACCCGGACGACGAGATCCGCGAGGCGGCGCGGATCGGCATCAACAAGATCAACATCTCGACCGACATCAAGGTCGCCTACCACGACAAGATGCGCGAGGTCCTCGGCAGCGACCGCAAGGTGCGCGAGCCGAACGCCATCCAGCCGGCCTGCATCGAGGCCATGAAGGTGGTAGCCGCCCAGAAGATCGAGCTGTTCGGTGCCGCCGGCAAGGCATCGCTCTACTGACATGGCGGACCCGTCCCGCGTCGTCCTCGGCCTCGGCGGCTGCGTCGACTACGAGCTGAAGCTCACCGCCGACGTCCTGGCACAGCTGGTCGCCGACTACGGCATCGCCGCCGCGGAGCTGACCTCGCCGGTCACGGTGACCAGCGAGCGGGATCTCGTGGTGTCGATCCTCGGGTACGTCGCCCGGGGCGGCGGCGGCGAACACTACGTCGCCTCCGCCCCGGCGCTGGAGCTCTTCGCTAGCCGGTTCCCGCACCGGGTGGCGCTGGGCGGCACGTCGGTGCGGGCCGGGATCCTGATGAGCCGCCTCGGCGTGCCGTCGACCCTGCACCTGGTCAGCGTCGACGACACCGTACGCCGGCTGCTGCCACCGGACGGCGCGTACCTGTCCAGCGGCGTCGAGGACACCCTGCACCCGCACCTGATCGTCCAGTACGACCAGGGTCTGCGGATCCGCGCCGACGGACTCGACATCACCGCGCCGTTCCCGAACCGGCTGATCTACGTCAACGACCCGGCCAACAGCACCATGCTGCTCAGCGGCGAACTCGGTGACCGGCTCAGCCGGGCCGACGTGTTCCTGATCTCCGGGTTCAACGCCATGCGCTCCGCCGAGCAGCTCGACCGCCGACTCGCCGAGCTGCGCGTACACATGCGTCGGTTGCCACCCGGGGCGGTGACCTACTTCGAGGACGCCGCCTACCACGAGCCCACCCTCAACCGCCGGGTCCTGGCCGCGCTGCGGGACGCGATCGACGTGTACGGCCTGAACGAGGACGAGATGCAGTCCTACCTCGGGCACCCGGTCGACCTGCTGTCGGCGACGGAGGTCGCCGACGCGCTGACGGCCATGCACGCGCTCGTGCCCGTACCGATGCTGGTCCTGCACACCAAGTACTGGGCCGCTGCCTTCGGCGCGCAGGCCGCCAGCTACGCCGAGGCGCTCGACACCGGCACCGTCATGGCCGCCCTGCGCTACCGCCACGGCGACGACTTCACCGACTCCGACATCGAGCGGCTGCGCCGGCAACCGCGACGGCCCGGGTCCGTCGCCTTCGCCGCCGAGCTGCGTGCCCGGCTCGGCGACCGGGTGCACTGCGTACCCGCGTTCGCGCTGGACGTCACCAACCCCACCACGGTCGGGCTGGGCGACACGTTCGTCGGCGGCTTCCTCGCCGCGCTCGCCCGACGCGGCGCCGCTGCAGCCACCAGCCCACCCCCGCACCTACGATCGGACCACGGCCGATGACCGTCGAAGCACTGCCCGCCAACCAGCCGGAGACGTTCTACCGGGGTGCCGGCCGGATAGCCGGATTCCGCAACAGTGCCGCACTGCCCGACCGCCCCGAGGACTGGGTCGGCTCGGTGACCACCCGGTTCGACCTCGGCCCGTCCGGGTTGTCCACGCTGTCCGACGGACGGGTGCTCGCCGACGCGATCGCCGCCGACCCACGCTGGTGGCTCGGTCCGCGCCGCACCGACACCGGCGTGCTCGTGAAGCTGCTCGACGCCGGCCAGCGGCTGCCGCTGCACGTACACCCGGACCGCCGCTTCGCCACGGCGCACCTGGCGTCGCCGTACGGCAAGACCGAAGCCTGGGTGATCGTCTCCGCCCGCCCCGACGCGTACGTCCATCTCGGTTTCGCCCGGGACGTCCCGGCCGACGAACTCGCCGGCTGGGTGGCCGACCAGCAGACCGCGCGACTGCTCGACGCCACCAACAAGATCCCGGTGTCGGCCGGCGACGCGATCCTCTGCCCCGCCGGCCTGCCACATGCCATCGGCGACGGCATCCTGCTGGTCGAGGTCCAGGAACCGACCGACTTCTCCGTGCTGCTCGAGTACGCCGACTTCGGCCTCGCCGACGGGCACCTGGGCCTCGGCTACGAACTGGCCCTGCAGTGCGTCGACCGCCGCAGGTGGACGCCGGAGCAGCTCGACCGCCTGCGGGGTGGCCAACACCTGCGCGGCGGGCGACACCTGCTGCCCGACGCCGCTGACGAGTTCTTCACCGCCCGCCGGCTGCGCGACGGCGACCGCCTGGAGCAGGGGTTCAGCGTCCTGGTCGGGATCGCGGGACAGGGGCGGCTCACCGGTGAGCACGACGACGTGCCGCTGCGGCGCGGGGACACCCTGCTGGTGCCGTACGCCGCCGGCCCGCTGCTGCTGGCCGGCCCGGTCGAAGCGATCCGGCTGGCCGGGCCACAGCCCCGGTGACGGCACCTCGACCAACGGCTCCGGTCACGGTGACCTCGACCAACGACTCCGACCTGCCGAATCCGCTGCTACCGGGACGCGCCGGTCGGAACGGGGATCGGGATCTCGAAGTGCACCACCCGGGAGGCGTGCGGGCTGCCGTCGCGGGGGTCGTGCACCACCTCGGCCACGCTCCGCCAGAACGCCTCCGCCCCGGGGACCCCGGTGTCGGTGTGCAGGTAGACCGCCCGGTAGCCGGGGTGCCCGGCGGCGAACGCGACGGCCCGTCGGACCAGTGCGCGGGCCAGCCCGTTGCGGCGGTGTTCCGGGCGTACGTAGACCCGGAACAGCTGGGCGGTGCTCGCCGCCGGGTAGCGGTCGACGAGCCACCGGGGATGCGGCGGGCTGTTCGGCGCGGCGGCGCGCACGGCGGTGGTGGCGACCACCTCGTCGCCCTTGACCGCGACGAACAGCGCATGCCGCGCAGGCCGTAGATAGGTGCCGGCGAGGTCGATGACGTCGGCGTGCCACCGCGGCTGGTAGCCGTAGCCGAACACCTGGTAGAAGGTGTCGAGCATGACGCTGCGGGCACCGTCGAGGTGCTGCGGCGTGGCGGTACGGATGTCGTACGGACCGATGTTCTGGTCGTTCACGTGGTGCTCATCTCTCCGGTGCTGGACGTGGTTGCGGGTCGTGGCAGGTGTCGCGGTGGTTCGGGGTCGCGCGGTCGCGGCAGGTCAGGGTCGAGCAGGGCGCGGGTCAGCGGCTGCCGGCCGGCGCGCAGCAGGGTGGCGGCGGGACCGTGTTCGACGATCCGGCCGTGGTCGAGCACGGTGACGTGGTCGGCGAGCCGGCCGACCACGTCCGGGTCGTGCGTGATGACCAGCAGCGCGAGCCGGTGCGTGCGGCACAGCCCGTCGAGCAGGTCGAGGATCCGGTCCTGATTGACGTGGTCGAGACCGGACGTGATCTCGTCGCAGACCAGCAGCCGGGGTCGGGCCACCAGGGCGCGGGCGAGAGCGGCGCGTTGCAGTTCACCGCCGGAGAGCCGGTCGGGTCGGCGGGCGACGAGTTCATCGTCGATCCCCACCTGGCGCAGCAGGTCGCGGGCGGTTCGCAGCGCGTCGGCGGGCGGTTGGCGGTGCAGCCGCACGGCGGGGCGGGCGACCTGGTCGAGCAGGACGGCGTACGGCTGGAAACTGGCCCGTGGGTCCTGGAAGACGTACTGCACGGCGGCGAGGTCGGCCCGCTGCCGGCGGTCGATCGAGCCGGCGAGCCGGCGGCCGTCGACTTCGATACTGCCGCCGCTCGGCGGGTGCAGGCCGGCCAGGCACCGGGCGACGGTGGTCTTACCGCTGCCGGAGCGGCCGACCAGGGCGAGGCGCTGACCGGGGCCGATGACCACGTCGATGCCGTGCAGCACGGTGCTGCCATGATGCGCTGCGGTGAGCCCGGTGACCCGCAGCAGCTGGCCGATACCGCCCGGCGGGTCAGCGGCGGGGGTCGGCGCTGGCCGGTCGGTGGGGGTCGGCGCTGGCCGGGCCGGGCCGGTGTGATCGACGACCGCTTCCGGCGGGCCGGTGGCGACGACGGTGCCCCGGTCGAGCACGAGAGTGCTGTCGGCGACCGCCCGGACCAGGTGCAGGTCGTGGGTGAGCAGGACGACCGCGACGCCGGCGGCGGCGAGACGGCGTAGTTCGGTGGCGACGTCGCGGCGGTTGAGGCTGTCCTGCCCGGTGGTCGGTTCGTCGGCGACCAGGACGCGGGCACCGGCCAGCAGGGCGTGCGCGATGACCAGCCGCTGCTGCTGGCCGCCGGAGAGTTGGTGCGGGTAGCGCCGCAGCAGGTCGCGGTCGTCCGGCAGGCCGACCCGGGCCAGCACCGCCCGGACCGCCTGCCGGATCGCCGCGCGCCGCGTCCGGCGCGACGGTGCCGGGGTGTGCCGGCGGGCGATCTCGCGCAGCACCGGGCCGATCCGGCGTACCGGGGTCAGCGCCGCCGCCGGTTGCTGCGGAATGTAGCCGACGGTGCCGCCGGCCGGCGGCGTGTCGGGGGTGACCGGTCGACCGGCGATCTCGACGTCGCCGGTCAGCCGGACGCCGGGTCCGGCCTCGCCGAGCAGCGCCCGCCCGAGCATGGTCTTGCCGCTGCCGGACGGACCGACGATGGCGAGGACCTCGCCGGCCGGCACGGTGAACGACACGTCGCGCAGCAGCCGCTGTCCACCGGCATCGGCACACAGCCCGTCGACCCGGATCACTTCGTGGCCTCCGGCCGGGCGGCCAGCAGGTGATCGGTGACCAGGTTGACCCCGACGGCGAGCGCGACGAGCAGCGCGGCGGGCACCACCACCGCCCACGGCTGCAGGAAGATCCCGGCGCGGTTGCGGTCGACCATGACGGCCCAGTCGGCGGCGTCCGGGGCGACGCCGATGCCCAGGAAACTGGCGGTGGCGACCAGGTAGACGGCGCCGATGAACCGGATCCCGGCGTCGGCGAGCAGGACCCGGCGGATGCCCCGGGCGACGTACCCGACCGCCCGCCGCCACCACGTCTCCCGGTAGAGCCGCATCGCCTCCATCGCGGGTCCGTGGGCCAGCGGCAGGGCCGCGGCGCGGGTGATCCGGGCGATCTCCGGCAGGGCGATGACGGCGACGATGACCACCAGCGTCACCGGTCCCCGGGGTGCGGCGGCGGCGAGCAGGATGAGCAGCAGCAGCGACGGGACGGCGAGGAGCAGGTCCAGCGGGCGCATCAGCACCTCGTCGAGCCAGCGGCGGCGGGTGAGGGCGGCGAACAGACCGACGGGTACGCCGACCAGGTAGGCCAGGGCGGTCGCGGCGGCGGCGACCGCGACGACGGACCGGCCGCCGAGCAGGATCTGCCCGGTGACGTCCCGGCCGACGAAGTCGGTGCCGAGCAGCCCAGCCTGGTCGAACGGCCGGGTCCGGTTCGTCCCGTCGCCGACCAGGGCCGGTCCGGCGAGGGCGAGCAGCAGCGGTACGGCGAGCAGGACGACCCCGGTGACCAGGCGCGGAACCCGGCCGGTCCGCCGAGCCCGGCTGATCATTGGAGCCCGGCCGGTCATCGGGCACCGGCCGTACGCGGGGCGAGCCGGAACGCGACCAGGTCGGCGGCCAGGTTGACGACCACGGTGGTGACCGCCACGATCACGCACAGCCCTTGGACGGTGGGGACGTCCCGGGCGGCGACGGCGTCGACCAGGGCGGTGCCCAGACCGGGGATGACGAAGACCGCCTCGACGACGATGACGCCGCCGAGCAGCCAGTCGGTGGTCCGGGCGAGCTGCTGCACGACCGGGGCGGCGGCAGTGGGCAGCGCGTGGGCCAGCCACCGCCGACCGGCGCCGAGGCCGAGCCGGCGGGCGTGGGCGACGTACTCGGACCGTAGCGCGTCGACCATGCCGGCGCGGGTGAGCCGGCTGAGTGAACAGATCGGTCGGGCCAGCAGCACCAGCAGCGGCAGGACCAGCACGGCCGGCTGGGCGAGCAGATTGGGGCCGGTGCCGACAGCGGTCGGCGGAAACCAGCCCAGCTGTACGCCGAAGACCGCGACCAGCAGGATGGCCAGGGCGAACTCCGGTACCGCGTAGAGACCGACGGCGACGGCGCTGATGGCGCGGTCGAGCCGGCCGCCTTCGCGTCGGGCGGCGAGCATGCCGAGGCCGATCGCGAGCGGGACCAGGACGAGCAGCGTCGCGGCGGCCAGCAGTACGGTCGCTGCGGCGCTGCCGACGATCATGTCCAGGACCGGCCGTTGGGAGATCAACGAGACGCCGAAGTCACCGTGCAGCAGCCCGGCGAGCCAGTCGAGGTACCGCTGCCAGGGCGGCTGGTCGAGGTCGAGCTGTTCGCGGATCAGCGCGATCCGCTCCGGGTCGGGCTGGTCACCGGCGATCACCACCGCCGCGTCGCCGGGCAGCGCCTCGGTGAGCACGAACACGATGGTGGTGATGCCGGCGACCTGCCCGACGCCGAGCAGTAGCCGCCGAACCGTGTAGCGGGTCAGGCTCAAGCCAGCCACACCTTGTCGAAGCGGGCCCAGTCGAGGGTGTTGGCGGGGGCATCGGCGGACACCCCGCCGACCTGGGGCGTGGTGGCGACGAGGAAGTCGGCGAAGCCCCACACCAGCAGCCCGCCGTCGGCGTGCAGCATCCGCTGCATGTCGCCGTACGCCTGCCGCCGACCCGCTTCGTCGGCGCTGGACACGGCGGTGGCGTAGAGGTCGTCGAACTTCGGCCGCATCCACTTGGTGGCGTTCGTCGTGGAGGTGCTCAGCAGCCGCTGCGAGATGTGGGTCTCGATCGGCATGGCACCGGAGCGGAAGCAGGCCATGACTCCGTTGTCGAGCACCTCCCGCCAGTAGGTGTCCTTGTTGCGTTGCACCGGTTCGACGTTCAGCCCGACCGCGCGGGCCTGGTCGGCGAAGACGCTGGCCGCCTCGACGAACCCGGCGGCCACCGGCGCGGTGTCCAGCGGGATCCGCAGGCCGCTTGCGCCGGCCCGGTCGATGAGTGCCCGGGCCCGGTCGAGGTCGGGTTCGCGCTGCGGGATGTCGTCGGCGTAGTACTGGTAGCCCTTGCCGAACAGGTCGTTGCCGACCTGCCCGGATCCGGACAGGACCGTCTCGACCAGTTGCTGCCGGTCGGTGAGCAGGAACATCGCCTCCCGCAGGTCCCGGTTGTCGAACGGGGGCCGGTCCAGCTTCATGGTGAAGCCCTGCAGGCCGCTGTTGGCCATCCGGGTGATGGCGATCCGGTCGTCGGCGGCGTAGCTGCGGGCCGTGGTGGGGCTGATGTCGTGCGCGTACTCGACCTGCCCGGCGAGCAGCGCGTTGACCCGCGCCGACTCCTCGTTGGCGATCACGTACTCCAGCTCGTCGAGGTGCGCGGCGCCGTCCCAGTAGTCCGGGTACCGGGCCAGCAGCAGCGACGTACCGGGGGTGAAGCTGCTGAACGTGAACGGCCCGGAGCCGATCGGCCGGTCGAACGATTCGGTGCCCTTAGGCACGATGTACGCGCCGAACGCGGCGAGCACGTTGCCGAACTCGGCGAACGGACGGGTCAGCGCGAACTCGACCGTACGGTCGTCGACGGCCCGGCTGGCCCGCAGATCGATCAGGGACAGGCTGGCCTTGGCGCGGAACGCCCGGTCCGGGTCGGTGATCCGGGCGTAGCTGGCCAGTACGTCGGCGGCCCGCACCGGCCGGCCGTCGTGGAAGGTCGCCTCCCGCAACGGCACCCGCCAGCGGGTGAGGTCGGCGTTGGGCTCCCAGCCCAGTGCGAGCCGGGGCTGGATCGACACGTCCGGGCCGTAGTCGGCGAGCTTGTCGAAGATCGCCTTGGCCCGGGACGCCTCGTTGAACAGGTTCGCCAGGTGCGGGTCGAGGCTCTCGGTGGCACCGCCACCGGCGAACGCGACCCGCAGCCGGCCGCCCCGCTTCGGGGTGCCGGAACCTGCGACGTTGTCGGAACCGGCGGGGGCGTCGGCGCCGCAACCGGCGAGCAGCGCGGCGGTCACGGCGGCACCGCCGCCGAGCAATGTTCGGCGGCGTAGTCGGGCAGCAGTCGACATGTCAGTTCTTTCCTTCCAGCGGGGATTTCGGCGGGGATGTCAGGCCGCGTCGTCGCGGCGGCGGGCGACCAGGTGCAGGCGGTCGCCGCGTAGGCCGGTCGCCAGCTCGGCGCCGGGATGCCAGGGCGGTTCGGTACGCGGGCCGGGGGCGTCGAACAGGGCGAGGACGTCGAATCCGGCGCGGTCCAGCAGGTGGCGCAGCTCCTGCGGGAAGAGCAGCCGCCACGCGGAGTTCTGCACCAGTTCCTGCTCGGCACCCGGCCAGGTCCACACCCGACGGCGGCGCAGCAACTGCGCCGCGGCGTCGATCCACAAGGTGGTACGGGACGTGTAGGTGACGCCCTGCCAGCGCACCGACCGGATGCTGGGCCCGTTGACCAGGTCTGTGTTGCCGAGGAAGTACGCGCCGTTGCGCATCTCGGCGACGAGCAGCCCGCCGGGGGTCAGCTGCCGTCGGCAGTTGGCCAGCGCGGCGGTCAGGTCGGCGTTGTCGTGGCAGTACAGCAGCGCACTGTCCAGGCAGGTGATCACGTCGAAGCGGTGACCGAGGGCGAAGGTACGCAGGTCACCCTCGACGAACCGGACCCGCCGGTGGCGGCGGCGGGCGTAGGTCAGCATCCGGGTGGACAGGTCCAGCCCGGTGACGTCGAAGCCGATGCCGGCGAGGTACCCGGCGTCGCGGCCGGTGCCGCAGCCGAGGTCGAGCAGCCGCCGGCCGGGCGGGCCGGGCGCGAACCGGTCGACCAGGTCGGCCACGAACCTGGCCGCCCGGTGCTCCGGGTCGGGAAACTGGGCCTCGTACAGCTGCGGGTTGTCGGTGAGCAGGTTGCCGCCCGTCACCACCGGTTCGCCCGTGACCACCGGCTCGCTCACCGGGCCGCCTTTCCGGCAACGGCCGGCACCGTACGTGGGGCGAGCAGGCCCCGGCGGTGCAGCACCCACACGGCGGCGCCGCAGGCCAGGCCCAGCCCGGCGCAGAGCAGCCACGCTCCGGCGGGTACGCCCGGTGCCGCCTCGTCCGGCTGGCCGCCGGTCTGCATGAACCGGCCGACGGCGGTGGTGGCCAGCGCCGCCACGACTCCGGAAGCCAGGTAGAACACCCCGAAGTAGGTGCCGGTTAGCCCGTCGCGGGCGAAGCCGGGCACCAGTTCCAGCACGAACGGCTGCGCCATCATCACCCCGACCGCCAGCGCCAGCGCGGCGGCCAGCGTCGGCAGTGCCCGTACCGGGGCCGGGCCGGTCACCGGCAGCAGCGGCAGCAGGAATCCGAGACCGGCCACCGCCATCCCGGCCGCGATGGACACCCCACGGCTGCACCGCTGACGCAGCCAGCCGGTCAGCCGCACCTGCCAGCCGAGAGTGACCACCGTGGACACGACAAAGAGTGCGGCCACCGCCAGCGCGGTGCCGGCGGCGGCCTCGGCCTGCACCGGCAGCACCAGGTAGAGCTGGGTCTGCAGGGCGAACAGCGCGCTCAACGCCACCGTGAATGCCAGGAACCGGCCGTCGGTCAGCGCCTCCCGCCAGTCCCGGCCGACGCTCTGCCCGCTGCGGGTCACCGGATGCGGTGGCAGCACCAGCAGTTGCGCGACGGTCAGCGCGGCGAACACCACCGTCGCGCCGATCGCGGCGGCCCGGAAGTCGACCAGCAGTAGCGCGCTGCCGAGCAGCGGCCCGAGCAGCGCACCCGCGCTGGCGAAGACGTTGAACAGGGCGAACGCCTCGGCCCGGCGCTCGGGTGCGGCCTGAGCGAGGTAGGCGCGTACCGCCGGGTTGAACAGCGCCCCGGCCAGCCCGGTCAGCACCGAGGCGGCCAGCAGCGCGGGCAGCGACCCGCCGACCGCGAACACCGCGAAGCCGACCGCCCGCAGCCCGCACCCGGCGATGATCACGCCACGGGCGCCGAGCCGGTCGGCGGCCGACCCGCCGACCAGGAACAGCCCCTGCTGGCTCAGGTTGCGCACGCCGAGGACCAGGCCGACCAGGGTGGCCGACAGGCCGATGTCGTCACGCAGGTAGCCGGCCAGATAGGGCAGCAGCATGTAGAAGCCGACGTTGACGCCGAGCTGGTTGACCACCAGCAGCCGGATCGCCGGCGGGAAGCTGGTCAGCGTCGTCCAGGTCGCACTCACCGCGCCGCCTCCGCTGTGCCAGGCCGGTCCGCCTCCGCCAGGCCGGATCCGGTCGTCGTCGTCGGTGTCACGCCGAGCCCGGGGGTGTCCGCCAGCCGCAGCACGCCGTCGCGGCCGCCGATCCCGGTCCACGGGTCGTCGGCGATCAGCAGGTGCCCGTCCAGGTCGACCCAGCGGGCGAGGCCGGCCAGGTGCACGGCCGGCGCGACACCGAGCGTGCTGGCGACCAGGCAGCCGAGCATGATGTCCAGGCCGCGTTCCCGGGCCGCGTCGACGATCCGGGTGGCGGCGACGATCCCGCCGCACTTGGCCAACTTGACGTTCACCCCGGCGACCGCACCGGTGAGCCGGTCCAGGTCGGCCAGGCTTTCGGCGTCCTCGTCGGCGACTACCGGGATCGCGGTACGGGCGGCCACCCGGGCCAGCAGGTCGGGCCGTCCCGGCGGGATCGGCTGCTCGACGGCGTCGATCCGGTACGGGGTGAGCGCGTCGAGCCGCCGTACCGCCTGCTCGGCGGACCAGCCGCCGTTGGGGTCGAGCAGCAGCCGGGCCGTCGGTGCCTCGGCGCGTACCGCCGCCAGCCGGGCCACGTCGGCGTCGTCACCGGCTTTCACCTTCAGCACCGCGAACCCGGCGGCGACCAGCCGGCGCGCGGTCGCCGCCGCGTCCGCGACCGGCACCAGCCCGATCGTGTACGCCGTGGCCACCGGCGTCGGCGTCGGCGCTTGCAGCAGCCGGTGCACCGGCAGCCCTCGGGCCTGGCCGAGCAGGTCGTGCACGGCGGTGTCCAGCGCCGCGAGCACCCCGGCGGGTCCGTCGAAGGTGCTCAGCTCGTCGCGCAGCGCCGCCGGATCCGAACAGCCGGCGAGCCGGCCGGTCCAGCCGGCACAGGTACGTTCGATCGCCGCCCGGTCGAGTCCGTAGTAGCCGCTGGTGACGACCTCGCCGTGGCCGGTGAGCCCGTCATGGGTGACGGTCAGCCGGACCGCTTCGCGGTGCGCCATCACCGACCGGGAGATCCGCAGCGGCTCGCGCAGCACCAGCCGGTAGGAGCGCCAGGACAGTTTCATGCCGGCACCCGCTCGTGGCGTAGCGGGTCGTCGACCGTCCGGCAGCGGCTCCACCGGGTGACCTCCACCGCACCGGGGTGCGGTATCTCGACCGGGTGGCCCGGGGTGGGGCCGAGCAGGCCGTTCCGGACGCACCAGCCATCGTCGAAGATGGAGTCGAGGTATCGGTGCGGACCGTCGGGGAAGACCGCCAGCACCCGGGTGTCCGGCTGGGTGCGGGCCACCCAGGCGGCGACCCTGGCGACCGCGCCGGTGGACCACCCGCCGGTGACGAACGCCGTCCGGGCCAGCCGGCGGCAGGTGTCCACCGCCTCCGCCGGGCCCAGCCAGTGCACCTCGTCGAACGCCGGATAGTCCACGTTGTCCGGGAATATGCTGCTGCCCAGCCCGCGCATCACCCGCCGCCGGGCCGGCTGGCCGAAGATCGTCGAACCGATGGTGTCCACGCCGATCAGGCGCAGCTGCGGCCAGTGCCGGCGCAACGTCCGGGCCAGCCCGGCGCTGTGCCCGCCGGTGCCGACGCTGCACACCAGCACGTCGACCGCGTCGACCTGGGCGGCGATCTCGTCACCGAGGCTCGCGTACCCGGCGACGTTGTCCGGGTTGTGGTACTGGTCCGGCCAGTACGCGCCGGGCAGCGCCGCCAGCACCTGCGTCAGCCGTTCCCGGCGGGCCTGCTGCCAGCCACCCGTCGGGTGGGGCCGGTCGACCACCTCCAGCCGGGCCCCGTACGCGCGCAGCAGCGCCCGCATCGACGGCTCCAGCTCCCGGTCGACGACCAGCACCACCGGGTGGCCGAGGGCCTGCCCGGCGAACACCAGCCCGATGCCGAGGGTGCCGCTGGTCGACTCCACCACCGGTGCGCCGTCGCGGAGTTCGCCGCGCCGCCGCGCGCCGGCCAGCATCGCCACCGCCGCGCGGGCCTTCATCCCGCCCGGTGCGACGCACTCGACCTTCGCCCAGAAGCCGCCGTGCGGATGCGGCAGCGGCGCGTCGACGTAGATCAGCGGGGTGTGCCCCAGCAGGTTCAGCAGCTGCGGCGCGCTCACCCGGACACCCCGTACCGGTAGAGGGTCGTCGGGCCGCCGTCGAGCCAGAAGAACGGGTACGGTTCGGCCGACACCGCCGTCAGCCCGGTGCCGAGGAACCACGGCAGCACCGCGCTGCCGGTCTGCGCGAACGCCACGAACGGCTTGCCCTCGGCGGCGGCGTGGGCCAGCAGCGGCTCGAAGGTGCCGTTGCCGAGCGTCATCCCCGAGGCGAGGATCGCGTCGCAGCGGGCCAGCAGCGCCGCCGCGTCAGGCAGACACGGCTCGTCCCATTCGGTGTGGCCGCCGGCCAGGTCGCACGGCAGGTACCGCCGGTCGGCGGCGCGGAGCCGGGCCAGCAGCGAGTTCACCACGCCGACGACCAGGACCGGACCGCCGGTCGGCGGCAGCAGGTCGACCACGGCGGCGGCCCGGGCCTGCGACTTGGCCAGCGAGCTGCCGGCGGGCACGGTGACCACCGTGTCGGCCGCCTCCGCGTGCGGGCGCTGCGCCATCAGGTACGCGTCGAGCGCGGCCACCCGCACCGGCAGCAGCGGATGCGCGAGCAGGTCGGCGACCGAGGCACCGACGCAGTCGTAGACGACCTCGTCGGGCAACTCGCCGGGCTCGACAGCGCAGGAGCCGACCGCCGCGTCGACCCGCAGGCTCAGCACCTGGTTGCGGTAGCCGCGCAGCCGGGTCGCGTGCCGCGCGCCCTGCCTGGTCACGAACCCCACGCTGACCTGGCGGCGGGTCGGGTCCACGCCGTGCCGGCCGGCCCGTACCGCGTCGATCAGCGCGGCGAGGGACCGGTACGCCGGCCGGGCCGGCGATACGGACGCTGCCGGCCGGGCCGACGACAGGGACGCCGCCGGGGTGCTGTCGGTGGACGCCGTCATACCGCGGCTCCGGCCGGTGCGGCGGCGGACCGGTGCCGGTCGGTGCTGCCGTCGTCGTCGACGTACCCGACGCGTACCTGTGCGGCCAGGCCGTCGGCGATGGTCCGTGCGCCGGCTCCGGCCGTGTCGACCACCATCACGTGGCCCAGGTAGTCGTTGTTGCTGCCGCTGTCACCGGCCCGGTGGCCGGCGGGTTTCACCGACCAGTCGACGACCCGTGGGTCGGTCCGCCAGGCCCCGGTCCCGTCGATCCGGGCGATGACACCGGGGCGCGGCGGCAGCACGAATGCGATCGCCGCGCTGCGTACGCCGGTGTCAGCGGGTGTGAGGTCGGCGGTCTCGCCGAGCGCCAGCTGCGCGTACACCATGGGTAGGTCGATGCCGGTGACCCGGCGCACCAGCTCGGTGATCTGATTGCCGGCCGGCCGGGGGTTGACCTCGACGACCCGGGGCCCGGCCGGGGTCAGCCGCAGCTCGGTGTGGGCGACGCCGCGGTCCAGCCCGACCGCCGCCAGCGCGGCCACCGCCACCTCACCGGCCCGGCGGGTGGTCGCCGGGTCGAGCGGCGCCGGGAACATGTGTCCGGTCTCGACGAACCCCGAGGTGCCGCCGAGGCTCTTGTCGGTCACCCCGACGACCGTCGTGTGCCCGTCCACGGTGACCGTCTCCACGCTCACCTCTGGGCCGGTCAGCAGCTCCTCCAGCAGCACCGTCGGCACCCGGGGCTGGTGTCGGGCGTTGACCGGGAACCCGGCGAGCGCGTCGAACGCCGCCCGTAGCCCGGCCTCGTCGGCGACTTGGCGCACGTACATGCCGGCGCAGAGGTCGACCGGTTTGACCACCAGCGGGAAGCCCAGCTCCCGGGCGGCTTGCGAGACGTCGGACCAGCTCTGCGCGAGCGCGTACCGGGGTTGCGGCACGTCGGCGGCGTCCATCGCCGCCCGGGCGAGGTCCTTGCGGTACGCCCGCCGCACCGCCGCCGGGTGGGTGCCTGGCAGACCCAGGTGGGCGGCCAGCTGGGCGGCGGTGTCGAGGTAGTAGTCGCAGGAGGTGAGTACGCCGTCGAAGCGCAGCGCCTGGTGCAGCCGTTGTGCGTGGTCGAGCAGTCCAGGCAGGTCGTTGGTCTCGGCGGTCAGCACGTTGTGCGCGGCGAGCAACGGATGCGCGCCCCCGGCCGGCGCGCCGCGCAGGTAGTGGTGCAGGTCGCGGGTCAGGAAGGAGAACCGGTGCCCGGCCTCCAGCACCGCCCTGGGCAGCAGGTGGGCCATCGCCCCGACCCAGCTCTCCACCAGCAACACATGCGCCATCGACGCCTCCTCGCTCGGCAACCGGCATGGTGATGATAACGGTTTTCGTTTGCGGAGGATAGGCGCCCGTCGTCCGGCGGTTGGTCAGCTAGTGCGGCAGCGACCCCGAGGGCTCACCGCCGCGAATGGCCGGCCTCGGCCCGGGCGGTGGATGCCGGCGGGTCGAAACCGGTCGTCCCCGTGACGAGCAGCAGGTCCGCGGTCAGCTCCAGCAGCGCGGTGAGCGCCGCGACCGGGGACGGCGTCAATGGCGTGGACCCGATGGCGTACGCGGCGGACCAGGCCAGCTGGTCGCCCACGTACAGGGGCAGCGGCACGGCCCGGACGGCTGCGTCCACATGGGGCAGCGCGGTGACGGCGAGCAGCGCCGCGCCGGCCGAGGCGAGCCACCGGCGGTGCCCGGCCAGTGCCGTGGCGAGCGCCAGCGCGGCCAACCCGAGCCCCAGTGGCGGCAGCACGGCCAGGCTCACGGCGGTCACCGAACCGGCCAGGTCCGCTCCGGTCGGATCCGCTCCGGTCGAATGGTCGCGGTGGTCGGTCGCCAAGGTCAGCCAGATGGCGATGATCCGGAACGCCGCGTATCCGGTGATCAGCACGGCTGCCAGCGCCGAGGTGACCGCTGTCCGCCGACGCCAGGGGCGGACACCCGGGCCCAGGTGGCGATCACCCCGTCGGTGCCACGCCGCGAGCAGCACCGCCACTGCGGTCAGCGACGCCCAGCAGATTGCGAGGCCCGCCTCGACGCCAGCGAACCGGTCGACGCCGGCGGTATCCGGCCGCAGCACCTGCCAGCCGTAGCCTGCGGCCCGGTCGGCAGGCATCGTCCGGACGGCGTCCAGCATCAGTACGGCGAGCGCCGCCGGCACCGCCCAACGTGGCGTCGGCAGCCCGCTGACCACGGCGTAGGCGACGAGCAGGCCGATCGCCAGCACCTCGGCGTAGCGCCAGGCCGGGCTGGCTGTCAAAACGCCAGCGACGTGGATCACGGCGCATCCGCCTGCGGCGGTCAGGAGAACCGGTCCGCGACGCACCGGGTGAATCTAACCCGACCCTCCGTCAGCGGTCGGATCGCTCACCAACGCTCCAGGCAGACATCGACGGAGCAGCACCGCTGGCATTCGCTTGCAGGGCCAGCGGTCGGACGGGTGTCAGGCTTCGAACCTGCCGGTCTTGATGTCCTGGACGAAGCCGGTCCACCGGGTCGGGGTGAAGGACAGCACCGGCCCAGCCTGGTCCTTGCTGTCACGCACCTCGGCGGCCTGGTCGACGTACCGCGCCTCCACGCAGGCACCGTTGCCGCCGCTGCGGCTGCTCGTGCGCCACTGGTTGTCGAGTGCCTTCATGGTGTCTCCCTATCCCGGAGGTCCTTGATCATCTCGGCCGATGCTGCGGGTGACAAGGCAGATGCCCGCAGGTCGTCGAAGACCCTGGCGCACCTCTGCACATCCTCACCTTCAGCGTAGAGGTCTCCGGTCAGCCCTTCGATGTAGACCACCCCTGGCCCTTCGTCGAAGCTGAGGATGTGAAAGCTCGACATCATCGAGGCGTATGCACCCTCCCCGAACGGGATGACCTGAATGACCACGTTCCACCGGTCCTGGGCTTCGAGCAGCGCTGTCAACTGGTTGGTCATGATCTCCGGTCCGCCGATCCGGCGGTGCAGCACTGCCTCGTCGATGACCGCGACCAGGCGAAGCCTCTCCTCGGTGAGTAGCTTCTGTCGCTCCACGCGGACCGCTACCCGTTCCTCTACGGCCTGCGGTGTGGGCTGCGACGCGTCAGCGACCGTGATCGCACGGGTGTAGTCGACGGTCTGCAGCAGGCCAGGCACCACGAGCGTCTCGAAGTTCTGGATCGTCGTCGCGGCGGACTCCAGCCCGATGTACTGCCGGTACGAGTTCGGCAGGTCTCCGTACTTCGCCCACCAGCCGCGTTGCTTGCCGCTCCGCGCCATCGACAGCAGGGTCTCGCGCAGCTCGGCGTCGGCCACGCCGTACAGGTCCAGTAGGGCGTTCAGCGCCGGACCCTTCAGCCCTACCCTGCCCTGCTCGATGCGGCGCAGGGTGCTTGCCGAGACTTCGATGGTGTCAGCTGCCTTCTCGGTGGTCACGTTGGCTTCCTCGCGTGCTCGGCGGAGCTGCACGCCGAGCTGGAACCGCACGAAGGTCGGGCTCGTCATGCCCACATTCTGCTCCTGACGCCTCGTTCTCGGCCATCCATATTTCGTCAATCCTAGATGGCTGCCAATCCTTGACTCCACAAAAGTGCGCGCGCAAACTGGACGCACGAGCCACACCGCGCAGATGCGAGGGAGCGGGCATGTCTCAACACGTCCCTGTCAACCGGGGGCACTGGCCGAAGGAAGCCCAGTGAGCACGCACACTCCGGATCGTCCCCACTGGATGTGTGCGAAGTGTGGACTTCCATGGCCGTGCGACGCGCGCCGTCAGGAGCTCCTCGCCGAGTACACCGGCGCACGGGTGTCGCTGTCGGTCTACATGGCCACGTGCCTGATAGACGCCATGACCGACCTGCCGCTGCACAGGTCCGGGTACCTGTACTGGCGGTTCATTGGGTGGTGGCGCTGATGCCGTGTCGATCCCACAGGAGGGGATGTCGATGATGGAAGTGGGAGCGTTGTTCAGCGCGGCGCTGCTCGGCTTCTGTGCCGGGTTGTGGTCGTTCAAGGTCAAGTCCAGGTGGTGCCCGGACTGCGGGCGTACGACCTACCCGATGGCGGATCGGCCTGGTGAGTAGCCGGCTACTCGCCACGCCGGAGCCGAAGCCCGGCGACGTCCTGATCATCGGCCGGCAAGCCAGCGTCCAGTTCGCAGACGGCCGGGGCTTCCGGATGCGGGTGATCTCAGTGGACCGGAAGTGGACGTACGACGGGTGGATCTGGCTGACCGGATACGTCATCGACCGTTACGGCAACGCCGCCGAACGGCGGGAGATCTTCGTCCAGCGCCACGGACTCTACCGACTACCCCGGCGCGCAGAAACCTGACCATCGACCAATTGATCAAGGGAGAAGAATGATCATCGAGATGCTCCGTGACTGGTGGCTGCGCTGGCTCGACTGGCGCTCCGGCCGGTCGACAGCCTCCCAACGGCTGCACCACCTGCGCCGCGAGTTGCGGCGACAACGGCAGACGACACCGGTCCGCCACCACAGACTCGACGGCAACCGGGGACACCACTGGTCCACGCAGGCCACCGAACTCGTCCCGACCCTGCGCCCGTTGATGACATACGGCCAGCAACTCGGCTACCGGGTCGTCCTGCACGGCTCACCCTGACCGACGCACGCCCCGACACCCACCAAGCCGGGGTCACACGCCCGCCCGGCCGGGATCACCAAGATCAGTTGAAGGTGAGATACCTTTCCCGCCGGTTGAAAGGTATCTCACCTTCAACTCATGGCGTCGGTGCCGGTCAGCCTGGCGGTGCCGGTGGCGTCGGTGATCCTCGAAGCCGGGGAAGAGGGGGATCTGTGCCGTCGGCTCCGTACACCTCACCGGCGGACGTACCCGATGTCGCCCTCGCAGAACTGTCGCGGGCACGCCATGGCGTGATCATGCTGGCCGTCGACGGGCTGTCAATGACGCGGCGCCGGCGGCAGGCTGGCGGACCGCCGAGCTGACCCGGTTGGCCAACGCGTTCCCGAGCACGTCGACGACCGCGTGGCTGACCGCCATGACCGGAGTCGGGCCAGCGCGGCACGGCGCAGCAGGCTGCGGCGGTCAGGAGAACCGGTCCGCGGCGCACCGGGCGAATCCAGCCCGACCCCGGTCGAACCCGTCCGTCGGCGGCATCCGTCGGCGGCATCCGGCATCCGGCAGCGGTTGATCGGGTCGGCCTCTGTGGATATTGACAGAAGTTTGTCAATTAGTAAACTTTCCTATCTGAGAGCGCTCTCACGCCTTGCTTCCATCGACCTCTCGGAGGTATGCAGATGAACCGCAAGCTGGGTGCGCTGCTGGGCCTGACCCTGAGCGCCAGCCTGCTCGCCGTACCGTCACCGGCCGCCGCCGCGCCGACCGCCGGCGCCTCCGGCCCCGCCACGAGCGCGCCGACCACCGCGCCGGTCGCCGGACCCGCCACGACCGCGCCGGCCACCACCGCCGCGCCCGCCGACTACGCCGCAGCCGCCGATATGGCCGCGCTGCCCGCCGGCCAGATCGCCGCGCTGCGCAGAGATCTCGACCTCACCCCGGACCAGCTGGCCACCCGGCTCGCCGTCGAGACCGCCGCCGTACCGATCGAACACCGCCTGCGCACCGAACTGGCCGACGCGTACGCCGGCACCTGGGTCGCCGCCGACGGCCGTACCGTCGTCGTCGGGGTGACCGATCCGGTGCAGGCCGCCCGGGTCCGCGCAGCCGGTGCCGAACCCCGGACCGTCACCCGCAGCCTCGCCGAGCTGGACCGGCTCGCCGCCGGACTCGACCGACGGGCCGCCAGCGCCGGTGACGCCGTGCACTCCTGGTACGTCGACCCGGTCACCAACACGGTGACCATCGAGGCCGCCGACGTCGCAGCGGCGACCGGCTTCGCCCGCGCCGCCGGGCTGCCCACCGCCGCCACATCGGTGGTACGCAGCGACGACGCCTACCGCCCGGTGTACGACATCCGGGGCGGCGACCAGTACGTGATCAACAACAGCGTGCTCTGCTCGGTCGGCTTCGCCGTCGCCGGCGGGTTCGTCACCGCCGGCCACTGCGGCGGCGTCGGTGCCTCAACCGCCGGCAGCGGGGTCGCACAGGGCACCTTCCGGGGGTCGTCGTTCCCCGGCGACGACCTGGCCTGGGTGCAGACCAACGCCAACTGGGTGCCCCGGCCCTGGGTGAACAACTACGGCGGCGGCACGGTCAACGTCACCGGCTCCCAGGAGGCAGCCGTCGGGGCCGCTGTCTGCCGGTCCGGCCGGACCACCGGCTGGCGGTGCGGCACCATCACCGCCAAGAACGTCACCGTCAACTACTCGGGCCAGCTCGTCTACGGACTGGTCGCCAGCAGCGCCTGCGCGCAGCCCGGTGACTCCGGCGGCTCGTTCCTCGCCGGCACCCAGGCGCAGGGCGTCACCTCCGGCGCCGGCGGCACCTGCAGCTCCGGCGGCACCACCGTCTACCAGCCGGTCAACGAGATCCTGTCCCGCTACGGGCTGTCGTTGACCACCACCGGCGGCGGCTCGACCAGCCGGATCATCGGGCTCGCCGACAAGTGCATCGACGTACCGAACTCCAACGGAGTCGACGGTCAGTACCTGCAGTTGTACCGGTGCAACGGCACCAACGCGCAGAACTGGACCTTCCCCGGCGACGGCACCATCCGGGCGCTGGGCCTCTGCATGGACGTCGCCTGGGGCTCGACCGCCAACGGCGCCGTGGTGCAGCTCGCGAACTGCAGCGGCAACCCGGCCCAGCAGTGGGTGCTCTCCGGCGCCGGTGACCTGGTCAACCCGCAGGCCAACAAGTGCGTCGACGTGGTCGACTGGAACACCGCCGACGGTGCCCGCCTGATCATCTACGAGTGCCACGGCGGCGCCAACCAGAAGTGGCGGCGCGGCTGACCGTCGCGTCGTTGCCCCGGCCGGCGTCCCGACGGGGTCCCTGGTCACGGCGCGCCCGCGCCCGGTTCCTGGCAGTCCACCGCGCCGGAACCGGGCGCGGCTCGTCTGCCCCTAGGCGGTCGGACGGCTGCGGCGGCTTATGTTGGCAGGCGGGTGCGGTGTGCACTCGCGGCGGCCGATCACGGACACGTCGCCTACCTGCACGACGGCCGGCCGGTGTGAGCGCACCGGGCGGGAGAGAGGATCGACACGTGGGGATCTACGACATTCCGCTCACCACCCTGGCCGGGCAGCCCGGCTCGTTGGGGGACTTCGCCGGCAAGGCACTGCTGGTGGTCAACGTGGCGTCGAAGTGCGGGCTGACCCCGCAGTACGCCGGCCTGGAACAGCTGCACGAGCGGTACGCCGACCGGGGCTTCTCCGTGGTCGGCTTCCCGTGCAACCAGTTCGGCGGCCAGGAGCCGGGCAGTGCCGAGGAGATCCAGGAGTTCTGCTCGGCCACGTACGGGGTCACGTTCCCGATGTTCGCCAAGATCGAGGTCAACGGGCCCGGCCGGCACCCGGTCTACGCCGAGCTGACCGAAACCGCCGACGCCGACGGCACGGCCGGTGACATCCAGTGGAACTTCGAGAAGTTCCTGGTCGCGCCGGACGGCCGGGTGGTCGGCCGGTTCCGGCCCCGGGTCGAGCCGACCGACGACGCGGTGGTCGCCGCGATCGAAGCACAGCTGCCCGACTAGGGGCCGACTCGGCACCGTCGCGCGGTGCGGCCGGCCCGGGTCGGGCCGGCCGCCCGTACGGTCACCGCTGGTTGAAGGTCTGCTTCGGGTGACCCACGCAGTACCAGATCATCAGCGGCGAGCCCACCCCGTGACCGTCGACGTCCAGGCACTTGCCGGTCAGCGGGTTGACCAGGGTGCCGCTGCGGCCCTGCCACTTCTGCCAGTTCTGCGCCGGGTGGCCGCTGCAGTACGCCATCTGCACCGGAGTGCCGTCTTCGCTGGCACCCCAGGCCACATCCATGCAGAGCCCGTTGGCGCGGATCGTGCCGTCGCTGCGCAACTGCCACCACTGCGACTTGTTCTCGGCGCAGCGCTGCAGGGTGAGCCGTGTCCCGTCGGAGCCGGCACCGGCGCTGACGCACAACCCGGTCTCCTTACCGACCAGCTGGTAGGTGTTGGACGGGCGTACCGGGGCGGGCGGCGCCGCCGGGGTGGTCTGCTTCGGCGGGTTCTTCGTGGCGCGCGGGCCGGGCGGCGGTGCCGCCCGCCGGGTGTTGACCGTAGCCGGTGGCGTCGTCGCTGACCTGGACTTCGGCGAACCGGTCGGGGAAGCGGCCGGGGTCGGTGACGTCGACGGCGACGCGGAGGCCGACGGCGACGGCGTGGCCGACGGCGACGGCTCGGTGGTCATCCGGGCGTCCATCGCGTAGAAGTCGGTGAGCCGCTGCACCGACTCCAGCAGGTTCTCGGTCTCCTTGTCGAGCGGGCCGTCGGTCTGGCGCACCGCGTCGACCCCGGCGTGGTACGCGGCCAGCGCCATCAGGTAGACGTCCCCTTCGGCGTCGCCGAACGACTCGACCAGCGCGCACATCGCGGTGCCGAACGCCGGGATGGCCGCCGCCGGCACCATCGGTGACGCGTCGGCCGGCCCGTGCTCCTGCCAGAGCTCGGTGGTGAACTGGGCGATGCCCTGCCGGTCGTCGGCGCCGACCAGGGTCGCGTCGAACCCGGACAGCGCCATCAACGAGGCGGCGACCGCCGGGGCGGTGACCGCCGGGCAGGTCGATCCGGCCTCGACGATCAGCTCGACGTACTCGGTGGGGATCGCCTTCGGCTGACGGTTCGTGTCGGCCGGCTCGTCGCCGGACCCGCCGAACTGCGGCAGCTTGCTGTAGTACGCCGCGTAGCCGCTGGCCTGGCCGACGTAGGTGAGTGCCGGATCGGGTACCCCACCGGCGTCGGTGACCGTGTCCAGCCCGGTGTGGAACGCCGCGAGCGCCAGCCACCACTGGTCACCCGGCACCTCTGCCACCCGCAGCCGGCCGCTGAGCTGGCACATCTGGCGGGCCAGGGCGATCACGTTTGCCTCGACGTCGGCGCGTTCCGCCGCCGGCCACGGCGCCCAGTCCTGCCAGTCCTGCGAGTCGAGCCCGGCGATGCCCTGCCCGCCGGAGGTGGTGGTGTCCGCGCCAGCGTCCAGGCCGGACTCGGCCATCAGCTGGCCGGCGACCCGGGCCGGGTTGAGCATCGGGCACGACTCGGCGGCGGCGACGATGACCGCCAACTGCTCGTCGGAGACCGGCTGGCCGATCAGGTCGTCGTCGCGGGCGGACGCCGCACCGAACCCGATGGTCGCGACGACCGTGGACAACGCGGCCAGCCCGGCGATGACGCCTGCGGTGGTGCGTCGCGGGAGCCGGTCGAGCAGGCGTCGGAACAGGTCGAGCAGGCGTCGGAACGGCAAGGATCCGGGCATCATGATCAACCACCGTCTCAGGTGCATCCGCCGAGGCGATTCCGGTCGACATTGAATCGATCCCACTCAGCCACGGTCAATGCCGATGGGTGAATGCTAGGAATCCTCCTGGGACTTGCCCGCCGTACCGGACCTGCCGGCCGTACCGTCGGTCTGGTCGTCGCCGGCCAGCGCGGACCGCAACCGTTCCTTCTCGGACCGGCGGCGCTCGGCGGACTCGGCGATCTGCTGCGCCATCTCGTCCCGCCAGCCGCGCATCAGAAACCACGACAGCGCGGCCGAGAAAATGACCGCGATCATAAGTTTAAGAAAAATGTTGATGTCGACCGGCCAGAGGGCCAGCACGACGATCACGAACAGCCCGATCCGGCCGAGCGTGTACTTCACCGCAGGGCTCATGCCTCTCCTCACCGGCCGTCCAGCCACCGGACGCCATGGAACCAGACCGCCGCGTACACCAGGGCGAAGACCGCCGCTCCGATCCCGCCGCCGGCCGTCGGCGGCAACTCGGCCGCGATCCCGGCGGCGAGCAGCCCGGACGCGACCCCGACCCCGGTCGCCACGGCGGCGGCGACGAACCGGGCGGAGCCGCCGGCCCAGGCCCGGAAGTCGTCGGCGAACAGCCACGCCGGCAGGATCACCGCCAGCCAGCCGTTCGACTGGCCGAGCCGGCCGTCGCCGATCAGCGTGAACACGCCGTCGAACAGCAGCAGCACGACCAGGCCGATCACCAGGCCGGCGCCGACCACGCCGAGCAGATCCGGCAACGCGACGACCCGACCTGCGGCGTCCCGGCGCGGAAGACTGTCGCTCTTCGATTCCGTCATGACCAGATGAGGGTACGCCTGGGCCGGTGCCGCACCCGGACCAGGTTTGCCACGCCGGCATCCGGATAACCGGCCAAGATGGCAGCCGACCTCCGGTGGCGCGGGGCACCGAGGGCCGACGCCGCCAGGTTTGAGCCGCCCGCCGCTGCGGTGAAGGTGTCCGGATGCATCCGCTGCACCTGAGCTACGCGCTGGTCGGCGTGCTCGCCGTACTGCTGGCCTTCTGGTCGAGCGCCATCCGCCGCGCGCCGGTCAGCGAACCGCTGCTCGCGTTGCTGCTCGGCGTCCTGGTCGGCCCGGTGTCCGGGCTGATCGATCCGTCCCACCACGACACCACCGGCCTGCTCCGGGAGGCCAGCCGGATCCTGCTGGCCGTGTCGCTGATGGCGGTCGCGCTGCGGTTTCCCGCCACCGGGTACCTGACGGTGACCCGCCCGGTCGGGGTGCTGCTGACCCTGGGCATGGTCGGGATGGCAGTGGTCAGCGCCGGTCTGGCCTGGCTGCTGCTCGGCCTACCGATCGCCCTGGCGGTGCTCCTCGGGGTCTGCCTGACCCCGACCGACCCGGTGCTGGCGTCGAGCGTCGTGTCCGGGACACCCGCCGAACAGGCACTGCCGGCCCGGCTGCGTCAGGTGATCAGCGGTGAGTCCGGGATCAACGACGGGCTCGCGTACCTGTTGGTCGCGCTGGCGCTGATCGCGGCCGCCGCCCGGCCGGCCGGGCAGCAGGTGGCCGAGGCGGCCTGGGGCGTCGGCGGTGCGGTCCTGGTCGGGGTGGCGGTCGGCTGCCTGGCCGGTTGGGCGGTACGGGCAGCCGAGGCGCGGGAGCAGGTCGACCAGGGCTCGCTGCTGGTCTTCGCCGTGGTCCTCGGCGTGGCCGCCCTGGGTGTCGCCCGGGTCGCCGGTACCGACGCGATCCTCGCCGTGTTCGTCACCGGGCTGGCCTACAACCGGCTGATCGGCCGCCGGTCCCGGGCGTCTGAGCAGCAACTCGACGACGCGCTCACCCGGTATCTCGTCCTGCCGGTGTTCTTCCTGCTCGGTCTGGTGGTCCCGTGGCGGCAGTGGCTGGAGCTCGGCTGGCCCGTCGTGGCGTTTCCGGTGGCCGTGCTGCTGCTGCGCCGGCTGCCGGTGGTGCTGGCCCTGCGGCCGGCGCTGGGCATGTCGTGGCGGGACACGGTGTTTCTCGGCTGGTTCGGCCCGATCGGCGTGTCCGCGCTGTTCTACCTGACGTACAGCTACGCCGAGGGGGCGACGGATTCCCGGCTGTGGGCGGCCGGGACGCTGGTGATCGCGGCCAGCACCCTGGTGCACGGGGTGACCGCCACCGCCGGTCGCCGCTGGTACTCCTCAGCGACGTCCCGGGGCGTCGGCGGCCGGTGACGCCGCCCGGCACCGCTGGATGTCCGGCCGGTGCTCGGGCCGGGCCGCCGTGGCCAGATCGGCGAGAATGCTGTCGATCAGCTCGATGACCCTGGGCTGGTCAGTGGCTGCCTGCCGGACGTCGGTGATCGAGGTGGCGAGGTGGCTGGCGAACGACTGCCGGCGGACGTGGACCCGGACCGTCCCGTCGTCGTCCTGGACGATCCTCGGTCGGTCCGGCCGGTCGACCAGTCGGCGTAGCAGGTCGTGCGCCTCCTGCAGGGCGCGGACGGCGGTGGTGGCGTCGTTGATGCCGGGCGAGAGCGCCCGTTCGGCGATGTCGGCGAGCTGCCGTAGCCCGAAGCCGACGTCCTGGCCGGGTACCCGTTCGACGCCGACCTCGACGGCCTGCCCGGCCAGCGTCGCGTCGACCGGGCCCGGCGGGGTGTCACCGACGGCGTGTACGGCGACCAGTGGCATGCCGGCCACCACGAACTCGCCGGGGATCCGTTCGACGGTGAGGGCGCAGCCGTCCCGGCGGGCGAGCCGCGCCAGCAGGTTGACGTCGACCGCGATGACCACCCCGGTGGCCGGTGCCGCCAGCACATCGACGATCGGGCCGTCCGGGGAACCGGTCGGATCGGTCGACCGGGGCGCCCACCGGTCGATGCTGCGTCTGCTCTGCACCCCGATCGCCGCGATCATGTGCGAGACCCGCATCAGAGCGGTCATATGGTGCAGGTAGTAGATGAACATTCCGGTGCTGCCCAGCACCAGGGCCATCGACACGGCCAGCGACAGCGCCGGCAGCCGGGCGTCGGACCGGTCCGGTAGCGCGGCGAGGACCACCATCGCGAACAGGAACGTCGCGACGAAGGTGCCGAGGGTGGCCTGGGTGACCCGGTCGCGCAGGAACGTCCGCAGTACCCGGGGTGAGTACTGGCTGGAGGCCAGCTGCACCGCTACCACCGTGATGGAGAAGACCAGCGCGGTGAACGAGATCATCGCGGTGATCACCGCCGACAGCAGCGACCTGGCGCCGGCCGGTCCGCTCGGCAGGAAGCCGTCCAGCGGCAGCCGTAGCCGCAGCTCCAGGGCGGTGAGCAGGATCGCGCCGAGCACCGCGCCGGTCGCGAACGCCGCCGGTACCGCCCAGAAACTGCCCCACACGCCACGGAGGCGGGACAGCATGCCACGGCGCTGATTCACCGCTGCGTCTTTCCCACGCCGGGGCGGGTCGACACCTGCCCGCCGGATCAGGCCGGTCCGGGCTGCTCGAAGGCGTTGCCGGTGCGGCCTCGCTCAGGCCCAGATCTGCTGCGGCTCGGCCCGCCGGTCGGCCAGCGTCGGCGGCCGGTCGTACTCGCGTACCACCTGGTAGCGGGTGTCCCGCTCGACCGGCTGGAAGCCGGCGTCCCAGATCAGGTGCAGCAGGTCCTCGCGGTGCATGGTGTTCGGCGTGCCGTAGGAGTCCGCGTCGTGGGTGATCTTGTACTCGACCACCGACCCGTCCAGGTCGTCGACGCCGAAGTTGAGCGACAGCTGTGCCACGGACAGCCCGTGCATCACCCAGAAACACTTGACGTGCGGCACGTTGTCGAACAGCAGCCGGGACACCGCGAAGGTCTTCAACGACTCGGCCGGCGCCGCCATCGTGGTGCGCTCCTGGATCCGGTTACGGATCTTGCCGTCCGCCGAGTCGACAAAGTCGTGCTGGTAGCGCAGTGGGATGAAGACGGTGAAGCCGCCGGTCTCGTCCTGCAACTCGCGCAGCCGCAGCACGTGGTCCACCCGGTGCCGGGGCTCCTCGATGTGCCCGTACAACATCGTTGACGGGGTCCGCAGCCCCTTGCTGTGCGCCAGCCGGTGAATCCGTGACCAGTCCTCCCAGTGGCAGGCGTGGTCGACGATGTGCTGACGGACCTCCCAGTCGAAGATCTCCGCGCCACCGCCGGTCAGCGACTCCAGACCGGCGTCCATCAGCTCGTCGAGGATCTCGTCCGCCGGCAGCCCGCTGATCTTTTCGAACCACTGCACCTCGGTCGCGGTGAACGCCTTGAGCTTGACGTTCGGCAGCGCCGCCTTGAGCTCGCGCAGCACCTTCGGGTAGTACCGCCAGGGCAGGGTCGGGTGCAGGCCGTTGACGATGTGCAGCTCGGTGAGCTGCTCGTCCTCCATCTCCTTAGCCTTACGGACGGCCTCGTCGATGCGCATCGTGTATGCGTCCTTCTCGCCCGGCTTGCGCTGGAACGAGCAGTACGCGCAGGAGGCACTGCACACGTTGGTCAGGTTGAGGTGCCGGTTGACGTTGAACATCACCCGGTCGCCGTTGAGCTCGGTCCGCCGGTGGTGCGCCAGCCGGCCCAGCCAGGCCAGGTCGTCGCTGGCGTACAGGTCCACCCCGTCGGTGTAGTCCAGCCGCTCCCCGGCGTACACCTTCTCTTCGAGCTCACGCTTGCGACCAGCGTCCACGTCCGCCACGCCCCTTCCCGGCCGGCCACGCCGACGACCCGCCGTCGACGACCATCAGCCGTGATCCGCGTTCGAGCGTACGTCCCGGGGCCGCCGATCGGCTCGTCGCCCGGCGGCACAGCGACCTGCGTCATGCCCGGGTCGCCAACCTCTCAGCTTCTCGTTACCTCACGAATCATCGACATCAGCAGCCCCGTGCGGTAAGACCGATGTGGGACAGGCGACACCAGGCGACGCGACTCGGTTCCGGCGCATCAGCACCGGACAAATGCGCCGTACGGGAGCGAACGGGCAGGCATGGCACGAAGAAGCAGGGGCGCGGCAGTGGGCCAGCGGCGCGACGGAGCACGGCGGCAACGCCGGTTCGTGATGGTCGGTGCCGTTCCGGTCCGGCTGAGCCCGGCCCTGTGGGCCGGCCTGCTCGGTGCCGTCACCGCAGTCGCCCTCGCCTCCCCGGTGTACGCCCAGCCGGCGACCGTGCCGGACACCGGCAGCCGGCCGGTGCCCGCCGGCGGCCTGCAGCTGCCCGGCACCGGCCCGACGACCAACGCGCCGGCCATCACCCCCACCCCGGTGGAGGGCCCGCTCGCCGCGCAGATCTACGCCGGTGAGACCGAGGTCGCGCTGCTCGGTCAGCAGCTGCTCGAGCTCGAACAGGAGCAGACCGCGGCGGAGACCGCACTGGCCGCCGCCGAGCAGTCGCTGCGCGAGGCGCGAACCGCGCTGATCGAGGCGCAGCGGGACGCGGACAGCGCGGCGTCGTACGCACTGAAGGACGCCGCCGCGATGCCGCCCGGCGAGTACCGCGGTGATTTGCACGGACTCGGTGCCCTGTCCCGGCTGCAACGGGGCCAGCAGCCCGGCGTCGGCACCGACGCCGCCAACCGGGACGTTTCGCTCGCCGCTACCGCCGAGCAGGAGGCGTACCAGACCTACACGGCGGCGCTGGCCCTGGTCGACGCGCTGCGCAGCGAGTTCGGCAGCACCGAGGGCACGTACAAGCAGCGGGAGACCGCGCTGCTCGCGTTGAAAGAGCAGAACACCGAGCAGCTGGTGGCGATCGAACGCCAGCGGGAGGCCGCCGAGCAGGAGATCGGGCAGGGCATCGACGGGATCGACGGTGCCGCCGCCCATCCCCGTGCCGTCGCCGCCCTGGAGTTCGCCCTCAAGCAGCTCGGCAAGCCGTACCTGTGGGGGGCCGAGGGACCGCACCGCTACGACTGTTCCGGCCTGATGTGGGCGGCGTACCGGTCGCCCGGCGCCGACTACTTCAGCCTGCCCCGGGTGGCCAAGGACCAGTACTACGCGACCCGGCACAACAAGGTGGACCGGTCGGCACTGCTACCCGGTGACCTGATCTTCTTCGCCTCCGGGTCCAGTTGGACGACGGTGCACCACGTCGGGATGTACGTCGGCAACGGCAAGATGGTGCACGCGCCGACCACCGGAGACGTGGTCAAGGTCTCCACCGTCTGGTGGTCCCGGTTCTACGCGGCGACCCGGGTGATCCGCGAGGTCGCACCGACCCCGACGCCCACCCCGACGCCCACACCGTCGCCGGACCCGTCGCCCGATCCGACGCCGGACCCCACGGACTCGCCGTCGCCCGACCCGTCCGACTCGCCGTCCCCGGACCCCACGGATTCGCCGTCGCCGGATCCGTCGGATTCGCCGTCGCCTTCCCCATCGCCGTCGACCAGCCCGTCCACGCCCGGTCCGATGCCGACGCCGAGTGACCCCAGCCCGTCGCCGACCGGCTCCGGGACTCCGGATCCGGACGCGAGCGGCTCCGGGACTCCGGATCCGGACGCGAGCGGCTCCGGGACGCCGACCAGTACCCCGAGCGAGTCGAGTTCTGCTTCGGCCGGCCCGAGCGCGTCGGCGACGTCGGCCGGCACGCCGAGCGCAGGCCCGCTGGAAGGCTGACCGTACGTCCTCCGGTCGGACCGTTGCGCCCAGTACCGGACAGACGGCCACGGTCGGTACGCCGATACTCCGGCTGTGCCGAGGTGCATCGGTATGGCACGGTAAACCGGCGGACTCCTCACCGGCCGGAGGTGTTCCGGTGAGCTGGCACGGGAGGCAGTGATGGACGAAGCTCGGCCCTGGTCGTCGGTGGACCAGGTCGACGGTGGTCAGCGGCGGGTGCCCGACCAGGTCGACCGGTCCGGATCGGCGCCGCCACCGGCAGAGGAGTTGCCGGCTCCGTTCAGTCCGCCGCCGCCGCCACCGGCCGGGGCGCTGTGGGCGTCGCCGGTCGGCACCGGTTCCAGTGCCGACGTCCCGGTCGTGCCTGGTGCGTCTTCCCCGTCGTCGGCGGCCGGGCCGTCGGCTCCGACCTCGCCGGCTCCGACCTCGCCGGCGGCCGGGTCGTCCGCTTCCGCGTCGCCGGCTACCGCGTCGCCGGCTTCCGCATGGTCGGCGTTCGCCTTGCCCTGGCAGCCGCCGGCCACGACTGACCAGCAGCCGGCCGATGACCAGCCGCCGGCCGACCATGCCGCGTCGGCGTCCGCAGCTGCCGCGACCGAGCCACCCGCTGCGGTGTCGTCGCCTCCGGCGGCCAGCGGGGAAGCCGCGTCGGCCCGTGCCCGCGCCACGGTGGCCGGAGCGCAACGGGTCTCCGCCAGCGACGTCGGGGCGCTCCGGGTGCCGACCGGCGGGACCCGTGTCTACGGTGCGCGTCGTACCGAGGAGCCCTCGCCCAGCGATCCGGCCCTACCCCCCGACCCGGTACAGCCGCCCGCACCTGCGGAACCGCCGTCCAGGCCGACCTCACCCGAGCCGGAACCCGCCCCGGCCCCGGCTCCGCCGTTGCCGCCACGGCCGACCTCACCCGCTCCGGTGCCAGGCCCGTACCCGCCGGGCCCGGGTCCGAACCCACCGGGCCCGACTCCGCCACCGCCGTTCCCGCCGCCAGCCGGGACCGCGTACCAGATGACCCAGGCGGCCGGCGGCTACACGATCCCACCGGCGGTTCCACCGACGCCGTGGCGCGAGTCACCGCCGACGCCCTGGCACCAGCCGCCGGCGCCGCCGGAGCCGGTCGCGCCGCCGGAGCCTTCGCCGGCCTACGGGCAGTGGGCACGCAGCACCCCGGCCCCGGCGGCCGGGCGGGTGTACGGGGCCCGCCGGCCCGACAGCGACACGCCCGGACCCGGCCCGGCCAGCCGGCCAGCGGCCGATCCGACGATGGGTCTGCCGATGGGGGCGCCCGGCGGCATGTCCGGGGCACCCGGCGGCGTGGTGTTCAACCCCGCCGTGGAAAACTCCGGCTCGCTGACCGGCCACATCCTGGCCCAGGGCTGGGCTGACCTGCCCGAGCGGGAGGACCGCAGTACCACCAAGGTGGTGCTGGCCATGGCGGTCGGTCTGGCCGTGATGGTGGTGATCGGCATCATCGCGGTGCTCGCCGTGGGTAACACCTTCACCGACATCTTCGACGGGCTGCTGGGCGGTTGACGCCGGATCGGCGGAGGTGAGTCGGCCCACCGGTCGGACGGGTCAGGTGGCAGCAGCGCGGCAAACCCGTACACTTGTCACTCGATCATCAACCCGGCGCGCTACCGCGTGCTCATGGGCGATCTTGCGGGCGATTCAACGGTGCACACCGGAACGGGCCATTCGCGAAGATCCGCCCCGCTCTGAGAGGTTTTCTTGACCACCTTCGCTGATCCCAGCACGTTCCCCTCCGTTCTCGACACCGTGCCCGAGGCCGCCGACCTGCCGGCGGAGCCGGCGACCAGCCAGACCGCCGAGCCGGTCGCCGCGGCCGCCGAGCCGGTTGTCGCCGAGCCTGACTTCGCGGCGCTCGGGTTGCCCCGGCAGCTGGTCCGGGCACTCGCCCGGGAGGGCATCACCACCCCGTTCGAGATCCAGCGCGCCACCGTGCCCGACGCGTTGGCGGGCCGGGACGTGCTCGGTCGCGGCCAGACCGGCTCCGGCAAGACCCTCGCGTTCGGCCTGCCGTTGCTGGCCCGGATCGCCGACGGCCGGCGGGCCCGCCCACTGCGGCCCCGGGCCCTGATCCTGGTCCCCACCCGCGAGCTGGCGATGCAGGTCAACGACGCGTTGTTCCCGCTGGGCCGGGCGGTCGGGGTCTTCCTCAAGACCGCGGTCGGCGGCGTCCCGTACGACCGGCAGATCGATTCGTTGCGTCGCGGTGTGGAGATCATCGTGGCCACCCCGGGGCGGCTCGGTGATCTCATCCAGCGCGGCGTCTGCCAGCTGGACGACATCGAGATCACCGTCCTGGACGAGGCCGACCAGATGGCCGACATGGGCTTCCTGCCGGAGGTCACCGAGCTGCTGGCCAAGACTCCGGCGGACGCCCAGCGGCTGCTCTTCTCGGCCACCTTGGACAACGACGTCGACACGCTGGTCCAGCGGTTCATGACCGATCCGGTCACCCATTCCACCGCGCCGGCCACCGCCGCCGTGACCACCATGGACCATCATCTGCTGCTGATCCCGCCGAGCGACAAGTTCGCTGTGGCCGCCTCGATCGCCGCCCGTTCCGGGCGGACCATGATGTTCGCCCGTACCCAGCTGGGCGTGGACCGGCTGGTGGACCAGCTGGCGTCGGTCGGGGTGCGGGCCGGTGCCCTGCACGGCGGCAAGACCCAGCGGGTACGCACCCGTACCCTCGCCGAGTTCAAGGAAGGCCGGACGAACGTCCTGGTCGCCACGGACGTGGCTGCCCGGGGCATCCACGTCGACGGGGTCTCGCTGGTGGTGCACGTCGACCCGCCGAAGGACCCCAAGGACTACCTGCACCGGGCGGGGCGGACCGCGCGGGCCGGCGAGTCCGGCGCGGTCGCCACCCTGGTGCTGCCAAAGCAGCGGCGCAGCACCCTGGCCATGCTGGAGAAGGCCGGGGTGGAGCCGGCCCAGACCCGGGTACGCCGCGGCGACGCGGCGCTGTCCGAGCTGACCGGAGCGACCGAGCCGAGCGGCGTGCCGATCGTGAACGAGCCGGAGCCGCCCCGGCAGTCCCGCGCGAGGGGGGACCGGTTCCGGCCGGACCGCCCCGACCGCTTCCGGGGGCGGGGCGACCGCTCCCGGGCCGACGGAGCGGACCGCTTCCGGGGTGACGGCGAGCGGGGTGCGCGCGGTGGTGCCGACTGGGCCGGCCGGGGTGGCGCCGACCGGGCCGGTGGTGACCGGCGGCGCGGCGGTGGTGACCGGCGCTTCACCGACCGGCGGCCGAGCCGCAGCTACTGACCCGCTACGACCCGCGTGCGTGACCGGCGCCGACGACCCGCTCCGCGGCGGCTCGTCGGGCCGGTACGGTCGGGAACATGCCGACGTTGCCGAAATCGATCGTCTGGACGCGGACGGACACCGGCGGTGCCGATCAGGTCCTCTTCGACGACCAGCGCGGGCTGACCGCTCGCGGGGTGGCGGTGGCGGCGGCGCCGCTGCCGTACAGCTGCCACTACGAACTCGCCACCGACGAACAGTGGGCCGCCGTCCGGCTCACCGTCACCGTCGAGGGTGCCGGCTGGCTGCGGACCGTACGGATGGAACGGGCGCTCGGCCGGTGGCGGGTGAGCACCGCCGAACAGGGTGACCTGGACCGTGCTTTGCGGGCGGCCGGGCGCAGCCCGGTCGGCCTGCCCGGCACCGAGGAACCGGGCCGGCTCGACGCGGCGCTCGACGTCGATCTGGACGCCGCGCCGCTGTTCAACACCCTGCCGGTCCGCCGGCTGCGGTTGTCGGAGCAGCCGGTCGGGCAGGAACACCGGCTGGTCGCGGCCTGGGTCCGGGTGCCGAGCCTGGAGGTGATGCCGATGGAGCAGACCTACACGGTGCTCGGCGCTGACCGGGTCCGGTACCGCAGCGACAGCTTCACGGCCGACGTGACGGTGGATCCGGACGGTTTCGTGCTGCACTACCCGGGGCTGGCGCAGCGCGCCTGATCCCGATCAACGCGCGTCGGTCGGCCATTCGCCGGTACGCAGGAACTGTTCGGCCACGGCCCGGTACGGGGCCAGATCGATCCCGTGCCGGGTCAGCCAGTCGGCCGAGTAGTAGCTGGCGGCGTACCGTTCGCCGCTGTCGCACAGCAGCGTCACCACCGAGCCCTGCTCGCCGGCGGCCCGCATCTGCGCGATCAGCGCGAACGCGCCCCACAGGTTGGTGCCGGTCGACCCGCCGACCCGCCGACCCAGCAGGTCGCTGGCGATGCGCATGGCGGCCAGTGAGGCGGCGTCCGGAACCTGGATCATCCGGTCCACCACGGACGGCTGGAAGGACGCTTCGACGGTCGGCCGACCGATCCCCTCGATCATCGACCCCCGGCCGGTCGAGGTCGACCAGTCACCGCTGCACCATGCCGGGTAGAAGGCGGAGTTCTCCGGGTCGACGACGCAGATCTTGGTGCGGTGCCGCTGGTAGCGGACGTACCGGCCGATGGTGGCGCTGGTGCCGCCGGTGCCGGCACCGACCACGATCCAGTGCGGGACCGGGTGCCGTTCCAGCGCCAGCTGGGCGAATATCGACTCGGCGATGTTGTTGTTGCCCCGCCAGTCGGTGGCCCGTTCGGCGTAGGTGAACTGGTCCATGAAGTGCCCGCCGAGGTCCTCGGCGAGCCACCGTGCCTCGATCACCACCGCGGCCGGGTCGCGGACCAGGTGGGGGCGGGCACCGTGGAACTCGATCTGGGCGATCTTCTCCGCCGAGGTGCCGGCGGGCATCACCGCCACGAACGGCAGGCCGAGCATCCGGGCGAAGTACGCCTCGGAGATGGCGGTGGAGCCACTCGACGCCTCGACGATCGTGGTCTGCGGACCGATCCACCCGTTGCACAGGCCGTACAGGAACAACGAGCGGGCCAGCCGGTGCTTGAGTGAACCGGTCGGGTGCACCGACTCGTCCTTGAGGTAGAGGTCGATGCCCCAGGACGGGGGGAGTGGGAACGGCAGCAGGTGGGTGTCGGCGGACCTGTTGGCGTCCGCCTCGACCTTGGCGATCGCGTCGGTCACCCAGGCCCGGCCGGCGTCGTCGTACCGGTCCAGTTGATTCACTCGCAGACGGTAACAAGTGACGTCGCCGAATCACCCGGTCAGGGGGCGGGGCCGGTTCTCCCATTTGGTGGACAGGGTGACGCTGGTCCGGGTGTTGGCGATCCCCGGTGTCCGGTTCAGCCGCATGATGAGCTGTTCCAGCTCGGCGATGGTGCCGACCCGGGCGAGGCAGAGGAACGACTCGGTGCCGGCCATGAAGTAGCAGGACTCGATTTCCGGCATGTCGCGCAGCGCGTCGAGCACCGCCTCGGTGTCGGCACCTGAGTCTTCGACCAGTCCGATCAGGGCGGTGACGCCGAGGCCGACCGATTCCGGCTGTACGTCGGCCCGGTAGCCGCGCAGCACGCCGGAGGTTTCGAGCTTGCCGATCCGTTCGTGTACGGCGGGTGCGGAGAGTCCGACCTGGCGGGCGAGTTCGGCGTAGGAGAGCCGGGCGTTGCCGCGCAGCAGGTCGACGAGCCGGAGGTCGATGGCGTCCACGGGATGTAGACCCTAGTGCCTGTCGCCCGCCCGGGTGGCCCGCACTGGTCCGCGCCGGCGGTTGGCGGTCGCCGTGCCGATGGCCTGCGGTCGTCCGGGCCGGTGTCCGCCTCGTTCCGCATCCGGATCCGCTGGTTGACGAGCTGGGGTAAATTACAATATAAGGCGCAAATCCTACCGGGTAACTGCCCAGTCGGGTAGCTTTCCTCATTTCCCGGACACGGCGGTCGGCCGGTGCTCTAATGGCCGTACGTCTGGCACTACGGCATCTGGCACACGGTCCATCGGGGGGCTGACTGGCCACGCCAGAGCCGTCGTGGACGCGAGGAGGGGACCGTGGACACTGGAGATCGTCTGCTGACGCCGGGCGAGGTGGCCGCGCTGTTCCGTGTCGACCCGAAGACCGTCACACGATGGGCAGCGGCCGGCCGGATCGGCAGTATCCGAACTCCCGGAGGCCATCGTCGGTTCCGGGAGTCCGAGGTGCGTGCGCTACTCGAAGGCGAAGGCGTGCTGGAGGAGATGCAGGCGGAAAGCGCGGAGACCACCCGGCCCCGGCACACCGAAAACGGATCAGGAGCAGCCGGGCCGTACTGACACCGGCCGTACTGACGCCGGCCGTACTGACGCCGGTGGTCAGGGCCGGTCCGCGCCCAACTCGCCGGACCACCGCCGGAACAGATCGTGCGGTACGCCGAGCGCGTCCAGCACCTTGCCGGCGACGAAATCGACCAACTGAGCGGCGGTGGCCTCGGCACCCGCACCATAGAAGCCCGGACTGGCCGGCAGCACCACCGCGCCCGCATCGTGCAGGGCGAGCAGGTGCTCCAGGTGACTGCGGGTCACCGGGGTCTCCCGGGGGACCAGCACGACCGGCCGGCGTTCCTTGAGGTTCACCTCGGCGGCCCGCTGCAGCAGGTCCTTGGACAGCCCGATGGCGATGCCGGCGCAGGCGGCCGTGCTGGCCGGTACGACCACCATCCCGCGTACCTGGTACGAGCCGCTGCTCGGCCCGGCGGCGAGATCACCCGCCGGCCAGAACCGTACGTCCGCGTCGTCCAGCCCACGGCCGAGCCAGCGGGCCAGGTCGGCGCGCCAGTGACTGTCCCGCAGCGGTGCGCCCGTCTCGTCGAGCAGGGTGAGCCGGGCCGCGCGGGACACCACCAGGTCGACCGGATGGCCGGCGTCGAGCAGCGCGCGGAGCACCGCGGCCGGGTACGGCGTACCGGACGCCCCGGAGATGCCGATCACCCATGGTCTTCTCATCAGATCCCTGTTCGCGTGGCTGGTCGCGGGCTGTCGCCGGTGCCCGGTCACCCCATAGGGTAAGACGACCCGCCTTACGGACACATTGGCAGCAACTTCGCAGGCAGCCCATGGACTCCCGCAAATTCACCCCGTCGCCGCCCCGCCCCGACATCCCGTACGGCTCTTCCTGCCCCGACGTCCCGTACAACTCTGCCTGCCTCGACGGGCCGGCCGCCGAACTGCTCGGCGAACTGCTCGTGGAGCTGCGCGCCGGCTGCCCGCTGCCCACCGTGCTGTCCCCGTACGCGGCACAGGCCGACGCCTGGCTGCCCGGCTGGCTGCAGCGGTGCGGCCTGCCACCGGGCACCGCCACCCACCGTCGGCTCGCCGGGGCCCGGATCGGCCGGTACGCCGCCCGGCTCTATCCAGGTGTGCCGGCGGCCCGGCTGCGGGTGCTGGCCGCCATGTTCGCCTGGTTCTTCCTGCTCGACGACGAGTTCGACGGGGTCGCGGATCCGCCGGAGGGGAGGTTGCGCCGACTCGCCGACGAGGTGCTGGCGGTGCTGCGCGCCGTCCCCGAGCCGTCCGCCGGCCCCGAACCGCCCGCTGACCAGGCCTTTGCCGGGCCGCTGCGCCGGATGCTCGCCGGTCCGTGGCAGGCCGTGCGCCGGTCGATGCCCGACTGGTGGCACCGACGGTTCGTCGAGGCGGTGGCGGAGCACCTCGACGGAGCGGTACGCGAGGCGGCGAACAAAGCGGCCGGCCACCGGCCCGGCCCGGACGAGTACGTCGAGTTGCGCCGGGCCACTTCGGCGGCGCACGTGGCTTACACCCTGATCGAGTACGCGACCGGCGACCCGGTGCCGGACGCCGTCTTCCACCACCCCCGGGTGCGCGATGTCCGGGTCGCCGGCAACGACCTGCTCTCCTGGTACAACGACCTCTTCTCACTGCCCCGCGACCTGACCACCGCCGGCGGTCACAACCTGGTGGTGGCGGTCGCCGAGGCGCGGCGGGTGCCGATCGGCGACGCGCTGGTCATCGTCGCGAACCGGTGGCGGGCCGAGATGGCGGCGTTCGGCGCACGCCAGGCCGAGGTGCCGTCGTTCGGGCCGGACCACGACCGGGCGGCGCACGGCCTGCTGGCCGGGGTCGGGTACGCCGTCCGCGGCACCATCGACTGGTCGTTCGAGAGCGCCCGCTACCAGCAGCGGCGCTGACCGGCCGGGGCGGTCAACGGTCAGCGCAGGCTGAGCCGTACCACCAGGTCGACCAGGGCGAACGCGAACAACGCGATGCCGACGAAGCCGTTGGCGGTGAAGAACGCCCGGTTGACCCGGGACAGGTCGGTCGGCGTCACCACCAGATGCTGGTAGCCGAACGCCACCGCGGTCAACGCCAGCCCGATCCACCACGGCCAGCCGAAGCCGACCAGCACGCCGAACCACCCGAACAGGGCGAACGTCACCAGGTGCGCCACTGTCGAGGCGTGCAGCGCGAAGCGTCGACCGTACCGGGCGGGCACGCTGCGTACCCCGATCTCGCGGTCGACCTCGGCGTCCTGGCAGGCGTAGATCAGGTCGAATCCGCCGATCCACAGCCCGACCGCGGCGCCGAGCAGGATCGCCGGCCCGGCTCCGTCGAAGGTGCCGGTGACCGCCAGCCAGGCACCGACCGGGCCGACCAGTTGGGCCAGCCCGAGCACCGCGTGCGGCCAGTCGGTGAACCGCTTGGCGTACGGGTAGACCACCAGCGGGACCGCCGCCAGCGGGGCGAGCGCGAGGCAGAGCGGGTTCAGCGCGGCGGCGGCGCCGAGGAAGACGACCAGCGCGACCACCGCGCCGGTCCAGGCCGTCCGGACGCTCACCGCCCCGGTCACCAGTTCCCGTCCGGCGGTACGCGGATTGCGCGCGTCGATGTGCCGGTCGATGATCCGGTTCGCGGCCATGGCGAACGTCCGGGCACCGACCATCGCGACGGTGATCAGCAGCAGGTCGAGCCAGCGGACGCCGCCGTCGAGGCGGGCCATCACGGTCAGCGCGGACAGGTACGCGAACGGCAGCGCGAAGACCGAGTGCTCGATCGCGACGAGCCGTAGGAAGGCCCGGATCCTGCCGACCGGGGCGGCGGGCGCGCCGGCCGGTCCGGTGGTGGCTGCGGCACTCACGAGATCCCGTACTCCCGCCACCGCTTGTCCACCAGCGAGACGATCTCCGGCGCCATGCTCATCTCCTGCGGCCAGCCCCGGGTGTAGCCCTCGGTGGGTAGTTTGCGGGTCGCGTCGACGCCGGCCTTGCCGCCCCAGAACTGCTGGTACGACGAGTGGTCGAGGTGGTCGACCGGGCCCTCGGTGAGTAGCAGGTCGCGGGCGTAGTCGACGTTGCCGAAGGCGCGGAACGCCACCTCGTGGTAGTCGTGCACGTCGCAGTCGTCGTCGACCACGACGATCAGCTTGGACAGCGACAGCAGGTGGGCGCCCCAGATCGCCGACATGATCTTCTGGGCGTGCTTCGGGTAGCGCTTGCGGATCGACACGATCACGCAGTTGTGGAACACCCCGGCGGCCGGCAGGTCGTAGTCGACGATGTCCGGGATCAGCATCCGCAGCAGCGGCAGGAAGATCCGTTCGGTGGCCTTGCCGAGCCCGTGGTCCTCCTGCGGCGGCTTCGAGGTGATTATCGAGTGGTAGAGCGGGTCCCGCTGGGTGGTCATGCATTCGATGTGCAGCACCGGGAACGGTTCGACCGGGGTGTAGAAGCCGGTGTGGTCGCCGAACGGGCCCTCCGGCAGCCGCTCACCCGGCTCCAGGTAGCCCTCCAGCACGATCTGGGCGTGCGCCGGCACCTGCAACGGTACGGTCTTGCAGTCGACCATCTCGACCCGCTGGCCGCGCAGGAACCCGGCGAACAGGTATTCGTCGATGTCGCCGGGCAGCGGGGCCGACGCCGAGTAGCTGACCACCGGGTCGCAGCCGATCGCCACCGCCACCGGAAGCCGCTCGCCGCGCCGCTCGGCGACCGCGTGGTGGGCGGTGGAGTCCTTGTGGATCTGCCAGTGCATGCCGAGCGTGGTGGGCGAGTGCTGCTGCAGCCGGTAGAGGCCCAGGTTGCGCTTGCCGGTCTCCGGGTGCTTGGTGTGGGTCAGCCCGTAGTTGTGGAAGATGCCGCCGTCGCCGGGCCAGACCTGCAGCCCGGGCAGCCGGTTCAGGTCGACGTCCGCGCCGGTGTAGACGACCTCCTGGCAGGGCGCGGTCTTGACCTTGCGCGGCGGCAGCGAGGTGAGCTGCATGACCTTGCCGAGCCCGTCGCGGATGCCGGACCAGCCGACCGGCAGGTCGGGCTTGATCATCGCCCCGATCCGGTCGCCGATCTCGTTCAGGTTCTCGACGCCGAGCGCCATCGCGGTGCGTTTCTCGGTGCCGAACAGGTTGATCGCCACCGGCATTTCGCCCCGGGTGGGCCGGTCGAACAGCAGCGCCGGCCCGCCGGCGCGCACGGTCCGGGTGACGACCTCGCTGATCTCCAGCGTCGGATCCACCGGTACGTCGACCCGCCGCAGCTCACCGGCCGTCTCCAGCGCCGCGACGAAGTCCTTCAGATCCTGGTACGGGAAACCTGGAGCCGCCATGCCGCCAAGTCTGGCCTACCCGGCGGCCGGTGCCACCACCCGGGGCGGTGATTCGCGCCGCGTCCGGACTCGGGCCGGTGCCGGTCAGGCGTAGGAGTGCAGGCTCTCGAAGAAGTAGTTGACCCCGAACAGGTTCATCAGCATGGTGAGGAAGCCGAGGATCGCGATCCAGGTGACCGTGGTCCGCCGTACGCTCGGGGTCGCCCGGGCGTGCAGGTAGCCGGCGTAGATCACCCAGGAGATGAACGCCCAGGTCTCCTTCGGGTCCCAGGCCCACGGCCGCGACCAGGCGTGTTCCGCCCAGATCGCCCCGGCGATCACCGCGAAGGTGAACACCGGGAAGCCGAAGGCGTGCAACCCGAAGGTGAGCCGTTCCAGCGACACCGCCGCCGGCACCCGCTTGGCCAGCAGGTACGGGAACCCGCGCCGACCCTGCTCGTAGCCGTGCCGCAGCAGGAACATGGCGGCCGGGATCGACCCGAGCAGCAGCACCCCGGACGACGCCATGATCGTCGAGACGTGGATGGCGTACCAGTAGGACTCCAGCGCCGGCACCAGCGGCGTGATCGGGGTGTAGAACACCAGGCCGGCCAGGCCGAGCAGGGCCACCATGACGAGCGCGACGAACAGGCCGAGCAGCCGCAGCGACGGCCGGCGGTAGACCATCACCAGCCAGGCGGCCACCCCGACGAAGGTGATCGCCAGGACGTACTCGTACATGTTGCCCCACGGCAGCCGCTCTGCGGCGATCCCCCGGGTGACCAGGCAGGCCAGGTGGAACAGGGCACCCAGCACGGTGGCACCGATGGCGAACCAGCCGGCGAGTCCGACCGCCGACCAGCCGGTCCGCTCGCCGCCCGTACCCGTGCTCTTGTCGATGGTCGGCCCGGCCGGATCGACCGCGCCGGCCGGGCCGGATCCAGGCGTCGGTCCGCCGCCGGTTCCGGCCGCCGCGACGGCGGCGAGTTCGCGGTCGGGCACCGTCGCTGCGGCGGTACGCCTGGTGCCGAACCCGGCTTCGACCGCGTGGCAGATCATCGCGAGCAGGTACGCGAAGATCGCCACCACCAGGAGTTGATCCGACAGTGCTGACATCAGTGCCGTCCTTCCCGTGGCCCGGCGTCGCCGCCGAGTGCCCGGATGAGCTCCCGGAACTCGTCGCCGAACCCGGGATGGTCGGTGCGCGGCAGCCCACCGGCCTCGACCAAGCTACTACCGGGTGTCGTTGACGCTGCGTCGGGGCCGGCCGGTGTGACCCGGAACCACACCCGGCGGCGTCGGCCGAACAGCGCCGGCATCAGCCCGAGCAGCAGCGCCGCCGAGCTGGCCAGCAGCAGGCCGCTGCCGGGATCGTGCCGGACCGACAGGGTCACGTACTGCGAAATGTCGAGAAATTCGATGGTGGTGCCGTCGTCCAGGGTCATGGTCTCGCCGACCCGCAGCAGCTGCGGGTCACCGACCGGCAGCAGCCGGCCGGCCTCCACCTGCCGCTGGTCGATCTGGTAGACCGAGCCGGGGATGCCGGCGTCCAGGCCGAGGTTGCCCCGGTACGCCCACAGCATCACCGCCGGGTCGCGCAGCTCCGGGTGGGTGGAGCGGACGTACGGCGGCTGCTGCGGGGCGGACGGCAGGAAGAGCCCTTCGAAGGCCACCTGCAGCTGCGGGTCCCGCTCGCCGGTCGCCGGGTCGACGTTGGCGTCCGGGAAGCTGGCGACCCCTTCGCTGGTCAGCATCCCGTCGACGGCCAGGAACGGCGCGGAGACGGTCTGCGCCTGCCCGTAGCGGTCGGTGTAGCGCAGCACCGGCACGTAGCCGTGCCCGAGCAGGTAGACGTTGGCGCCGTCGAGGCGCAGCGGGGAGTTCACCGAGAACGTCTCGGTCCGGCCGGCACCGCCGTCGGCGTCGACCTGTACCTCGGCGGAGTAGCTGGCCGGCTGTCCGGTCTCCAGGAAGGTGGCGGTGAAGTCGGTCAGCTCCAGGCAGAACCGGGGCAGGTCACCGTCGGAGATCCGGGGGCCGAGCCGGTACTCGTCGTACTGCTGCACGGTGTTGCAGAACGCGGTGTCCGGCCCGGCGACCAGCAGCCGGTTGCCGTTCCAGCCGAACCAGCTGCCCACGGCGACCCCGAGCAGGACGCCGATCAGCGACAGGTGGAAGACCAGGTTGCCGGTCTCCTTCAAGTGGCCTTTCTCGGCGGCGACGCTGTCGTCGGTGACGGTGACCCGCCAGCGGCGGCGGCGCAGCTCGACGGCGATCGCGTCCCGCGCGGCGGCGGGTGCGTCGCCGGCCGTGGTGTCGCCGGCGGTGGTGTCGCCGGCGGTGGTCCAGCGGGCGTGCTGCGGCAGCCGGTCCAGCCGGCGCGGTGCGGCCGGCGGCGCGGCCCGCAACGCCCGTACGTGCTCGCGCAGCCGGGGCACGATGCAGCCGACCAGGGAGGTGAACAGCAGCAGGTAGATCGCCGCGAACCAGGTCGAGGCGAACACGTCGAACATGCCGAGCCGGTCCAGCACCGGGGCCAGCCGCGGGTTCGCCGCGAAGTACGCGTCGACGTTTTCGATGTTGACGTCGCGTTGCGGCAGCAGCGAGCCGGGGATCGCCGCCACCGCCAGCAGGAAGAGCAGGATCAGCGCGGTCCGCATGCTGGTCAGCTGCCGCCACGAGTTGCGCAGCAGAGCCAGCGCCGGATTCGGCCGGGACATCAGATGCCGACCTCGCCGGCCCCGACGGTGGCCTGGAACCAGATGACGAAGTCGGTCCAGGCCCCGGTGACCAGCGCCGCCCCGACCAGGATCAGCATCGCCCCGCCGACCCGGGTGACCCAGCGGCTGTTGCGCCGGATCACCGTGAACACGCCGAGCAGCCGGCGGAACGCCAGGCCGAAGACGACGAACGGCAGGCCGAGCCCGAGGCAGTACGCCACGGCGAGCGCCACCGCCCGGTCGGTCTGGCCGCTGACCGTCGCCATCCCCATCACCGCACCGAGGGTGGGGCCGACGCACGGCGTCCAGGACAGCGCGAAGACCGCGCCGAACACCGGGGCGCCGACCAGGCCGGCCTCCGGCAGCCGGCGTACCCGCACCTCGCGTTGCAGGCCGGGCACCAGACCGAGGAAGGCGAGCCCGAACAGGATGATCAGCAGCCCGACGCCGATCTCCACCGGCCGCTGGTAGACGAACAGGTGGCGGCCGACGCTGGCCATCAGGATCGCGGTGAGGGTGAAGACCACGGTGAACCCGCTGATGAACAGCAGGGTTCCGGCCAGCACCCGGCCGTGTCGGCCGCCGAAGGAACTGCCGGCACTCGCGCCGGCACCGCTGCCGCTGCGGCCACCGGTGGCGTCGAGGTCGGAGCCGGCCAGTCCGGTCACGTACGACAGGTAGCCGGGGGCGAGCGGCAGGATGCACGGGGAGAGGAAGCTGACCAGCCCGGCCAGCGCGGCCAGGCCGAGAGCCAGCAGCACCGGACCGCCCCGGGCGATCTCGGCGAACGTCTCACCCATCGGCCGGGTCCGGCTCGGTGCCGGCGCCGCCGCCGGTCGCCTCGCCGCCGCCGGTCGCCTCGGCGGCGATCTGTTCGACCAGCGGCTGCAGCTCGTCCTGGCGGATCTCGGCGCGTACCACGGTGGCGATCCGGCCGCTCCGGTCGATGATCATCGTCGCGGGGATGCTGTTCGGCGGGATGTTGAAGTCCAGGGCGAGCCGGCTGGCCGGGTCGAACAGGCTCGGGTACGTCACCCGGCCCGCCTCGAAGGCGCGGGCCTTGTCCCGTTCGTCGCGGACGTTGATGCCGAGGAAGCGCACTCCCTGCTCCCGGGTCGCCTGGTAGGTGGCCTCCAGGTCGGCGGCCTCGGCCCGGCAGGGCGGGCACCAGGAGCCCCAGAAGTTGACCACCAGGACCTGGCCCCGGTACGCCGCCGGATCGAACGCGGAGCCGTCGAGCAGCTCGGCGTCCAGCTCCGGTGCCGCCGGCCGGTCGTCCCCGGTGCACCGGATCACGCCCTGCGGGTCGGTGTCGCAGTCGGTCGCCCAGTCGCTGGCGGCGCAGCCGGTCAGGGCCAGCGCGGCGGCCAACGTACCGGCGAGAAGGGCGGCCGACCGGCGGCCCGGCGCGATCAGCCCACGACCTGCCGACCGCATCTCAGGCCCCCTTGGCCGTCCGCGCCGACGGCGACATGGCGATCAGGTGGGCGGCCGGCTCGGAGTAGCCGATGCCGACCACCTTCGCGTCCTCGAAGTGGATGGCGGTCAGGCTGGCCAGGCCGCACTGCCGGCGGCGCGGGTCGTGCCAGAGCCGCTTGCGTTCCAGGTAGCGGCGCAGCGTCCAGATCGGCAGCTGGTGGGAGACGCAGACCGCCTCGTGGCCCTCGGCGGCGACCCGGGCGGCGTGCACCGCGGCGAACATCCGCTCGGCGATCGCGGTGTAGGCCTCGCCCCACGACGGGGTGACCGGATCGCGCAGCACCCACCAGTTGCGCGGGTCGCGGAACGACCCGTCGCCGGGGGAGACCCGCCGGCCCTCGAACCAGTTGGCCGACTCGATCAGCCGTTCGTCGACCGAGACCGGCAACCGGAACTGGGCCGCGATCGGCTCGGCGGTCTCCTGGGCGCGTTCCAACGGACTGGCGACCACGTGCACCACGTCCCGGTCGGCGAGGGCCTGGCTGGCCGCCTTGGCCATCTGCACGCCGAGCTCGGAGAGGCGGAAACCGGGCAGTCGGCCGTACAGAATCTTCTCCGGATTGTGGACCTCGCCGTGCCGCAGTACGTGGACGACCGTCCGTTTCATGCGTTGTCCCCCAGCGTCGGTGCCCGCAGCGCGCCGTCCGCCGCCGCAGCGGCGGCTGCGGCCCCGGCCGGCAGCGCGGCCGCGAGCTGCTCCAGGGCGGCGTCGTCGATCGCCGCCGAGACGAACCATGCCTCGAACGCACTGGGGGGCAGGTAGACGCCGTGCGCGAGCATCGCGTGGAAGAAGGCCCGGTACGCGTCGACGTCCTGCAGGCGGGCGCCAGCGTAGTCGGTGACTTCGGCGTCGGTGAAAAAGATGGAGAACATGGTGCCGGCGGTGGAGAGCCGGTGCGGCACTCCGGCGGCGGTGAGCGCCCCGGTGGCCAGCTCGGCGACCCGGGTCGCGGTGTCGGCCAGCCGCCGGTACAGGTCGGTGTCGGCCAGCCGGAGCGTGGCCAGCCCGGCGGCGCAGGCCAGTGGGTTCCCGGAGAGCGTGCCGGCCTGGTAGACCGGGCCGGCCGGGGCCAACTGCCGCATGATCTCGGCCCGGCCACCGAACGCGGCGGCCGGCAGACCGCCACCCATCACCTTGCCGTACGTATAGAGGTCGGCGTCAACCGGCTCCAGCTCGGCCCAGCCGCCCCGGGCGACCCGGAACCCGGTCATCACCTCGTCGACGATCAGCAGCGCGCCGTGGGCGTGGGCGATCCGGGCCAGTGCGGCGTTGAAGCCGGGGGCGGGCGGCACCACTCCCATGTTGCCGGCGGCCGCTTCGGTGATGATCGCGGCGATCTGGTCGCCGTGCTCGGCGAAGGTCGCCTCCACCGCCGCCACGTCGTTGTACGGCAGCACGATCGTCTCGCTGGCGGCGGCACCGGTCACTCCGGGCGAGTCGGGCAGCCCGAGGGTGGCCACCCCGCTGCCGGCGGCGGCGAGCAGTGCGTCGACGTGGCCGTGGTAGCAGCCGGCGAACTTGACGATCCGGGGCCGGCCGGTGTGGCCCCGGGCCAGCCGGATCGCCGACATCGTCGCCTCGGTGCCGGAGTTGACCAGCCGGAGCTGGTCGACCGGGGTACGGTCGACGATCTCGGCGGCCAGCTCCACCTCGCCGGGCGTCGGCGTACCGAAGCTGGTGCCGTGCGCGGCGGCTGCGCTGAGCGCGGCGACCACCTCGGGGTGGGCGTGGCCGAGGATCAGCGGTCCCCAGGAGCAGACCAGGTCGAGGTAGCGCCGGTCGTCGGCGTCGAACAGCCACGGGCCGGATCCTCGGGCCATGAACCTGGGGGTCCCGCCGACCGCCCGGAAGGCGCGCACGGGCGAGTTGACCCCGCCAGGGATGATCCTGGTGGCGCGGTCGAACAGGGCCTGGGATGCGGGCGCGTGCGCCGGGTACGGGCGGGCGCCGGCAGTTTCGGTGGCAGTCACGGCCCTGCCATTGTGGCAGCGTCACCAGGCGACCGCACATCCGACCCTGCCCAACGCCCGGGTTCCCGGCGACCGCCGTACCAGGGCCGGGCTCGCGCTGTCGCGATACGCTGGCCGGGTGGAGCGGGCGGAGTTGTCGATCGCGTTGCGGCGCACTCCCGACGAGGCTGTGCTACGCCTCGTCGGTGAGATCGACATGCTCACCGCCACCCAGCTGTCCACCACCGTCAACGATCTGCTCGGTGACGCGCCGTCCCGGATCGTGCTGGACATGGCCGGTGTCACCTTCTGCGACTCGCAGGGGCTGGGCACCCTGGTGGTGCTCACCCGCAAGGCCAGTCACGCGCAGAGTCTGCTGCTGCTCACCAACGTCGGCGAGTTCCTGCACCGGGTGTTGAACATCACCGGGCTGCGGTCGGCGCTCACCATCCGTAACGGCGCCGGCTGACCCGGGCCGGCCAGCCTGGCAGCTGCGGTCAGCCGCCCCAGCGGGCTGTATCCAACTCGTCGGCGACCTCGGCCGGATCCACTTCGCCGTCGCGCAGCCGGGCGGTCGCCCGGTCAATCGCCGCACACAGTTGCCGTACCTGTTCGTCCCGCTGCCGGACCAGGTCCGCCTGGGCGGCGAGTTGGCGGTTCTTCACCCAGAGGTCGACGAAGACGCCGACCTTGGCCCGCAGCACCCACGGGTCGAAGGGCTTGATCAGGTAGTCGACCGCGCCGACGGCGTACCCGCGCAGGGCGAGTTGGGCGTCGCGGTCCGCGGCGGTCAGGAACAGGATCGGTACGTGCCGGGTGCGTTCGCGACGCTTGATGTGGTTGGCCGTTTCGAATCCGTCCATCTCCGGCATCTGCGCGTCCAGCAGGATCACCGCGAAGTCGTCCACCAGTAGTTTCTTCAGCGCGTCCTCGCCGCTCTCCACCGCCACGGCCTGCACCGGCAACCCCTGCAGGATCGCCTCCAGGGCGAGCAGGTTGTCCCGCCGGTCGTCCACCAGCAGTACCTTCGCCGATCCGGCAGTCACGAGTTCAACTCCTCAGCCGCGTTGATCCAGGTCACCATCAGGGTGATCAGTTCGTCCAGGTCCACCGGCTTGGTGATGTAGTCCGTCGCCCCGGCCTGCAGCGCGGACTCCCGGTCACCCGGCATCGCCTTCGCGGTCAGGAAAACCACCGGCAGGTCCGCGAAGCGTTCGTTGCGGCGGATGATCCGGGTCGTCTCGTAACCGTCCTGGTCCGGCATCATCGCGTCCATCAGCACGATGTTCACTTCGGGGCGTTCGGCGAGTTTACGTACGCCGTCGACCCCGTTGTCCGCGTAGATCACGGTCATCCCGTGCAGCTCCAACGCGCTGGTCAGCGCGAAGACGTTGCGGACGTCGTCGTCGATGATCAGTACGGTGGCCCCGTCCAGCCGCCGGGTGGTCGGCGGTTCGGGGCGGTCCACCTCGATCGGCCGGGTCAGCGGTGGCAGCGCGGTGCGGATCGGCGCCGCGGCCGGCAACGGTGCCGGCGGCAGCACCGCGTCGGTGTTGAGCACGTCGGGAACGTACAGCGTGAAGGTGGATCCTTCGCCCGGCACCGACGACACGGAGATCGCGCCGCCGATCAGCCGGGCCAGGTCGCGACTGATCGACAGGCCGAGGCCGGTGCCGCCGTACCGCCTGCTGGTCGTTCCGTCCGCCTGCTGGAACGCCTCGAAGATCAGCGAGAGCTTGTCGTCGGAGATGCCGATTCCGGTGTCGATCACCGTGAAGGCGACCACCTGGTCGGCGGTGGACAGTGCGGGTTGTTCGAAGGTCAGGTCCTGCGGGGCGGGGGCGATCTGCAGCGTCACCGACCCGGCATCGGTGAACTTCACCGCGTTGGAGAGCAGGTTGCGCAGGATCTGCTGCAGCCGCTGCGCGTCGGTGACGACCGCCGGCGGCAGGTCCGGCGCCACCTCGACGCGCAGTTCCAGCCCTTTCTCGTCGACCTGCGGCGCGAACGCCTGCTCGACGTACGACCGGATCTCGCCGAACGGCACCTCGGCCGGCTGCACGTCCATCCGGCCGGCCTCGATCTTCGACAGGTCGAGGATGTCGTCGATGAGGGACAGCAGATCGGAGCCGGCGCTGTGGATGGTCTTGGCGAACTCGATCTGCTTGCCGGTGAGGTTGTCGTCCGGGTTGTCGGCCAGCAGCCGGGCCAGCAGCAGCAGCGAGTTCAACGGGGTACGCAGCTCGTGGCTCATGTTGGCCAGGAACTCCGACTTGTACGCCGAGGCCCGGGACAGCTGCTGGGCCTTCTCCTCCAGACCGATCCGGGCCAGTTCGATCTCCCGGTTCTTGGTCTCGATGTTGCCCTTCTGCTCGGACAGCAGCCGGGCCTTGTCCTCCAGCTCGGCGTTGGTGCGCTGCAGTTCGGCCGACTGGGCCTGCATCTCGTTGGCCAGCCGCTGCGACTGGGCGAGCAGTTCCTCGGTGCGCTTGTTCGCCTGGATGGTGTTGACCGCGATGCCGATCGTGGCGACCAGCCGCTCCAGGAACGCCAGGTGCAGCTCGGAGAAGGCGGCGACGGAGGCGAACTCGATCACCCCCAGCATTTCGCCTTCGAACAGCACTGGCAGCACCACGTGGTCCCGGGGCGGGATGCTGAGCAGGCCGGAGCGCAGGGTGAGCGCGCCGGTGGCGCCGGCGCCGACCCGGATGGTCCGGCGGGAGACGGCGGCCTGGCCGACCAGCCCTTCACCCGGCCCAAAGATGATCTTGTGGTCCCGGGCCACGTAGCCGTACGCGGCGGTGAGCCCGAGGCGGGTCACCCCATCGTCGGCGTCGGCGAGGAAGAACGCGCCGAGCTGCGCGTCGACCAGCGGCGTCACCTCATTCATGATCATGCGACAGACCTCGCCGAGGTCCCGCTGCCCCTGCAGCAGGCCACCGATCCGCGCCAGGTTCGAGTCCAGCCAGCCCTGCTCGGCGTTCTTCTTGGTGGTGTCCCGCAGGGTGACGATCATCTGGTTGATGTTGTCCTTCAGCTCGGCGACCTCGCCCTGCGCCTGCACGGTGATGTGCTGGGTCATGTCGCCACGGGTCACCGAGGTGGAGACCTGCGCGATCGCCCGCAGCTGGGTGGTCAGGGTGGACGCCAGCTGGTTGACGTTTTCGGTGAGGTCGCGCCAGGTGCCGGAGACGCCCTTGACCTGCGCCTGGCCGCCGAGCTCCCCCTCGGTGCCGACTTCGCGGGCGACCCGGGTGACCTCGTCGGCGAACGACGACAGTTGGTCGACCATCGTGTTGACCGTCGACTTGAGCTCCAGGATCTCGCCCTGCGCGTCGACGGTGATCTTCTGTGACAGGTCGCCCTTGGCGACCGCGGTGGTGACCGAGGCGATGTTGCGGACCTGGCTGGTGAGGTTGGAGGCCATCGAGTTGACGTTGTCGGTGAGGTCGCGCCAGGTGCCGGAGACGCCCTTGACCTGTGCCTGGCCGCCGAGTTTGCCTTCGGTGCCGACTTCGCGGGCGACCCGGGTGACCTCGTCGGCGAAGGAGGAGAGCTGGTCCACCATGGTGTTGACGGTCGACTTCAGCTCCAGGATCTCGCCCTGCGCGTCGACGGTGATCTTCTGGGAGAGGTCGCCCTTGGCGACCGCCGTGGAGACCTGGGCGATGTTCCGTACCTGGGCGGTCAGGTTCGACGCCATCGAGTTGACGTTGTCGGTCAGGTCCCGCCACGTCCCGGCCACCCCGCGCACCTGTGCCTGGCCGCCGAGCTTGCCTTCGGTGCCGACTTCGCGGGCGACCCGGGTGACCTCGTCGGCGAACGACGAGAGCTGGTCGACCATGGTGTTGACGGTCGACTTGAGTTCGAGGATCTCGCCGCGTGCGTCGACGGTGATCTTCTGGGAGAGGTCGCCCTTGGCGACGGCGGTGGTGACCGAGGCGATGTTGCGGACCTGGCTGGTGAGGTTGGAGGCCATCGAGTTGACGTTGTCGGTGAGGTCGCGCCAGGTGCCGGAGACGCCCTTGACCTGGGCCTGGCCGCCGAGTTTGCCCTCCGTACCGACTTCGCGGGCGACCCGGGTGACCTCGTCGGCGAACAGCGACAGTTGGTCGACCATGGTGTTGACGGTCGACTTGAGTTCGAGGATCTCGCCGCGTGCGTCGACGGTGATCTTCTGCGACAGGTCGCCCTTGGCGACCGCCGTGGAGACCTGGGAGATGTTACGGACCTGACTGGTCAGGTTGCCGGCCAGCTGGTTCACGTTCTGCGTGAGGTCACGCCACGTCCCGGAGAGCCCGCGGACCTGGGCCTGACCACCCAACTTGCCTTCGATACCGACTTCGCGGGCGACCCGGGTGACCTCGTCGGCAAACCACGACAGCTGGTCCACCATCGTGTTGACCGTCGATTTCAGTTCGAGGATCTCGCCCTGGGCGGCGACGGTGATCTTCTGCGACAGGTCGCCCTTGGCGACCGCCGTGGAGACCTGGGCGATGTTCCGTACCTGGGCGGTCAGGTTCGACGCCATCGAGTTGACGCTGTCGGTCAGGTCCTTCCAGGTGCCCGCCACGTTCGGCACCTGGGCCTGCCCGCCGAGTTTGCCCTCCGTACCGACTTCGCGGGCGACCCGGGTGACCTGCTCGGCGAACAACCGCAGCGTGTCGGTCAGCATGTTGATCGTGTCGGCGAGCTCGGCGACCTCACCCTTGGCCGACACGGTGATCTTCTGCGACAGGTCGCCCCGCGACATCGCGGTGGCCACCTGGGAGATCGACCGGACCTGGTGGGTCAGGTTGGAGGCCATCGAGTTGACGTTGTCGGTCAGGTCCTTCCAGGTGCCGGAGACCCCCTTGACCCGCGCCTGGCCACCCAGCTTGCCCTCGGTGCCCACCTCCCGGGCGACCCGGGTGACCTCGTCGGCGAACGACGAAAGCTGGCCGACCATCGTGTTCACCGTCCGGCCGATCCGCAGGAACTCGCCGCGCAGCGGCTGTCCGTCGATCTCCAGCTCCATGTGCTGGGACAGGTCACCTTCGGCGACCGCCCGGATCACCCGGGCGATCTCGGTGGTCGGTCGACCCAGATCGTCGATCAGCGCGTTGATCGCCTGGTGGTTGTCCGCCCAGGCGCCGCCGAAGCCCTCCTCGTCGAGGCGTTCGCTGAGCCGGCCGTCCCGGCCGACGATCCGGCTGATCCGGCGCAGGTCCAGGTGCTGACGTTCCTGCAGCGAGACCACCTCGTTGAAGGCGTCGGCGACCTCGCCGGCCACCCCGACCCGGCGGGGCAGCCGTACCTTCAGATCCCCCTGCCCCACCCGGCGCAGCGCCTCGGCGAGCTCGGTCAGCAGCGCGGTCTCGTCGATCGCCGGCCGTTGGTCGGAGGACAGCTGTTTCGCGCTGGTCATAACTCCTCGCTCAGCTCTGGGAGTGGGCTGACCTCATCATTGCTCGACTACCGTGGCAGATGCGAGGCGCATGCCCGCACCAATCTGTCAGGGGATCGGAGGAACCGGCAGGTGACAGCTAGGGCCGAGCGTTCCGCCACCGGCACCGGGAGTGAGCATGTCCGGCGGGTTCGCCTGCCGGCCGACCGACGGACCCCGGCCACCGCACGTGCGGTAGTCAGGTCGGTGCTGTCCGAAGCCGCCCTGGATGAACTGATCAACGAGGCGCTGCTGCTCACCACCGAGCTGTCCACCAACGCGGTCGTACACGCCGGCACCGAGCTGATCATCGAGGTGGTGGCCGACCCGGTCGGGCTGACCGTCACGGTCACCGACTTCGCGGCCGGCCCGATCGAGAACGTCGCCGCGCTGCCCCGCAACGAGCGGCAGAACATCTCCGAGGTGTCCGAGCGGGGCCGGGGGCTGCTCCTCGTCGACCACTTCGCCAGCCGGTGGGGCACCACCCACCTGCGCACCGGCAAGGGGGTCTGGTTCCGACTCGACCGGCACGGCACCCCACCGGCACCGGACGACTGGTTCCCGCCGTGGCCGGCCGGCACCCGGCCGGCACCCGCCGCCGCCGATGATCACCACGCGCGGCCGCCCGCCGCGCCCAGCGCCGGTACGCTCGCCGCGCTGATGCAGGCCGGGCCGGAACCGCACGCCGACGATCCGCTCGCGGACCTGGCCGGCAGCCTGCTCGCCCGGGTGGCGGACCTGGTCGGCGCGGCCGGTGGCACCGTCCGGCTGGACCGTGGCGACGGCAACGGGGTCCAGATCCTGGCGCGGTACGGCCGCCAGCCGCGGGCCGGTGAACTGCTGCGCGTACCGCTGACCGTGCACCGGCCGTACTCCGGGGAACTCGAACTCGACGCCGCACCGTCGGACTACGCCCGGCCGCTGGCCGCGCTCGTCGCCGAACGGCTCTCGCTGCACCTGGAGAACGACCGGCTGCGCCGCGCCGACCTGCGCCGGCAGACCTGGCTGACCTTCCTGGCCGAGGCGAGTGAACTGCTCGCCCAGTCACTCGACGTCGACCTGACAATGGCGTTGATCCCGCAGCTGGTGGTGCCCCGGCTCGGCCGGTGGTGCGCGGTGCACACCGCGGACGAGTGGGGCCAGCTGCAATTGGCCGCCGCGAGCCACGCCGATGAGACGGTCCTGCCCACGCTGCACGCCACGCTGCGCGAGTCCGGCCCCGACTCCGTGCTGGCCCGGCTGCGGGAGGCGTCGCGCAGCGGATCACAGGTGCCGCTCGGCGCGCCGATGGAGGGCTTCGCCGTACCGCTGGTGGCCCGGGGTCAGCGGCTCGGCACCCTCGCGGTCGGCCGGCACCTGCGGCACCGGCACGACCCGGACGAGGTGTCGGTCCTGGAGGACGTCGCCCGGCGGGCCGCGCTGGCCATCGACAACGCCCGGATCCATCAGGAACGCCGACGGGTCGCGCACACCCTGCAACAGTCGCTGCTGCCGCCGGGGCTGCCCACCATCGGCGGGATCGGGCTGGCGGCCGAGTACGTGCCCAGCGGCGACGCGGTCGAGGTCGGCGGGGACTTCTACGACGTGGTGCCGTTGTCGGAGGGCCGCTGGCTGGTGGTGGTCGGCGACGTGTCCGGCAAAGGGGTGCAGGCCGCCACCGTCACCGGGCTGGTCCGGGACGTCATCCGGGTGCTGGTACGCGACGGAAAGGCGTTGCCGGAGGTGCTGGCCCGGCTCAACGACACGCTCGTCGAGCGGGGCGGTGGCCGCTACTGCACGCTCGCGATGGCCGCCGTGACGGTGACCGCCGACCAACAGCTGGACGTCCGACTGCACCTGGCCGGCCACGACCGGCCGGTGCTGATCAGCGGGTACGGGCAGGCCCGGTTCGTCGGTGCCGGCGGGACCGCGCTCGGGCTGCTGGAGGAGATCGTCGCACCGTCGGTGGAGCTCAGCCTGGCACCCGGCGACTCGCTGGTCTTCTACACCGACGGGATCACCGAGCGGCGCAACGGGCGGGAACTGTTCGGCACCGAGCGGCTGCGCCGCGCGGCGGCACCGCTGGCCGGCTTCTCCGCCGACGTGGTGGCGGCCCGGCTGCGTACCACGACGCTGGACTTCTCGGTCGAGGCACCTCGCGACGACATCGCGATCCTGGTGGTACGCAACGAGCCGGCGACGAAGGCCGGCCCGGCCAGCCCGGTCAGGACCCGTCGGTGAACCGGCCGGGTGCCAACCGGTGCTGCGGGTCGAACCGTTGCTTGAGCTCAAGTAGCCGGGGCAGGCCTGGCCGGTGGCCCCAGATGTCGACGGCCTGTCGGACCTCGGCGGGCGCGGTCAGCACCACGCAGCTGCCGCTGCGCGCCAGCAGCACCGCCCGAACCGTCGCCAGGGTCTCGGCGACCCGCTCCGGCGGGGTCGACCCGGGAAGTACGGCGTGCACCAGGCCGGTGCCGACCGAACCGCGAACACCGATGGGCGCGCCGACCGCGTCGCGCACCGCGTAGATCGCGGCGTGCAGGTGCGCGGCCGGTACGTCGAGCCGCAGAGCGATGTCGCTGGCGGTGAACGGGTAGCGCCGCCACCAGACCGGCGGTCGGGCGGTGTCGACGGCGTCCCCGCCGAGCAGTGCCGCCGCCCGGCCGGCGCGTTGCCGGTTCAGACCCGGCTCGCCCTCGAACAGCACCGCGAGCTGCCCGCCGGGCGGCACCTGGGACGGCCGGACGGTACGCGCGGCGTGTGCCGGCAGATCCAGCTCGACCGCCACCGGGTGCAGCCCGTCGACGGTCAGCTCGCCGACCAGGTCGCGTACCTCCAGCGGGGTGTGCACGGTGCGTCGCACCCAGCGTCGGTCGGCCGGCACCGGCTGCAGCCGGACCGTCGCGGCGACCAGCACCGCCAGGGCACCCTGCGAACCGCAGAGCAGGTGGGGCAGTTCGTCACCGGCGTCGTCAGTCTCCGACGCCGCCCGGACCAGCCGCCCGGCGGCGTCGACGTAGTCGACCCCGGTCACGTGCCGGCACGGCGGACCGTGCCGGTGGCTCAACGGTCCGGTCTCGTCGGTGGCGACGATCCCGCCGACCGTCGCCGACGCGGAGGGCGGGTCCAGCGGCATCCGCCAGCCGGCCCGGCCGACGGCCTGCTGGGCGGTGTGCAGCGGGGTGCCCGCGCCGACCCGGACGGTGCGTGATCCTGGCGGGCGGTGCCAGACGCCGACCAGCCGGGAGGTGTCCAGCACGATGTCCACCTGGGACGGAGGAGTCCACCAGTCCAGTTTGCTGCCGGAGCCGCGGGGGATCAGGGTCAGATCCCGATCGGCGCACAGGCGCAGCACCTCGGCGGTCGCCGAGGCCGTGCCCGGTGCCGCCACCCAACGCGGAGCGGCGGCCGCCACCTCATCGGCCGGGCCAGCGTCGCGCACGTGCGCGGCACCACAGATCTCAGCCAGTCGAGCGGCCACGTCCTGAATCACCGTCGAGTCACCCCCCGCGCTGATCGTACACGTGTTCTAATCGATCCGGATGGCCGTGCGGCGTGCCGCCGCGACCGGGCGGCCCGCTCCGGGCGGTACCGTGGCCGGGTGACGACCCAGACACCGGTTCCGCCGACCGCCAAGCGTGTCCCGACCGAGCGCGTCCACCACGGCGACACGGTCGTCGACGACTACGCCTGGCTCGCCGCCAAGGACGACCCGGACACGATCGCCTACCTGCAGGCGGAGAACGCCTACACCGAGAGTGCCACGGCGCACCTCGCCGCGCTGCGCGAAACACTGTTCGGCGAGACGAAGCGGCGTACCCAGGAGACCGACCTGTCGGTGCCGACCCGCAAGGGCGACCACTGGTACTACACCCGGACCGTCGAAGGCCAGCAGTACGGCATCCACTGCCGGCTCGCGGTCCGGCCTGGTGATTCGGCCCCGCCGGCCACTGTCGACGGCGTGTCGATCGACGGCGAGGAGATCCTGCTCGACGGCAACGCCCTCGCCGAGGGGCACGACTTCTTCGCGCTGGGCACCTTCGACGTCAGCCCGGACGGCCGCTGGCTGGCGTACTCCACCGACTTCTCCGGCGACGAGCGCTTCACCCTGCGGATCAAGGACCTGTCCACCGGCGAGGTGCTGCCCGACGAGGTGCCGTCGACCTTCTACGGCACCGCCTGGGCGGCCGACGGCAGCGCGCTGTTCTACCTGACCGTGGACGACGCGTGGCGGCCGTACCGGGTCTGGCGCCACCAGATCGGCACCGGCGCGGACCGCGACGTCATCGTCCACCAGGAGGACGACGAGCGGTTCTGGGTCGGCGTCGAGCTGACCCGCTCCGAGCGGTTCATCCTGATCGACGCGCACAGCAAGACCACCAGCGAGGTACGGGCACTGCCGGCCACCGACCCGACCGCCGAGCCGGTGGTCATCGCCCCCCGTCGGCAGGGGGTGGACTACTCGGTCGAGCACCATGGGCACCGGTTCCTGATCCTGCACAACGACGGCGCCGAGGACTTCGCCCTCGCGTACACCTCTGTGGACGCCCCCGGCGACTGGGTGCCGCTGATCGGGCACACCCCCGGCACCCGGCTCGAATCGGTGGACGCGTTCGCCAACCACCTGGTGGTGTCGCTGCGTACTGACGGACTGACCGGGCTGCGGGTGCTCCCGGTCGGCAGCACCGACACCTTCGACATCGAGTTCCCCGAACCGATCTACAGCGTCGGGCTGGACGCCAACCCCGAGTACACCACCACCAGCCTGCGGATCCGCTACACCTCGCTGATCACCCCCGACTCCATCTACGACTACGACCTGGTCACCCGCGACCTGGCGCTGCGCAAGCGCAAGCCGGTGCTCGGCGGCTACGACCCGGCCGGCTACGAGCAGCACCGGGAATGGGCGGTCGCCGACGACGGCACCCGGGTGCCGATCTCGGTGGTGTGCCGCGCCGGGACCCCCCGGGACGGTTCCGCGCCGTGCGTGATCTACGGGTACGGGTCGTACGAGATCAGCATGGACCCGTGGTTCTCGGTACCCCGGCTGTCGCTGCTGGACCGTGGCGTGGTGTTCGCTGTCGCGCACGTGCGGGGCGGCGGTGAGCTGGGCCGGCGTTGGTACGACGACGGCAAGATGATGGCCAAGAAGAACTCGTTCACCGACTTCGTGGCCTGCGCCCGACACCTGGTGAAGGCGGGCTGGACCACCTCGGACCGGCTGATCGCCCGGGGCGGCTCGGCCGGTGGGCTGCTGATGGGCGCGGTGGTCAACCTCGCCCCGGACGCGTTCGGCGGCATCGTGGCGCAGGTGCCGTTCGTGGACGCGCTGAACACGATCCTCGACCCGACGCTGCCGTTGACGGTCACCGAATGGGAGGAATGGGGCAACCCCCTGGAGGACCCCGACGTGTACGCGTACATGCGCTCGTACACCCCGTACGAGAACGTCGCCGCCGTCGACTACCCGCCGATCCTGGCCGTGACCAGCCTCAACGATACCCGGGTCTTCTACCACGAGCCGGCGAAGTGGGTGGCGAAACTGCGCGCGGTGGCTCCCGGCGGGTCGTACCTGCTGAAGACGGAGATGGGTGCCGGTCACGGCGGCCCGAGCGGGCGCTACGACGCCTGGCACGAGGAGGCCTTCGTCACGGCCTGGATCCTGGACCGGGTGGGGCTGGCCGGCTGACCCGGCCGGCGGACGGGACCCCGCCGTCGCCGCGATGACGCCGGTCGCGGCGGGTTCCCGACGGCCTGGGATTATGGTGGCTGAGCAACGAACTCCCGGTCCTGCGCGGACGACAGCAAGTGGAGTACCGTTCGAGCGGAATGGCTGGAGGTCTCGAATGTCCCTGACGGTGCAGACGGAGCAGCGTGGCGACGTCGTCGTCGTGTCGGTCGGTGGTGAGTTGGACATGGCCACCGCACCCCAACTCCAGGACCAGATAACGGATCTACTGGACAAAGGCCGTAGTCGGCTGGTCTTCGATCTGGCCGACGTGTCGTTCTGCGACTCCACCGGCCTGTCGGTCTTCGTCCGGGCGAAGAACGGGTGCGACGAGGCCGGCGGCGTCGTCCGGCTCGCCGCACCGCAGCGCGGGGTGCTGCGCATCCTGGAGGTCAGCGGCCTGGTCGAGGTCCTGCAGACCTTCCCGACCGTCGACGAAGCGGTCTCGGCGCCCCAGCCGGCTCCGGCCGACTGACTGACCCGGCGGCGCCGGCCTCGTCCTCGATCCAGCGGGGCCGGGCGATCGCCCAGCCCGTACCGGTCTGCACCAGCAGCGCCACACCGAGCAGCGCGATCGGCACCAACCAGCCGCCGGTCTGCTCGTACAGCAGACCCACCGAGAGCGGGCCGAGCGCGGCGATCAGGTAACCGGTGCTCTGGGTGAACGCCGACAACGACACGACGCCGGCCCCGGTCCGGGCCCGGAGCCCGATCATTGCCAGCGCCAGCGGGAAGGTGCCCTGGCCGAGCGCGAGCAGCACCATCCACACCAGGGCACCCTCGTACGGCAGCCAGAGCAGCCCGGCGTAGCTGAGCGCGGACGCCACGGCGGTACCGAGCACCAGCGGCCGCAGACTCGACATCCGGGTGGCCAGCGTCGGCGTCAGCAGCGCGATCGGAACAGCGACCGCGGTGACCCCGGCCAGCAGCAGCCCGGCGGTCTCCGGCCGGAAACCGGCGTCGCGGAACACCTGCGCCAGCCAACCCATCTGGGCGTACGCGCCGAACGACTGTGCGCCGAAGAAGCCGGCCATCAGCCAACCGAGCCGGGTCCGGCCCGGTCGGATCGCCGTCGCGCCCGGCCGCGCCAGCGGCCGCTCGCCGACGGTGCCGCTCGCCGGCCGCTCGCCTGCGGCGCCGGGTGTGCCGGTCGCCGGGCGTCGTCGGTCCCGCCAGGCGACCGGCACCCAGAACGCTGCGGCGGCGACAGCGATCAGCGCCCAGAAGCCGAGCCCGACCCGCCAACTGCCGGCCGCGTGGGCGATCGGGACCGCGGTGCCGGCCGACACCGACGCGCCTATGGTCAGCGACATCATGTACGCGCCGGTGACCAGGCCGGCCCGGTGCGGGAAGTACTGCCGGACCAGCATCGGCAGCAGCACGTTCGCCACCGCGATCCCGGCCAGGGCCAGGGCGCTGGTCGCCACGAACAACCAGGCGGAGCTGGTGGTGACCCGGAGCAGTTGACCGGTGGCGAGCGCCGCCATCGAGGCCACCAGCAGCCGTGGGGGCGAGAAGCGGCGGACCAGCCAGGGGGTGAACGCGCCGACCGAGGCGAAGGCCAACGCCGGCAGCATGGTCACCACGCCGGCAAGCAGGCCGGACAGCGCCAGGCCGGTACGGACCTCGTCCAGCAGCGGGCCGAGGCTGGTGATCGCGAGCCGCAGGTTGAGCGCGACGAGGATCATCGCGATCAGCACCACGACCGTGCCGCGCCGGCCGGCCCCGGTGGTCGCCGTCCCGGCCGGTGAAGTGGCCGGCACCGGCTGGATCCGCCCGGTCGTGGTTGGCCCAGTCGTGGTTGGCCCAGTCGTGGTTGGCCCAGTCGTGGTTGGCCCAGTCGTGGTTGGCCCCGGCACGGCCCGCCCCGGTGAGGTCTGCCTCGGCACGGTCGACCCCGGTGCGGTCCGGGTAGCCGGGCGGCCGGTGAGGGCGGTTGGCGGAGTCATGTCGACCATCCTAAAATCATGGGATGATTTATGGTCGGGTGATGTAACCGATGACACCCTCGGCAGCTTCCCCGCCGGCACCTGCCGGCCAGTCCGGCACTTCCCGCAGGTCCCGGCAGACTCTGGTCCGCCAGGCGATCGACTCGCTGCGCGAACAGATCGCCGCCGGCGACTGGCCGCTCGGCACCCGGATCCCGACCGAACCACGGCTGGCCGAGGCGCTCGGCGTCGGGCGCAACACGGTCCGCGAGGCGGTACGCGCGTTGGTGCACGCCGGCGTGCTGGAGTGCCGGCAGGGCTCCGGCACCTACGTGATCTCCACCGACGAGTTGGCCGGCGCGGTGGCCCGCCGCTGCGCCACCGCCGAGTGGCGGGAGACCGTGGAGGTCCGCCGGGCGTTCGAGGTCGAGGCGGCTCGGCTGGCGGCGCAGCGGCGTACTCCGGCGGACGTGGCGTCACTGGACGCGGCGCTGGCCGACCGCGAGGCGGCCTGGCGCGGGGGCGACCTGGCCCGGTTCGTCGACGCGGACCTGACGCTGCACCGGGCGATCATGGCCGCCGCGCACAACGTGATGCTGTCCGAGCTGTACGACTCGATCGGCGCGGCGATGCGGGCCACCGTCGCCGAGGCGGTCGGCCCGGACCTGCACCCGGACCGGCACGTCGACCACGCCCGGCTGGTCGCGGCGATCCGCGACGGTGACCCGGAACGGGCGGCCCGAGAGGCGGCCGCCTACCTCGGCACCGACTGACCCGCGACGCTCACGCAAGACCGGCCCGTGACGCTGACGCAACGAGGGCCGGACCCCGGGGGGCGGGGTCCGGCCCTCGCGCTGACCAGCGGCGCTGCGCGGTGGTGCCGCGCTGCGGCGCGCTGCTCCGGTGCTGCTGCGGATGGTGCGGTGGGTCAGCTGTTCCAATGCTGGGCGACCAGCTCGGCGGCCTGGGTCTCCCACTGCGCATAGTGGAACGGGTACGCCGACACCTGCACGGTCTGGGCGGCCTCGGTCAGCGGCATGTCCTGCCAGCCGTCGACGGCCTTGAGCCCGTCGAGGAACGCGGTGGTGGAGTACTCGACGTCGGTGATCTGCTCCACGGTGCCCCAGCCGGAGGAGGGACGCTGCTGGAACAGGCCCTGCGAGTCGTGGTCGTTGCGGTCACCGAGGTGGCCCAGGTTCTCCAGCTTGGACTCCTGCAGGGCGGTGGCGATCGCGACCACGGCGGCCCGCTCGTCCATGCCGGCCTTCTTCGTCGCGGCGATGATGCCCTTGACGTTGTCGGTCTGCTCGCCGGACAGGTCGATCCGGGACTGCTCGCCCTGCACGCCGTGTGGGGTCAGCTTGTCGCTGTCGACGCGGTCGCTGGTGGTGACGGTGTCGGTGGTGACGCTGTCGGTGGCGACGGTGTCCGTGGTGGCAGCCTGGACGCCGGGGGTGTGCTGGGCGGCCAGGGCGGGGGCGGCGATTGCGCCGCCGGCCAGGGCCAGCCCGGCGATGCCGAGGGCGGTGTTACGCAGCTTGTCGCGGAGCGTACCGGTGATGATCGTGTTCATGGGGGGTCCACCTCTCCGTGCCGGGGGGATCGCCGTTCCAGGTGGTCGTGCGGTGCGGGGGCGGACCATGCACAACGACCGCCGGTCACCAGGCATTCCACCGCGCTGCCGGGGGCCGGGCGACGAGGCGTGCGCCAGCGGGGCGGGCAGATCGTCGCGGTAGGTTGTCGACCGATATTCCGCTCAGCTGCCGGGAGTGCCCCTCATGATCAACGGCTTCAAGAATTTCATCCTGCGCGGGAACGTTGTCGACCTCGCGGTCGGCATCGTCATCGGTGCGGCGTTCACCGCCGTGGTGACCCAGTTGACCAAGTCGTTCCTCGAGCCGTTCATCAGGCTGCTGTCCGTGCTGCTGACCGGCGAGGAGGGCATCGGCGGTGCTGGGTTCACGGTCCGTGGCGTCGTCTTCGACTGGCCGGCCTTCGTCAACGCGGTGATCACCTTCGTGCTCACCGCCGCCGCGCTGTACTTCCTGGTCGTCATGCCGATGAACCGGCTCGCGGAGCGTCGGCGTCGGGGCGAGGAGCCGCCGCCGGCCGCGCCGAGCGAGGAGATCAAGTTGCTGACCGAGATCCGGGACGCTCTGGTGACCCGCCGCACCGACCGGTAGGTGTCGTCGTCCCGGGTGGTCACCGGCGCGGACCGGATCGAGGGAACCGCCATCGTCGTCAAATCGGCTCCGAGACAACCATGTAGGTTCCCTCGATGGTGCCAGGTGGACGAGGCGCCGACCTCGAGGAACTCTCCGTAGTTGCCCTATCACTCCCAGCAGTTGAAAAATGGCGGCGGCGGGACGTGATCTGCGTGACACTTGACACATGGAGCAGCTAGCCGGGATCACGTCCCAGGACTGCGCAACCCCTACCCGACCCGTCGCCGACCTCGGTCGACCGACCGCCCAACCCGCTGGCGGGCGGGCGGTGGCCACCCTTGTCCGGCCCCGCTGTGACGACCCCACCTGTGGCACCTGCTACCAGCGGCCGGAGACGGACTGACCGCCGTACCCGGGTCGGTCGCCCGATCCGGTGGTCACCCACCACCGCCGTACCCACTCGAACAAATGTTCGATAGGGTCCGTCGGGTGGAGCAGCGTAAACACTGGTGGAACGGCAGTTGGGGGCGGCTGGCCCGGCGGGACGTGTTCCTCCGCGCCGACGCCGACCGGTGGTTCGTCGAGGCCCGCGTCGGCGGCGCCGAGGGCAGGTCACGGTTCACCGAGTACGACACCGAGGAGTCCGCGTACGACGCGGTCCGTCGCCTGATCGACGGACCCGGCGCCTGGCGCGAGGTCTCCGACGGACGGTTTGTCGCACGCCGACACGGGGAACCGGACGTCCATGAACGCGGCTGACGCATCTGTGACAGACCGGATCACCACCGGCATGCCGGTGATCGACGCACGGGGCGAGGAGATCGGCACCGTCGCCCTGGTCCGTCCAGCGGATCCGAACGCGGTGACGGTCGAAGGCGCCGTCGATCCGCAGGACGCGATCGGCGACGAGGTGCCCCACCCGCAGGTGGGCGACGAGCCGGCCACCGCGCCAGACGTGGCGGCCCGGCTGCTGCGTACCGGCTTCATCAAGATCAGCACGACGGAGCCGGCGGCGGTGTCGGGCGGTGTCGGCTATGTCAGCGTCGAGCAGCTGGCGGCGGTCGACGCCGGGGTGGTCCGTCTCGCGGTGCCCCGGTCCGAGGTGACACCACCGGCCTGACCGGCGGTATGGTCACTGACCGGACCGACAGGTGGGTAGCGGGCCCGGCCGGGCTGCCGACCGGGCGGCCCGGCAGGCAGCGGACCTCGGTGCTCCGGGCCGGCTGCGACCTTGGGCGGTCCGGCGGGTGGTCCGCGACGGTGGGAGGCGACGTGGCGCGCGGTGGTGTCTTCTGCATCGAGGGGCAGTGGCATCGCGACCTGAACGAGCGCGGCTCGGTGCTGCCGACCCTGGAGCTGCTGGAACGGCTCAGCCGGATCCGGTTCATCCACCGCGACGCCGCGACCCCCGACGAGCTGGCCTACTTCCTGGACCGCTGGCTGCTGCGCCAGTACGCCGACTACCGGGTCGGCTTCTTCGCCATGCACGGCGAGCCAACCAAACTGTGCCTGACCGAACGGCACCACGTCGACCTGGACGACGTGGCCGAGCAGATGGCCGGCCGGTGCGCCGGCAAGCGGCTGTACTTCGGCAGCTGTTCGGTGCTGCGCGCCTCCGACGCCCGGATGCGCGAGTTCCTCGCCACCACCGGGGCCTCGCTGATCTGCGGCTACACCCGGGAGGTCGACTGGGTGGAGTCGGCGGCGTTCGAGACGGTGCTGCTCGACGTGCTCGCCAACGGGGTCTACAACAACGCCGCTGAGCTGCGGATGGGCTCGTCGCACTGGGCGCCGCTGGCGGCGTACCTGGGCTTCCGGATCGTCTACGCCAACGGCCGCACCTGGCGCCCGCCGGGCCGGCAACGCGCGTCGGCTGGCCAGACGCCGGGGCCGGCGAGCCCGCCGCAGGTGCCGGCGCAGGGCGGTGGTCGCGGTGGTCGCGGTGGTCGCGGTGGTCGCGCCAGCCGTACGTCTGCCGGCAGGTAACCACCGCCGGCAGACGTACCGCTGGCGTACGCCGATCGCCCGATCGCCATTGGCGGCATCACCATGTGATGGTGGGCGGTAGGCAGTAGCCGAGTTGTTGGCCGTAGGTCATCAACGGGCGCAGGGTCGGGACCAGTTCGGTCGCCTGTGTGGTCCAGTGGTGTCCCCGGTTGCCGTCGAGTCGGCGGTGACGGGCCGATGTCGTCTGCCGTTGTCGCCGCGACTCGCGGCGCAGGTGGTGCAGCCGTTGGGAGGCCGTCGACCGGCCGGAGCGCCAGTCGAGCCAGCGCAGCCACCAGTCACGGAGCATCTCGGTGATCATTTCTCTCCCTTGATCAATTGGTCGATGGTCAGGTTTCCGTGTGCCGTGGTAGTCGGTAGAGTCCGTGGCGCTGGACGAAGATCTCCCGTCGTTCGGCGGCGTTGCCGTAACGGTCGATGACGTATCCGGTGAGCCAGATCCACCCGTCGTAGGTCCATTTGCGGTCGACGGCGATGACCCGGAGTCGGATGGCGCGGTCGTCGGCGAACTGGACGCTGGCTTCCCGGCCGATGATCAGGACGTCGCCGGGTTTCGGCTCCGGCGTGGCGAGTAGCCGGCTATTCACCAGGCCGATCCGCTATCGGGTAGGTCGTGCGCCCGCAGTCCGGGCACCACCTGGATTTGATCTTGAACGACCATAGCCCGGCGCAGAAGCCGAGCAGCGCTGCGCCGACAGCCGCCCCGATTCCTAGCATGGCCACGTCCTCTTTTCGCAGGTGTCGATGGCTTCGAGATCGAAGATGAGCGCGTCTGCCGCATGTAGTTCCTCGATCAGGTCGTTGAAGAGGCGGCTGTGGTGTGCGGAGAGGGTTTCGTGGGCGGGGACGATGATGTGGTGGGCGTCCTCGACGAGGAGGTCATGCATCAGGTGGTCGAACGCGGCTCGGCTGGTCGCCGCGCGTTCGACGAAGACGGCGGTCAGGTCGTAGCCGTGGCTGTCGGCGAACTGCTGCATGCGTCGCTCGGCTTGGTCCACGATGGCGTTGCTGGTGTTGGCGTGCGGCGGCAGTAGGCGGATGTAGCCGTACAGCGGCGGTTTCATGGGTTCAGTTCTCCTGCAGGGTGTGGACCTGGACGCCGGTGTCTTCCAGCGCGTTGAGAAGGTGGTGCTGGACCACCGGGTGCGTGGAGAGGTGCGCAAGGCTGGGCGTGATCACGCGCCGGGCGTTGGAGCGGCGGGTCTCTTCGATCAGTGCGGTGAGGGCGGGGCGGTTCAGCGCGGTGTCGTACTCATGGAAGAGCCCTGCGAGGCAGTAGCCCTCCTGCTCGGCCCAGAACTTGAGGGCGAGTTCCATCTGCCGGATGTCGCCGTCGAGGTGTCGCGGTCTACCCGCAGGTAGGCGTACATCAGCGGCTTTACCATGAACTGCCCCCTTCGAGTCGAGCGGGACCGACGACATGTGCCTGCTCGGGCTACCCCTCGCCGGCTGCTGGGCGGTGCGGCATGCCCAGGTATCGAAGACGAGTAGAGCACTGCGTGTATCGATCTGCAAGACTTCATTTAGGGCACCCAGAAGTCGGTCATAGAGAGCGAAGCATGCATTGCAAAACAGGCGTACGGGTGCTTTCATCGTGAGTGACAGGGTCGCCTTACCGTGAGGCGAGGAGCGGAGGACGAGACATGGCGGAAGGAGCGACAGGGTCAACGGTGCCGAGACGGCAACTGGGTCGCTGCCTGCGGGATCTCCGGATGCAGGCCCGGTTCACGGTCAGAGCCGCCGCCTCCGCTCTGGAGTGGAGCGAAGCGAAGATCTGGCGGATCGAGACCGGGCAGACGTCCATGCGGTCACTCGACGTCGAGCAGATGTGCCGCGTCTACGGCGCGTTGGCCGAGACGACGACATCGCTCATGGCTCTCGCCAAGGAGACCAAGAGCAAGGGCTGGTGGCTGTCTTACGCGGACATAATCAACGAGGGCTTCGACGTTTACATCGGACTGGAGGAGTCCTGCAGTCACTTGCGGTGGTACGAAGCTGAGCTCGTACCAGGACTACTGCAAACCGAGGACTACGCCCGCACGCTGATCGAGGCCGACAACCCCGGCGTGGCGCCGCGCGAGATCGCCCGACGGGTTCAACTCCGAATCGCTCGGCAAACGCTGCTCACTAGACCGGTCGCGGCGCCGGAGCTGAGGGTGGTGCTCAACGAGTCGATCCTCCGGCGGCCGGTGGGCGGGCGGGAGGTCATGAGCGTCCAGTTGGAACGGCTGATCGCCGTTAGCGAGATGCCGAACGTGGCGCTGCGGGTGCTGCCCTTCGCGGTCGGGACACACGCCGGCATCATGTCGGGTCCGTTCGTCGTTCTGGAGTTCCCCACCAACGGCAACGGCCAGGCCACCGAACCGCCCACGGTCTACGTCGACGGTTTCACCGGGGCGCTGTTCCTCGACAAACCGCACGAGATCGACCGGTACGAGGCAGCATTCAACAACATCTGGGACGCCTCGCTGGACGAGTGGGCGTCGAGGCAGGCAATCAGGGACGCGATGAAGGAGATGGACAAATGATCACTGGCGACATTTCAGCGGCTCGTTGGTTCACGTCGAGCCGGAGCAACGGACAGAACAACTGCGTCGAGGTGGCCGACAACCTGCCCGGCCGGGTCCTGGTCCGGGACACCAAGGACCGCGACGGCGGCACCCTGGCCTTCGGCCCGTCCGCGTGGCGCTCGTTCGTCGAGCTGGCCAAGCAGCACCACTGACGGCCGACGCCTACCCCGGCGAGACAGCCAACGAGCGCCGACCCCGCCTCAGCAGGGTCGGCGCTCCATGTCTGCGTCCGGGATGTCACCAAGGCCGGCCTGGTTCTAGACTGTCCTTCTGTCAAGAGTGCGTGCGCTGGCTCGACGGTCCGGCCCGGGCCGTCGAGGTGGGGCCTGCGCCGGTTGAGGCGACCAGGAGGGTCCGCACTGCTCGCCTGACAGTGGGGGGACCAGGGCCGCCCGATTGCCTGCCGGCCTGGCGGTTCAGCTCCCCGCCGCGAAGGCTCCGTCATGACGGCCGTGAGCGCGGACCCCTCGCGGAGCCGTTTCCCCTGATCAGACATCGTTCTGTAGTGGACGATGGTGACATCTGGGCTGTCGCCACGCCCTCCGTTGGCGGACCCCTCGCGGACCCCTTGCTCCGCACCAGGTCAGGAGGGGTAAAATTCCGACCCTGTCGCAGCTCTCTCGGGAGCTGCCCTTCATTGAGGCGCGGACGTGCGCGTCGGCGAGCAGTCCATCAGCGAGTCGCAGCTCTCTCGGGAGCTGCCCTTCATTGAGGCCCGTCCGCGAGTACCCCGGCGGTCGTGCTCTTGCACGTCGCAGCTCTCTCGGGAGCTGCCCTTCATTGAGGCCGCCAGGCGCACGACCTGGCAACCGAACTTGACCCAAGTCGCAGCTCTCTCGGGAGCTGCCCTTCATTGAGGCTTGGCCAGCGACATAGCGTGCTTCGGGCTGTCCTTGTCGCAGCTCTCTCGGGAGCTGCCCTTCATTGAGGCCCCACGGCGAGGGGCAGCGGCAGGGGCGACCTTGGCGGTCGCAGCTCTCTCGGGAGCTGCCCTTCATTGAGGCCGCGACCGCGCCATCGCCCGCGCTGACGCCCTCGGTCGCAGCTCTCTCGGGAGCTGCCCTTCATTGAGGCCGAATTTGAATTCGATAGTTCCAAAACCGAACCCGGTCGCAGCTCTCTCGGGAGCTGCCCTTCATTGAGGCGTCGGCACCGCCTCCACCGTCACCCCGCCCGGGTCGCAGCTCTCTCGGGAGCTGCCCTTCATTGAGGCTGGACGACCGAGGGCACCGCGATCACCGACGGGTCGCCGGTCGCAGCTCTCTCGGGAGCTGCCCTTCATTGAGGCATGCCGCTGCCCTGGATCACGGTGATCAGGCCCTCGTGTCGCAGCTCTCTCGGGAGCTGTCCTTCGGTGTAGATCGCTCTCCGGCTCTAGCGAGCCCGGAAGGTGGCTGCGTCGAGGTGAGGATTACACACGTTATTCATGCGTTTTAACGTGCGTAATCCTCACCTCGAAGTGGGCGGAGTATGGCAGACAGTGCCGTTGGTGAGGACGCGCCTACACCGGCGGCGAGGCCTTGGCTTGATCGCCCTCTCGTGGACGGAAGGCAAGCAGGTCAGCCGCATGGGGTAGCCGGATCGCCGGAGTCAGCTCCCGCATGGCTAGGAGCACCGCGATCGGGCCGCGACTCAGGGGCCGCGTCCACGGTCTGCCGGTCACCAACCGACAACGACTGCCAGACCTGACCGGCCGTGCACATGCTGCAGAGCCCACCGATGTGCTCAGCGTCAGCGACCGAACATCGCGCCGTGCAGCCGGGACAAGTGAAGTGGACTGACCGGATCATGCAGCGGACGAATCCGAGCCAGCAACCGTGTCGACGACATGTGAAATTGGCTCTGGCGACGGTCGAAGTTTGACCAGCGCCCAGCGGCCCAAGGGCTTGTTCGAGATGACGATGAGGCTGGCGCGTTCGTAGCGGGCTGAGATACACGGCCTGCTCGACACCAAGATCCTCATCCTGGGCCGGCAGGTGCGCATTGACCCAACCCGTACACGATATTGATCATCATGGGTCAGTCGTCGGGTGCCAGGCGGTGGGTGAGTGCGGTGTGGCGGCGGCCGGCTCCGGCGGTCCGGACCGCGATCGCGATCGCCTTGCGGGAGCCGACCAGGACCACGAGTTTCTTCGCCCGGGTCACCGCCGTGTAGAGCAGGTTGCGCTGCAGCAGCGTGTACGAGCTCATCGTCACCGGGATGACCACCGCCGGGTACTCGCTGCCCTGTGAGCGGTGCACGGTGATCGCGTACGCGTGCTGCAGCTCGTCCAGCTCGTCGAACTCGTACTCGATGTCCTCGTCCTCGTCGGTGCGGACGGTGAGTTTGCGGTCCTCGGTGCTGACCGCGGTGACGACTCCGATGGTGCCGTTGAAGACGCCGGCGGTGCCCTTGTCGTAGTTGTTGCGGATCTGGATGACCTTGTCGTTGATCCGGAACACCCGGGCGCCGTGCCGCCGCTCCGGCCGGTCGTCGCGCGGCGGTGCGAGTGCTTCCTGCAGAGCGGTGTTGAGGTTGCCGGCGCCGGCCGGGCCCCGGTGCATCGGCGCGAGCACCTGGATGTCGCGGGCCGGCACCCGGAACTTGCGCGGGATCCGCCGGGCGACGATGTCCACCACCAGGCCGGCGACCGCCTCCGGGTCGTCGGCGGCGAACAGGAAGAAGTCGGCCATGCCGTCGGTGCGGGGCTGTTCGCCGGCGTTGATCCGGTGCGCGTTGACCACCACCCCGGACTCCTGGGCCTGGCGGAAGATCCGGGTCAACCGTACCTGCGGTACGGCCGGTGCGGCGAGCACGTCGCGCAGCACTTCGCCGGCACCGACCGACGGCAACTGGTCGACGTCGCCGACCAGCAGCAGGTGGGCGCCGGGTGCCACCGCTTTGACCAGCTTGTTGGCCAGGATCAGGTCGAGCATCGAGGCCTCGTCGACGACGATCAGGTCGGCGTCGATCGGGTTGTCCCGGTCGTACGTCGGATCGCCGCCCGGCCGCAGTTGCAGCAGCCGGTGCACGGTGGCGGCCGGGTGGCCGGTGAGTTCGGTCATCCGTTTCGCGGCCCGGCCGGTCGGCGCGGCGAGCACGATCTTGGCGCCCTTGGCGGCGGCCAACGTGATGATCGACTTGACGGTGAACGACTTGCCGCAGCCCGGCCCGCCGGTGAGCACCGCCACCTTCGAGGTCAGCGCCAGGCGTACCGCCTGTTCCTGTTCGGGGGCGAGGTCGGCACCGGTGCCGGCGCGCAGCCAGGCCAGCGCCCGGCCCCAGTCGACGTCGGCGAAGGCCGACAACCGGTCGGCGCGGTGGTGCAGCAGTCGCAGCAGGCTGCCGGCCAGTGAGCATTCGGCCCGGTGGAACGGCACCAGGTAGACGGCCGGGATGGTGCCGCCCTCGCTGGTCGGGTTCGGCACCGCCTCGCGTACCACGCCTTCCTCGGCGACCAGCGCGGTGAGCGCGTCGCGGACGAGTTCGACGGCGACGCCGAGGATGCTGGCGGCGTCGGTGCACAGGTTGGGCTCCGGCAGGTAGCAGTGGCCGTTGTCGGCTGCCTCGGAGAGGGTGTACTGGATGCCGGCCTTGATCCGTTCCGGGCTGTCGTGCGGGATGCCGACCGCCTGGGCGATGGTGTCGGCGGTCTTGAACCCGATGCCCCAGACGTCGGCGGCCAGCCGGTACGGCTCGTTGCGGACGATCGAGATCGACCCGTCGCCGTACTTCTTGTAGATCCGTACGGCGAGTGAGGTGGTGACCCCGACGCCCTGCAGGAAGATCATCACCTCCTTGATCGCCTGCTGTTCGATCCAGGCCTTGGCGATCAGCGAGGTCCGTTTCGGCCCGAGACCGGGCACTTCGACCAGCCGGCCAGCCTCTTCCTCGATGATTCGTAGCGTGTCGGCGCCGAAGTGGGCGACGATCCGGCCGGCCATCTTCGGCCCGATCCCCTTGATCAGCCCGGAGCCGAGATAGCGTTCGATGCCCTGCACGGTGGCCGGCAGCACCGTGGTGTACGAGTGGACCTCGAACTGTCGGCCGTACTTCGGGTGCGACCCCCACCGGCCGACCAGCCGGATGCTCTCCCCGGGCTGTACGCCGAGCAGCGAGCCGACCACGGTCAGCAGGTCGGTGCCGGACCGCTCGGTGGCGACCCGGGCGATGGTGTAGCCGGTCTCCTCGTTGGCGTAGGTGATCCGTTCCAGGACCGCCTCCAGTACCGCTGCCGGAGGCCGGGTCGGCGGCGCGGCCGAGGGCGTGGCTGAAGGTACGGCCGAGGGCGTGGCCGGGGCGGCGGTGGGTCCGGTGGTGGCGGTCACCGGTCGATTATCCGACCGGCGTGTCGGCGTACCCGCTCGCCTGCAGTTCGAACAGTTCCCGGTACAGCCCGTCGGCGGCGAGCAGCTCGTCGTGCGTACCGGCCTCGACCAGCCGGCCCGACCGCAGCACGTAGATCCGGTCGGCCCAGCGGACGTTCGCCAGCCGGTGGGTGATCAGTACGACGGTCCGGTCCGGCCGGCGTCTGAGCTGCTGGAACAGGGCGTGTTCGGCGCGGGCGTCCAGCGCCGCCGACGGTTCGTCGCAGATCAGCAGCGGCGCGTCGCGGTAGATGCCGCGGGCGGCGACGAGGCGCTGCCACTGGCCGCCGGACAGGTCGTGGCCCTCCCGGAAGTTGCGGTCGAGCAGCGTCCGATAGCCGCGTGGCAGGCTCTCGATCATGTCATGGGCGGTGGCGGCGGTCGCGGCATCCACCATGGATGGACGCACCCGGTCGCCCACCGGCCGGTCGAGGTCCGGCTGACCGGACCCTGACCGGTCGCGGTCGGTTCGGCCGATGGTGATGTTCTGCCCGGCGGTGAACGGGAACCGCCACCAGTCCTGGCTCATCACCGCGACCTGGCCGGCGAGCCGCTGTGGGTCGATCTCGTCGATGTCGACGCCGTCCCAGCGGATGCTGCCGCTGCTCGGCCGGTACAGCCCGGCGATCAGCTTGGCCAGGGTGGACTTGCCGGAGCCGTTCTCGCCGACCAGCGCGATCACCTCACCCCGGCGCAGGGTCAGGCTGACCCCGTCGACCGCCGGATGGTCGGTGTCCGGGTAGCTCAGGCTGACCCCGTCCAGCTCGATCTCGTCGTACCCGCCGATCCGCCGTCCGCCGGCCGGCGGCACCTGCCGGTCGGCGCGGGCCAGGAAGTCGCGGTAGTCGCGGTAGTACAGCGCGTCCTCGTACAGCGAGTTGGTGGCGTGGATGGCGGTGTTGAGGTTGGCCCGGGCGGCCTGGAGCGCGATCATCGCGGTGGCGGCGGCGGCCAGCGGGATCATGCCGACCAGGAGCAGACCGCCGAGTACGGCGTACACGACGAAGGCAGCGGTGCCGCTGAACGCGCCCCCGACGACCCGGGTGCCGGTCTGCGCCCGGACCAGCCGCAGCTGGGCCCGGGTCTCGGTGGTCATCGTGCGGTGGTACTCGCCGAGCAGGAAGTCCCGCATCTGGTAGGTGCGGATTTCCGCGGCGGTGTGCCGGTTGGCCATCAAATGGGCCAGCATCCACATCCGCCGTCGGCGGGTGATCCGGGCCAGCAGCGCGAGGTATTCGCGGCGGGCGATCCGGATCGCGGTGACGGCGGCCGGTACGGCGGCCAGCAGCAGGCACGGCAGCAGCAGCGGTTCGATGACGGTGACCGCGGCGGCGGTGGCGGCCACTCCGACGACTCCGGTGGTGAGGTTCACCGCGTCGTCGACGATGGACGCCGCTTCGACGGTGCCCCGGTCGCGGGCCCGGTCCATCTCCTCGGCGAAGCCGGCGTCGTCGAACGCGGCCAGCTCCACCGACGTGGTGGCCTCGAACAGCCGCAGCTCGGCCCGGTAGGTGACCTGCGGGGCCAGCCGGGCCTGGGCCCAGCCGGCGGCGATGGTCAGCCCGCCCCGGGCCACCACGGCGAGCGCGGCGACGGTGAGGGCCGGGGCGGCCGCGCGGATCCGGTCCGGCGTCGGCCCGGAGGCGAACAGTTCCCGCAGTACGCTGCTGGTGGCCAGCAGCCCGAAAGTCGTCATCACCCCGGCCACGATGTTCAGCCCGATCGCGGCGACCGTGTCGCGTGGGCTCACCGACCAGGCCAACCGGACCGCCTCAGCGAGGATCCCGGGCAGTCGGCGGGCGACCGTCCAGAAGCTGGTCTCGGCGAACGCCCGGGCGTGGTGCATCCAGTCCGCGTCGGCGAGTTCGGGCAGCGCCTCGCTGTCGTCGGGGGAGCCGGCGGATGGTTGCGTGGCAGCGGAAGATTTCTGCTGAATAGGCCACATGCGTCCGAATCCTTTGTCGTCAGCCTGCCGCAGGGGCGGACGGAACGTAGCGTGGAGGCTACTGAAGGATATGTGGTCGGTGATGCCGGTGAGTGTCGTACCAGGTATCCATGGCAAACTTTCAATCCGGTGGTGATCGGCCGCCCACCGCGCCGGTAGCGAACGGCCGCCCACCCGACGGAAGAAGGCCAGCGACCGATGGACCAGCAGCAACTGCAGACGCTCCGACAGTTGTACGTGAGACAGCGCATCCGGTTGATGGTCAACCAGTACGAGGTCCGCGCCGTCGGCCCGGACGGCTCACCCGGGCCGCTGCTCGCCTTCGCCCAGCAGAAGCGGCTGGCCTTCCGCGAACAGGTCACCCTCTACGCCGACGACCAGCGCCAGCAGCCCGTACTCGGATTCAAGGCCCGGCAGGTGATCGACCTCGGGGCGACCTACGACGTGACGGACGCCGCCGGCCACCCGATCGGACTGTTCCGCAAGGACTTCGCCAAGTCACTGCTGCGCTCCACCTGGCACCTGGAGCAGCCCGGGCTCGGCGTGGCGACCGGCGCGGAACGTAACGTGGCGGTCGCCCTGCTGCGCCGGTTCAGCGACCTGCTTTCCTGGCTGCCGTACCACTTCGACTTCACCATCGACGGCCAGCCGGCCTTCTCCGTGGTGCGCAAGTGGGGCCTGCGGGACAACTACCAGGTCGACATCCACCACCCGCAACTGGACCGCCGCCTGGTGATCGCCATGGCCGTCGCGCTGGACGCCCTGCAGTCACGGTGACCTGCCGATCCCGCCTCGGAGCCGCCGGTGGTGCCGTCCCGGCAGCCGGGCCGGGGCGGTCGTTGGCGTACCGGCTTCACTAAGATATCGATTTGTGATGGCCGGATGTGGGCAAGCGACCACCAGTCTGGACCGACGGCTGCGGCAGACCCGGGAGCACCACTTCGTCGGCCGGGCAGCCGAGCTCGCCCTGCTGCGGCAGGCGTTGGAGCGCGCCCCCGAGCCGCTCGGAGTGCTCTACCTGCACGGGCCGGGTGGTATCGGCAAGTCCACCCTGCTGCGGTACTTCGGCGACGAGGCGGCCGCCGCCGGGCGCCGGGTGGTGCATGTGGACGGCCGGGCGGTCAGTCCGTCACCGGCCCGGTTCGAGCTCGCCGCCGCTGATGCACTGTCCGACGACACGGCGGTGCTGCTGGTCGACTCCTTCGAGCACTGCCAAGGGCTGGAGGACTGGCTGCGGGACCGGTTTCTGCCCCGACTGCCGGAGTCCGTCCTGGTGGTGCTGGCCGGCCGGGGCGGCCCCGGGCCGCAGTGGCGGGCCGATCCGGCCTGGCGTGACCTGCTGAAGGTGATCCCGATGGGCAACCTGTCCCGGGAGCACGCCGTCGCGCTGCTCAACCGTCGGGGCGTACCGCCGGATCTGCACCACTCGGTGTTGTCGTTCGCCGGCGGCCACCCACTGGCGCTGCGGCTCGCCGCCGAGGTCGCGGTCACCCACGACGCCGCCGCCACCGCCGTCTGGCGGCCCAGTCTGAACGTGGTGGAGACCCTGCTCACCCAGCTGATCGGGGAGACGCCGTCGCCGCTGCACCGGCAGGCGCTGGAAATCTGCGCGCACGCCCAGACGACCACCGAAGGACTGCTGCGGGCCGCCCTGGACCGCGACCCCGGGCCGATCTTCGCCTGGCTACGAGAATTGCCGTTCATCGAGTCCGACGCCCGCGGCCTGCGCCCGCACGACGTGGTCCGCGACGCGCTCAACGACGACCTGCGCTGGCGCGACCCGCAGGGCTACGAGACGATGCACCGGCGGCTGCACGCCTACCTGCTCGAGCAGGCGTTGGCCGCCACCGGGCCGGCGGTGCTGCCGGCGGTCGGCGCGATGATGTACCTGCAACGGCACGCGCAGGAGATCCGCCGCTACTTCACCTTCGCCGACGAGGGCGAGGCCTACGAGGATCCGTACCAGCCGGCGGACCGGCCGACGGTGCTGGACCTCGCCAGCGAGGCCGAAGGCCCGGAGTCCGCCGCGCTGGTCGGCTTCTGGCTGGACCGCCAGCCCGAGGGCTGCCACGTCTACCGCAGCTCCGCCACCGACGAGGTGGTGGGCTTCATGATCTGGCTGGACCTGGACGATCCGCAGCCGGCCGAGCTGGAAGCCGACCCGGTCGTCGACACCGCCTGGCGGCACTGCCGGGCCAGCGCCCCGCTGCGCGGCGGCGAACACATCGGTCTGGCCCGGTTCATGGTGCATCCCCCGTCCTGCCAGCGGCCGTCGCCGGTGACCGACATGATCCAGATGCGAATGCTGGCCCACTACCTGCATGACAAGGGTCTGGCCCTGCACTACCTGGTGCTGCACGACGCCGAGTTCTGGGGGCCGCACCTGGCCTACTTCGACGACCATCCCGTCGAGACGGTGCCGCAGGTCGGCGGACGCCCGTACCACCTGTTCTTCCACGACTGGCGGGTCACGCCGCTGATGCACTGGCTCGACCACAACCAGCAGCAACTGCTGTACGGGCTGCAGCCGCGTACCGCCCGGCCCGGCGCCGACCTGCTGGTGCTGTCCCGCCCCGAGTTCGACGCGGCGGTGCGGTCCGCGATGCGGGCCTGGCGCCGCCCCGACGCGCTCGCCGCCAACCCGCTGGTCCGTACCCGGCTGGTCGCCGACCGCCCGGACGGCGACCGCCCGGACGGTGACCCGGTCGACGCGCTGCGCGGTGTGCTCGGTGCCGCGCTCGACGGCCTGCGCGACGACGTCCGGTCACACCGGGTGCTGGTCACCACGTTCGTGCACGGCACCCCGACGCAGGAGGCGGCGGCGGACCGGCTCGGCTTGCCGTTCAGCACCTACCGGCGGCACCTGACCCGGGCGTTGGACCGGATCAGCGACGCCCTGTGGCACCGCGAACTGCACGGCTGACTCAAGCCGAGCGGCGGTCAGGTGCCGACTCCTTGCGCCACAACAGCTCACAGACCCGGTCGATGGCGGCCCGCAGATGCCGCTTGTACGTGCTGGCCGGCAGACCGAGCCGGTCCGCCGCCGCCTCCTGGGTGGTCGGCCCGGCCAGGTAGGTGGCGGACAGCACCCGGTACAGCTTGGCGTCACGTGGGTCGTGCCGCAGCGACTCCGCCGCGTCGGTCAGCAGCGTCCGCAGCGCGCCCACCGGGTCGGCGGCCGGACCGGCACCGGAACCGGAACCGAGCACCAGCCGGCTGCGGGTCAACGGGTTGGACCGCAACGCCGACCCGTCGTGCAGCAGCCGCAGCGCCGATCGGACCGCCGCGTCGAAGTCGGGGCGGGACAGCACCGTGTGCACCAGGGCGGCGACGGCGGTGGTCGCGCCGGTCGAGGAACGGACCGTCGGGCCGGTTGACGACCGCGCTGCCGGGCCAGCCAGCGGCCACGCGGTCACCCGGGCCGCCCACACGTCCACCGGGACCGCCCGCCAGTCGTGCGCGTACAGGTCGTACGCCCGGCCGTCCACCACCGGCCGGGGCCGGACCGGCTGGTGGTCGATGAACTCGGCCACCCCGACCGCCTCGTCGGCCAGCGTGAGGAACGACCAGGCGAGCCGCTGCGACCGGATCCACCACTGCAGGGTCCGGACGTGCATCAGATCCCGGACCGCGGAGCGCCGCCGCGCCGCCAACGGGTAGCTGAACCGGGTGAGCAGGATGTGTTCGCCGGCCCGGGGCGGCGCGGCGGCGGCGGACCGCCAGACCGCCGCGACCACCGGGTCGGCGGCGATCTCGTCCGGGTCCGGGCCGGTCAGCCGCAGGGTCACCTGGAACCCGGCGACGGCTCCGTCGAGCGAGCGCCGGTATACGTCGAACGCCTCCGGTTGGCGGTCCAGCCAGAATCCGACCAGCTGGTCGGTGCCGTCGCCGGACTCCCGCACGATCCGCCGCAGGGTGGCGTGGTCGGCGGGCGTCGCCCGGTCCGGGTAGACCGCGCCGCCGCCGTGGCGCAGCGCGAACGGCGCCATCACGGCGGTGTCCTGCAGGATGTGGTACAGCGAGCGGACCGCCGGCAGCACGGCCTCGCCGCTGGCGGCCCGCGCCCGGTGCAGCAGGTGGGCCGCCACCCGGGCGTGCATCACCTGGTAGCCGTGCGGGTCCCGCCAGCGCAGATCCGCGTCCAGCACACTGCGTACCACGTCGTGCGGGACGACCCCATCACGGCCACTTTGGACGAATGGTAGCCGGCGCAGCCAGGCGAACAGCTCCGCCGCCGCCTCGCCGACCACCGAACGCAGCAGGTCCTCGGTGGTGGTCAGCGCGTGTGAGCAGGTCTCCAGCGCGAGCCGGTGCTGCGCCGACGGCACCTCGCCGACCAGGTGGTGCAGCAGGGTCGCGACGACGTCCGGGGTCGGTGTCCAGGTGGCGGCGGCCCGCCGGTCGCCGACGGCGACCGCGGCGGAGAGGTTGAGCGCGAGCGGATGGCCGCCGGCGAAGCGCAGCACCGCGTCCCAGAGTTCACGCGGTACGCCGCGCCGGTCCAGCAGTTCGGTGGCCGCGTCCGGCGGCAGACCGCCGAGGCTCTCCACCCGCAGTACGCCGGACCAGCCGAGGTCGGCCTGCCACTCGCAGTCCGGTGCCTGCCGGCCGGCGACCACCACGACGACGCCGTCCGGGATGCGCGGCAGGAACCGGTCCCGCAGCCAGCCTTCCAGGCCCTGGCAGCGTTCGAACGTGTCGACGAGCAGGACGGCCGGGGCGCCGCTGAGCGCGGCGTAGGCGGCTGCGGTGAATCCGGCCGGGGACGGGTCGATGCCGGCGCCGTCGACCTGAACGACGATCCGGCCGGCGTCGCGGGCGAGGGCCGCGAACCGACGCAGCAACATGGACTTTCCGATGCCGCCGGGGCCGTGCACGAACCACACCGGACATCCGTCGGGCGTGCCGGCCAGTGCGGCCCGGAAGGCGTCCAGTTCGGCGGTACGGCCGACGAACGCCTCTTCGCGGGCCGTTCCCAGTCGGTTTGCCAGCCGCCCAGCCACCGCACCCCCCGTGATCTGGTCCACTAGGCATACTACGGTGGGTTACCGTCGGTGCTGAACGGCAGCCCGGCTGCTGCGTCGAGTGGTCGACCCGATTCGCCGACCGGTAGCAGACCGTCGCGCTGGGTGTCCGCCTGGGTGTCCCCGGCGGCCGGTCCGCCCGCGCCGGGTCGCCACCAGTTGGCCCGGCCGAGCAGCGCCATCGTGGCCGGTACCAGCAGGCCACGGATGATCGTGGCGTCCACTGCGATCGCCACCGCCATCCCCAGCCCGAACATCTTGATCACCGGGCTCGGGTTGAGCACGAAGCTGGCGAAGACGCAGACCATGATCAACGCGGCCGAGGTGATCACCCGGCCGGTGGCGGCCAGCCCGGTGCGTACCGACAGCAGGTTGTCACCGGTCCGTTGCCAGCTCTCACCGACCGCCGTCAGCAGAAACACCTCGTAGTCCATGGACAGGCCGAACAGCAGCGCGAACAGCATCATCGGCACGTACGACTCGACCGGCACCGGGCCGTCCAGCCCGGTCACCGCGGTCCCCCACCCCCAGACGAACACCGCGACCAGCGCCCCGTACGCGGCACCGACCGACAGCAGGTTCATCACCGCCGCCTTGACCGCCAGCACGGGTGCCCGGAACGCGAACAGCAGCAGCACCGCGGAGAGCGCCACCACCACGGCGATCACCCACGGCATCCGGTCGGCGACCTGATCGGTGAGATCAGACTTGATCGCCACCGCGCCGGTGACGTGCAGCTGCCCGCCGTCCGGCTGGACGTCCCGCAGCGCCGCCACGGTGTCCACGGTGGCCGGATCGCTGGGGGCGGTGGTCGGCTGCACCCGCAACGTGCTCACCCGACCGTCGCCGGAGACGGCCGGTGGCGCGACCGTCGCGACACCGTCGGTGGCGGACAGCTCCTGACGCAGCGTCAGCACGCGCGGGTCGTCCGGTCCGGTGGCCGGCGAGTCCCACTCGACGACCACGCTGAGCATGCCGTTGACCCCCGGCCCGAACCCTTCGGCCATTAGGTCGTAGCCGAGCCGGGTGGGGCTACCCGGCAGATCGTCGCCGGGGTCGGTCTGCCCCAGCTGCAACCCGAGCGTCGGCGCCGCCAGCAGGGCCAGCAGGGCGGCGGTGCCGAGGGCGTAGCGGCCGGGGCGGCGGGTGACCCGGTCGGCCAGCCGCCCCCAGAAGGCGCCGCTGTCACCGCGTCGCCGCAGGCCGGGAACGCGCAGCGCGCCGATCCGGGGGCCGAGTACAGCCAGCAGCGCCGGCAGCAGAGTGGTGGCGGCGGCCACTGCGACCAGCACCACCAGCCCGGCCGTCCAGCCCAACGTGGTGAGGATCGGCACCTGGGCGACGGCCAGCCCGCCGAGCGCGACGATCACCGTACCGCCGGCGAACAGCACCGCACTGCCGGACGAGGCGACCGTGGCGACGATCGCCGGCCCGATCGCCGTACCGTCGTCGAGGAGTGTCCGGTAGCGGGTGACCAGGAACAGCGCGTAGTCGATGCCGACACCGAGACCGATCATCGTCGCCAAGGTGCTCGCCACCCCCGGCATGTCGGTCAGGTGCCCGGCCAGCCCGACCGCGCCGACCCCGATCAGCAGCGTGAGCACTCCGGTGAACAGCGGCAACGCGGCGGCGACCAGCCCACCGAAGACCAGCACCAGCACGATCACCGCGACTCCGAGACCGAGCAGTTCGCTGGTGTGGGTCGCGGCGTCGTGGCGGGCCAGCGCGCCGCCGGGCACGGTCTCGATGCCGGCGTCGCGGGCCGGGGCTGCGGCGTCGACAATGTCGTCGGACATCTGCCGGGTGACCGAGCGCGGGCCGATATCCAGCCGTACGGTCGCGTAGCCGATCGTGCCGTCGGCGCTGATCGTGCCGGCTGCGGCGGCCGGCGGGGTCACCGACACCACGTGCGCTGCCTGCTCGACCCGGTCGAGCGCGGCGGTGACCGCCGCGACGTTCGCCGGATCGTCCAACCGACCGTCGCCCGCTTCGAAGATCAGCTGCCCGCTGGCCTCGTCGCTGCCGGAGAAGTGCTCGTCGAGCAGGTCACGCCCGATCTGGCCGTCGCTGCCGGGCAGCGAGACGTCCTCCTCGGTCGGCCGGCCGAAGCCGGCGATCAACGCCGCCACCGTGACGGCCACCAGCAACCAGGCGCTGATCACCCACCACGGCCGCCGTACCACCGCGCTGCCGACCGCACCCATCGTCCGGTGCACGGCGCCGGTCTCCACCGTGTTCACGCCGGCTCCTCGCACTTGTCGCTCTCTGACGGCGTCGTCCGTCCGGCGGGCCGTAGGTCGTCCCCGCCGACTGCGACGGACTCGCCGGTGATCTCCAGACGCAGCCCGTCGGCGGTCGCGGTCAGTCCCTGGTACGCCAGGCCGGCCGGCAGCTCGGGCAGCTCCCGTTCGATCCGGCGCTCGCCGAGGACGCCGGCGCCGAGAGCACCGGCCAGCTGGTCGGCGGAGCGGCGCAGCCCGAACACCTCGACCTCCACCGGCTCGATCCGCAACATGCGGCCGTCGAGCACGGGTACGGCATACACGGTCACCGGCACAGCCTGGCCGAAGATCGTCGCTGTCACGTCGACGATCAGCTGACCGTTGTCGCTGCCGCGAATCCGCACGTCGGCCCCGGAGAGCAGACCGCCCACGGGGTCGTCGGCCTTGTCGTCGGCTCCGCTGTCGGCCCGGTCGTCGGCCAGCGCGTCCAGTCGCGTGAGGTCGACCGTGAGCGCGGCGTACAGCCGACCGATCCGGATCTCGACCGGGCCCGACCCGGCGGAGCCGGCACCGGCCGCCGCCAGGCCCCCGTCGAACTCGACGTCGCGTACCTCGGCGGTGACCCCGGCGATCGGCAGCTCGCTTCCGCCGAAGCGGTCGGCGGTGACGGTGAGACCGGCGAACCGGCCGGCCAACGCCTGCGTCACGAAGGGGAAGCCGTGCACGTCGACCTGCGGCGGCTCGCCCAGCCCGAGGACACAGGCGGCGGTGTCGGCGAGCCGGCCGCCGACCACCCCGGCGGCGATCCGGTCCGCGACGACGAGACTCCCGGGGATCAGCAGCGCCGCGGTGAGCAGCAGCCATCCTCGCCGGTTGCGAGGTCTCCAGATGCGCATGCCCCGATCACATCCGGCCGGGGTGCAAGCCGGACGTGAGTTCGATGAGAACCCGTTAAGAACTGCCCGCACCGCTGCAACCGCACCAGCTCGTCCCGTGGTTCCGGGCGGCGGCTGAAGCTGTAGGTACTATGGTTGAGTTGTAGGCACAGTTAGGGGGTCAGGTTGAGCACCGTGTCCGTACGTGAATTCTCGTACAACCCGAGTGCCATGTTCGCCAGGGTCGAGCGTGGCGAAACGCTCGAGGTCACCCGGCACGGCACCGTGATCGCCGTGCTGCTACCTGGTTCGGCCGCCCTCAGCCGCTACTCGCCGCTGGTCGCGAAGGGCCTGATCAAACTCGCCACGACCACGACGAGCGACTTGGACCAAATCCCGCACTTCGACGTACCAGAGGACGTGTCACCGCTGGACCTGCTGCTCGAAGCCCGTGAGGACGAGGACCGTTGATCTACCTTGACTCCTCGGCTCTCGTCACCCTCGTCTCTGGCCGGTCGTACGCGCCCGAGTTGCGCGAGTATCTTGGCGATCAACCTGCGGCACCGATGGCCACGTCGACCCTCGGGTTCGTCGAGACCGTCCGTACCCTCGACACGATCGGTGACTACCCCGACATAATGTCGGATCTGCTTCGCAACTTCACCGAGATCCTGCTGACCGCCGAGGTCCGGGACACCGCTGCGCTCGTACCACCTGGTACGCGGTCCCTGGACGCGATCCACATCGCAAGCGCTCAGGTGCTGGGCGACGCCCTGACGGTCCTGATCAGTTACGACAAGCGGATGCTGGACATCGCCCGCACGATCGGACTACCGACAGCCTGCCCCGGTCTCAGCTAGGTCGCTGGTCGGACTACGGCGTTACGAGCCAGGCCTGCTCGGCCGCAGCACTTCTTGTACTTGGCGCCCGACCCGCACCAGCACGGATCGTTGCGTGCCGGTGGCCAGACGATGGTGTCCTGGTCGGCGGCCAGCCTGGCGTACCGGGTCTTCACCGCCGAGTCGAGCGGCGACTCACCGATCCGCTCGGCGAACTCCGACAACCCGGCAACCGTGGCCGGCACCACGCGGATGGCCGGCACTCCGCTTTCGGCCAGGCCGCGCCAGCGACGCTCCGCCGCCGGAAAGTACTCCTCGTCAGGGTCGACGTACGCGTCGGGCCACCGGCGGCGGGCCTCGGCCCGCTCGGCGCGCTGAAACACCAGCAGCCGCAACTGATCGGGTATCCGACCCGACTCGAAGTGCTCCCGCGCCTCGTCCAGCGTCGTCGGCAGTCCGGCCGGCTCGGCCATCTGCTGCGCCGGTGCCGCCGGAGCTATCTCGTCGGTGTTGTCCGCCGGCAACCCGAGCTGACGCCGGACCTCGCGCCGGGCCCGGACCATCACCGACGACATCTTCATCCAGCCGTCCGGCCCGCGCAGCGCCTCGAGCTCGTCCGGCGTCAGACGGGCGACGGCCCGGTCGTACCATTCCAGCGCCGCCGGCAGGTCTCCGCGTTCGGCCAGCAACTCGGCGACGAGAGTGCACTGCCCCTCACTGAGGTCGGGGTCGCGGGCGAGCCGGGCCAGCTCCGCGTACGCCTCGCTGTCCGCCCCGGCCTCGAACTCGACGGCGGCCAGGTCGCACCGCGCGTAGCAGCCGTCCTCGCCGCCCGCCGCGATCAGCTCGGCCAGCAGCTTGCGTGCCCGGTCGAGCTGGCCGGCCGCCCGCCACGCCTCGGCCGCTTCCAGCAGGAGCTCGGCCCGCTCGTCCGGATACTTCTCCGCGTCGGCCTCAATCGCCGCCGCCCGCGCGGCGGCCTGGTTCGCCGGTTTCGTCGCCACGGCCGGAGACCGTACCCGCTGTGCCCGCCGACGTCACCGCGACACTCCCGCCCGGCGCTGCTCGTCAACCGCAAGCCGCTACGGGGGTGCGAGGGAGCATTCTGGCAGCGGAGTCCGGCAAGTGGTACCGTATCCGGTACAAGATTGAGGAGGTGTCGTGGCGGCGGCGATCAGTGCGAGCGAGGCCCGCAAGACCCTGTTCCCGCTCATCGAGCGGGTCAACGAGGACCACACCCCGATTGAGATCGTCTCCAAGCGGGGCAACGCAGTGCTGGTGAGCAAGGAGGACTGGGATTCGATCATGGAGACGAACTACCTGCTCCGGACGCCTGCCAACGCGAATCACCTGATGGAGAGCATCGATCAGTGGCGGGCCGGGACCGCCGTCGAGCGTGACCTGGGTCTCGACGAGTGAAGCTCACCTGGACCGACAACGCCTGGACCGACAACGCCTGGGCCGACTACCTGTACTGGCAGACCCAGGACCGCAAGACGCTGAGGCGAATCAACGCCCTGATTTCCGATATCAAGCGGGACCCTGACGGGCCAGGCATCGGCAAGCCCGAGATTCTTCGAAACAACCTTGCCGGCCTGCGGTCGCGGCGCATCGACGATGAGCACCGTCTGGTGTACGCGGTCGAGCAGGGGGCAATCACTGTCATTTCGTGCCGTTACCACTACGAGTGACGCCAGCGGCATCGGCCGGTGCGGCCGGGACGGTGAACCAGATGGTGGTCCCGCCGCCGGGAGTGGTGTCGGCGCCGACCTCGCCGCCGAGAGCCCGTACCGCGTCGGCGACGATCGCCAACCCGAGCCCGCTACCCTCGGCGGCGCCGCCCGCCGCGCCCGCCCGGTAGAAGCGGTCGAAGATCCGTTCGGTGGCCTCCGGGGTCAGCCCCGGCCCGGTGTCCGACACCGCCACCCGCACCCGGCCGGCGTCGGCGTGCACCGACACCTCGGCGTTCGCCTCGACCGGCGTGTGCGCCCGTACGTTGGCCAGCAGGTTCGCCAGCACCCGCCGCAACGCGTCCGCGTCACCGGCGACGAGCAGATGCGGTGGCGAATTCAGCGCGATCACCCGTTCCGGCTCGACGGCGAGCGCGTCGGCGACCGCGTCGCGGGCCAGCACAGCGATGTCGACCGGCTCGTCCTGCAACTGCGGCTCGGCGTCCAACCGGGCCAGAAACAGCAGGTCGGACACCATCGTGGACATCCGGGCGGCCTCGTCGTCGAGCCGGCGCAGCACGTCCGGCCGGCGCTGTTCGTCGACCATGCCGCCGCGCAGCAGCTGGGTGTAGCCGCGGATCACGGTCAGCGGGGTGCGCAGCTCGTGCGACGCGTCCGCGACGAACGACCGCATCCGCTGCTCGGAACGCTCCCGCACGGCCAGCGCGGCGAGGATCCGGTCCAGCATGCCGTTGACCGCCAGGGTCAGCCGGCCGGCTTCGGTACGCCGTACCCGTCGGGGGTCGTCGGTGATCGGCACCCGGCGGTCCAACTGCCCCCCGGCGATCGCGTCGGCGGTCCGCGCGATGTCGTCCAACGGCCGCATCCGGGCCACGATCAGCATCCGGGCCAGAAACGCCAGCAGTACGGCGACCGCCACCGACACCAGCACCTCGATGCCGAGCAGCCGCGCCACGGTCTCCCGGACCGGGGCCAGCGGCAGCCCCAGCAGCACCACGCCGGGGCCGGCGTCGACGGTCACCACCCGGTACACCCCTTCCGGGGTGGTGATGCTGGTCAGCGGGGACTGCCCGCCGGGCGGCGGGGCCGGTGCGGCGTCCAGCAGCGGGGTCGCCGGCACCGGCGCGGTGGACGCGAACCGGGTCAGCTCGCCGTCACCGGTCCGGATCTCCACCAGGAACTCGGTGGGGCCGATCACCGCGCGTACCGTCTGGTCTCGCTGGTCCCGTTCGCCGACCCGGGCGATCTGCCGGCTGCCGCTGGCGACCAGCGCGGCGGCGGTGGTGAGCTGCTCGTCGGTCCGGTCCATCAGCTGCTGGCGCAACGCGACCGCGCTGACCACGCCGGTGATCAGCAGCGCGGCGCAGGTGAGCGCGACGGTGGCGGCGATCAGCGACCCGCGCAGCGACCAGCGCGGTGCCCGACGGGTGCGACCGTGCGGTGCCCGGCGGGTGCGACTGCGCGGTGGCACGGCTCACCCCTGCACGGCGGTACGCAGCGCGTAGCCGAAGCCGCGGTGGGTGACGATCAGCGGCTCACCCAGCGGGTCCAGTTTGCGGCGCAGGTAGCCGATGTAGGTGTCGACGACGTTCGACTCACCACCGAAGTCGTAGCGCCACACCGCCTCCAGGATCTGGCTGCGGGACAACACCCGGCCGGAGTTGAGCATCAGATACCGCAGCAGCTTGAACTCGGTCGGCGACAACTGGACCGGGGTGCCGGCCCGCTGCACCAGCAAGGTGTCCTCGTCCAGCTCCAGGTCGGCGTAGCGCAGCACGGGACCGGCCCGACCGGCCGTGCCAGCCGGGTCGCCCGGCCCGGTGGGACCGTCCCGGCCGGCGGTGCCGGAGCCGACCCGGCGCAGCACCGCCCGTACCCGGGCCAGCAGTTCCTCCACCGCGAACGGCTTGGTCAGGTAGTCGTCACCGCCGAGGGTGAGCCCGGAGACCAGGTCGCGGCGGGCGTCGCGGGCGGTCAGGAAGACGATGCCGAACCGGTGGCCGCGTTGCCGTAGCCGTCGGCACAGGTCGAACCCGTCGCCGTCGGGCAGCATCACGTCGAGTACGACGAGATCCGGTCGCCCCGACTCGGCGAGCTGCTCCGCCTGCGCCACGGTGGTCGCGGAGTCGACCGCGAAGCCGTGGAAGGTGAGCACGGTGACCAGCATGTCGACGATGTTCGGTTGGTCGTCGACGACCAGGATGCGCGCCGATGCGTTGCCCATGTCTGCTGATCAGATCACGCAATCATGGGAGAAGGATGAGAACCGGCGGTACCGGTCAGCCGTGGCCCGTCACAGGCAGCACCAGCAGTAGAGGTGGTCACCGGCGTCGCGGGCCCGTCGGGCGAGACCGGCGATCGCCTCGATCACCGGGACGAGCTCGCCCTCGGGCAGGGGGCCGGAGTGGGCGAACTCGTCGATCCGACCCCACCGCGCCGACAGCTCCGGCAGCTGGCCGCCGCTGATCGAGGCGAGGGTGTCCCTGGCGGCGTCGTCGAGGCCGAACAGCCACGGGCCGTGCTCCTCCGGGTTCCAGATCAGTCGGCTCTGCACCAGGCTGGCCCGCCAGGGCGCGTCGCGGACGAAGCTGACGAGCTGGCCGAGAGCGACCGGAGGGTCGATCCACTTGAGGTCGACGGCGTCCACGGCAACGCCGCCGGCACCGTCGATGCCGCCGCTGCCGGCAGCGCGGGCGACCGGCCCGCCGTCGAGCTCGTCCATCAGCGCGATGGCCGCGTCGTCATCGACGGACCGGAAGTAGTCGTACAGCACACCCATGCCGGTCACCCCACCACATGCATGCGACAGGAAAATCGGGCAACCGATCGCGGCACGTGACGCGTCGTCCCCTACGTGCGCGCGACGAAAACGATGATCACGGTGGCCCTGCTGGTGCTCGGCGGTTCGCTGCTGGTGCCGGGCGGCGCGTCGGCGACGGCCGGCGTCGAGGCGCTGCCGGACCGGGTCGGCACCCCGCCGCTGGGCACACTACGGATCACCGACCCGTTCCCGATCGGCGCGGCGGCGGTCGCGGTCAGCGGGTTCGGCGGTGCCGACACCGGCAGCGTCGCCGTGGTGGACGCCGCGACCGGTCAGTACCGGGTGCACCGGGTCGGGGTGACCGCACCGGTCGGCGAGGTGGTGCTGCTCTCCCCGGACGGCACCCGGTTGGCGCACCAGTGGAGCGACGAACAGTGGAGCAACGGACAAGGCAGCGACGACCAGCGACGGACCGGTGTCGCCGTCATCGACCTCGGCGACCGGTCGGTGCAGACGGTCGGGCCGGGCACCAGCGACAGCGTCCTCACCCGGCCGCTGGGCTGGTCGCCGGACGGCAGCCGGCTGGTGCTGGTCGACTCGGTGCCGCGCACACCGGACCGGGCGGCGTACCGGGCGGTCGTCAGCCTGGTCGACGTGGCCAGCGGATCGGTACGGGAGCTGGCCACCACCGACGACGACGCCACCGCGCCCGTCCCCGGTTACTCGGTCGCGTTCACCGTCGACGGCCGGCGGCTGGCGCTGCAGCTCGGTACCGAGCTGACCATTGTCGACCTGGCCACCGACCGGCGGCACACGCTCGACCTGCCGGCCGGCCGGACGCTGGCCGGCAAGGGCGCCTGGCAGCCGGACGGCGGCAGGCTGACCCTGGTCGAGCACGACAGTGACGACTGGCGGCTGATCGGCGTCGACCCGGCGACCGGCGCCGAGGTGCCGGGCCAGCGGCTGCCCGCCGTGACCGACATGCTGGCGGTCCGGCTGCTCGGCTGGCAACCGGACGGGGCCGCCCTGGTGGTCGCCTACCAGCCGGGGTCGACCAGTCGGAGTTCCTACCAGTCGCTCGGGCAGCGGATCAGCTACGGGCACGTCGGCGGCGTACAGCTGATGTCGTTGGCGCCCGGCGGGACGACCCCGACGGTACGGATGACGGCCGCCGACGGGGTACGGGCGATCGACGTGGCCGACCGGGCGCTCGCCACCGGGGTGATCCGGCCGGGGCAGGACCCGTCCCGTTGGCCGGGACCCCGGTTCTGGCTGTGGCCGGTGGTGGGTCTGGTCGTCGCGGCGCTGCTGCTGCCGGTCGCGTACCGTGCTGCGGGTGTCCGACGCCGACTTCCTGACCACCACCCGTGACTCCTACGACGCGATCGTCGGCGAGTACGCCGAGGCGGTGAAGACCGAGCTGGACGAGTCACCGTTGGACCGGGCCATGCTCGGCATGTTCGCCGAACTGGTGCGCTCGACGGGCAACACCGCGGTCGCCGATGTCGGCTGCGGCCCGGGTCGGGTCACCGGGCTGCTGGCCGGGCACGGGCTGGACGCGTTCGGGGTCGACCTCTCCCCGGGCATGATTGCGCACGCCCGGCAGGCGTACCCAGGGCTGCGGTTCGAGGTCGGCTCGATGCTCGACCTGGACCTGCCCGACGGCGGGCTCGGCGGGCTGCTCGCCTACTTCTCGATCATCCACCTGCCGTGGCAGCGGCGGCCGGAGGCGTTCGCCGAGTTCCACCGGGTGCTGGTGCCGGGCGGTTACCTGATGCTGGTCTTCCAGGTCGGCGATGACATCCGGCACCGGGACGAGTTCGAGGGCAAGCGGATCGACCTGCGCTTCCACCGGCAGCGGCCGGCCGAGGTGGCGCGGTTGTTGACCAAGGCCGGCTTCCTGGTCCTGGTGACCGTCGAGCAGACCCCGCCGGCACCGGGCCGCCCACCGCTGGGCATGCTGGTCGCCCGCAAACCCTGACCGGTGGCACCGGCCCTGGAACATTCGGGCTTCACTGCTGCCGGTCCGGGTGCCGCCGCAACCGCAGGCAGGTGTCGCGCCACAGCTCGACGTTCTCCTCCTGCCGCAGCCGGGCGGCGGCGTGCCGGCGCACCGTCGGGCAGAGGCGGAAGCTGCCCGGCTGTGGGGCGTCGGTCAGCAGCCCCGCCTCGATCAGCCCGTCCAGGGCGTGGGCGGTCGCGGCCGGGCCGAGATCGGTCAGCAGTTCGGCCACCGTCGCCGGGTGGTCACCGGGGCGCAGCAGCGCCAGCCGGCGGAACAGCTGCCGTTGCGCGGCCGGCAACCGCAGGTACGCGGTGTCGGAGCCGGCGGGACCACCGGTGGCCACGGCGGTCGGCGGCGACTCCAGCGGGCACCAGCGGGCCCCGAAGAGGCCGGCGAGCCCGCTGCGGCTCGTCACGATCGTCAGCCACCCCGCCGACGCCGGTAGCACCGGGCGGACCTGCTCCTCGGCGTACGCATCGTCCAGCACCAGGATCCCGCGCCGACCGGACATGACCGACCGCAGCAGCGTCGCACGTTCCAGGACCGGCAGTGGTGCCCGGTGCTCCGGGACCCCGAACGCGCGGAGTAGACGGTCGATCGCCGTACCGACGGCCAGCGGCTGCCGGGACGTGCCGGCCAGGTCCAGCAGCAGCCCGTCGACGCCGTACCGTCGGCAGGCCCGGTGTGCCGCCGTCACCGCGACCTCCGTCTTGCCGGTGCCCGCCGGTCCGTACACCACGACGACGGTTGGCCCGGTCGTGGACGGTTCCGGTCCGACGGCCGCCGTCGCCAGCTCGCCGATCTGGCGCAGTTGGGATTCCCGCCCGTTACCGGGCGGTACCGTACCGGGCGGGGTCGGGTCGGGCAGTGCCAGCGGGTGGGCGGTCTCCGGCGGGCCGGCCGTCGACGCGGCCGCCGCCCGGGTGAGCTGGCCGGCCGCTGCGGCGCCGACGGACGTCGCCGCGCCGAGTACCGCCGCGATTCGTTCGACCGTCAGCGGTTGCGGGACGACCCGGCCGCGTTCCAGGTTGCCGACCGTGCGCGACGACAGTCCGGCGGCCTCGGCGAGGCGCTCCTGCGACAGTCCGGCCGAGCGCCGCAACGCCACGAGCAGCGACGGCAAGTCCATCGGCGACGGCAGATCGGTCGGTGTCGGCATACCTGATGATCGTTCAGTCCTGGTGATTCGGCTGTATGGCTGCCGGGTTGATGTCGGGTAACTTGTGCCCGCATGGTCAGCGTCGGCGCGGCGGAAGGCCGATCGATGAGCCTCGGGGCTGCGGACCCGGACGGTCCGGACGTCTTCGCGCTGCTGCTGCGACGGTACCGGCGGGCCGCCGGGTTGAGCCAGCAGCAGTTGGCGCAGGCTGCCGGGCTCGGCGTGCGGACGCTGCGGGACCTGGAACGCGGCCGGGTCGGCCGACCGCAGCGGGCCACCGTGACCGGGCTGGCCGAGGCGCTGCGGCTGCGGCCGGCCGAGGCGCAGCGGCTACGCCGGTCGGTGTCGTCGGGCCAGCCGGTGTCGTCGGGCCAGCTCGTCGACGGCGATCCTGATCTTGAACCGATCGGGCTGACCACGCCGCCGAGGGTGCCGTTGCCGGCGGATCCGCCGGACTTCAGCGGGCGTGGCACCGAACTGGACCGGCTGGCCGGTCGGATGTCGCGGCCCGGGGCCGTGGTGGTGGTGCACGGTCCACCTGGGATCGGAAAGACCAGTGTGGTCGTACGGGCGGCGCGGGAACTGGCCGCCGCGTTGGCGGACGGGGCGTTCTTCGTCGACCTGCGGGGCACCGCGCGGCAGCCGGTGACGCCCCGCGCGGCGATGGCGCAGCTGCTCGCCGATCTCGGCGTGGACCGACGTCGCCTCCCCAGCGGTCTGAACGAGCGGTTGGCGTTGTACGACGCGATGACGGCCGGCCGCAGCGGCGTACTGGTCCTCGACGATGCCCGCGACGCCGCGCAGGTGCGGCCGTTGCTGCCGACCGGCGGCGACTGGCGGGTGTTGATATCCAGTCGTCGGCAGCTGACCGACCTCACCGACACCGACTCGGCCGCTGCCGGCTCGACGCGCGTCGAGCGGATCGCGCTCGGTGCGCTGCCCGGCCCCGACGCCCGCAAGCTGCTGACCGGAGTGGTCGGTCCGGCCCGGCTGGCCGCCGAGCCGGCGGCGGTCGACGAACTCGTCCGGATCTGCGGCGGCCTGCCGCTGGCGCTGCGGATCGCGGCGAGCCGGTTGGCGATCCGACCGCTGTGGACCGTCGGCGGTCTGTTGGACCGGTTGCGCGACAGCCGACGGCGGCTCGACGGGCTGTACGCCGGGGACGTCGAGGTCCGCGCCGCGTTCATGGTGTCGTACCGGCAACTCGAACCGGATCAGCAGACGGCGTTGCGCCGACTGGCGCTGCTGCCGTGGCACGGCTACGACGTGACGACCGTGGCCGACCTGCTCGACACCGACAGCCGCAGCGACAGCCACACCGATCTCGACACCGACCGGGCGGCCACGGCGTTGGACGGGCTGGTCGAGGCGGGCCTGATCACCGGCAGCGGCGGTCGGTTCCGGTTGCACGACCTGCTGGTGGTGTTCGGGCAGGAACGCGCGGCGGACGAGGACAGCCCGGCGGATCAGCAGGCGGCCGTGGACCGGGTACGCACCGGGCTGCTCGCGGCGGTCGTCGCCGCCGGTGCCTGGTTCCCGTCGTACCAGGAGCCGCTGGACCGGCACCGGTTCCCCGCTGCCCGTACCCCGTTCGGGTCCGCGTCGGCCGCCCTCGACTGGTGCACCGCGCAGCGTCGGGCGATCACCTGGGCGTTGCGTCGCACGGCCCAGCACCAGCGCCACGCCGAGATCGTCACCGTGGTGGACGCGATCCGTGGCATCGCCAACCGTCACCACCATCTGGCCTCGTGGCGCGAAGTCTTCCAGGCTGCTGTGGACTCCGCCGTCGTGCTCGGCGACCCGGCGGCGGAAGCCCGGCACCGCGACTCCCTCGGCTTCGCGTTCAAGTACCAGGTGCGTCAACCAGGGCAGGCGTTGCCGGAGCACGAGCGGGCCCGGCAGCTGCACGCGGCGATCGGCGACCGGGTCGGGTACGCGTGGAGCACGCTTTACACCACCGGTGCGCTGCACCGCTGCGGCCGGCTCGCGGAGGCGCTCGACCGGGCCCGGCTCGCCGCGGAGCTGTTCGCCGCGCTGGGCGAGACGCAGGGGGCGGTGATCGCCAGCTACGCCATCGGCGACATCCAACGTGACCTGGGGCATCCGGAGCAGGCGGCGCGGACCCATCGCCGTGGGCTGGAACGGCTCGCCGAGCCGGCCGGCCGGGACCGGGTGAACGCCGGCATGTTCGGCTACCGGCTCGGTCTCGACCTGGCTGCGGTCGGGGACCTGCCGGGCGCGGCGCGGGTGCTCGAGCAGGCGTACGCGACGTTCGCCGCCGAGCATCATCCGACCGGGATCGCCGAATGTCTCGGCGCGCTCAGCGAGGTGCTGGCGCGACTCGGCCACCCGCGCGCGGTCGCGGTCGCCACCCGCGCCGTCGGCGTCTGCCACGAGCTGGGCGACGAGCTGCGGGAAGCCCAGGCCTGGTACGCGTTGGGCCTGGTGGCCCGCGCCGAGCAGCGCTCCGAGGACCACCTGCGGTGCTTCGACCGGGCCCGGTCGCTGTGTGCGGGGTCGGCGGACCTGGAGGTACGGAGCCTGCTCGCGCGGCTCGCCCGGCAGTGACACCGGCACCTGGCACTGACACCCGGTTCTGCCGGTCGGTTTTCCTGTTCCGGTGCCCGGGGATCGGGTTCCATCCGAGGGTCGAGGCGATCACGTGCGTCGCGGTCGCCTGCGTCGAGTTCACGTGCGTCGAGACGTCGACGCCGACCGTGCCCGGAGGAATGCGATGCAGCTCGGCCCGCAACCGTCAGCCGGGGAGGCACCCACCGGCCACCTGCCGGCCGACCGTGCGCGGGCGGCGTTCGCCGACGCGGTCGCGACCCGGGTGCTGCACCGCGATCCGGCTGCCTCACCGGTGCGACGCGGGGCCGCCGCGTTGGTCGCGGTGCTGCTGACCCTGGTCGTCGTGGCTGTCGCCGGGTTCCTGGTGGAGTACCTGAGCAGCGGAAAAGGCACCGCGCGGGCGGCCGACGTACCAGGTGCCACCGCGCCGACCACCGACCCGGACAGCCCGGCCGGGCCGGCCGGATCCGAGAGTCCGGGCCAACCGGACGGGTCCGCCCCGACCGGCGGTCCGACGACGGCCGGCCGGCAGTCGGGTACGCCGACCGGCGCGCACCTGGCGCCGCCACCGGCCGGGACGCAGCCGACGACCGCCCCCGCCGTGGCGTCCGCGACCCGGACCACGCCACCGGCCACCACCGGCGAGAGCCGGTCGGTCGCGTCACAGCCGACGAGCGCGGCACGGCTGGCGGCCACCACGTACTCGGCGATCGCCGGTCCCGGCTGCTCCGGCAACAACGACGCGCACAACTGGTACAGCCAGGGGGTGTACCGCGACGGCACCGCCGGCTGGTACGACATCACCGGCGGCCACCGCGGCGACGGCTGTTCCGGGTCGGCGCTGGCGATGCCGATGTCCGGCAGTTCCACCGCGACCGGCCGCAACTACGTGGTCTGGTGGTTCGAGACAGCTCCGGTGGTCAACGGCACCTGCACCTTCTCGGTCCTCGTCCCGAACAGCGGCTCGGCGCGCGACGTCGCCGGCAACCCGGCGGTGTACAAGGTGCTCGGCGGTCGGACGTCGACGAGCCCGTACGCCCAGTTCTCGATCAACCAGACGGCGAACCGGGGACGGTGGGTCGGCACCGGGGCGGTGGCGGTCCGCAACGGTGCCATCTCGCTGCACCTGCAGGACTCCGGCCGGGACCCGAACGGTGAACACATCGGTGCCGCACAGGTCCGGGTGAACTGCACCGCCGGATAGCCCACCGGGCCGGTGGCCGGTCGTCTCGAACCGGGTCAGGAACCGGTGGCGGCCAGCTGCGCCGGTACGTAACCGAACTCGATCGCCCGCCTGGTCAGCTCGGCCTTGTTGCCCACGGCGAGTTTGGTCCGGATCCGCTTCACGTAGGTGTCGACGGTGGCGGCGGTCAGCCCCAGCTCCCGGGCGGCCTGTGCGTGGGTGAGACCCCGGGCGATCAGCCGTAGGGTCTGCACCTCCCGGGGAGCGAGCGCCGGAAGCTGCCGGCTTTCGGCGGCTGCCGAGCCGGTCCGGGCCGGCGCTGCCCGGACCGGCTCGGCTGGCGCCCACTGCAGGCCCCGTCCGAGGTGGATTCCGCCGGACACGACGGCGTCCAGGGCGATGCGCATCTCGGCCGGGTCGGTCGCCCCCGCGACGAGCACCGAGCGGGCGCCGCACCGGATCGCGGCCAGCGCCGAGCTCATCGCCGTCGCCGACGCCACCACCAGGGTGGGCCACCGGTCGCAGATCCGGCGCAGCTGCGCCGGGGGCAGGTCGACGCCGAGCACCGCCACCGCCGGCCGGCGCGGCGCGGAGGTGTCGGGCACCGTACCGGTGAGCAGGTCCTGGACCTGGCAGCGCAGCGTGAGGTCGCGGATCCGGTGGGCGTCGGAGAGCAGGAAGCGTACGCCCATGCCGGCCAGCGGATCCCGGACGAGGGCGATGACGTCGTACGGGACCGGTTCGACGGTCAACGCGTCCTCCCGAGCGGCGCTCCGCCGGGGCGCCTGCTGGTTGCCCGGTTGCGGCGACCCGCCGCCGGTACGCCACCCACCTGGCAATCCAACCGGCCGGCGGGGGTCGGCGACAGGAAATCGCACCGGCAGAACCGGGCCGTCGAGGCGTGCTCAGCGCTCGGCGGGGGCGGCCTGCGCGTACCCCAACTCGATCGCGCGCCGGGTGAGGTCGGCCTTGTTGACCGCGTCGAGTTTGCGGCGCAGCCGCTTCGCGTACGTGTGGATGGTCGCCTCGGTGACGCCGATGCGCCGGGCCACCTGCCGGTGGGTCAGGCCCTGGGTGATGCCCTGCAGGACCTCGAGTTCCCGGTAGGTCAACGGGATCCGGTCCGGTGGTGCCGGCTCGTCGACGGACGCGACGAACCGGTCGACCAGTCCGGCCGAGACGTACCGGCCTCCGGCGGCGGCCGCCACCATCGCCAGGTCGAGATCGGGTACGGGGTCGCCGGCGGCGACCAGCGCACGCACGCCCGCCCGCAGCAGTCCCACCAGGTCCACCGGTTCGTCGGCCGGGACGGCCAGGACCACGCAGCGGTTTCCGGCGGCAGCGGCCACGGCGGCGTACCGGGCGGCGGGCAGCGACGCCCAGTCGAGCAGCAGCACCAGCCGCGGCGTCGTCGGCGCGGCCGGGTCTTCGGGCACCGCGCGGTCTTCGGGCCACGCGCGGTCCCCGGGCATCGCGCGGTTGTCGGGCGTGGCTGGCTCGGCGGGAGCGGGTCGGTCAGTCAGCGTCATCGGGCACGTCCTGCGGTCGGAGGTCGGTCAGCTCGTCCTCGCTCGCCCCGGGGGTCGTGGCGACGCGTAGTGCGTGGCGTTCGGTCATCCGCTGGAACACGTGCCGGGCGGCCCGGCCGTTGCCGAACCCGTCGACCCGGGGGAGCCGGTCGAACAGCGCGGTCAGGGTGTCCCGGGTGGAGCCGGTGAGCCGGTAGCGGTGCTGTTCGGCCTGGGCTTCGACGATGCGGACCAGCTCGGCCGACCGGTAGTCGGGGAACCGCAGCGTACGGGTGAACCGCGACGCCAGGCCCGGGTTCGAGGCGACGAACCGGGCCATGTCGTCGGGGTAGCCGGCGGCGATGACGACGACGTCTTCGCGGTGGTCCTCCATCAGTTTGACCAGGGTGGCGACCGCTTCGGCACCGAAGTCCGCGCCCTGCCCGGTCGGCGCCAGCGCGTACGCCTCGTCGATGAACAGCACGCCGCCGCGGGCCCGTTGGAAGACGCCGGTGGTCTTCGGCGCGGTGTGTCCGACATATTCGCCGACCAGGTCGCTGCGGCTGGCCTCGACCAGATGCCCCCGGGTGAGCAGGCCCAGCGCGTGCAGGATTCGGCCGTACAGGCGGGCCACGGTGGTCTTGCCGGTCCCCGGGTTGCCGGCGAAGACCAGATGCCGGCTCAGCGGTGGCGGCGGCAGCCCGGCGTCGCGCCGCAACCGGACCAGCCGCATGACGGTGACCAGGGCGCCGACGTCGCGCTTGACGTCGTCGAGTCCGATGAGCTGGTCGAGTTGGTGCAGCAGCCGGGCGACCGCATCGGCTGGGTCGGCCGGGGCGTCGGCCGGCGCTGCGGACACCGGCCTGGTCGGTGGTTGACCACTGCGTGGACCCGGGTCGGGGCAGCGCAGCACCGCCCACGGTCCGCCGTGGACGCTGCCGTGCAGCGTCGGGCCGGCGAGCACCGTGGTGCACCCGTCGCCGACCTGCACGGCGACGCCGCCGGTGCCGGTGATCGCGCCGCCGCGCAGCAGCGGCCGGTGCGCGGTGTCGACGATCAGGCCGGTGCCGCCGGCGATCGTCGCGCCGTCGGCGGTCAGGTCGCCCCGGTCGGCGACGTGCACACCGGCCAGCCGGGCACCGTCGATTCGTCCACCGGTCAGCTGCGCCGTCGCGGTGTCGACCACCGCCACCCCGTGCTCGCCGCTGCCGGTCAGTTCGCAGCCGGCCAGTTCGGCGCGGGCCTGTCCGCCGACGTGCACCGTGCTGTAGCCGGACCCGGTGGCGACGACCCCGGTCATCGTGAGCCGGGCCCGCCCGGTCAGGTATGCGGCATTGCCCTGCGCGTCGACGAGCCGACCTGCGGTGACGGTCAGTCGGGCGTCGTCGCGGGCCGCCAGCGCCGAGTCCCGTACCCCGGTGAGGACACAGTCGTCGAGCCGTACCTGCGCGGTGCCGGTGGCCAGCACCCCGGCGCCGGTGCTGCCGTCGATCCGGCTGCCGGTGACGTCGACCTGGCCGCCGACGACCCGCAGCCCGCACCCGCCGGCCCCGGTCAGTACGCAGTCGGTGACCGTGACGGTGGCGTCGTCGGTCACCTGGAGTCCGTCGCCGGCGACCTGCCGGATGGTCACCCGACGCAGCGTCGCCGTCGTGGTGCCGGTGACCATCACGCCGGCACCGACGACCGTGCAGTCCTCCAGGAGCGCGTCGCCCTGGTCGAGCAGCACGGCGGCGGTGTGCCCGTCCGGCGTACCCGGGTGGGTCGGCGGCGCCTCGAACACCACCCCGCGGATGGCCACCGTCGCGCCGATCACCAGCACCGGGGCGACCGGCGTGACGATCCGGACGGACCCCGGTTCGCCCTCGGCGACCAGGGTGACGGCCCGGTCGAGGACCAGCGCCTCCCGGTAGCGGCCGGCCCGGATCGTGACGGTGCCGCCGACATCGGCCGCCCGTAGGGCGGCACCGACGCTGCGGTGCACGCCCCAGCCGTGCGTCGCTACCCGGAGGCGTGTGGTCATCAGGGACGATTGTCGGCGGTGCCTGGCCTGGCGCACTACGTCCCTGTTCTGGCCGCCCACCCCGATGTCGGGGTTTCGGTGACTGGTGGTGCCCCATGCAGACCGGACACGATGACGGATGCCAGGTGGCGGACGCGTGATGAGGTAGGTGAACTGACGGTGCCCGACTACGGTGTAACCCCGTTGCAGGTGCAGGCCGGCGCACAGAGCGCCGCGGCGATCGCCGACGAGATCTCCGTCGGGCTCGATCAACTGCGGCAGTACGTGGCGTCGCTGCGCGGCGCATGGGAAGGCGTGGCGCAGGTGAGTTTCGACGAGCTGATGCAACGGTGGGCGGTCGACGCCCAGAACCTGCACAACGCGTTGGTGGGGATCTCCAACGGGCTGAACACCACCTACCAGAACTACGTGAGCAGCGAGACGGCCAACAACCAGTCGGTGCAGCAGGTGCTCGCGTCCATGCCGCCGGCCCGGCTCGGCTGACGACGGCAAGGAGTGATCGATGAGCATCGACAGTAGTTTTCTGCGGGTCACCTCGGCGCAGGAGACCGCCGGCAGCTACGTGCTGTCCCGGTCCGCCGAGATGGAGGAACGGCTCTCCCAGTTGAAGACCCAGCTCGCCGAGTTGGAGTCGATCTGGACCGGTGAGGCCCGGGAGCACTACTTCGAGCTGCGGAACCAGTGGAGTGTGGCCGCCGCTGACCTGTTCGGACCGACCGGGGTGCTCGGCATGGTCGGCCACGCGCTGAACACCTGCTGGGACAACTACACCGGGGCGGAGGAGAGCAACCGGGCGACGTGGCGGTCGTCGTGACGCCGACCACCGCCGGCACCGGTGTCGGTGCCGGTGCCAGCACCGGTGTCGGTGCCGCGACGGGACACCGGTGCCCGGTCACCGTGGTCGGTGCCCGCCGCCGGGTGGACCTCGCTCTGCCGGTGGAGGTGCCGGTCGGTGAGTACCTCGGGCTGATCCTCGACCTGTGTGAGCAGCCCACCACCGGCGCCCACCCGCAGGTGTGGTCGCTGGCCCCGCTGGGGCGTCGGCCACTGCCGCTGGACGCCCCGCTCGCCGACTGCGCACCGACCGAGGGCATGGTGCTGTACCTGGTCGACGTGGCCGCCGACGAGGACCACGAGCCGCAGGTGACCGACATCGACGAGGTCGTCGCCGAAGCCACCGACGAGTTGGGGCGGCGGCGGTGGAACCAGCGGGCGGCAGCCGCGACCCTGGTGGCGGCGGGTGTCGGGTGGCTGGTGGCGACGATCGGACTGGCAACGATCGGACCAGCGGTGTTCGGACCGGCCACGTCCGGGTCGGGTCGGCCCGTCGGTGTCGAACTGCTCGCCGTCGTCGTCGGGCTGGCCGTACCAGGGCTGGTCGCCCTCGCCCGGCGGCGCGGCTGGCCGTTGCCGGAGCCGCTGCTGGCCGGCCTGGCCCTGACCGCCCCGCTCGCGCTGGGCTGCGCCGGGGCGATGGCCCTGGGCAGCGTGTCGGGGGCGGCGGTGGCGGCCAGCGTCGGCGGTCTGCTGGCGTTCGCGGCGGTGCCGTCGGCCGGGACGCTGGCGGTGGCGTTGTGGATCGCCGTCGCCGCCGGGTGCGCCGTACCGCTGGTCGTGCTGCGGCCCTCGGGTGCCGGCCTGCTGGCGGTGGTCGCGCTGGTCGGTTTCGCGATGCTGGTCGCCGCCGCGCCGGCCGCCAGCCGACTGGCCATGTTCGGGCAGGGACGCCCCGGGTCGGTGCCGGCTGACGACCCGGTGACGGTCACCGCGGCGGTACGCCGGGCGTACCGGATCCTGGCCGGGTGGACGGTGGCTGCGGCGCTGCTCACCGCGACCGGTCTGGTCGGGGTGGCCCGCTCGTCGGACTGGGCGGCCTGGCTGCTGGTCGGCGCGTTGGCGTTGGCGTTGGCGTTGCGTGCGGTCAGCCACGAGTTCGCGGTGGAGGCGGCGTCGACGCTCGCCGCCGCCGTGGCCGGCCTGGTGACCCTGACCTTGACCGTCGCGGCCCGGTGGCCGGTCGCGGTCGGGGTGGGCGTGCTGGTGGCGCTGACCCTGGTGGGCTGCGGTGGCTGGCTGGCATCGCGGTCGCCGCTGACGGACCGCCGACCCCGGTGGCTGCTGGGCGCCTCGACGCTGTTCGTGGCGGTGGCGCTGGTCGCGGCGCTGACGATCTGGGGGGCGGTCGGCGTGATGCTCGACCTGGGCCGGTCGATCGCGTCCTGACCAGCCCAGGTCAGCAGGCCGCGAGCGTCAGCCGGAGTCGAACCGGGAGTGGTCGTCGGCGGTCGCGTACCCGTCGCCGGTGGCCTCCAACGCCTGCACGTACGCGCCGAACAGTTGCAGCGTCTTCGCGAAGTCGTCCAGCGCCTGCGCCATGTACGGGCGAATCGCGTTGGCGAACTCGATTGCGTCGGCCTGCAGGCTGTCCGGCACGTCCTGCCGGATGTAGTACTGCTGGTGCGGTGCCCCGGGGTTGTCCTGCACGATCTCGTCATGGGTCTCGGTCTGCCCGAAGACGGTGTCCTGAGTCGTCGCTACCCGGTTGCGTAGCTCTTCGTACCGGGTGGTGAGGTCCCGGACGGCGGTGAGCAGGGAACCTTCGACGGCGGCCAGCCCGGCCAGTGACACGGACAGCTGGGCGTAGGTCGCGGTCCGGCCGTCGACGTCGGCCTGGCCGGAGGCTTCCGACGATTCGCCGGGCTCGTAGGAGATCGAGAAGCCCGGGTCGACGGTGACCGAGTCCGGGGTGATCTGCTCCGGCGGCGGCGCGGAGTCGCCGCCGGCCGGGGCCGGTGGGGGCACCGGCAGGCCCGGGTCGCGGGTCTCGTCGCCCGGATTGTTGCTCGTCGTTCCCATGCCACCTCCCGGTCGTGCCGTCGGTTCCGGCGCAGCATCCCCTGAATCTGGCGACCACGGGAACGTCCATGTTCTGGGTACCGGGGCCCGAAAGCGGAGCTGTCCGGGGCCTTGGCCGGCGACCTACGGTGACCGCATCCGGTGCCGCGTCACCCGGCGCGCGCGGGTGGGGAAAGGAGCCGGCATGCCGTTGATGTACTACGTCGACATGGACGCGGTGCGTGCCGCGATCACGACCATCAGGACCGAACGCGACACTGTCGACGAGCTGCTGACCGGTATCGAGGGCGCGTTGGACAGCGCCACGGCCGTCTGGTCCGGGCCGGCGGCGTCCACCTTCGCCGACCTGTCGCAGCAGCTGGTCGGCGCGAACACCGACCTGATCGACGCGATCGACGCGATCATCAGCCGGATGCAGACCACCCTCGACAACTATCAGCGGACGGAGACCGCGAACTACTACACCGTCGGGGGGACCTGACATGCCCCTGGCCGACAACCCGCTCGGGCCGAACCCGGTCTACAACACCAGCAGCATCTCCTGCGACATCACCACCCTGGCCGCCAACGGCCAGCAGGTGCTGGACGACGCCGGCCGGGTCGCGGGATGCCTGGAACGGATCGTCGGGGCGCTCAACGGCCTGTCCGAGGCGGGTGCCTGGCTGGGTCCGAGCGCGACCGACGCGCAGTTGCTGTTCGACAACTTCAACTCGGCGGCCAGTGAGCTGTTCAACGACGAACCACCCGGGTTGTTCGCGGTGATCGGGGTCAACCTGCGCCGGGCGGCGCTGAACTACGACGCCGCCGAGACCCAGATCGTCGCCATGTTCGACGCGTTCATCGACGTGGTCGGTGGCGGCTCCGGTGGCGGCTCCGGCCCGTCCGGCGGTCCGGATCCGTCCGGTGGCTCCGGCGGCGACGACACCGCGCCGGGCGGCACCCCCAATCCCGTCACTCTCACCGAGGTGGCCCGGTCCTGAACCGGGCCGGACCACAGGAAGCCATGTCGACATCAGAGTCCGCGTCCCCCGTCCGGCTGCTGCACCGGGCCGCGCGTACCGCCGGGCCGGCGTTGCCGCAGGGCCGGCTGACCGTGGCGGCCCCGCCCGTCGACGCGTCCGGAAACGGCGGCGTCGCGCTGATCACCCTGCTGTTGCCGCTGCTCAGCACGATCGCGATGGCCGGCTACATGATCACGCTCGGGCACCGGTGGATGGTGGTGGCCGGCATCGCGTTCATCGTGATCTCGATCGTGTCGACCTTCGGCATCCGCTACCAGATGAGCGCGCACGCCCGCCGCCAGCGGGCCCGCCAGCGGATCCGCTACCACGCGCACCTGACCGGCATCCGCCGCAGCGCCCGCGGCATCGCCGCCCAGCAGCGCGCGGCGGTGCCGGTGGCGCACCCGTCACCGCAGCGACTGCTCGCCATCGTCTGGCACCGGCGGCGACTGTGGGAACGTCGACCCACCGATCCGGACTTCCTCCGGATCCGGATCGGCCTCGGCACCGGGCCGCTGTGCGTACCGGTCGCCCTGTCGGCCAGGGCCGACCCGATGGCCGACACCGACCCGGACCTCACCGCGGCCGCCGAGGCGGTGGTCCACCAGGTCGGTACGGTCGGCCGCCAGCCCGGCGTGATCGACCTGGGCCGGGCCGGCGTGGTCAGCGTGATCGGTCCGTCGGCGGCGGCCCGCGCGGTGGGCCGGGCGATGCTGTGCCAGACGGCGGCGTTGCACGCGCCGGAGGACGTGGCCGTGGTGGTCTGCGCGCCGGACGCCGTCCGGGACTGGGAGTGGGCGGTCTGGCTGCCGCACGTGCGCACCGCCGGCCCCACCGGGCAGGTCGCCGATCTGCCGCCGACGGCCGCGCCGGTCGCCGTCGCCGACGATCTGTCCGCCCTGGTCGGGCTGCTGCAGCTGTGGCTGGCCCGGCTCGCCACCACCGACGAACCGGTCCTGCTGACCCGGGCCGACGCCGACCCGGGTCGCCGGCTGGTGCTGCTGATCGACGGCTACGACCCGACCAGCGCCTGGGTGCGGGAGCCGGTCCTCACCGAGTTGCTGGCCCGGGCCGGGAAGTCCAGCGGGGTGAGCGTGGTGTGTCTGGTGCCCGGCCCGTCGTACCAGCCGCCCCGGGCCGACGTGCGGGTGACCGTCGACGACACCGGCCGGCTCACCCTCGCCGGCCGGTCGGAGCTGATCGTCGCGGTTGACGACCTGGTGGGCGACGCCCCGACCCCGGCCCTGGCGCGGTGCCTGGCCCGGGCCATGGCGCCGTTGCGGCTGCGGCCGCCCCGGGCCGGCGACCTGGTCGACGCGCTGTCGGTGCCGGAACTGCTGGGTCTGTCCCGCGACGAGGTGGTCGGCACCGGACGCTGGCTGCCGGCCGGCAGCGACGAACTGCTGCGCGCACCGATCGGCATCGACAGCGACGGCCGGCCGGTGGTGCTCGACCTGAAGGAGTCGGCGCAGGGCGGTGTCGGCCCGCACGGGCTGGTGATCGGCGCGACCGGGTCCGGCAAGAGCGAACTGCTGCGTACCCTGCTGGTGGGGTTGGCCATGACCCACCCGCCGGACCTGCTCAGCTTCGTGCTGGTCGACTTCAAGGGCGGGGCCACCTTCGCCAACGCCGTCGACCTGCCGCACGTCGCCGGTCTGATCACCAACCTGGCCGACGACATGGCGCTGGTGGACCGGGTCAGAGCGGCGCTCGTCGGGGAACAGCAGCGTCGGCAGCGGCTGCTGCGCGACGCCGGCAACGTCGACTCGGTACGCGAGTACCAGGTGCGCCGCGCGGCCGGCGGTACGGACGTCGACGGTGCCCCGCTGCCGGCCCTGCCGTACCTGCTGGTGATCGTGGACGAGTTCGGTGAGCTGCTCACCGGGCGGCCCGACTTCATCGACCTGTTCGTGCAGATCGGTCGGGTGGGCCGCAGCCTCGGGATCCATCTGCTGCTGGCCAGCCAGCGGCTCGACGAGGGTCGGCTGCGTGGCCTGGAGTCGCACCTGTCGTACCGGATCGGGCTGCGGACGTTCAGCGCCGCCGAGAGCCGGGCGGTGCTCGGCACCGCCGACGCGTACCTGCTGCCGCCGCTGCCCGGCTCGGCGTATCTGAAGGTCGACGAGTCGGCGTACCGCCGGTTCCGGGTCTCGCACGTCTCCGGTCCGGCCTGGCCGGTGGTCCGGCCGGCCGCGCCGGTCCAGCTCGTCCCGGTGCCGTTCGGCCCGGTCAGCCGCGACACGCCGCTGCCCGACACCGGTCCGGCAGCCGACCCCGGGCCGGAACCCGTCGAAGGGCTCGCCGATGTCGACGCCGACGGACCGTCGACACTGGATCTGGTGACGACCGCGTTGGCGCAGGCCGACGCGGTAGCCCACCAGGTGTGGCTGCCGCCGCTGCCACCGGCGATCGCCCTCGGATCCGTGCTCGGCCCGGTGGGCGAGGTGCCGGAACGCGGGCTGCAGGCCGAGAGCTGGCCGTGGCTCGGCGGGCTGCGGGTGCCGCTGGGCGTCCTCGACGAGCCGGCCACCCAGCAGCAGTCCCCGATGCTGGTCGACTTCGGTGCGGCCGGGAACCTCGCCGTGGTCGGCGCCCCGCAGACCGGCAAGAGCACCCTGCTGCGCACCACGGTGCTGGCGCTGATGCTGACCCACACCCCGGACGAGGCCCAGTTCGCCTGCGTCGACCTCGGCGGTGGTGGCCTGCGGGCGCTCGCCGCCGCCCCGCACGTCGCCGGGGTCGCCGGCCGCCGCGACGTGGAGCTGGCCCGCCGGATCCTGCTGGACACCCGGCGACTCGTCGACGAACGGGAACGGATCTTCGCCGACCTGGGCGTCGACTCGGCCGGCCGCTGGCGGCAGCTGCGGGCCAGCGGCGGCCTGCCCGGCGACGTACGCGCCGCCGACGTGTTCCTGGTGCTGGACAACTGGCCCGCCATCCGGGCCGAGTTCGACCTGGCCGACGAAGTCGTCGTGGACGTCGCGGCGCGCGGACTCGGCGTCGGGGTGCACGTCCTGGTGACCGCGAACCGCTGGTTCGACATCCGGTCCAACCTGCGCGACAGCCTCGCCGGCCGGCTCGAACTGCGGCTCAACGACCCGGCGGAGAGCGAGATCAGCCGGCCGGCGGCCCGGTCGCTCGGTGACGTCGTCGCCGGCCGAGGTCTGGCCCCACCCGGCGTGCCGTACCAGGCGTTGCTGCCCCGGGTCGACGACGCCGACACCGTCGACGCCCTGACCGAGGCGGTCGACGAGGTGGTCGGCAAACTTGCTGCCGGCTGGAGCGGACCGGCCGCCCCCGAAGTACGGGTCCTGCCGCGCCGGCTGGCCGCTGCGCAACTGCCGGTCGACACCGCCGCTGCCGGCGTACCGATCGGTCTGGACGAGGTCGGCCTCGCCCCGGTCCACCTCGACCTGATCGGTGACGATCCGCATCTGGTGGTGCTCGGCGACTCCGGCACCGGCAAGACCCAGCTGCTGCGGACCTGGATGGCGGCGATGGCCCGCCGCTACACGGCGTGGGAGATCCGGTTCGTCGTGATCGACTACCGGCGGACCCTGCTGGGCGCGGTGCCCGAGGACTACCTGGGTGCCTACGCCGCCGATCCGACCGCCGCCGCCGAGTACGTCGGGCAGGTCGACGGCAAGCTCGCCGAACGCATGCCGCCGCCCGGCCTGACCGGCCAGGACCTGGCCCGCCGGGACTGGTGGCAGGGGCCGCAGCTGTTCGTCGTGGTCGACGACCACGACCTTGTCGGCGGCGGCAGCTCGCCGCTGTCGCCGCTGGTCGACCGGCTGCCGCACGGGCCCGATCTCGGATTCCACGTGGTGCTCGCCCGGCGGGTCACCGGCAGCTCCCGGGGGTTCGCGGTCGATCAGCTGCTCGCCCGGTTGCGGGAGCAGCAGCCGGCCGCGTTGATCCTGCCCGGGGACAGCCGGGAAGGGGTGCTGTTCGGCGGCCACCGGGCCGAGAACGGGCCACCGGGCCGGGGTCGGCTGCTGCGCCGGGCGCACCCCGACACGGTGATCCAGGTGGCGATCGAGGAGGCCTGAGGTGCCGATGACGGAGGTGTGGCGTGCCGATCTTTCCAACTGAGATCGACGACCAGCAGATCCAGAGCCTCGGCAATGCGTTCGTCGCCCTGGGTAACGACCTGTACCGGCAGGCCAGCGGGATCACCGGCCCGCTCGGCGAGGCCGCCTGGCAGGGCACCGGCCGCGACCGGGCGGTGCAGGCCTGGGACGGGATCGTCACCAACACGGTGGTGCCGGTGGCCAACGAGATGATCGCGATCGGGCAGGCGATCCAGGATTTCGCCCAGGCGGTCCGGGAGGCGCGGGCCGAACAGGAACAGATGCGGACCATCGAGATCATCGTCGGCGTGATCGGGGTGGTGCTGACGCCGCTGACGTTCGCCATCGGGCCGCTGTTCACCGCCATCACCCGGGCCGTCTCCGTTCTGCTGTCCAGCCTGGTGCGGGTCGTCGTGAACGTGTCGGTCAACTTCGGCCGGGCGTTGCGGATCGTCGCCGCCGGGATGCCGCGGATCACCACCGTGCAGGTGGGCGAGGGCCTGGCCGGGGCGTTGCAGGTCGCGGTCCGCAACGGTGCCACTGTGGTGCCGCCGGCGGTCCGGACCCCGGCGCAGGTGGCGAATGCGGCGGTACGCTCCAGCCAGGCCGTCATCCGGCCGACGGCGGAGGTCATCTCCAACGTCGGCGTCAACATGGCGGTGGACCTCGGCCCCGATGCGATTGTCAAGACGGCGTACGGGGTGCCGTACCACGCCGATCCGGCCGTGATCGGCATCTCGGCCGCGATGGGCCTGTCGGGTGCCGTACCGGGTGTGCACGACATGGTCCCGGCCACCTCCCGCCCGGGGCCGGTCACCGGGCTGCCCGCGTCGGTCGGCCCGCCCCTGCCGGTGCCGGCGCAGTCGGTACCGAACGCGCCGGTGATCGGATCGGTCACGTCGCCGCCGCCGAAGGTGGACCTGGGCATCACCACCGGCGGCGTCGCAACGCCGCCGAAGCTGGTCGTTGACCCACCAGCGGTGCGTCCGGTCGGTGAGGCTCCGGTCGTACGTCCGGTAGGTGACCTGTCGGCGGTGCGTCCGGTGGGTGATCTGTCGGCGGTGCGTCCGGTCGGTGAGGCGCGCGCCGGGTCGGTTCCGCCGGCGAACCTGGGGATCGCCCCGAAGACCTCGGCGAGTGCCGTCCCCGGCCCGGTCGTACCGGACAGCTCCCCACGCACCTCGGTGAGCAGCCTCGACCGGCCGACGTCGACTTCGTCCGTTCCGGCCCGGCCGTCGACGATCGCCGACCTGCCTCAGCAGGCGCCGGCGCAGGCGGGGCAGACGCCTCAGGCGCAGTCTCCGTCGACGTCGCAGTCGCCACAGACGCAGTCGACGCCGGCGCAGTCGGGGCAGACGCTCTCGCCACAGACGCAGTCGGTGTCCCAGCCGGATCCGGTGCCGCCGACGATGCGCGATGCGGGCAGCGCCCATTCGCAGCTGGCCACGACACCACCGCCGACGCCGGAGTCGCAGGCACAACTCTGGGGTCCGCAGTTGACCCCCGAGGCCCGGCAGGCCCTGGACAGCGAGTACGGGCACCTGCTGGACCGCGCGGAACTGTTCAGCCCGCACCCCGACCAGCGCGGGCAGGACGGCCGCAGCTGGGCCGAGCGCGCCGACGGTCGCAAGGTCCTCGGCGTCACCGACTCCGAGTGGCTGGGCCTGAACCGGTTGCTGGCCGAGTCCCGGCTGAACCCCTTCGAGGATCACCGCGCCAACATCCAGCAACGGCTGCACGATCTCGATCTGGACAGCGCCGACCTGGCCGCGTACCAGAAAGGGCTCGAACGTGGGGTGCGCCCGAGTGAGTTGCTGAAACTCAACGCGCAACGCCAGAACGACCTGGGTATCTCCGAGCCGCTGACCCAGCAGGAGGCGAAGCTGGCCCTGCACCCCGACGCGGGGGAACGGCAGGCGGCGAACCTGATCGACCGTCGGCGGGACCAGCCGTTCCCGGACCTCGACCGGTGGCGCGACCAGGAGCTGCCCGCACACGTACGGGACCGGCTCGGCAGCGGGCAGGAGCACATCACCACGGTGGGGCAACTGCTCGACGGCGGCGACAACCCGTACCCGTCACCGGCACAGCTGTGGGAAGCGACCAACGGCAAGGCACCCCTCGGCGTGCTGGAGAGTCCGGACGGTCTGCGGCACATCCAGGTCGAGCTGTTCAACCAGGCGTACGTCGACTGGCAGCTGGGCAGCCCGAAGTCGGCGCTGTCCCCGGAAGGGCTGGCGACCGTCAACGGGCGCTGGGAGCAGACGGTGCGGGCCGCGTACCGCGAAGCCTTCGACGCCGGCAACGGGGCTCCGCTGGAACACCTGCTGGAAACCGTAGAGACGAACCGGACGAGACTGTACGACTCCTTCACGGCCGAGGCCACCTTCGAACGTACGCTGGATCGTGCCCGCGGCACGTTCGACGAGGTCGCCGCGTACTTCCCCGAGCTGGACCCGACCGCGCTGGATCGCGCCTGGAACGTGTTCAAGCAGGACTTCCGGGCGGTGTTCGAGGAGTCGCTGCCGACGAACTCCCGCCCCGAGGACATCACCGGCGCGCCCTACCGCGACCTGCTCGACGTCGACAACCTGTCCGACCGGTTCATCGGTGAGATCAAGTCGAACCGGGCGGTGGTCGAGGCCCGTGACGGGTTCCAGCAGTTGGCGTACAACCGTGACCTGTCCCGGGACGCGCTCGACCAGATCGGCGCCGACTACCGCGAGGACTTCGTCTACCTGGTCCGTGAGCAGTTGAACTCGGGCGGCAACAGCAAACTCTGGCTCAATCATGAGCAGGCCAACGGTGACGTGTTCTCGTCGTACACCACGAAAGCCGACGCCGACGTGCGGGCGGCGGATGCCGCACGGACCGACCGGTGGCGCGAGGAGCTGCTGGCGGTCTGGCGCACGGTCCCCCAACCGCCGGAGCCGACCACCGCTGCCACTGCGGGGCCGACCACCCGTACGGTGGGGTCGACCGCCGACACGGCGCGGTCGCTGCAGCAGACGCGTCTGGTCGATCCGCAGCCGTTGGACTGTCTGCCCCAGCTGCAAAATGTCGACACTGGTCTGACCAGGGCGGGCGTGCTTGCACCGAGGCCAAAGGTGGTGCGGGACTCCGCGTACCTGGAGGCCGGGCCGGCGCAGCGGTTCGCGATCGACCACGGGCAACCCTGGCGGCAGGCGGGCGGTGTCGCGCAGGTCGCTGACCTGTTGCGCGGTGTGCCAGGGTCGGTGGCGTACCTGACGGCGGGTCCGCCCAACGCGCCGACCCACGCCTTCGCACTGGTCAACGACGCCTCGTCGGGGCTGGTGTTCGTTGACGTGACAGCTCCCGCCGGCCAGGACCCGGTGACCGTCTACGACAGCCGTACGCCGAGCCAGGTCGCGCCGGTCGGGCTGGTCGATCTGCGGTTCATTGCCTTCACCCCGGACCGGGTTCCGCTGACCGGGCCGGGCTTCGCCCACCATGACGGCGTCTCCGGCCTGCTGCTGGCCCCACACGACTACCGACCCGGCACCCTCGACCAGACCGCGCAGACCCCCGAGAATGTCGAGGCACTGCGGCAACGCCTCCAGGATCTGACCGTTGAACGCGACAACCTGTCCGGACCGGCGAGCGGGCAGGGCGCCGAAGATGTCGAGGCGCATCGCGGCGTTCTCACCGCCCGCATCGACCGGATCGAGCAGGAACTGCGGGCGATAGAGGACGCCGTCGCAGAGGCGGCCACCGCCGCTGACCACACCGAGCACACCGAGCACGTGGATCACGCCGAGCACGTGGAGCACGTCGAGCACGTGGAGCACGTGGAGCACGTGGAGCACGTGGAGCACGTGGAGCACGTCGAGCACGTCGAGCACGTCGAGCAGGATCTGCGGGTGGCGGACTGGAACTCGGTCTCGGACGGGCTCACCGTGGGCGTCGCCAAGGTGTTCGAGTTCGACGGGTCCTTCGACAAGGCACCCACCTGGACGTTGCAGCTGTTGGACGTCGTGTTCCACGGGCTGCGGGTCGACGCGCCGGTACCACCGACGGCGGTGATCTTCGCTGCGGTGGCCCCCGAGTCCGGCGATGTCATCGAGGTCGGTAGGGACAAGCCACGCCAGCTCCACGAACTCATCGCGCAGGAGGATCCGGGGAAGGGCGCCGACCTTGTCGTGCTGCTGGTGAACAATCCCGGCGAGCTCGCCCCGGCGGTACGCGCCACCCTGCCGGAGGGCACCCGCCCGGTGCAGTTGGCCGACGCGTTCAGCGAGGGTCTGCGCTCTGTCGATCGGCGGCACTGGCCCGAACTGGTGCAGCGGTACGTCGACTTCGCCGGCGAGCGCCGCGGGATCACGTTCGGGCCGCCGGCGCACGCCAGGGACTTCGACGCCCTGGGCGACGGCCAGTTCTACGCCGGTCTGCGCGACCTCGGTGACTTCGCCGACCGCGTCGCCCGGGACACACCGCTGTCAAAGTCGGCGGCTGACAGGTTGGCCGACGACCTGACCGACGACCATTATCTGCGCGACCTGGCGAACAACGGCGACGTCGTGTCGTCCGGCGCGAACCTGTACGAGATACGGCTGAAGCTGGGCCCGGCGATCCCACGGCCCGGGTACAAGGCCGACGATGTTGACATCGCGGTGACGTACGGTACGCGGTCGGCGCCGAAGTCCGTCACCGCTACCAGCCAGACCAGGTCGGTGTCGACCCCGGCGATCGGGCTGCCGCCGGAGACCGGCGTGGTGGCGGCGGTGACGGCGTCCGCCGGGGTCACCACCAGCACCGGGCAGTCGGTGACCACGATGGCGGAGTACGCCGCCTCCTTCAAGAGCTTCAAGGCACCGGGCTACTTCGACTACACCAACCCCGAGATCACGGTCCGTCGGATCGGCGGTGCGGAGGCCGAGACGTCGGTGCCGATCGGCAAGCAGTTCACCGTCCGGTACCTGAAGGAGACCCTGGTCCCGGACCTGAGCGGGCTGCGGGCACCCGACAGAGCGCAGGACCAGCTGTCACCGGGCACCGTCACCAGCGACTTCGACGGCATCTGGAAGAAGGTCGTCTCGGTCGACCTCGGTGCGCTCAGATCGCAGTTGCTGGACCACTACCATTCGGACACGGCTGACGCCAACGGGGTGGTGCACCGGCGTCGGGCCCGGGCCGAGGTGCTGAAGTCCATCGCGGAGTTCGTCAGCGAACGTACGCTGATCCAGAATCCGCGTGACCTCGCGTCCGGGGCGCTGCTGCTGTCCGTACCGCACACGCTCGACAGCCGGTCCCGCACCGACCAGTTGGCGCTGACGCTGACGCCGCAGGACGCCAGCGCCGTGGAGAACACCTGGACGGTCGACCGGCTGGCGAACACCACGCTGCGACTGGACTCGCTGGGCGGTACGAAGGCTGCCGGCAAGGACGGCAACGGCAGCAGCGCCAACCTGACCGCGTCCGCCGGCGCCGGGTTCGGGATCAACGAGGTGACGGATCCGCAGACCGGGGAGGTCGGCGAGACCCCGGGGCGCGCCATCGTCCGGGGCACCCTCGGCGGCGGGACGACAAAGACGATCAACGTCAGCGACACGGGTCAGCATGCGCTCAAGTCCGTGGTGGAACGGGCCACCGACGCGCTGCTGATGAACAAGCCACTGGTCGCGACGGTGGTCGTCACCCCCGAGGTCGGCACCACACGGCATTTCGACACGCCGGCGCACACGTTCCTCTCCGTCGCCCGGGACGAGGCCGGCACCACGAGCGCCCTGACGCCGCTGCCGTTCCTGACGCCGGCGCAGACCGGTATCGAGCGGCCGTTCACCGTGTTTCCTGTCGTCACCGGCATCACCAAGGTGGAACAGGCCTTCCCGGCGGTGATGGCTTCGATCCGGGAGGCGCTCGGGGGGTTCGCCGCCGCCGGTGCCACCGTGTCACCGGTGCAGATCGCCGCCATGGAACGCCACTTCGCGACCCACTTCTCCGGCAGCGCTCTGCTCACCGGGCACGACAAGGCGGCCAACGGCGGTCTACATGCGTCGTACGAAGTCAGCACGTTCCTGGTGCATGTCGTGCTCTGGATCGAGCGGGCAGAGGTCACCACCGCCCCGTCCCTGTTCGGCGTCGCCAAGTCGGCCCGGTCCGACGACAAGCTCACCATTGACTCGTCGGCCAAGTACGCCGGGAAGGTGGTCACCCGTACCGGCGTGACCACCAGTCAACAGCTCGGCGTCGACGGCGCGCTGATGGGCCGGAAGAAGTTCGGTTCGGATTCCGAGTGGCGGGTCCAGGGCGGGTTCAGCCTCGGCACCGACATCGCCTTCAGCCAGGCGATGAACCACAGCGCGACGCTCGGCCAGCGGGGGAACCGGCGGATCAAGTTGACCGGTGCGGGGGTGCGCGGCGGCTACGGCGCGGTCCTGTACGTGCAGACGACGGTGCTCGACCTGACGGGCGCCGAGGATCCGCAGTTCACGGATGCCTCGATCGACGCGGCCGTCACCACGGTCGGGCGGCTCGACAGCGACCGGGTCGACACCCTGCCGCAGCTCGACGTACTGAATCTGGCCGCACCCGGTCTCGAGGTGAAGCTGCCGCCCGGGTCGATTCCGCTGACCCCGCCGCAGACCAGGGACGTGGCGGAAGCCATCGGCGAACTGCTCGGCTACACCGACGATTCCGACATCGATCGGAATTTCCTCACGACGGTGGTGCGGGTGGCGAACCTGTACGGGCCGGCGAACGCGATGAGCCCGTCCGGCGCGACGTACCTGGGCCTGTTCACCGCCGCCGATGGCTCGGCGCGGCATCTGACCGTCCAGCGCCGGCTCTACCAGGCACGTCCGGTCGACGTCCTGCGCGACCCGGTCAAGGCGTTGACGAATGTCAACCTGCAGCGGGGCTCCCAGTTCAGCGGCGGACTGGAGAACGTCAAGGACGTCAACAGCAGTCTCGACACATCTGCGGCGTACAAGATCAAATGGAATTCGCGGCTGCTCGCCTCCCTCGGCCTGCGAGGTGAGCAGGGCGGCAGGGCCGCCGGGCTGACCGGCTCCTACGGCGGCCAGTTGGGGTTCACGCTCTGGGACCACGCGGCCGGTCACGGCATCAACGGCGTCAACCGCCGGTCCGCGAAGGACGGCACCGCCAGTGACCTGTACCAGTTCCACACGGTTCTCGAAGTGCGGGCGACCCGGGCGGGTGCCGACGGCGTCATGGTCACCGAGTCGAAGTCCGTCCTCGCCGGGTCGATGACCGCCGTCGTTCCGCGTACCGAGACGCTGCGTTTCCCCGACCGGTACCACCTGCCTCCACCGGCGCTCACCGGTACGGTCACCGAGGCACTCGCCGGCCAGTTCGTGGCGAGCACCCGGACAGCGACCACCACGACCCTGCGCCATCTCCCGCCGACGGTCGCCTCCGGGCAGTCGCTCGGCCTCGCCGACCCGGTGGAGCTGAGCAACGCCGCCGACGTCATGCCGACGGTGCTCGACCTGCTGCCCCACGCCACCGACACCAGCGAGGGGTGGAGCGTCGTCGCCAGACGGCACGACAAACTGGCCATGCTGTTGGAGGCCGACGCCCTGCTCGGCCTCGCCCCGTACCTCGCCGCCAACGGTGCCCTGCCGCTGCTGCTGCCGCGCAGGACCTGGTACGGGTGGACCGTCGACGTGGTCACGGTGACCGCCCGGATGGGTCAGGGGACCCACATCGGCAGCCTGCCGGCCAAGGAGAAGTCGGACACCTACCACCAGGGCGGCACCCAGGGCGAGGACCGTCTCGGTCGCGGCTACGACTGGAGCCGTGGCGGCAACCTGTCGGCCCCCGGCAAGGACGACACGATCGGGGTGACCGCCCGACTGTTCGGCATGGCATCGAGCCGGAACAGGGTACGGACCGTGGCGGTGTCGTGGTCCGACCGCCGGCAGGAACGCTTCAAGATCGATGACAGGGCGCTCAAGGGGGACGCCGACACCCGCAAGTACGTCGGTTTCGAGGAGTACACCCACCCGTGGACCTTCACCGTCCGGATCGCCACGGTCTCCAGCCCTCCTCAGCTGCTGCTCTGGATGAGTCTCGGACAGGCCAGCCTGATCGCCACCTGGTGGGCGCGGCAGCGACCTCAGCCGACCCGCACCCGTACGCTGCCCGGGACGCTGCGGCTGCACTATCCGACCGCGCTGACCACCGACATTCCGATGTTGCCGGCCGGCAGCGCGCTCACGGAGGTGGTCGTCTACCGCGACCGCCGGCCGGCCGATCTGCCGCCGTACTACGACCTGTCCGCGCGGCGTCTCGACGCCGTCGAAGGCAAGGTCAAGTCGAAGGTGCTGCTCAACGACCTGACCGTCGACAGGTCGATGCTGGCAGCGGCCATCCGTGGGGTGCAGAACTCGGCGTTCCGGCACACCGACCGGCTGCCCCATCCGCCGTACTGGCTGGCTCCGGGCACCCAGGGCCACCTGGCCACGGAGATCGTCCCAGCGGTGCTGCTCGGGCTCGGCGACCGCATCCTGCAACCCGGCGGCGTCAGGATCCCGGGCCTGACCCACCTGCTGATCGCCGACCCGACGGTCCAGTTGCTGCCACACAAGTTGACGTACCTCTACTCGGTCAAGTTCACCAACGAGAGCATGCGGGAACTCGGCGACGAGACGGAGACCAGCACCACCGTCACCAACAGCCGAGATCTGGATTTGGTGCCGTTCAAGCTGGCATCGAGCGAGGACCAACCCGATCCGCTCACGGTGTCCAGGACCGTCGAACACGCGCAGGAGGACAAGGCCGAGGGGTACGTCTACCTGGTCAGCAGCGGCACCTTCCGGATCACGGGGACGCACAACGTCCACCAGCCGATGACGATCGACCTGACGGTCAGCAACGCGGCGGTGATCACCGTAACGGCGGCTGCGGCCAAGGCACTGAAGCTGCCGGAGGCCGTACCGCTGGTCGGGCCGCCGACGCACCCGCACACCACGGCGCTGCGCGACGGTGAAATCCTGGTCGTCGGGTCCACCCGGGTCACCGACCTGACTCCGCTCGACCCGCAGACGTTGCCGCACCACCCGGGCGTCACCACCGTCGTGGTCGACATCGATTCGACCGGCACGATCCATCTGGGTAGCCAGGAGATCGACGATTCGCAGGCGGTGGCGGCGCAGATCCGGCACGCCGTCGGCTGGAACCGCCAGGACATTCTGCTGCTGCCGAAACATCCGGCGGAGCTCTCCGGCACCAGCGGCGCGGCACACCTGCGCAAACTCGCCCGGGACCTGCACCGGGCGCTCAGCGTGCACGTGGTCGTGCCGACGAGGGCTGCCTTCGACCGACCCGGGCGGATCTGGCGGTGGTACCGCGACGACCGTGGGGCCTGGTTCACCGCTGACGGCGTCGTGCACATACAGGAACTGATCGGCGGACCCCTGCGGTCGCACGTCGAAGCCGTCGAACGGCTGCCCAAGCGGGTCCGGCGCGATCTGGTGAACCGGGCCGCACTGGCCGGCCTTGACTACGGCATTGCCAGTACGGCGATCGAGCGGACCGCCGTACTGGCAGAGCAGATGTTCGGCGACCTCGACCAGGTCGAGACCCCGCGGCTGTGGACGATGGTCAAGCTGGTCGCCGTTCAACTGTCGGTCGCCAACGATCCGCAGCGGATCACTGTCAGCCGGCTGACCACCGTGGTACGGACACTGCTGAATCTGGACAACGACCAGCCGATCGAGGACGGGCACTGGACGTTGATCGACGAACTCGTCCGCTGCTGAACCGCCCTGCGCCGGTACGGGTCACTTCGCGCAGAGCGCGGCGTCGACGAGCGCGGCCCGCTCAGCGGCGACGGACTTGTCGGTCACCGATCCGGTGAGCGAGGTGACCGTGAGGGTCGCCGCACGACCGTCTTCGGTGGCACCGTTGGCGGTCGAGTAGCCCGGAATGTCGTCGCCGTGTCCCCACGCCACCCCGCCGCAGCTCAACGGGGTGCTGAAGGGACCGAGCCCGTACCTCAGGTCCGATTGCGGGTGTACGGCGACGGTGGTGCGCATCTCGGCCAGGGTGGCCGGCGTGATCAGCTTTCCGTTCTGCAACGCCACAACCCGCCGGGACTTCGTCGCGTACTCGGCGCCGCGCGGTCGGGTTACGCCGCTGTGGCGGCTGCCCTGGCGGCCCCGATTGCCGAGTTGAAGTCGGGGTTGGCCCCGATTTGAGCGAGCAGCACATTCGCTGCGTTGTAGCAGTCGAACCTTTCGATTTTTCCGTCACGCAGGTGCCAGAGATCCGCCGTCGGCACGTCGATCCGCTTTCCGGTTGGTGGAATTTCGCCAACCGGGGTCGGGAACCCGCCGAGATGCGTTCCCTGAATGCGGAGTTCGACGGCAACGACGTCACCGAGTGCGTGCACTTCGAGTAGCTCGCGGTGGACGTCGGGAAAAACGCTGGCGAAGCCTGCGAGCGCCTGCGGAATCTGGTCCCCGCGGAAGGTCAGCGAATTCGGCACGTCGTTGAATGCGCCGTCCTCGGTGAACAAGGCGCGAAAACCGTCCCCGTCGAGGACGTTTCCTTCCGACAGCCGGTACGCCTCGCGAACAACTTCTTCGTTACTTTTCACTTCTGCTCCTCCGCGCTGCCTGGTGTCTGCGGGGGGTGCTGCCGTCCGGCGGCGGCCGGGCGGCGACGCCGTCGCCCAGGTCGACGACGCCTCCACGGTGCCCCCACCGGTGTGCCCCAACGAAGCTAGCAGGTTTTTGACCAGATGGTCAATAACGTAAGCTTGCTCACATGCCTCGTCCCCGCAAGTTCCTCGAGAGCGATGTCGTCAGCAGTGCCAGTGAGGTGTTCGCCGTGCACGGCCTTGCCGCTGCGACCCTGGATGACCTGGTACGGGCGACGGGCCTGGGGAAGCAGAGCTTGTACAACGCCTTCGGTGGTAAGCGAGAACTGTTTCTCCGGGCACTTTCCGAGGATCGGGAAGAGGCGGCACGCGCGGTCTCGGAAGCGTTGGGGCACGACGACGCTTCGCCGCTGGAGCGCATTCGTGGTCACCTGCTCGTGATGGCGATCGAGTTCAGTAGCAGTGATCGGCGGGTCTCGCTCACCACGCGTGCACTGGTCGAATCGACCGGTGAGGATGATCAGCTTTCGACGGCCGCGAAGGTCGGCATCGAACAGCTCGCCGGGGCATATGCTGAATGCCTGGAACATGCGCGGGAGAACGGGGATATCCCGGCAGGCGCGAATGTGCAGTCGCTGGCAGTCTATTTTGTCGCCATCACTCGAGGGATGGAGCTGCTCGGCCGCGCCGGTGTCGGCCGTGGTGTTCTCACCGCAGTCGCGCTCGACGCGCTTCGCGTGCTCCACGGTCAGCGCATGGGCGAGACCGATGGTCGACCGCACACCCTGCCACCGGTCGATCCGTGATGCCGGACCGGCGCGGCTGGGGCCGTCAGATTCGAGTCGAGGGTCCGACCTGCATCGGCTCCGCGCTGATCGACGAACGCTTGTTGGTGGACGCCCCTGGCCCAGTCGCGGCGTACCGGGCGACGGTGGTGCGGACGGCCTCGTCGACTACCTGGGCGACGCGTTCGGCGCTCACCTTCCAGCCCGGCACCAGGAGTGTCGGCCAGAAGACGTAGTTGGAGATCATGCCCAGGAACTGGGTGGCTGCGAGCTCCACGTCCTCGATCCGCACCGTCCCCGCCTCGTGCTCAGCCAGGAGGTAGCTGCGTACGGACTCGAAGTAGGGCATCTTCCCGTGCGAGAACTGTGCATGGGCCAGCTCCGGGAACCGTGGCAGCTCGGCGATGACGATCCGGAACAGGTCGGTCATCTGGGGCCGGCTCAACAGCTCAGCGTAGCGGCGGCCGATGACGCCGAGCCCGTCGGCGACGTCGCCTGCCGGCGGAGGTTCCTCCTCGTCGGCGGTTGACCAGGACTCGGTGACGATGGCGTCGAACAGGGCGGCCTTGCTCGGAAACTGCTTGAACAAGGTGGCCCGCGAGACACCCGAGCGTTCTGCGATCCGCGCCAGCGATGTCCGGTCGTAGCCCAGCTCGAGGAACAGCGCGGTCGCGGCCGTCACGATCAGCGCACGCTTCTCCTGGGCGACGCGCTGGTGGTACGTCGACACGACCCTGCTCATCGACCGAGCATACGAGGTGAGTGGCTTGACTCACCACTGCCTCCGGCCTAGTGTCGAGGCAGTGGTGAGTTGATCGGCTCACCACTGGCCGGCCGTTCATCGCCGATGAACCCGGTCAGCCACCCACGTACCGAAGGAACATCTGATGAACCGCTTCGACAACCAGACCGTGCTCGTGACCGGCGGCACAGGTGGCCAGGGATCGAGCCACGCACGCGCCTTCCACGCGGAGGGAGCGAACGTGGTGATCGGCGACATCGACACCGACCGCGGCACCGCTCTCGCCGACGAGCTCGGGCCCCGCGCTCGCTTCACCCGCCTCGACGTCACCGACGAGAGTTCGTGGTCCGCTGCCGTGCAAGCCGCCGAGAGCGCCTTCGGGGCTCTGAACGTGCTCGTCAACAACGCGGGCGTCCAGAACCCGCCAGCACCGATCGAGAACACGGACCAGGCCACGTGGTCGCGGATCCTCGACATCAACCTCACAGGGACCTTCCTCGGCATCAAGGTCGCCGCCCCCGCTCTGCGCCGAGCGACAGGGGGAGCCATCGTCAACATCGCCTCGACGATGGGCCTGGGCGGCACGGCGCACTATGCGCCGTACGTCGCCAGCAAGTGGGCCGTACGAGGCCTCACCCGGACGGCAGCGCTCGAGCTCGGCCGGGACCACATCCGCGTGAACACCATCCACCCCGGCGTGATCGCGACCCCCTTCATCCAGGAACCAGCAGCCGGTGCCACCGTGGCAATCTCCGACTTCTACTCGCCCGAGCCGTTCGCCATCCCTCGCCTCGGAGAGCCGACCGACGTCACCCGGCTTCTCCTGTTCCTCACGTCATCGGACGCGTCATTCATCACGGGGTCGGAGTACGTCATCGACGGTGGACTCCTCCTCGGGCCAGCCCTTCAGGCCGAGACCGCATGAGCCGTCCAGACCCGACCGGATGGAACGACTTCGCACGTGACGCGTCTTTTTCGCACCTGCCCGACCACATCCGGCGAGCCATCGAGATCACACCTGCCGCAGGCACCAGCGAACGGATCATCGACATCACGACGGTGGGGCGCCGCACCGGCCGGTGTCAACGGTCAGTTGGTTCGGGCTCTGGCACGGTCTCGATGATCGCGGACGGTCGATTAATCGGCGAGTAGGACGCGTCGGCGGAGCAGGTCGGGGTTGGCCCGGCCGTACATCTGCCTTTTGAGTGTTTTGATGCGGTTCACGGAGCCTTCGACGGCACCGGAGTTCCAGCCCGTGGTCAGGCCGGCTCTGACCGCGTCCCAGTCCGGGCGCAGGCCTTTCGCGAACGATCGGATCTCCGTGATGGTGCTGTGTTCGGCCTGTTCGACCCAGGCCGTGAGGCGGTCGCCGCCCCGGGTCCGGACCAGGTCGGTGAACCCGCGGGCCAGGTCTCGGATGGCCGCCAGGTCCGGGCAGAGACCACACAACCGCTCGAGTTCTGCCCGGTGCTCCTCGGTGAGCTTGTCGATCGGGCGCATGATCCAGCCGGTGATGTCGCGGGTGGGTGGCGGCGCTGGTGGTACCGGCGCTGGCGTGTCGCGGCCCCGGACGCTGATCAGCCAACGGCGGAGCGTCCGTTCCGCGCCCTGGTAGCCGCGACCGCTGATCTCGGTCAGCAGCTGGTTGGTGCCGGTCACTCCCTCGGCGATGCGTTGTCGCAGGTAAGGCTTGAAGGCGTCGAGGATGCTGTCCCGGACGGTGCCGTTCGAGCCGAGGAGGTCCTCGGGGGTGGCGGCAGCGGAGTAACGGCGCACGGTCTTCGGGTCCAAACCGAGCCGCCGGGCGATCGTGTAGACGCCGACGCCCTGGTCACGCAGGGCGTGGACGTCGGCGTGCCGGGTCCGGGTGCGTTGCACCCGTAGCCCTTGCGGCCTGGGCTGGCTCACCGCCGTCGGTTCTGCCGCTGGCTGTTGTTCGGTCGGCGACATCAGGCAGCGGCGGTGATGGCCGACCGCCCTTCTCACCGCGTCGGACAGGTTGTGGAGCAAGTGCCAGCGGTCTGCGACCTGGACAGCGGTGGGCGCGCCGCGCGTGGCGCCTTCGGCGTAGCATCCGGCCCGGTCCCGGCAGATCACCTCGACTCCGGGATGCTCGACGAGCCAGGCGGCCAGGCTGTCAGCGGACCGGACGTCGAGCACGTCGACCACCCGGCGGCTGACCATGTCGACCAGCACCGTGCCGTAGGTGTGACCACGCCGCCAGGCGAAGTCGTCCACCCCCAGCACGGTCAGCGCGGGAACGGGCGGCTCGGGCAGGGCGCGGACCAGCCGTAACAACGTCATCCGGCCCACATGGGGCCCGAGCCGTCCCGCGAGCCGGGCACCGGCACGCCCACCCAACGCCAACGCGACGGCTTCCATCCCGTTGCGCGCCAGCGTGCTGAACCGGCCGTGGCGTACCGTCACACCGTCGATCTGCTCGGCGAAGATCCGCCGTAGGCAGTCGCCCATGGTGCAGAAGAACCGCCGTACCCGTAGGTGCAGCACGGTCTCCCGCCCGGCGACCGGCGTGTCGAGCAGCCGTCGTTCGTACCGGCTGTGCACCCGCCGGGACACGGTCGAGCAGTCCGGGCATCTCGCGCCGACGCTACCTGGATCGGCGTACACCCGCACCGTCAAGCCCGTGGCCAGCACATTCGTGATGCGTAGCCCGGACAGGTGCGAGAAGACGACAGCAGCGATATCCACCATGGGCACGGATCATGATCCACCATCGACCGTCCGCGATCACCGAGACCGTGCCAGAGCCATCATTCCGTGACCGCTGGCACTACCCGCGTCTGGAAATGCCCGTTCTGGTGGTGTGGGGCAAGAACGACACGTGGATCCCGGTCGACCGTGCTCACCTACTGGCAGAACTCATCCCGGGCGCTCGACTCGAGCTGATCGATGGGGCGGGTCACCTGGTCCAGCTTGACCAGCCCGTACAACTGGCCACGACGCTGCACGGTTGGCTCACCTCTCAGGCCACGAGGACTTGATGCGGTTCAACATTCGCTCACCGGCACGACCGCACACCGATCGTCGCCGCGCATCGTGACGCTCGGATCGCGGCAAATGAGCGTGTGCTCGGGGCGTCGCACAGGTAGCTTGCCTCCTCGTGGAGAATTACCCTGCGCACGCACCGTTGCTCTCTACGAGGTGGCCGGTCTTCACCGCCGAACTCGGCGCGGCGCTCAGGGCAGAAGGCGAGGAACCGCTGGCGGAGCCGGTTGGGCGGCTGCGAGTCGTGCAGACGTGCGGTTGCGGGGACGACTTCTGCCAGAGCTTCCACACCGCGCCGAAGCCGGCTGGCGCCTACGGCGATGGCCACCGCAATGTCTGCCTCGACGCGCCTTGGCCGGGCCACCTCATCCTCGACGTGGTCCACGACGAGATCAGGTACGTCGAAGTGCTGTACCGATCTCCGCTGTGCTGACCGCTCCCGCCCCGCAGTCGCGCGGTCGGCGGCATGAGCGTGCATCCGATCTTGGGTGGCAGGGGCCGTGAGTTCGTGGCTTTTGGGGCGATGCCTTTGGAGGCTATTCGTGCGGCACGACGCGGAAATCGGTGACGAAGCTGGCGATGCGTCCGTCTGCCGTGCGCCCTACGTAGGTTGCGTACACGCCGTCGCCCCATCCCGAGCCGACGACGTGCACGTTGGCTCCGGTCCGTTCCTCGACTACCGCGGCGATGACGGCGTCGAGCGGATTATCCGGGACCTGCGCCGGGATGAAGACCTCGTCGACCCTCTCGAAGTCCCACTCCCGCAGTGCCTCGATGGCGACCTGGTCGGCCAGCGTTCCGGTACCCGCGTCGACCGCGTACCCGAAGAAGTCCTCGTCGCCGAGTGAGGTGACGTCCTGGCCCGGGAGCAGCGCCATGTTCCACGTCGCGGCCGGCTCTTTCACCACCGTCAACTGCAGGGCGGTGATTCGCCGCTGCCGCTCGCCGCCGTCAACATGCAACACCGCCACCCAAGCTCGCAGCGGATATCGGCCGGGCGCCACCGAGTCAACGAACGGCGTGGCGTGCGCCACCAGCGGATCGCATCCCACGACCCTGCCGGACGGCAGCACTACCGGCCCGATCTCGTGCGGCTCGACACGGTAGGTGACCCCATCACTCTCGATCCGATGTCCGGCGGTCAACACCGTATTGAGATCCGGCACGTACGGCATGACGCGCAGCGTATCCGCCGGACTCCCCGAACGACCGGACGGCGGGGTCAGCCGAAACGACGCCTGTGCACGGTCAGGCTGGGTAGCCCAGATGGCGGGTCCAGGGCGCTGCGGGCCGGATGCGTTGCGCGGTGTGTCCAGGCGGCAAGTTGAGAACGTCGATCAAGGTGGGATCTTCGTCCACGGCGTGGTGGAGGTGCCCGAGCTTCCCGGTGCCGCTGTCGGCGTCAGTGGCGCCGATGAGCTGCCAAAGGCCGTCATCGGCGTCGTGGCCGACCAGCAGGATGGGCTCGCGACGTTCGAAGACCTCGATGGTCTGGATGCAGTGGGTACCCAGGAGCCAGTGCCGCATCCACCACGCGCGTCGGTCCCGTTCCATGACGAGGTCGGCGACCCACCACACGAACGGCAGATCCTCGTGGGCGCGGGCCTGGTCCGCGGTCAGGTGCGGGCCGCCCTGCGGCACCTGCTCGAACGGCTCGTCGGTCAGCGAGAACGCGTAGCCGTCCTGGTGGTTGAACACCACCGCGTGGAAGGTGCCGCCGCCCGGATTACCGACGCCGATCCCGATCGACAGCCGGCCCACGTGCGGATCGGACCCAGTGGTCCAGCCGAACGCGTACGACGCCAACTCGCCCCGAGGACCGACGAACTCACCGAACGCGCGGCGCTGCATGCCCGTGACATCAGCGGAGGGTGCCTCGACGAGCGAGCCTTCCAGCACCTGAACGTCCACCCGGCCAACCTAGACGACAGGCGAACCGGCTCCATCGACCAGGTGCGCGACCACGAACACCGCCCAGGACGAACGCAGCATCATCAGTGGCAAGGACTCGCGGTCGGCGGCATGAGCGGATCTCGCTGTACCGCCCCGACACCTTCAACCGCCGGAACGGCCCGTGGCGCCAGGTTCAGATCCGGACGCCGCGATCGGCGACGCTGCTTCGAGTGGAGGGCTCAGGCACGTTATTCGCGCGAATAACGTGCCTGAGCCCTCCACTCGACGGCGGACCGAGACTCGACGGACCGAGATGCGCGCTTCTCGGCATGAGCGCGCGCTGGTGCCCACCCGATCCGGTGAACAGCTGCGGCGTTCCTGGAGGCTCGGCCGGTCGCCCGTCCCAAGCTGTACGGACTCGGCAGCGAGTGCGGCCGCTCGGACGTGCTGAGGGCCGACGCCCTGCACGTCGAGTGGCGGATGCATCCGGCGGACAGGTCAGCGCTGATGCGCGCCGGCTCTGCGTCCTCCTCCAAGGAGGACGGTGTCGGGTTGGTCAGGGTCGGGTGGTGGCGGCCTGGGTGACGAAGGTGGACCAGGCGGTGGGGGTGAAGGTGAGGGTGCCGCCGGTGCGGTCCTTGCTGTCGCGGACCAGTACCCGGCCGGGCAGGTTGTCGGCGACCTCGACACAGTTGCCGCCGTTGCTGTTGCTGCGGCTGGCGGTGCGCCATGCTGGCTGGGTCATAGCAGGCCTGCCAATTCTCTCGCGATCAGGCGACTGGCCCGGGTGACCAGCCGGGGGTGGGAAGTGACGACCGGCGCTGCGGTCCTGCCCTGGCCCGGCATAGGCGCAGGGCCCGGCATAGGCGCAGGGCAGGGCCGCAGCGTGGTGTCGGGTTGGTCAGGGTCGGGTGGTGGCGGCCTGGGTGACGAAGGTGGACCAGGCGGTGGGGGTGAAGGTGAGGGTGCCGCCGGTGCGGTCCTTGCTGTCGCGGACCAGTACCCGGCCGGGCAGGTTGTCGGCGACCTCGACGCATTCGCCGCCGTTGCTGTTGCTGCGGCTGGCGGTGCGCCACGCTGGCTGGGTCATAGCTCCTCTGCCATTCTCGCGATCAGGTCCCGGGACGCGTCCCGGGGCAGTGCCACCGAGCGTATCGCCTCCCACGCGTTGACGAAGGCGGCGACCTTGGCCGGCTCCTCGTAGGTGCGGCCGTCCACCGGGTTCTCCGTGTAGGTCACCGTCGCCCCGTCCGGCAGCGTCGCCAGGATGAAGCTGCCTAGCTGACCGGTGTAGAGCCCGGCGTCGAGCGGCACCACGTGCAGCAGCACCCGGTCGCGACGCGACATGTCGACCAGGTGCAGCAGCTGCTCCTTCATCACCACCGGGTCGCCCCGGCGCAGCGCGGCCTCGTCGACGATGAACGAGGTGACCGGCGGCGTCCGGCGGTCGAAGACGGTCACCTGGCGGGCGAGCCGGTGGGCCAGTCGCTGCTCGGCCACCTCCGGCGCAAGCATGCCGACGGCGAGCACCGCGCGGGCGTACGCCTCGGTCTGCAACAACCCCGGGACGTAAGTCGCCTGGTATGCACGCAGCATCTCGGCCTGGGCCTCGTACTCCGGCCACGGCTGGAACCAGTCCGGCGGGACGGCATTGCGGGCGTCCGTGGCGGTCTCCTGCACCAGGGTGCCGCTGCCGAAGACATCGTCGATCTGCTCGGCGGTGTCCGGCAAGGGGATCTGCCGGGCCGTCTCGAACTTGGCGATCAGCGAGGTGGAGACGCTGAGCCGCTGCGCCAACTGCTCCTGGGTCATGCCTCCGTTGAGCGTGCGGAGGAACTTGAGAGTGCGAGGAACCCCGTTGCTGCTCACGAATTACCGGTCCTTCCCGATTCAAGATCGAAGTTTCGGAACGGGTTCTGTTGGTGGGAATCCTTCCACTGTTGGCGCTGCGGGTCCAGGGTGGATCTGCAGACAGCAGAAAAATCGGGAGGGATTCGATGATCAATAAGGTGGTGGCCGCCGGTGCGGACCCGGACGACGATCCGGTGTTGCGGCACGCCCGGGAGACCGCTGAGAAGCACCTTCCGAGGCGGATCGGCGAATGCCCGACGTGCGGATCGGTCGCGTTCTGCGCACCGTTCACCATGGCCCTGGCGATCCTCGACCGGCGCGACGTGCCACGGGCCCGGCGGATCCGGACCGTCCTCACCGTCGCCGGCCTGTCGCCGCCGGAGTTCCCGCATCCGCCGGAGAACAGCGGCGACGGCGGCACCGACGGGTGGTGCGAAATTGTCCGGTGAACCGTTGATCAAGGTCGGCGACGTGTTGCGGCTGCGCGCCGAAGACTGGGCATTCGGCAACGGCCCGGTGGCGATCCGGGTGTCACATCTGCGGCACGGTCACGACATTCCACACGTGACCATGATCGCGGTGATGGGCACCTTCGTCAGCGGCCCCCGCACCGGCCAGATGATGCTGCTGTCGGTGTTCAAACACGCCCTGCGGCGGCCCGGCGTCGTCGAGCGTGACGGCCGTACCCCCGAATCTCGCTCCTGACCAGAAACACCCTGACAGCGATCCCGTCGAAATGCGAAAGGCGGTTCCACCGTGCGCAGGCTTCTCCACCTCGTCCTGTTCCCCCGGCGTACCCGGCGGCAGTTCCGGCCGCACACCCGCAACGCCGGCACCCACCACTACCGCGCTGCGGCCCGGCCGTCGATCAGCCCCGGGCTGGTCCGCGACCGCCAGTTCCTGGACCGCACCCGGCGCGGTCTCGACCCGGCCGAGGTACGCGCCTTCCTGCACCTGGTCGCCGACGAGTTGGCCGCGGTGCGGGCCGAGCTGGCGATGACCCGCGACGAGAACGTACGGATCAAGCAGGCGCTGCGGGACTGGCAGTCGCGGCAGTTCCAGGCCCGGATGCCGGCGTAGGCCGTCGGCCCGTGACCACGAAGGGAGCCATGATGGTCCACCGCCCCGGGGCAGGGGTCGGAGCCGGGATCGCCGCTGGGACCGGGACCGCCGCTTGGGCCGACGCCGCAATGACGCTGCCGTTGCCGGCGGTGCACCTGCGGAGACCGTTGCTGGCCGACGAGTTCTTCCTGCTGACGCAGGACGCGGTGACCGGTCGGCCGCGGCTGCCGGACCGGGCGGTCGGGTTCGGTCTGGCCGCCGCGCTCCTGGTGGACCTGGTCGACGCCGGGGCGTTGCGGGTGCGCGACGGCCGGCTCTGGCTGGCGGCGCGGCACGTGCCGGTGGACGCGCTCGGCGGCTGGACCCTGCGTTGGATGGCCGCCGAGCCGGGGTACCGGCGGGTGGGCACCTGGTTGGCGCTGCTGGCACCCGGCGCTCATCAGCAGGTCGCGCGGCGGCTGGTCGCGGCGGGTGTGGTGCGGCCCCGGACGGTACGCCGTCTGCTGGCCACCGCCGTGCGCCAGGTGCCGACCGACGCGAACCGGGCCGCGTGGGCTTGGGCCCGGCTGACCGTACGGCTACAGCGCGGCGAGCCGTTGCCCGACCTGGAGGCGCGGCTCGCCGGGCTCTGTCTGGTCACCGGGTTGGACGACTTACTGCTCACCGGCCTCCCGGCGGCGGCTCGTCGGCACCTGCACCGGGAGACCGCCGGCCGGCTGCCGACTGAGGTCGGCGAGCTGTTCACCATTGCCCGCAACCGTCTCGACGGCGCATCCCACCGCCGCCGGGGACCGGGCCGGCGCTGGGTGCCAGGCCGGCGCTGAGGGTCAGGCATGCGCCGCCGATCACCGCGATCCCGACGACGCCTTACGGAACGCACCGCCCGACGTACGCAGTGCCGCGTCTCGGGCCGGGGGGTGCCGGTCGAGTTTGATGCCGGAGACGAATCATGATGCACCTGTGGCATCAAGCTCTCGGAACATAATTGGTTCCCGGACCGGGCATCGCTGGCGCCCCGGCTACGGACGTGCCCTGACCTGCCCCATCGGCTGTTACACTCGCTGCAGTTGGAGCAGTTGGAGCAGTTGAGGGGTGGCCGTGACGGATCTACTCATACGCGACGCCGAGGCACTCCACCGTGCCCTGGCCGAGCCTGGCAGCGAGGTGAACGTGGCGTTGTCACGGGAGACGGCCGAGTTGGTGTCGAGATTGGTCGACGCTCGGGCGCGCGGCGAGGAGATCGTTGTTTCGCCAGCGAACTCCGAGGTCAGCCCGACCGAGGCTGCGGTCCTGCTGGCGATGTCACGCCCACAGGTTCGGAAGCTGATGGACCGGGGACTGCTGGAGTCCCGCAAGGTCGGCAGTCACCATCGCATCCGCGTCTCCTCGATCAGGGCGTTCCTTGAGGCAGAGCGTGAGCGGCGGCACGCGGCAATCGCCGAGTGGTCGCCGTGCAAAACGAGCTCGGTCTGACCGGATGAGCAGCACTGCTGACGAGGTCGATCTGATCCGGGTTGTCCTCGCCGACGCGAACGTGCTTTACTCCCGGATCCTGCGTGACTATCTGCTCTATGCGGCCGATCAGGAGGTCATCACCATCTCCTGGAGTGCCCAGATCCTCGCCGAGGTCACCGAGCACCTTATGGCGAACGTAGAGGGCTTCGACCAGGAGGCAGCCCGGCGGCTGGTCGCCGCGATGAACCGCGCCTTCCCGTTCGCCGAGGTGGAACCGGACGAGGAGCATTGGCGCGTCCTGGCCGAGATGTCGCTACCCGACGAGGACGACCGACCGCCACGTCCTGGCGGCATCTGTCGCCGCAGAGGCGACGGTCCTGTGCACCTCGAACGTCAAGGACTTCCCGACGCATCTCGTCGGCGGGCTCGGCATCGAGGTACCAACGGCTGCAAGTCTGGTCTCTCGACTGCTCACGGCTGAATAAATCGACCGCGCGGGCCAACCTGCGGCGCTGCGACCCGACTGCCGGCGCGACGGTCGACCGGCATGCCACCTACGGACGTGCCCTGACCTGCCCCGGTGGCGCCTCCCCAGGAGCCACCTGCTAGTCGAACGTCCAGAAGAAGTAGTAGACGGTGGGCGGGTTGCCGTACGCGCGGTACTGGCAGAGGTACGAACTCCACAGGTCGTTCTGGATCCCGTAGTTGCCGTACGAGTGGCAGAAGTTCAGGTCACTGTAGACGTTGCGGAGCGTGCCGCCCGGCGGGTCCGGGTAGTCCGCCGAAGCCGGGGCGGCGGTGGTCGCGAACAGGCCGGCCATGGCGATCATGAACGCCACCAGCAGTGTGGTCAGTCTTCGCATGCATCCTCCCATAGGTCGGGGCACTCGCCGATCTTCCGCGTGTCTCCAGGCATCACAAGATCGACGTATGACGATGTCATGATGCCATCGTGGCTTGCCCGGGGGAAGTCTTGAGCGCTGCGGGCCTCGGAGCGTAGGAACCCCGGGGCCGACCGCCGTCTCCCGCCGCCCACGCCCAGTTGACGGTGCGCCGGGCGGGTCAGAACGTGGGCCGCCTGTCAGTTACCACGGAGTAGCGCCATGAGCTGGTCCGTGGTCAGGCCCTCCGTCTCCCGCGCGGTGCCTTGCCCGCGCAGTTGCCGCACAAGTCGTTGTCCTCTGGAGAGGGTGCCGTCGACCCGCACGATCCGCAGCGCGTCGCCCTCCTCGACAACCTCGATCTCGTCGCCTTCATGCAGGCCGTGCTTGGTGCGCAGCCGCGCAGGGATGGTTACCTGACCCTTGCTGTTCAGCTTCACCGTGCCTCCAACATGTTGCGTATTGGTACCAGCTACTACTTGGCGGTCGGGCTTCGGGGCGCGTGGTGTTCTCGCCTCCGGGTCGATCGCCTGGCGGGTTCGAGGCCAACGCCCGACTGGCTTGACTTTGTCGCATGCTATGACTCATGGTTGTGAGACAAAGCTTGCGACTATGGAGGTGGTGGCGATGCGCCAGGCAGAGCACAGCGAGACCAGGCGGTGGCTGGACCAGCACGGTCTGACCGACGCCGAGTCGACCCCGCTGCTCGCGACGCGGCTGGCCGTACGACGGCGGGCCAAGCTCGCCGGCGATGTCCTGCTGGCCGCGTTCCTGATCGGCGCGGCGCTCACCCACACGTTGAGCCGGCTCACCGACGCCGCGTACTCCTGGTTGTCGTTGCTGCTGCTCACCGCGCTGGTGGTCGGTCTGCTGGTGGCGCAGTGGCTGCTCCGCCAGTGGGTCCGCCGCGTCGACCGGCGGGCCGGTGCCCAACTGCCCCGGCGGGTGGCCCACCCGGTCGGGTTCGGCTGGTCGGCGGTGCTCGGCCGGCCGTACGCCGTCTTCACGGTCGCCGCCTACACCGGCGCACTGGCGCTCGCGGTCAGCGTACTGCCGGTCTCCGACCCGGTGCTGCGGGCCGGGGCCGCCGTCGTACTGATCGGCCTCACCGGCGCCGGTGCCGGCATCGTCATGCAGCTGCGTCAGGTGCTGACCAGCCCGGCAGTCGCCGAGGACGAGGCGTCCCTCACCGCCGACGTCATCATGCGGGTCGAGGACGCCCGCGCTCTCGTCATGCCCAGCCTGGTCTGGTCGCTGCCGGCCATCTTCCTGTACGGGGAGTCGCTCGGCTGGTGGAACGCTGTCGCGATCGGACTCGTCGTGGCCGGAGTCGTCGCGTTCGGCCTGATCCAGACCCGGGCCGCGGCTGTCGGGGCGACCGCACGGCAGGCCATGATCGTCCGATGATCGTCATCGACGCCGCCTCGCCGACGCCGCCGTACGAGCAGCTCCGGGCCCAGCTGGCGAAGCAGATCCAGGACCGGTCGCTGGCCGTCGGCACCCGGCTGCCGACGGTCCGCCGGCTCGCTGCCGACCTCGGCCTCGCGGTGAACACCGTCGGCCGGGCGTACCGGGAGCTGGAGGAGGCCGGGCTGATCGAGACCCGGGGGCGAGCCGGCTCGTTCGTCACAGCCGCCGGCGACCAGGCTCTCGAACAGGCCCACCGCGCCGCCCGCGACTACGCGACGATCATCGCCAGGAGCGGCATCGACCCCGCCGAGGCGATCCGGATCGTCCAGGCGGCTCTGGGTCATCCGGCCACACCGTGACTCACCGGCCACGGTGGCGCAGTCGCCAGCGATCGACGCCCGCGTGCAGCAGGACCAACGGCAGTACCCCCACCGCGTACCAGGCCAGGTCGGTGGGGTCGAAATGGACGCCCAGGACCAGCCGCGCCAGCAGGCTGCGCTCGGACAGCTCCGCCGGTACGCCGGTCAGCTGCAGCAGCTCGACGAGCCAGCAGAAGGCGACGGCGACCGTCCCGGCCACGATCGGCCCGGTACCCGGTGCCAGGACGAACACACCGGCATAGACCATCGACGCGTACAGGGCGGTGCCGGAGTACTGCTGCAGCGCACCGGAACTGTCCAGTACACCGTCCCCACCGGCCAGCACCCGGATGCCGAGCGCCACGGCGAGGAACCCGCCGGCGGCTGCCAGACCCGCCAACCGTACCCGCCACCTGAGACCCACCACGGTGCCCGACCCTATAGCTCACCGGCCGGCGAGCGGGGCCCGGTGGAGGCCCCGAGTGGTGTCCGGTTCGCGAAGTATCCGCGCCGTGTGATGATCAGCTTGGCATGGAACTGAGCGTAATAGATATTGATATGACCATGTGACAGGTGGTGCAGTTGTGCTCACCAGCGGAGTCCTCCCCACCCCCAGGAGGTCTAGATGCGATTCCGCGTACCAACTGCCAACGCCGGCTCGTGGCGCAGGACCACCGTCCTCGCCGTCGCGACCGTCGTCGGCCTGTTCGCCGTCGTCACCGGCCCGGTGTCGGCCGATCCCAAGCCCAGCGGTGTCGACCGGGAGTCGATCGCCGGCCCGTACCGGGTCCTCGGGCCGAAGACCTTCGCCGACCGCGACGCGGTGGCCGGGACCGGTGCCGCGATCGACTACATCGAACACGGCATCCTCAACATCACCGCGACCCGGGCCGAGGTCAGCGCGATCCAGGCGCTTGGCTTCGAGGTCGAAGCGGTCCGCGCCCCGGTCCGGGGCACCGGCGACGTGGGCACCCTGGACTTCCCGCCGTCCGACTCGGCGTACCACAACTACGCCGAGCTGACCACGGCGGTCAACCAGGTGGTCTCCAGCCACTCGAACATCGCCCGGAAGATCAGCATCGGGACCTCGTACGAGGGCCGCGACCTGATGGCGGTCAAGATCTCCGACAACGTCGCCACCGACGAGGACGAGCCGGAGATCCTGTTCAACTCGCAGCAGCACGCCCGCGAGCACCTCACCGTCGAGATGGCGGTCTACCTGCTGAACCTGTTCACCGACGGCTACGGCAGCGACTCGCGGATCACCAACATCGTCAACACCCGCGAGATCTGGATTGTGCCGACCGTCAACCCGGACGGCAGCGAGTACGACATCGCCACCGGCTCGTACCGGTCCTGGCGCAAGAACCGGCAGCCGAACAGCGGTGCGCTCGCCGTCGGCACCGACCTGAACCGCAACTGGGACTACCTGTGGGGCTGCTGCGGCGGATCCTCCGGCTCCCCGTCGTCGTCGACCTACCGCGGCCCGTACGCCTTCTCCGCCCCGGAGACCCAGGCGCTGCGCGACTTCGTCGACAGCCGGGTCGTCGGCGGTGAGCAGCAGATCACGGCCAACATCGACTTCCACACCTACTCGGAGCTGGTGCTCTGGCCGTTCGGCTGGACCACCGCCAACACCCCGTCCGGGATGACCACCGACCAGTACAACACCTTCGCCACCCTCGGCGGACAGATGGCGGCGACCAACGGCTACACCCCGGAACAGGCCTCCGACCTGTACATCACCGACGGCAGCAGCATCGACTGGATGTGGGGGGAGCACGGCATCTGGGCGTACACGTTCGAGATGTACCCCGGATCGTCCGGCGGCGGCGGCTTCTACCCGCCCGACGAGGTGATCCCCGCCCAGACCGCCCGCAACCGGGAAGCGGTGCTGATGTTCAGCGAGTACGCCGACTGCCCGTACCGGGTGATCGGCAAGGAGTCGCAGTACTGCGGCGGTGGCGGCCCGGTCGACCCGCCGGGCAGCACCGTCTGGGCGGACGACTTCGAGTCCGCCACCGGCTGGACGACCGACCCGAGCGGCACCGACACCGCCAGCACCGGGCAGTGGGAGCGCGGCGTCGCGCAGGCCACCAGCTCCGGTGGGGCCCTGCAGCTGACCGCGTACCAGGGCAGCAACAGCCTGGTCACCGGCCGGCTGGCCGGCTCCTCGGCCGGCTCGTACGACATCGACAGCGGGGCGACCAGCGCCCGCTCGCCGGCCGTCGCGTTGCCGTCGAGCGGCACCCTCACCCTGTCGCTCGCCTGGTACCTGGCCCACCTGAACAACTCGTCGTCGGCTGACTACCTGCGGATCAGCGTGGTGCACAGTGGTGGCACGACGACGCTGTTGAACCAGTCCGGCGCGGGGAGCAACCGGTACGGGTCCTGGTCGACCGGCAGCTACGACCTGACCCCGTACGCGGGTCAGACGGTGCGGATCCTGGTCGAGGCGGCGGACGCCTCCACCGCCAGCCTGGTCGAGGCGGCCATCGACGACGTCCGGATCACCAGCTCCTGACGTCACCAGCGGTGCCGGCCCGGCTCGTGCCGGCACGCAGGGCTGCCGTGCGGTGAACATCACCGTACGGCAGCCCTGCGCTGTCGCGGTGTCTGCCGGCCGGCGCCGGTGGGTTACCGTGCTACTGACCGCCCCGCAGCGAAGCCGGTGCGAACCCGGCGCTGTCCCGCAACTGTGATGCCCCGGCCGACGGCCGGGGCTAGCCAGGTCGCCTGCGGCGTGGTCGCGAACCGCGCTCTCGAGGAAGGGCGCCTCGCCACCTGGCCGGGGCCGGAGTCACCACCCCCGACCTGTCGGCGAAGCACCAGCCCTCGACCGACAGGAGGACCAGATGAGCAGATCCCACCCGCTGCGGGCCGCGCTGCTGCGTACCGCCGTGGTCGCCACCGCCGCGGCCCTCGCCCTGACCGGCTGCGGCCAGGCCGGCGACGGCTCCGGCGGGCCTGACGACGCGCAGCCCGGCGTCAGCCCAGAGACCGCCGCCAGCTACCCGGTCACCGTCGGTGACCTGACCCTGGAGGTACGCCCGGAGCGGATCGTCGCACTGTCGCCGACCGCGACCGAGATGCTCTTCGCGATCGGCGCCGGCGACCAGGTGGCCGCCGTCGATGACAACTCCAACTTCCCGGCCGAGGCGCCGACCACTGACCTGTCCGGGTTCACCCCGAACGTCGAGGCGATCGCCGGCTACGAACCCGACCTGGTGGTGCTCTCCGGCGACACCAACGAGGTGGTGGCCGGGCTGACCCGACTGTCGATCCCGGTCTACCTGGCCGGGGCGGCGGTCACTCTGGACGACACGTACCGCCAGATCACCGAACTGGGCGTGCTCACCGGGCACCCGGAGGCGGCGGCCGACCTGGTCGACACCATGCGGTCCGACATCGACAAGCTGGTCGCCGACGTGGCGAGGCCGGCCGAGCCGCTGAGCTACTACTACGAGCTCGATCCCACCCTCTACACGGTGACCAGCGACACCTTCGTCGGCTCACTGTTCACCATGGTCGGGCTGACCAACGTCGCCGACCCGGCGGACCCGTCCGGGGAGGCCGGTGGCTACCCGCAGCTGTCCGCCGAGGCGCTGATCGACGCCGACCCGGACCTGATCTTCCTGGCCGACAGCAAGTGCTGCCAGCAGAACGCGCAGACGGTGGCGCAGCGGGCCGGCTGGTCCACGATCACCGCCGTACAGGCCGGTCAGGTGGTCGAGCTCGACGACGACGTCGCGTCCCGCTGGGGTCCCCGGGTGGTCGACCTGGTCCGGGCGATCGTCGACGCGGTCGACGCGGCGGCGGCGTCCTGACGTGCTCCGTACGCCGGTCCGGCGGCCCGGCCGGCGGCCCGACCCGCAACGAGCAGCCGGCTGGTCCGGGCCGACCGGCCGGCGGCGGCCGGGGCTGACCGCCGGCTGGTTCGCCGGTGCGGTGGCCGCCGTCGTGTTGTCGGCCCTGGCCGGGCTGGCGTTCGGCCCGGCCAGTCTGCCGCCGCTGGCGGTCGCCGCCGAGCTGCTCAACCTGCTGCCCGGCGTCGACCTGGACAGTGGACTCAACGACCGGCAGGTGGCGATCGTCACCCAGTTGCGGCTGCCCCGGGTGGTGCTGGCGCTGCTGGTCGGCGGCATGCTGGCCCTGGCCGGCGGCTGCTACCAGGGGGTGTTCCGCAACCCGCTGGCCGACCCGCATCTGCTCGGCGTCGCCGCCGGGGCCGGGCTGGCGGTGACCGCGGTCATCGCGCTGCGCTCCGGCACCGGGGTGCTGACCGGGCTGCCGGTGACGGTGCCGCTGGCCGCGTTCGTCGGCGCGCTCGGCGCGGTCGCGTTGACCTACCTGCTCGGTACGGGTGCCGCCGGGCCGGACCGGTCCACCGCGACGCTGATCCTGGCCGGGGTGGCGGTCTCGGCGTTCCTCGCCGCCGGGCAGACCTACCTGCTGCAACGCCACGTCGACACCATCCGGGAGGTGTACTCGTGGCTGCTGGGCCGGCTGGCCACCGACGGCTGGCACGAGGTCCGGCTGGTCCTGCCGTACGCGGTGATCGCCGCTGTGGTGGTGTTGGCGCACCGCCGCGAGTTGGACGTGCTGTCGGTCGGTGACGAGGAGGCGGCCAGCCTCGGCCTGCACCCGCAACGGTCCCGATACCTGCTGCTCGCCGCCGCGTCGCTGGGTACCGCGGCGGCGGTGTCGGTGTCCGGGCTGATCGGTTTCGTCGGGTTGATCGTGCCGCACCTGGTCCGGCTGGTCGCCGGCAGCAGCTACCGGGTGATCCTGCCACTGTCGATGCTGCTCGGCGGCGCGTTCCTGACCGTCACCGACGTGGTGGCCCGGACCGTGGCCGCGCCGGCGGAGATCCCGATCGGTGTGGTCACCGCCTTCTTCGGCGCCCCGTTCTTCGTGCTGGTGCTGCGTACCACCCGCCGGACGGTGGCGCTGTGACCGGGCCGGCGACCGGGCCCGAGACCGGGCCCGCGCTCAAGTCCGGGCCGGCGACCGCCGCCGCCGGCACCCCGGTGGTCGGCCGTGATCTGCGGGTACGCCTCGGCGGCGCGCCGGTGCTGGACGGTGTCGACCTGACCGTGGCCGCCGGCGAGTGGGTGGCGGTGATCGGGCCGAACGGGGCCGGCAAGTCGACCCTGCTGCGGGCGGTCGGCGGGCTGCTGCCGGTCGACGGCGGCCTGGAGCTGTTCGGTACGCCGATCACCCGGCTCGGCCGGCGGGACCGGGCCCGGCTGGTCGCCACCGTCGTACAGTCGCCGGTGGTGCCGGCCGGGATCGCCGTCGCCGACTACGTGCTGCTCGGCCGTACCCCGTACGTCCCGCTGCTGGGCCGGGAGTCGGCGGCCGACCTGGCGGTGGTCGACGACGTGCTGGCCCGGCTCGATCTGACCGGGTTCGCGAACCGGCGGCTGGCCACCCTGTCCGGTGGTGAACGCCAGCGGGTGCTGCTGGCCCGGGCGCTTGCCCAGGGCGCCCCGCTGCTGCTGCTCGACGAGCCGACCAGCGCCCTGGACATCGGCCATCAGCAGGAGGTGCTGGAGCTGGTCGACGAGCTGCGCCGGGACCGGGGGCTGACCGTGCTGGCCACCATGCACGACCTGTCGGTGGCCGGCGAGTACGCCGACCGGCTGGTGCTGCTCGCCGCCGGCCGGACGGTGGCCGCCGGCCCGCCGGCCGAGGTGCTCACCGAGGAGAACCTGGCCCGGTACTACCGGGCCCGGGTGCGGGTGCTGCCCGGCGCGCACGGCCCGCTGGTCGTCCCGGTCCGCGACCGGGACGTTCCCGGCACGGACCGGCCCGTTCCCCGTCCGGAACCGTCAGTCGCCGGCGATCCGGATCACCGAGAAGAAGGCCCCCTGCGGGTCGTTGAGCACGGCGAACCGGCCGTGCGGCAGGTCGGTGGGCGGGACTGAGACGGTGCCGCCGAGCGCGGCGGCGTGCTCGGCGGTGGCATCGCAGTCGTTCACCGCGAAGTACACCATCCAGTGGGCCGGCAGGTCCGCCGGCCAGTCGTCGCCGACCATCGGCATCATCCCGGCGACGGGCTGCTGCTCGACCAGCCATTCGGTGTACATGATCGGCGGGAACGGGGTGTCCCGGGTCTCCCAGTCGAAGACCGCGCCGTAGAACTCCTTCGCGCCCTCCGGGTCGCGGGTGGTCAGCTCGTTCCAGCAGAGTGAGCCGGGCACGTTCGCCAGCTCCGCGCCGGCCATGGACAGCGGCTGCCAGACGGCGAAGCTGGCCCCGGCCGGGTCGGTGAAGACCGCCGCCCGGCCCCGGTCGAGCACGTCGAACGGCGGCATCAGCACGGTGCCGCCGGCCGATTCGACGAGCTTGGCGCTCGCCTGGGCGTCGAGCGTGCCGATGTACGTGGTCCAGGTCGGCGGCTGCCCGTCGGTGGCGACCGAGCCGGCCCCGGCGACCAGTTTGTCGTCCTTGCTGAACAGGGTGTAACCCTCGGCGTCCGGACCGTCGGGCGGCTGCGCGGACCAGCCGAACAGTTCGCCGTAGAACCGGATCGCACCGGGCAGGTCGGAGGTACCGAGGTCGACCCAGGCGGGCACCCCGGCCGCGGCGACGGACATGGCGGATTTCCTCCTGCTGATCGGCTGGGTGGACCCTGCTGACCGAATCCTGGCACCCGGTCGACGACGGTCGGGGGAGATTCGCCGAAGCAATCGCCCGTCGCGCGGAATCATGGCCCGCGCCGAGGGTAACCGTGCGCCGGGCTGATGTTACCGACCGAAGCCAGGCGGGGTGCCGGACACCGGCCGGGACGCGGGACAGCGGTCGGGACGCGGGACAGCGGGGGAGAACGATGGTACGGGTGATCGAGGTGTTGCCGGGCGACATCGACCGGGCGATCAACGACGATCACGTCCTGCTGGACCAGCTTTTCCGGCGGCTGGAGACAGGCCAGGGCGACCGGCGGATCCTGGCAGACCAGGTGGTCTACCGGATCTCCATGCACCTGGCGGCCGAGGAACAGGTCCTCGACCCGGTCTTCGACGAGCCGACGGTGACCGACCGGTTGTCCGTCGACGGCGCGTCAACTGACGGTCCGGCCGGTCGGCGATTGACTGCCGGGTCGGCGGCCGAGCTGGTCCAGCGGGGGCGGGACACCCGTCAGCGGATCAAGGAGGCGGCGGCCGAGATCGACCGGTCCAGACCCGGGAACCTGGACTTCGAAGAAGCGCTCAACCATTTGATCGCCGACGTTCGCCGGCAGGCCGCCGACCAGGAGGGGGTGCTGTTGCCGGCACTGCGGGCCGCGGTCGGTCCGCAGCGGATGGCCGAACTCGGGGCGCAGTTCACCGCCGCCAAGTACCGTGCACCCACCCATCCGCATCCGCAGACACCGAACACCTCCCGCAGCAGTCGGCTGCTGAGCGGCCCGGCCGCGCTGGTCGACCGGCTCCGCGACCGGACCTCGGGGCGGCGTGGCTGGTTCGCCACCGACGCGTCCGGGCTGCTGGAACCGCAATCGCAGGCGCTGCTGGACGCGTTCGCCGCGCTCGGCCCCCGGCCCACCGAGATCCTCGATCCGGCCGAGGCGCGGCGCCAGCCGACCCTGTCCGACGCGGTGGCCCGGATCCGTACCGACCGGGGGGACCTGGCGGAACGGGAGCCGGTCGACTCGGTCTTCGACTTCGCCATCGACGGTCCCGGCGGGGAACTGACCCTGCGGGTCTACCGGCCGACGTCGGCGTCACCGGCCGGCGGCCTGCCGGTGCTGATCTACCTGTACGCGGGTGGCTGGGTGGTGGGCAGCCTGGACACCTACGACGCCACCCCCCGGGCGCTGTGCAACAAGGAACGGTGTCTGGTGGTGGCGGTGGACTACCGGCACGCCCCGGAGCATCCGTTCCCGGCCGCCCACGACGACGTGCTCGCCGCGACCCGCTGGCTGCTGGACAACGCCGGGGAGATCGGCGGTGACCCGGAGCGGATCGCCATCGCCGGCGAGGCCGCTGGCGGCAACATGGCGGTGGCCACCTGCCTGCAGTTGCGCGACGCCGGTCAGCGGCTGCCGCTGCTGCAGGTGCTGATCTACCCGGTGACCAGTGTGACGGTCGACGACGGCTCCGGAGTGGACGCCGCCGACGCGGCACCGCTGAACCGCCCGATGCTGAGCTGGTTCGCCCGGCACGCCTTCCCTCGCCCGGAGATGCTCGACGACCCCCGGGTGGCGTTGCTCGACCTGCCGGTGCAACGGCTCGCCGGTCTGCCGCCGGCGGTGGTGCTGACCGTGGAACGGGATCCGCTGCGCGACCAGGGGCAGGCGTTCGCGCAGCGGCTGCGGGCGGCCGGGGTACCGGTCGAGCACATCCACTACGACGGCGTACCGCACGAGTTCTTCGGGATGGGCGCGGTGCTGGACGTGGCGGAGGCGGCCCAGGACCGGGTGGCGGCGGAGCTGCACACCGTGTTCAACCCGTCCGGCCAGTCGTCGAGCGGCTGGCCGACGGGCCTGTGAGCCCGCGGGACCGGAATCAGCGGTCGGCGAGGTCGGCGACGGTGTTCACCAGACCGGCTGCGGTCTGCGGCTCCCGGGTGGTCAACACGAGATAGCGCCCACCGGACAGCTGCACCCGGATGCCCGGACCGGATCGGGTGATCAGGGCACGTCCCCGCGTGTCGGGGTGGTAGCGGTAGCCCCAGCCGCCCCATTCGGACACCCGTACCGTCGTCTGGACGGCCCCGACGACCTCCCGCGCCGGCACGCTGATCCGCGGCCACCCGAACGGTCCGAAGCCGATGTGGATGCCCTGCCGGTCGATGGTCAGCCGGTTGACCAGCAGCAGCATCACCAACGCCACGGTGAGCAGCACCGGGCTGGCCACCCAGACGTTGATCCAGACCGCCAGGACCCCGGCGAGCAGCAGCAACGGGACCAGGATCCACAGCCCGGTGCGGGACACCGACGTCTGCTCGGTCCACCCGGCACCGTCGGCCGGCAGCGGCACCCGGGGCAGCTCGGCGGCGGGTCGGCCGTCCGCCGCCGGCCGGGCCGGCGGCGAACCGCACGCCGCGTACGCCAGCACCGTCCAACCGGTCACCCCGACCATCAGCGCGGGAATGTGCCAGCTCGGCGCCGGTGCCCGGGTCGGGTCCAGTACATCGACCGACAGTGCCACGGTGGTCAGCCAGATCCCGGCGACGAACCCGGCGACCGCCGCGCCGATGGTGATCAGCCACCGCCGCAGCTGCCACCGCAGCCCGAGCGGCAGCACCCCGACTGCGGCGAGCACCGCCCCGGCGGCCGCGCCGATCGTGTAGCCGGTCACGCTGTTCGTCAGCGAACTGGTCGCGTCGACCACGTCGGCCGTGTTCCAGTGCATCGGCAGCCGGTCCGGCAGCCGGTGTCGCAGCACCTCGGCGGTCAACGGCACCACGGCGACCGGGAGCACAGCGAGCAGGAAACCGAGCAGCCGCCGGCCGCCGCCACCGGCGCGGTCCTGCCCGGCCGTCCCTCCATCGCTCACCTGGCGATTGTTTCCCAGCTGTCGCCGGGCCAACCTGGAGGGGGCGGGCGGTGTGGCGCGCGCCGTTCTGCTAGTACCGCCGGTCGGTTCCGTCAGTGCCGGTGGTCGGTCCGGGCGTGGTCGGTAAGCGCGGGTGGCAACGGTTCGGCGTGCAGCACCGTCAACCGGGACACCGCCCGGGTCAGCACCACGTACAGCCGGTGCAGCCCACGCGGCTCGGCCGCGACGATACCGGCCGGCTCGACCACCACCACGTGGTCGTACTCCAGCCCTTTCACCTCGGTCGCGGCGACCACCGACACCCGGATCCCGGGGTCGCCGGCGGCTCCGGTGACCTCGACACCGGCGGCGGTCAGCGCGTCGCGCAGGCCGGTCACCGCGGACTCGGCGGCGATCACCCCGACCGAGCCGTCGTGCGTCAGCGCCGCGCGTACCTCGGCCACCGTGGCACCGGTCAGATCGTCGACCGTACGCAGCGACAGCGACCCGTCGCGACGCAGCGACACCGCCGGTGGTACGTCCACTTCGAGCGCCGGCAGCAGCCGGTTGGCCAGCTCGACCACCACCGCCGGCACCCGGAAGCCGACCGTCAGCGGCACCACCGGGGCGTCGGGCCGACCGAGGTGGGTCAGCGTGCGCTGCCAGTCGGTGGCCGCCCACGGGGCGGTGCCCTGCGCCAGGTCGCCGAGCAGGGTGACCGAGCCGTGTTCGCTGCGCCGGGCGATCGCCCGGCACTGCATCGGCGACAGGTCCTGCGCCTCGTCGATCACCACGTGCCCGTACCCGGTCGGCCGGTCGAGCAGCCCGGCGACCTCGTCGATCAGCACCAGGTCGGCCTCGGTCCATCTGGTGGTGCGGACCGACCTGGCCGGCGGCCGCAGCAGCGCCGCCTGTTCGGCCTCGTCGAGCAGACCGGTGGCGGCCGCCGCCAGCCGCTGCGCATCGGTGAGCAGCGTGGACACCACCCCGGTCGGGGTGAGCGCCGGCCAGACCCGGTCCAGCAGGGCGCGCACCGGGGCCACCCGGGCCATCCGCCGCAGCCAGGCGTCGCTCGGTGATTCGGCGCGCCGGGTCTCGGCTTGGCGTTGCAGCAGCGCGACGATCCGGGCCTGCACCCGTTCCCGACCGATCCGGTACGGCGGATCCTCCTCACGGACCGTCCGCACGATGCGGTGCAACGCCTCGACGCCGATCCGCCAGCGGTAGGAGCCGTCCGGCACCACGATCGACTCGTCCGGTTCGCCGAGGTACGCCTCGACGGCGCGGCGCAGCACCTGCGCCATCCTGGGGTCGTGTTTGATCGCGGCGGCGGCCGGGGTGTCCTCGGCCCGTACCGGCACCGAGTCGATCAGGTCGGTGACCGTGCACTGGGCCACCTCGACCTCACCGAGGGCGGGCAGCACGTTGGCGATGTAGGACAGGAACACCCGGTTCGGCCCGACGATCAGCACTCCGGCCTTGCGTAGCCGTTCCCGGTGCGCGTACAGCAGGTAGGCGGCCCGGTGCAGGCCGACCGCGGTCTTGCCGGTGCCGGGCGCGCCCTGCACGCAGATCGACTCGGCCAGCTCGGCCCGGACGAGCTCGTCCTGTTCGGGCTGGATGGTGGCGACGATGTCCCGCATCGGGCCGACCCGGGGGCGCTCGATCTCCGTGGTCAGGATGCGCGAGGCGGTGCCGAGCTCTTCGCCCCGGTCGAGGTGTTCGTCCTCGAAGCTGGTGAGTTCGCCGCCGGCGTAGCCGAACCGGCGGCGGACCCGTACTCGCTGCGGGTCGCGGGCGCTGGCCTGGTAGAAGGCCCGGCTGATCGGCGCCCGCCAGTCGAGGACCAGTGGCTCGCCAGTGTCGTCGGCGACATGCCGGCGGCCGATGTGGTGCCGGCTGATTTGGTGCCGGCCGCTCCGCGGCCCGCCCGGATCGGGCTCATGACCTGGCACGAGGTCGTCGTCAATCTCGTCGAGATCGGGATCGGGATCGGGATCGTCTTCGACGTCGAGCCGGCCGAAGAACAGCGGCGTGTCCGGGTTGTCGGCCAGCTCGGCGACCCGGCGGGCCAGGTGCCGGCCCAGGGTCTCGGCGGTGTACGCGTCCCCGGCGACCCGGTCGCCGGTGCTGAACAGGGCTTCGGCCCGGTTGCGCATCCGGGCGAGGGCGGCGCGGGACGCGGTCAGATGGGCGCGTTCGGCGGCGAGTTCGCCGTCCAAATCGGGTGCGGGGCCGTCGGGTGCGGGGCGGGGGTCGGGTGCGGGGCGGTCGAGGTCGGGTGCGGGCATGCTGACTCCTGGCTGGATCGCCGGCGTGCTCGCTCGCGTGTCCGGAACCGGGTCGGCCGGTGCCCGGCGCGGGGGACGTCCGCTGCGGTGCGACTCACCGCGGCCGTCAAGCGGCCATCGACTTTACCCCTGGCCCGTCGCGGGTCAACCAGATTTCCCCGCTACGTCGGCGCGACGGGGTTGCCGGCCGATCTGCTCGACGGGTGCCCGGGGGTGCGGGGTGCGCCACAGGCCGGGCCGCCGCCGGGCGTGGCGACCGCCCGACGGCTACCGTGGAGATCATGAGTCACGGTGACGGGGGCGAGGGCGGCGGGCTGCGCCGACCACGGGTCGGGCACATCCAGTTCCTGAACTGCCTGCCAATCTACTGGGGGCTGATGCGCTCCGGCGCGCTGCTCGACGTCGACCTGCACAAGGACTCCCCGGAACGGCTCGGTGCCGCCCTGGTCGCCGGGGACCTGGACATCGGCCCGATCTCGTTGGTCGAGTACCTGCGGCACGCCGACCAGTTCCTGCTACTGCCGGACATCGCGGTAGGTAGCGACGGGCCGGTGCTGTCGGTGAACGTCGTCGCCACCCGGCCACTGGGCGAATTGTCCGGCCGCCCGGTGGCGCTGGGCTCCACCTCACGTACCGGTGTGCTGCTGGCCCGGATGCTGCTGGCCGAGCGGTGCGGCGTCGAACCGGACTACTTCACCTGCCCGCCGGACGTCACCCAGATGCTGCTGGAGGCCGACGCCGCCGTGCTGATCGGCGACGTCGCGTTGCGGGCCCACCACGAGGCGCCGGCGCGCGGCCTAACCGTCACCGACCTGGGGCAGGCGTGGCGGGACTGGACCGGGCTGCCGATGGTCTTCGCCGTCTGGGCGGTCCGCCGGGACTTCGCCGCCGCCCATCCCGGCCAGGTCAAGGAGGTCCACCAGGCGTTCCTGCGGTCGCGTGACCTGTGCCTCGCCGAGCTCGACGAGGTGGCGCGGTCCGCCGCTCGGTGGGAGCCGTTCGACGCGCCGACCCTGGCGTCGTACTTCCGGGCGTTGGACTTTTCGCTCGGCGACCGGCAGGTGGCCGGGCTGCGGGAGTTCGCCCGGCGGGCGGCCCGGTCGGGTGCCGCCCCGGCGTTGCCGCCGGCCGGTCCAGAGTTCTTCCTGCCCTGACCGCTTGCTCTCTGCCCTGACCGGGCCCCGACGGTTCCGTGCCCGGCCCCGACGGTTCAGTGCCCGACCGAGGTGGCCGTCGCTGCCCGCAGCTGCTCGGTCACCGCGCGGCAGATCTGCCCGCCGTACGTGAACGGCCGGTCGGCCGGGAACCGGGTCATCACCCCAATGGTCCACCCGTCGCCGATCGCCAGGCAGTTGACGTGCCACTCCTGCTCATCGTCGCGGATCACCCAGCCGTTCTTGATGGCGATCCCGTCGGCGTCATCTGTCGGGAACGCCTCGATCACCCCGAAATCGCCTGGACTGCGTACGCTGCGCATCTCGGTCAGTAGCCAGTCGGTCCACTCGGCGCCGGCCGCCCGGCCGTCGACGATGCACGCCCCGATCCGGGCCACGTCGCGGGGGGAGAGCCGGGTGGTGCTCCACCGGTTCTCGGTCGAGCTGCGGCTGTCGGTGAGCCCGCAGATGCGGATCATCCGCTCGGTCGCGGCGGTTCGGCCGATCTCCTGCCACAGCTCCTCAGCGACCTGGTTGTCGCTGTCCCTGATCATGATTTCGAGCTGCCGCATCCGGAAGTCGCTCGGCGACCGGCCCGCCTCGGCCGAGGTACGCAGGTAGTCGGCCGCGATCCACGCCTTGATCAGCGACGCCGTGGTACTGGTCTCGGCCAGGTTGGCCGATCCGTGGATCTCTCCGGTCCGCTGGTCGAGCATCGCCCACGACCACCAGCCGTCGATGCCGTCCAGCCGTACCGTGGTCGGCGCGATGGCCAGCGGTGACAGCGTCGGGTCGGGCTCCGGAGTCGGGCTCTCGCTCGGGCCGACCGTCAAGGTTGACGCCGGCTGACGCCAGCGGGACTGCTGGTCACTCGGCTCGTCGTCGGCGGCGGCCAACGGCGCGTCGGGAACCAGCCGCAACCCGGCGATACCGGCGCCGCCCAGAGCGACGACACCGATCACGATCAGCGGGGTACGCCACCCGGACCGGGAGTGGCGGGCCACGCCGCCCACTTGTCCGGTCACCAGCCGACCAGGTCGGCTGGTGAACAACCGGCGCAGCCGGCGGGTCGACGGAATCCAGGAGGTGGGTGGCATGTCACCCGGCCGGTGTCGCCGGGGGCGGCAGCTCGGCGGGCAGCTGGATGGCGGCGCCGACGTGTGGGGTGACGAGTTGCCGGGTTACCTCGCGGCAGATGCCCGACCCGTACTCGAGGCCGTAGCGGCCCGGGTACCGGGTCATCACTGCCAGCACCCAGTCGTCGTGTACGGCCAGGCAGTTGAGATGCCACAGGCCGTCCGCCCAGATCAGCGTCCAACCGTTCTTGATGCCGACCGGCGACTCCCGCAGCAGGCTCTCCGGCAGGCCGTCGATGATGCCCCAGCGGCCCCCGCCGGAGGCGGTCTCCTGCTCGGACGCGGCGGTCCCGCCCCGTACCTGGGACATCTCGTCGAGCACCCAGTCGGTCCAAAAAGGGCCGGCGGCGGTGCCGTTCTTGACGCACTCGCCCATGAGCACGGCATCGCGGGCGGACATCTGGGTGTAGCTCCACCAGACGTGGTCCTCCTTCGGCGGTACGACCATCCGGGTCTGCTGCAGGCCGCACATCTTGATCATCCGGGCGAGGACCTCGTCGCCACCGGCCTCGTAGTACAGCCGGTCGGTGGCCCGGTCGTCGCTGTCGCGGATGGCCAGGCTGGCCTGCTGCAGAACCTCGGGCTTGGGCTCGGCGTCGTCGAGTCTCCGCAGGTAGTCCGCGACGATCCAGATCTTGATCATCGATTCGGTGGAGCTCGTCTCGGTCATGTTGGCCGAGCCGCCGATCTCGCCACTGTCGCGGTCCAGCAGCGCCCAGGTCATGAAACCGTCGACCGGGACCGAGACCGGTACGGCCCGCAACGTCGGAACGGCCGGCGGCTCGGGGGACTCGGCCATGGCGAGGGCCGGATCGGTCAGCTCGACGGCGGACCGGTTGGCGTCCGGCCCGGGCCCGCCGACGAACCGGGCCGAGGCGGTGGGGACCACCAGAACGGCACCGACCACCAGGGCTGCCAGCACGACAGTGAGTGTCACGCGTGAACTCATGGAAGGCGGCTCCGGGGAGTGAATCGGTGATTTCAGCTCGTCGGTGCTCCGGCGGGTTTACGTCGGTGAGGGAAGGTCCTCGTACCGGGTGTTTCTGGAAGTGCGGGTTTTTCCGACAAATGTGGGTCAGGTGGGCCGGTGCGCGCCTCGACGCCGCCGCGCCATTGGGCAGTTTACGGGGCGAATCTCGGAGTGCCAGCCCTCGCGCGCCGGAGATCTCAGGGGATGAGTGACGAATACACCTGATTCGTCCGGTTAGCTGAGTATTTTCAGGATAATAAGTGGATAAAAGTCATGTTTGCGGGGGCACATCCGGTCACTCGTTGTGCCGGCCCAATCTCTGGCGATGAGATTTTTCGTGTGCTGTTACAGGGCTTGGCTGCGACTGGGGTTTCTTGTAACACTATGTCGGTGGACGGTGACGACGCCCAGACGGTGAGTGGCGCCAGCAGTGGGATTCTCGACGAGGTCGAGGCCGCCGAAGCTGCCCTGCGCGACGCGGCGCTGCGCGGCCGGATCCCCGGTCCACGGACCGCCGACGATCCGACCTGTCCCGATAAACCGGGCGATCCCGACCGGGACTTCATCGAGATGATCGACGCCGACCAGAAGATCGAGCCGCGCGACTGGATGCCGGACGGCTACCGGCGCACACTGATCCGGCAGATCGCGCAACACGCGCACTCCGAGATCATCGGCATGCAGCCTGAGGGCAACTGGCTGACCCGGGCGCCCAGCCTGCACCGCAAGGCGATCCTGCTGGCAAAGGTCCAGGACGAGGCCGGCCACGGGCTGTACCTGTACGCCGCGGCGGAGACCCTCGGCATCAGTCGGGAAGAGTTGGTCGACCTGCTGCTCGCCGGCCGGCAGAAATACAGCTCCATCTTCAACTACCCCACGCTGACCTGGGCAGACGTCGGCGCGATCGGTTGGCTGGTGGACGGCGCGGCGATCGTCAACCAGGTCCCGCTGTGCCGATGTTCATACGGCCCGTACGCCCGCGCCATGATCCGCATCTGCAAGGAGGAGTCGTTCCACCAGCGGCAGGGCTACGAGATCCTGCACACCCTCGCGCACGGCACCCCGGCCCAACGCCAGATGGCCCAGGACGCGGTGGACCGCTGGTGGTACCCGTCGCTGGCGATGTTCGGGCCGCCGGACGCCGACTCGACCCATTCGGGCCAGTCGATGCGCTGGAAGATCAAGCGGTTCTCCAACGACGAGCTGCGTCAACGCTTCGTGGACATGTGCGTCCAGCAGGTCGGCCCGCTCGGGCTCACCCTGCCCGATCCCGAACTACGGTGGAACGAGCAGCGTCAGGCGTACGACTTCACCCCGCCGGACTACGACGAACTGCTCCGGGTGATCCGCGGCGACGGGCCGTGCAACCGGCAGCGGCTCGCGCACCGGCGGGCCGCGCACGCCGCCGGCGGCTGGGTCCGCGAGGCGGCCCGGGCGTACGCGGAGAAGCAGGCCGGCCGGCGGAAAGTCGGCGTCGCGGCGGCCGGAGCCGGCGTCGCGGCGGCCGGAGTGGGCGCTCCGCCGGTCGGGGTGGGTGCCGGATGAGCGGCGAACCGGCCCGGACCCCGCCCACCCCGCTGTGGGAGGTCTTCATCCGGTCCCGGCGCGGGCTTGCCCACACCCACGTCGGCAGCCTGCACGCGCCGGACGCGACGCTCGCCCTGCGGCACGCCCGCGACCTGTACACCCGCCGGCAGGAAGGCGTCTCGATCTGGGTGGTACCGGCGGAGTCGATCACCGCGTCCAGCCCCGACGAGAAGGACGCCTTCTTCGACCCGGCGGCCGACAAGGTCTACCGGCACCCGACCTTCTACCAGGTGCCGGACGGAGCGCGGCACCTGTGACCACGACACCCCCCGACCAGCTGCTCTGCTGGGCCGACGATGCGTTGATCACCGCTCAGTGGCTGGCCGCCTGGTGCGCCCGCGCCCCCGAGCTGGAGGAGGATGTCGCGCTCACCAACATCGCGCTCGACCAGCTCGGCGTGGCCCGGCTGCTGCTGTCGTACGCCGCCGAGCAGCTCACCCCCGATGCGGTGCCGGCCGCGCCGGCCGACCAGCCGGTTACCGAGGACACCCTGGCGTTTCTCCGCTCCGACCAGGAGTTTCGCAACTGCCTGCTGGTGGAGCTGCCGGACGACGACTACGCGGTGACCATCGGCAAGCTGCTGTTCCTCGCCGCGTACCAGGTCCGGCTCTACGCCGTGCTGAGCGCCGGCACCGACCAGCGGCTCGCCGCGATCGCCGGCAAGGCGGCCAAGGAGTCCGCCTACCACCTCGACCACGCGCGGCTGTGGACCCTGCGGCTCGGCGACGGCACCGAGGAGTCGCACCGCCGCATGCAGCACGCGGTCGACGAACTCTGGCCGTACACCTATGAGCTGGTCGCCCCGGTGCCCGGCAGCGGCCTGGCCGACCTGCGGTCCGACTGGCTCGCCACGGTCGGTCCCATCCTTGCCGAAGCGACCCTGGCCGCGCCTGGTGGCGGCTGGCGGCCCGGCGGCGGTCGGCTGGGCCGGCACACCGAACACCTGTCGTACCTGCTGGCCGAGATGCAGGTGGTGCACCGGGCCCACCCGGGTGCGCGATGGTGACCGGAAGCCCCGCAACCGCCGGCGGGGCCAGCTCGGCTACCGGCGTCGACAGCTCGGCCGCTGGCGGGGCCGGGTCGGCAGCCCGGGCGGCGGTCGAAGCCGTCGTCGACCCGGAGATCCGCGTACTCACCATCGCCGAGCTCGGCATCCTCCGCGCCGTCGAGGTCACCGAGGCCACCGGCGCGGTCCGGGTGACGATCACTCCCACCTACAGCGGGTGCCCGGCGATGGAGCTGATCCGGGCCGAGATCCGGGCGGCGCTGCACCGGTCCGGCTTCACCGACGTCGCGGTCGTCACCGAACTGGCGCCCGCGTGGAGCACCGACTGGATCACCGAGGCGGGCCGGCACAAGCTCGCCGCCGTCGGGATCGTCCCACCTGCGCCGGCCGCCACCGGTCCAGTGCCGGTCCCGTTGGCCGTACGCTGCCCGGCCTGCGGCTCACCGCGCACTGAGCAGCTGAGCCGATTTGGTGCCACGGCCTGCAAGGCGCTGTGGCGGTGTCAGGACTGCACCGAGCCGTTCGAGCAGATGAAGGCGTTCTGATGGCGGTGACGATCAGCCGACCGGCGCGACGGCGTCCGGTGTTCCACCCGCTGGCGGTCGCCAGCGTCGATCAGCTCACCGCCGACGCTGTGGCGGTTACCTTCGCCGTACCGCCCGAGCTGCGTGACGCGTACCGGTTCCGGGCCGGACAGCATCTGACCGTACGGCTGGTCGAGCCGGCCGGTGGCCCGGAGATCCGCCGTTCGTACTCCATCTGCTCGACCCCGGCGGAGCTTGCCGACCACGGCCGGCTGCGGATCGGCGTGCGGCACGTCGCCGGTGGCGCCTTCTCCGGGTACGCGGTGCGCCAACTCGCCGCCGGGGCCACCGTGGAGGTGATGCCGCCGCTCGGGCATTTCACCACCGGGTTCGAGCCGGGCCGCAGCCGGTACTACGGCGCGCTGGCCGCCGGCTCCGGCATCACCCCGGTGCTGTCCCTGCTCGCCACCGGGCTGGCCACCGAGCCGGACAGTCGGTTCAGTCTGATCTTCGGCAACCGGTCCGCGCACACCGTGATGTTCGCCGACGAGATCGCCGACCTGAAGGACCGGTACCCGGACCGGCTGCAGGTGGTGCACGTGCTGACCCGGGAGACGCAGGACGCGGAGCTGCTCACCGGGCGGATCGACGCCGCCCGGTTCGACCGGCTGCTGGACACCGTGGTGCCGGGCGATCAAGTAGACGAATGGTTTCTCTGCGGACCATATGGGCTGGTCATGGCGGCCCGGCAGGTGCTCGCCGAGCGGGGCGTGCCGGATGGTGCCGTACACAGCGAACTCTTCCACGCCGGGGACGCCGCACCGGCCGGGGACACCGCACCGGCCGGGGGCGCCGGCGCGGAGACGGCCGGCACCGAGGTGACCGTACTGCTCGACGGGCGGGCGTCGACGGTGCGGACGCGGCCGGGGGAGCGGGTGCTCGACGCGGCCCTGCGGGTCCGGTCCGAGCTGCCGTACGCCTGCAAGGGCGGGGTCTGCTCCACCTGCCGGGCGAAGATCGTCGACGGCGCGGTGACGATGGCCCGCAACTACGCCCTGGAGCCGGACGAGGTGGCCGCCGGTTATGTGCTGACCTGCCAGTCGACGCCAACCACGCCGACGCTCACCGCCGACTACGACGCCTGACGTCGCTGGCCACGACGGCTGTCGGGGCGTCACGGGGATGATCGTCGATCGAGCTGGTCGAGCAGTTGGCGGGCCTGCGCGTGGGAGGTGAGTCGGATGAACCGCAACCGGCTCCATCGGGGGTCGACCGAAGCCTCCTGCAGCCGGCTGCGGTAACGGGCGTGCTGTTGCCAGGCCCAGACGATGATCGACTCCTCCGGATCCAGGCTGAACACGTTTGACCAGCGTTCCCGGTTGCCGTTCCACAACTCCACCCGGCGCGCCGCGCGGCGTACGGTGCGTCGGACGATCTGCTGCATCACCTGCCGGCGCGGCAGGTCGAACCAAATCACCGTGTCGGCTCGCCGCCAGATCGGGTCGCGCACTGACGAGTAGTTGCCGTCCGCCACCCAGCCGTCGCCGGAGACAACCGCCGTCACCCGTTCCCGGAACTCCGGTTCCGGCGTCGGCTGCCAGTCCTGCTGGTGGAACAGGGCGTCCAACTCGACGTGCGGCACGCCGAGCCGTACGGCCAACTCGGCGGCCAGAGTCGACTTGCCTGATCCCGGTGCCCCCATCACCGACACCCGTCGCACCTCGCTGCCCCTTTCTTTCGTGCTGCCTGTCCTGTCGTGCTGCCCCTGCCTACCGTTCGAGTTGAAGGTCAGATACCTCAAAGTGCTGACGAAAGGTGCCTGGCCTTCAACTCGTGGCCCGCTCGGCGATCGCCTGCCGAACATCCCGCACGACTTGTCCACTTTGCCGGAGTACGTCATCGGCGGTGAACCGCAGCACCAGCCAGCCGGCCGCCCGCAGCGCGTTGTAGCGGGCCACGTCGCGGCGGAACGTCGTACGCTCCCGGTGGTGGTCGCCCTCGTACTCGATGGCGATCCGCCAGCGCGGGTAGGCGAGATCGACGCGGGCCAGGAAACGTCCGCGTGTCCCGTGCCGTCCCGCCGACGGCGGCGCGCCTAGGGTCGCCGAGGTCGCCGAAGCCGCTAATGTCGCCGAAGCCGCTAATGTCGCCGACGTCGCTGAGGCGTCCAGCAGTGTCCGTACCTCGTGTTGCGGGACCGGACGGGGCAGGCCGGCATCATGCAGCAACAGCCGCAGCCGGGACTCCATCGGCGACTCGCTCAGCGGCTCGGCCAAGGCGACGAGTTCCCGCAACTGTGCCGTGCCGCGTCGGCCCGGGTGGGCGTCGAGGTAGCGGACGAGTGCCTCGCGGCGGAACGACCGATGACGCAGCAGCGCGTCGAGTGCGGCGAGCGCGTCGGCGCGGGGCAGCATGCGCCCCAGGTCGAAGCCGGTACGCACCTCAATGGTCAGCGGTATCCCGCCGAACAGGGTGGTGATGTCGGCCGGCTCGAGCGCGTGATGGGTGACCGCGACACGGGGGTGACGCCACAGCCGCGCCGTCGGTGGCAGATCGACGTGCACCGGGCTGTCGCGGGGCAGCAGGTCGACACCCCACAGGTACGCGGCGCTCAGCCCTCGGACCGCCCCGCCGGGCGGCAGTTTCAGCGCCACCGCCTCGCACCACATTCGGTGGTCGTCGGCGTCGAAGACGGCTGCGTGCACGTACACGTCGGGTAGCACACGGCGCCACGTCCGGCCGGCGAGCATCCGCCGGGTGAGTAGTCCGGCGGCCACTGCGCGGGTGCCGGAGAACGGGCCGATACTCAGCTCACGCGGGATCCGCCGGGCGCGGGGCATCGCCAGAGTCTGCCCGGCCGGCTGGTCGGCCCGCCGCCCCGTCGGTGTCTCGCGTCGCAGATCCGACTGTCCCCTGCGGTCCGACTGTCCCCTGCGGTCCGACTGTCCCCTGCGGTCCGACCGTCTCCGGCCGGGTGGGCGCGTCGCGGTGGATCAGCCCCTGGACGGCCAGGGTCGCGGCCGCCGCCGCCAGCGGCAGGGCCGGCAGCGCGTACCGGGGCTCGTACATGCCGATCGCCACGGTGAACACGGCCAACCCGGGGCCGGCGACCACCAGCAGTACGGTGTCGAGCCGGATCCAGCCGGCGACCCGCCGCCCGGCGGCCAGCGCCGCGACGGTCAGCAGCACCGCCAACGACATCACCACCGGGATGCCCCGGGTCCAGCGGCCGTACTGGTGCAGCGTCCGGGTCAGCGGGGTGGCCGGGTCCGCGACGACCGGCTCGGCGACCGCCGCCTGAAACCCGCTGGACGCCTGGGCCGGCGGACAGTTCTGCTCGACCCGCACGTCGGCGGAGCGGAACCGGACCGGCGGCACCAAGCGCTGCCGCAGGCACTCGTTCATCGGCCCGAGGTACAGGCCGGGGACGAAGTGTGCGGCGCTCTCCCGGCCGACCGTCGCGAGGTAGTCGCCGGGCTGCTGGCTGATCACCGACCGGGAGAAGCTGGTCAGCACCCGGGCGCCCTCCGGGGTGTAGACCCAGTCGCCGAGTCGGGCCGGCCGCCGCCAGAAGAACGCGTCGGCCCGGTCCCAACGCTGGTCCGGCGGCTGGTCCGGGCAGGCGATCCGCTCCTCGTCGGTCAGTTCGATGCGGTCGCAGTCGGCGATCATCGCGGCCCGGCCGTACAGGGCGGTGCCGCTCTGCGCGCTGTAGACGCTCTGCCGGTCGCCGATCCAGACCATCACCATGACGTACGGCACACCGAAGGCGAGCAGATAGCCGAGCACCGGCCGCCAGCCGACTCGGCGTACCACCAGGTAGCCGGCGAGTAGCAGGGCGACCGGCAGCGCGGTGGGTTTGGTCACCCAGGCGACGGCGATCAGCCCGCCGGATACGACGGCCGCCACCGGACCGGGGCGGGGCGACCAGAGCAGTGCCCCGACCGAGGCGGCGAACAGCACCATGAACATCAGGTCGGGCAGCAGATAGTGCCCCATGGTGAGGACCAGGGAGTCGAAGATCAGCGGTACGGCGGCCAGGGTGGCCAGCCAGCGGACCACGCCCCGGCGCAGCAGCAGGGCGTACAGGCCGACGGCGAGCAGCAGGCTGAGCAGATGCTGGACGGCCGCGACGGCGGCGAGTGTCCGGGTCTGCTGTAGCGCGGACAGCAGCAGCACGTAGCCGATCGGCCGGTTCGGGTGCGGCTCCAGTGGCTGCTGCAGCATCAGCAGGTACTCGCCGCTGTCGCCGTGGAACCAGAACGCCGGCTGATACGCGACCAGGTAGGCGATCCGCAGTCCGAGACCGGCGGCGAGCAGGATCACCAGAGGCAGGTGGCGGCGCAGTGGCGTCATCCGGTCGCTCTGCCCCTCCCTCGACATGGCAGTACGCTTCATGCGTGACTACCAGCCGGGAGATCGACAGCATCCTGCAGCGTGGCGCCGACGGTGGGCGGATCTCCGCCGAGGAGGCGCTGCTGATCTACACCGAAGCGCCGTTCCACGCCCTCGGCGAGGCCGCGGACGCGGTGCGCCGTCGCCGGTACCCGGACAACGTCGTGACCTATCTGATCGATCGCAACATCAATTACACCAACGTCTGCGTCACCGCGTGTCGTTTCTGCGCTTTCTACCGGGCGCCCAAGCACGCCGAGGGCTGGGCCCACCCGATCGAGGAGATTCTGCGTCGTTGCGGCGAGGCGGTCGAGCTGGGCGCTACCCAGGTGATGCTGCAGGGTGGCCACCACCCCGATTTCGGGGTGGAGTACTACGAGCAGCTGTTCGGCGCGGTCAAGGCGGCGTACCCCCGGTTGGTGATCCACTCGATCGGGCCGAGCGAGATCCTGCACATGGCGAAGGTGTCCGACGTCTCGCTGGACGAGGCGATCACCCGGATCAAGGCCGCCGGGCTGGATTCGATCGCCGGCGCCGGCGCCGAGATGCTGCCGGACCGACCCCGCCGGGCGATCGCTCCACTCAAGGAGTCCGGGGCGCGCTGGCTGGAGGTCATGGAGCTGGCGCACCGGCACGGCATCGAGTCGACCGCCACGATGATGATGGGCACCGGGGAGACCAACGCGGAGCGGATCGAGCATCTGCGGATGATCCGGGACGTCCAGGACCGGACCGGTGGTTTCCGGGCGTTCATTCCTTGGACCTATCAGCCGGAGAACAACCATCTCAAGGGCCGCACCCAGGCGACGACCCTGGAGTACCTGCGGATGATCGCGGTCTCCCGGCTCTTCTTCGACCAGGTGGCGCATCTGCAGGCGTCCTGGCTGACCACCGGCAAGGACGTCGGGCAGTTGGCGCTGCACATGGGGGTCGACGATCTCGGTTCGATCATGCTGGAGGAGAACGTGATCTCCTCGGCCGGTGCCCGGCACCGGTCGAACCTGCACGAGCTGATCTGGATGATCCGTTCGGCGGGCCGGATCCCCGCCCAGCGGGACACCGAGTACCACCACCTCGCTGTGCACCGTGATCCGGCGGACGACCCGACCGACGAGCGGGTGGTGTCGCACTTCTCGTCGATCGCGTTGCCCAATGGCGGGGCCCGCCGCGATCTGCCGCTGGTCGACGCGCGCTGACTGACTGGACGTGCACTGACCGGTTGGATGCGCATTGACCGACCGGACCTGCACTGACCGGCCCGGATTCGTCCGATCGGATGGCTGGTGAGGCCGACCAGTCAGCCCTTCTCGACCGGCGGGTGGGCCGGTGGTCGGCCGGTCGTGGCGGGCAGCGCTGTCGATGCGGCGAGGTGGCGCGAACCTTAGGACAAGGGGCCATAACGTGTTGATCACGAGGGGCGCGAAGCTTCCCGTCGGCCGCTAACGTCCTCGTCAACAACGTTCCGGCAGCCGCCCGCGCCGCGACGCCGTCCCCCTGGTCGTCGCAGGTCACGTCCCCTAATGGCGGTGGTCGCCGGAGCCGTACTCCAGCGGTCCGAGGGGGCCGTCTACATAACGCACGGCATTACGGGCGAGGTGGTTCAACCCACCTCGCCCGTAGTGTATGTGGCCTCGGTCACCCGCGCCGCCGGCCCCGCGCCGCAGGTCGGGACGGGTGCCTGGCAAAGTGGTCGGGCGTGACTGACATCCCGCCGCCGGTCCGCGCCGGCCTGGACAAGCAGCCGGCCGAGGTCGCCGCGATGTTCGACGGCGTGGCCGGCCGGTACGACCTGACCAACACGGTGATCTCCTTCGGCCAGGACCGACGGTGGCGCCGGGCCACCCGGGCGGCGCTCGACCTGCTCCCCGGCGACCGGGTGCTCGACGTCGGCGCCGGCACCGGGGTCTCCACCGCCGAACTCGGCCGGGGTGGGGTGTGGGCGGTCGGTTCGGACATCTCGCTCGGCATGCTGTGGGCCGGCCGCCGGGCCCGTCCGCAGGTGCCACTGCTCGCCGGGGACGCCCTGGCGTTGCCGTTCCGGGACGCCACCTTCGACGCGGTGACGATCTCGTTCGCGCTGCGCAACGTGGTCGACACCGACGCCGCGTTGGCCGAGCTGGCCCGGGTGACCCGGCCCGGCGGACGGCTGGTGGTGTGCGAGTTCAGTCAGCCGACCAGTCCCGCCTTCCGGACGCTCTACCTGTCCTATCTGATGCGGTCGTTGCCGGCGGTGGCCCGTGCGGTGGCGAGCAACCCGGACGCGTACGTCTATCTGGCCGAGTCCATCCGGCAGTGGCCGGACCAGGCGGCGCTCGCCGGGCGGATCACGGCGGCGGGGTGGCGGTCGGCGCAGTGGCGCAATCTCACCGGTGGGATCGTGGCGCTGCACCGCGCCACCAGGCGGTAGCGCCGTGCCACCTGGAAGTAGCGCCGTGCTGCCGTACGCCGGATCCGGGTGCTCGGGCGACGGGTCGGTCACTCCTCGGTGTCCGTCGATGGGTGATTTCGGGTCGTCGGTCACCCGCCGAGGTCGCTACCTCGCAGGGTTAGGGTCGCCTAACCGATTGCCGCCCTGTTAACGGTTCTAGACTCACCTGCGAGACGGCTTGTGAAGCATTTCACGAGCGACTGGGAGGCGAACGGGAGGTGGCTGTGAGCGAGACCGAAGCCGATGTGATCGTCGTCGGGGCGGGCCCTGGCGGTTCCGCGACCGCCTTCCACCTCGCCCGGCACGGCGTACGGGTACTCCTGCTGGAGAAGACCACCTTTCCCCGGGAGAAGGTCTGCGGTGACGGGCTCACGCCGCGCGCCGTCAAGCAGTTGATCAAGCTGGGCGTCGACACCTCGCCCGAGGCCGGCTGGCTGCACAACCGCGGCCTGCGGGTGATCGGCGGCGGCATCCGGCTGGAGCTCGACTGGCCGGACCTGGCCAGCTTCCCCAACTACGGCCTGGTCCGGACCCGGCTGGACTTCGACGACCTGCTGGCGAAGCAGGCGGTCGAGGCGGGAGCGGTGCTGCACACCAACACCAACGTGGTGGCCCCGGTGCTGGACACCACCGGGCGGGCGATCGGCGTGACCGCCGAGGTCGGCCCGGACAAGCAGCCGGCCACCTTCCACGCCCCGTTGATCGTCGCCGCCGACGGGGTCTCCGGCCGGTTCCCGCTCGCGATGGGGCTGGCCAAGCGCGAGGACCGGCCGATCGGGGTCGCGGTCCGGCGGTACTACCGGTCGCCGGTGCGGCACCGGGACGAGTACCTGGAGTCCTGGCTGGAGCTGCGCAGCCGGGAGGGCGGCGAGAAACTGCTGCCCGGCTACGGCTGGATCTTCGGCATGGGCGACGGCCGGGTCAATGTCGGCCTGGGCGTGCTCAACTCCTCCAGCGCCTTCGGCAAGACCAACTACCGGCGGATGCTGACCGACTGGCTGGGCAGCACGCCACCGGACTGGGGGCTGGCCGACGAGGCCAACGCCGACGGCCCGATCCTCGGCGCGGCCCTGCCGATGGGCTTCAACCGGGTTCCGCACTACACCCGGGGAGTCCTGCTGGTCGGTGACTCCGGCGGTATGGTCAACCCGTTCAACGGCGAAGGCATCGCGTACGCGATGGAGTCCGGTGAGCTCGCCGCCGAGGTGGCGGTGCAGGCGTTGGCCCGGCCGGCCGGCGCCGACCGGGAGCGGGCGCTGGCGCACTACCCGAACGAGCTGAAGGCCCGCTACGGGGGCTACTACCGGCTCGGGAACATCTTCGTGAAGATGATCGGCAATCCACAAATCATGCGAATCGCCACCAAGCACGGCATGCCGCATCCGACACTGATGCGGTTCGTGCTGAAGCTGCTGGCGAACCTGACCGATCCACGTGGCGGGGACGCGATGGACCGGATGATCAACGCGATGACCAAGGTGGCTCCGGCCGTGTGACGCCGCCGGCAGCACCCCGGGCCGTCGGCCCACCGCAGTAGTCGCCAGGATGGGGCAACGACGCCCGGTCCCGGCGGGAGACATCACGGATCGCTGGAAACTGACCGCGGGCAGGGAAGGACGAGCAGGAGAAGCCCATGTCGCTCTCGCCTTACATACCCATCGTCGGGGTCTTCGCCCTCGCCTCGGCCTTCGCGCTGTTCTCGGTGGCGGCCGCCCGGCTGGCCGGGCCGCTGCGCTACAACCGGGCCAAGCTCGAAGCGTACGAGTGTGGGATCGAGCCCAGCCCGGAGCCGGTCGGCGGCGGTCGGATCCCGATCAAGTTCTATCTGACCGCGATGATGTTCATCATCTTCGACATCGAGATCATCTTCCTGATCCCGTGGGCGGTCTCGCTGGACCCGCTCGGCGCGTTCGGCTACGTCGCGGTCTCGCTGTTCATCGTCGCCGTCTCGGTCGCCTATGTGTACGAGTGGCGGCGCGGCGGGCTCGACTGGGACTGACGGAGGAACCATGGGAATCGAGGAGAAACTCCCCGCCGGCGTACTGCTCACCTCGGTGGAGAAGCTGGTCAACTGGTCCCGCAAGACCTCCGTCTGGGGGGCGACCTTCGGCCTGGCCTGCTGCGCGATCGAGATGATGGCGGCCGGTGCCCCGCACTACGACATGGGTCGCTGGGGCATGGAGGTGTTCCGGGCCTCGCCCCGGCAGGCCGACCTGATGATCGTCGCCGGCCGGGTCAGCCAGAAGATGGCCCCGGTGCTGCGGCAGATCTACGACCAGATGGCCGAGCCCCGCTGGGTGCTGTCGATGGGGGTCTGCGCCTCCAGCGGCGGCATGTTCAACAACTACGCCATCGTGCAGGGCGTGGACCACGTGGTGCCGGTCGACATGTACCTGCCCGGCTGCCCGCCCCGTCCGGAGATGCTCATCGACGCGGTTCTCAAGCTGCGCGAGAAGATCGGCCACGAGCCGCTCGGCCCGAACGGCCGCAAGATGCTGGAGGCCCGCCGGGCGCGCGGTGACGTGCCGGTGGTCGCGCCCGGGGCGATGCCGTCGTCGTACCGCTCCGACAAGGCCCGCCGGGCCGAGTGGGAGCAGGCCGTCCGGGAAGGCCGCGAGGAGCAGCTGCGGATCGAGAACTGGATGAAGGCCCAGAACCACCTGCACGCCCGGGAGCGGCTGAAGTGATTCCCACGTCGACCAGCGAAAGGACGATCCAGTGACCGGGCCGACCAACGCGCCCAGTGAGCAGCCGGGCGGTGGCGTACCCGCCGCCGCCCCGCCGGTCGGGGCGACCAGCGGCGCGCCGGCCGAGTTCCCACCGGCCAGCGGGGCCGGCCGGGGAATGTTCGGCATCCAGGGCTCCGGCGACACGTCCGGCTTCGGCGGCCTGGTTCGTCGCCGGTCCAGCGTGGCCGGCAGCGAACGGCCGTACGGCGGCTACTTCGACGAGGTGTGCGACGCCCTCGAGGAGGCGTACCCGGCCTTCGCCGACGCGATCGAGAAGGTCGTGGTCGACCGGGGTGAGCTGACCCTGCACATCAAGCCGGAGCGGATCGCCGAGGTCTGCCGGGTGATGCGCGACGACGAGGCGCTGCGCTTCGAGCTCTGCTCCTCGGTGTCCGGGGCGGACTACCTGGGTGCCGACGAGCGTCGGCTGCACGTCGTCTACCAGCTGACCTCGATGACCTACCGGCGTCGGGTCCGGCTGGAGGCGGCGGTCACCGCCGAGGATCCGCACCTGCCGAGCGTCACCGCCATCTACCCGACCGCCGACTGGCAGGAACGGGAGACGTACGACATGTTCGGGGTGGTCTTCGACGGCCACCCGGCGCTGACCCGGATCCTGATGCCGGACGACTGGGAGGGCCACCCGCAGCGTAAGGACTACCCGCTGGGCGGCGTCCCGGTGGAGTACAAGGGCGCCGAGATCCCACCGCCGGACAAGCGGAGGAGCTACCAATGACGGCCGGATACGCAACCGAACGCGAGACCGACGAGGGCAAGGTCTTCACCGTCACCGGTGGCGACTGGGACACCGTGGTCGGCGGTACGGACCCGCTCACCGACGAGCGGATCATCGTCAACATGGGGCCGCAGCACCCGTCCACCCACGGGGTGCTGCGGCTGGTGCTGGAGCTGGAGGGGGAGACCGTCCGGGAGGCCCGGACGGTCGTCGGCTACCTGCACACCGGGATCGAGAAGAACCTCGAGTACCGCAACTGGGTGCAGGGCACCACGTTCGTCACCCGGATGGACTACCTGGCGCCGATCTTCAACGAGACGGCGTACAGCCTGGCGGTGGAGAAGCTGCTCGGGATCACCGACGACATCACCGAGCGGGCGAACACCATCCGGGTGCTGATGATGGAGCTCAACCGGATCTCCTCGCACCTGATCTGGCTGGGCACCACCGGCCTGGAGCTCGGCGCGATCTCGATCATGCTGTACTGCTTCCGGGAGCGCGAGTACATCCTGGAGATCTTCGAGCTGGTCTCCGGGCTGCGGATGAACATGGCCTACGTGCGGCCCGGCGGGGTCGCCCAGGACGTGCCGGACGAGGCGATCGCCAAGATCCGCGAGTTCCTCAAGGTGATGCCGAAGCGGCTCAAGGAGTACGAGGACCTGCTCTCCGGGCAGCCGATCTGGCTGGAGCGGACGCAGAACGTCGCGGTGCTCGACGTCACCGGCTGCCTCGCGCTGGGCGTCACCGGCCCGGTGCTGCGCTCCGCCGGGCTGGCCTGGGACCTGCGCAAGACCATGCCGTACTGCGGCTACGAGGACTACGAGTTCGACGTGCCGACCACGCCGACCGCCGACGTCTGGGGCCGCTACCTGGTCCGGATGGCCGAGATGCGCGAGTCGCTGAAGATCATCGAGCAGGCGTTGGACCGGCTCAAGCCCGGTCCGATCATGGTCGCCGACAAGAAGATCGCCTGGCCGGCGCAGCTGGCCATCGGCGTGGACGGCATGGGCAACTCGCTGGAGCACGTCGCCAAGATCATGGGTCAGTCGATGGAGTCGCTGATCCACCACTTCAAGCTGGTGACCGAGGGCTTCCGGGTGCCGCCCGGCCAGGTGTACGTCGGCATCGAGTCGCCCCGCGGCGAGTTGGGCGTGCACGCCGTCTCCGACGGCGGGACCAGGCCGTACCGGGTGCACTACCGCGAACCGAGCTTCGTCAACCTCCAGGCGATCCCGGCCATGGCCGAGGGCGGGCTGCTCGCCGACGTGATCGCCGGGGGCGCCTCGTTGGACCCCGTGATGGGTGGGTGTGACCGCTGATGGGCTTCAGTCAGGAAACGCACGACCGGGCCCGGGAGATCATCGCCCGCTACCCGGCGGACCGCTCCCGGTCGGCACTGCTGCCGCTGCTGCACCTGGTGCAGTCCGAGGAGGGCTACGTCTCGCCGGCCGGCGTCGAGTTCTGCGCCGAACAGTTGGGCATCAACAAGGCCCAGGTCAGCGCGGTCGCCACCTTCTACACCATGTACAAGCGCCGGCCCACCGGTGACTGGCTGGTCAGCGTCTGCACCAACACAATGTGCGACGTGCTCGGCGGCCAGCGGGTCTACGACGCGCTCAGCGAGCACCTCGGTGTCGGCCACGAGGAGACCACCGCCGACGGCACCATCACCCTGGAGCACGCCGAGTGCCTGGCCGCCTGCGACTACGGCCCGGTGATGACGGTCAACTACGACTTCTTCGACAAGGTCGACCCGGACATCGCGCTCGGCGTCGTCGCCGAGCTGCAGTCCGGCGGCCGCCCGGCACCCACCCGGGGTGCCCGGCTGTGCACGCTGAAGGAGATGTCGCTGCAGCTGGCCGGCTTCTCCGACACCCGCGAGGGCGCGGTCGCCGACGGTCCGGCCGGCGACCCCACGCTGCGCGGCCTGCGGCTGGCCCAGCAGCACGGCGTCTCGGTCGCCGGCTTCGACCCGAACACGCCGATCAGCGGCGACGCCCCTGCCCCGGCACCCAGCCGGCCGGCACCGGCGGCGACCGGCAGCACCGCCCCGGACGTCAAGGCACCACAGGCCAAGTCGCCGGAGATCCGGGCCGCCGAGACCCGCGCCCCGGACGCGAAGACCCCGGCCCCGGACGCCCCCGGCACCACGGTGCCGACCGACCGGGCCGAGCCGGACAGCGACGCCGAGGCCGCCGAGTCGGCCGGCGCCGCCGCCAACCCGCCCGCCGGTGACGCCAAACCGGCCGGCGACAACTCGCAGCCACAGCGCGGGTCGCTGCGGGACGCGCGCAGCGAGGAGGGCACCCGATGACCCAGCCGCGACCGGAAACCCTGCAGAAGCTGACCCCGGTGCTGACCAAGCGTTGGCTGTCACCGGACGCCTGGAAGATCGACGTCTACCAGCAGCTCGACGGCTACGCCGCGCTGCGCAAGGTGCTGACCGGTACGCCGGACGGCCGGGGCCGCGACGCCGACCCGGTGCACCCGGACGACCTGATCAAGCTGATCAAGGACTCCGGGCTGCGCGGCCGGGGCGGGGCCGGCTTCCCCACCGGCCTCAAGTGGGGGTTCATCCCACAGGGCGACGGCAAGCCGCACTACCTGGTGGTCAACGCCGACGAGGGCGAGCCGGGCACCTGCAAGGACCTGCCGCTGATGATGTACGACCCGCACTCGCTGGTCGAGGGCGTCATCATCGCCTCGTACGCGATCCGGGCCAGCCGCGCCTACATCTACATCCGGGGTGAGGCGGTGCACGCCGCCCGCCGGCTGCGCAACGCGGTCGACGAGGCGTACCGGGCCGGCTACCTCGGCAAGGACATCCTCGGCTCCGGTTTCGACCTGGACCTGGTGGTGCACAGCGGGGCGGGTGCCTACATCTGCGGCGAGGAGACGGCGCTGCTGGACTCCCTCGAAGGGTTCCGTGGCCAGCCCCGGCTGCGTCCGCCGTTCCCGGCCACCCACGGCCTGTACGCCTGCCCGACGGTGGTCAACAACGTCGGCACCATCTCCAGCGTGCCGTACATCGTGCTCGGTGGCGCCGCCTGGTGGAAGAGCATGGGTACGGAGAAGTCGTCCGGCCCGATGATCTACTCGCTGTCCGGCCGGATCGCCAACCCGGGGCAGTACGAGTGCTCGATGGGCATCACCCTGCGCGAGCTGATCGAGCTGGCCGGCGGGATGCAGCCCGGTCACGAGCTGCGATTCTGGACGCCCGGCGGTTCGTCGACCCCGCTGCTCACCGCCGAGCACCTGGACGTACCGCTGGACTTCGAAGGGGTGGCCGGCGCCGGCTCGATCCTCGGCACCACCGCCACCCAGATCTTCTCCGACCAGGACTGTCCGGTGTACGCCACCTACCGGTGGCTGGAGTTCTACCACCACGAGTCGTGCGGCAAGTGCACCCCGTGCCGGGAGGGCAACTACTGGATGGTGCGGGTCTTCCGGCGGATCCTCGCCGGTCAGGGCACCCACGAGGACCTGGACACCCTGCTCGACACCTGCGACAACATCCTCGGCCGCTCGTTCTGCGGCCTCGGCGACGGCGCGACCAGCTCGGTGACGTCCTCGCTGAAGTACTTCAAGCAGGACTACCTCGACTACATCGAGGGCCGCACGGCACCGAAGCTGTCGGAGAAAGCATTGGTAGGTGCGCACTAATGGCAGAGGTAGCCAAGACCACCGAGACGGTGACGTTGACCATCGACGGCGTCGAGGTCACCGCGCCCAAGGGCGCACTGTTGATCCGGGTCGCCGAGAAGCTGGGCATCGAGATCCCCCGGTTCTGCGACCACCCGCTGCTCGCCCCGGCCGGCGCCTGTCGGCAGTGCCTGGTCGACGTTGAGGGGCAGCGCAAGCCGGTCGCGTCCTGCACCCAGACGGTCGCCGACGGCATGGTGGTCCGCACCCAGCTCACCTCCGAGGTGGCCAAGAAGGCCCAGCAGGGGATCATGGAGCTGCTGCTGGTCAACCACCCGCTCGACTGCCCGATGTGCGACAAGGGCGGCGAGTGCCCGCTGCAGAACCAGGCGATGTCCACCGGCCGGCCGGACTCCCGGTTCCACGAGCACAAGCGGGAGTACCCGAAGCCCGTCGAGATCTCCACCCAGGTGCTGCTGGACCGCGAGCGCTGCGTGCTCTGCCAGCGCTGCACCCGGTTCTCCGAGGAGATCGCCGGCGACGCCTTCATCGACCTGATGGACCGCTCCTCCGGCGAGCAGATCAACGTCTACCGGGACGAGGCGTTCGGCGCCGAACCGACGCCGGACGGTGAGGGCGACGGCGACGTGCCGTTCAACTCCTACTTCTCCGGCAACACGGTGCAGATCTGCCCGGTCGGCGCGCTCACCGGTGCCCAGTACCGGTTCCGGGCCCGCCCGTTCGACCTGGTCTCCTCGCCGAGCGTCTGTGAGCACTGCTCGGCCGGCTGCGCGCAGCGGACCGACCACCGGCGCGGCAAGGTGATGCGCCGGCTGGCCGGCGACGACCCGGCGGTCAACGAGGAGTGGAACTGCGACAAGGGCCGGTGGGGGTTCCGCTACGCCACCGCCACCGACCGGCTCACCACCCCGCTGGTCCGCGACGCCGGCACCGGTGAGCTGCGGGAGGCGTCCTGGAGCGAGGCCCTGGCGGTCGCCGCCGACGGGCTGCGCAACGCCCGCGACGGGGCGTACGGCGTCGGGGTGCTCACCGGCGGTCGGCTCACCGTCGAGGACGCCTACGCGTACGCCAAGTTCGCCCGGGTGGCGCTGCGCACCAACGACATCGACTTCCGGGCCCGACCGGTCACCGGTGCCGCCGGCTCCACCGAGGAGGCCGACTTCCTGGCCGCCCGGGTGGCCGGTGGCTCCGACGTCACCTACGCCGACATCGAGCGGGCCCCGGTGGTGGTGATCGCCGGGCTGGAGCCGGAGGAGGAGTGCCCGATCCTCTTCCTGCGGCTGCGTAAGGCGTACAGCAAGAAGGGGCTGCGGGTGATCGCCCTGGCCCCGTACCTGAGCCGGGGGCTGGAGAAGCTGGGCGCCACGTTGGTGCCGACCGTGCCCGGCGACGAGGCGCGGCTGCTCACCGAGGACCGCGCGGTCACCGAGGCGCTCGGCCGGTCCGGCGCGATCCTGTTCGTCGGCGAGCGGCTGGCCACCGTACCCGGTGGGTTGTCGACCGCCGGCGCGGTCGCCGAGCGGGCCGGCGCGAAGCTGGCCTGGGTGCCACGACGGGCCGGTGACCGGGGCGCGGTCGACGCCGGCTGCCTGCCGAACCTGCTGCCCGGCGGCCGTCCGGTCGCCGACGCGGCCGCCCGGGCGGAGCTGACCGGGGCCTGGGACATCGGTGCCGGGACCATCCCGTCCGAGCCGGGCCGCGACGTCGACGCGATCGTCGCGGCGACCGCCGCCGGCAAGATCGGCGCGCTGGTCGTCGCCGGGGTCGACCCGGCCGACCTGGCCGACCCGCGGCTCGCCGAGCAGGCCCTCGACGCGGTGCCGTTCCTGGTCAGCCTGGAGATCCGGCACAGCGCGGTGACCCGCCGCGCGGACGTGGTCCTGCCGGTGGCGCCGGCGGTGGAGAAGGCCGGCAGCTACCTCGACTGGGAGGGCCGGCTGCGCACCTTCGAGGCCGTGCTGAACACCACCGCGATGGCCGACTCCCGGGTGCTCGACGCGATCGCCGCCCAGCTCGGTGTCGCACTCGGCACCGGCGAGGTCAACCTGATCCGCCGGGAGCTCGGCGCGCTGCCGGCCACCAAGGCGCAGCGTCCCGGGCTGCCGCTGGTCGACCCGACGGCACCGGCCAGCCCAGGTGCCGGCGAGGCGGTGCTGGCGACCTGGCACCACCTGATCGACCTCGGCACTCTCACCGACGGTGACCCCTACCTGGGTGGCACCGCACGGCCGCCGGTGGTCCGGCTGGCCAAGTCGCTGGCCGGGGCGCTCGGGGTGGCCGACGGGGATCCGGTCACTGTCGGCACCGACCGGGGTGCCGTCACCCTGCCGGCGGCGGTCACCGATCTGCTGCCCGACGGGGTGGTCTGGCTACCGACGAACTCGCCCGGCTCGACGGTGCGCCGCAGCCTCGGCGCGGTCTCCGGCGCACTGGTCAAGGTCAGCGCCGCCACCGGCTCGGACGGCACGGTCGCCGGATCGGACGGCAACGGGCGGATCAGCCACAACGGCGCGACGAACCCGAACCTAGGGGGTCTGCGGTGAACCCACTGGCACAGGAACCGACGCTGTCCGACTTCGGGCTGGACCCCTGGTGGCTGATCCTGATCAAGGTGGTCTTCGCCTTCGTCTTCGGGCTGCTGGGCACCCTGCTCGGGGTCTGGTTCGAGCGGCGGGTGGTCGGCCGGATGCAGGTCCGTCCCGGCCCCAACCAGGCCGGCCCGTTCGGCCTGCTGCAGACCCTGGCCGATGGGCTGAAGATGGCCTTCAAGGAGGACATCCTCCCCAAGGCGTCGGACAAGGTGGTCTACTTCTTCGCCCCGACGATCTCGGTGATCTGTGCGGTCACCGCGCTGTCGGTGATCCCGTTCGGGCCGATGGTGAGCATCTTCGGCACCCAGACCCCACTGCAGGTCACCGACGTGCCGGTGGCGGTGCTGGTGCTGCTGGCCTGCTCGTCGATGGGTGTGTACGGGCTGGTGCTCGGCGGCTGGGCGTCCGGGTCGACGTACCCGCTGCTCGGTGGCCTGCGCTCGACGGCGCAGGTGATCTCGTACGAGATCGCGCTCGGGTTGTCGGTGGTCGGCGTCTTCATGACCGCCGGCACCATGTCGACCAGCGGGATCGTCGCCGCCCAGTCCGGCGGTGACCTGTTCACCTCGATCGGCGGGTTCGACCTGTACGCCCCGGGCTGGTACGCGATCCTGCTGCTGCCCAGCTTCATCATCTTCTTCATCGCCGCGGTGGCGGAAACCAACCGGGCGCCGTTCGACCTGCCCGAGGCGGAGTCCGAGCTGGTCGCCGGGTACATGACCGAGTACAGCTCCCTGAAGTTCGCGCTGTTCATGCTCTCCGAGTACGTCGCCATGGTGACCATGTCGGCGGTGACGGTGACGCTGTTCCTCGGCGGCTGGCGGGCCCCCTGGCCGATCAGCATCTGGGACGGGGCGAACAGCGGCTGGTGGCCGATGCTCTGGTTCATGGGCAAGGTGATCGCGCTGATCTTCGTCTTCGTCTGGCTCCGCGGCACCCTGCCCCGGCTGCGCTACGACCAGTTCATGCGGTTCGGCTGGAAGGTGCTGCTGCCGATCAACCTGGCCTGGATCCTGGCCCTCGGCGGGATCCGGGTGACCAGCGGCTGGGAGCGCAACGACCGGCTGATCGCGATCGGCATCCCGGTCGCCATCCTGCTCGCCGTGGTGATCTTCTGGCCGACGCGCAAGGAGCAGCCGGCGCCGACCCTGCAGGAGCAGGTCGACTCCCGGCCACCGGGCAGCTTCCCGCTGCCCCCGATGGACCTGCAGGTCCCGCCCAGCCCACGGGCCAAGCGGGCGGTAGCCGAACGGGAACCGGCCCAGGTCGGTCCCGCCACCGACGACAAGGAGGTGTGACGTGGGCGCGATCACGGGAACGTTCAAAGGCTTCGGGGTCACCTTCTCCCACATGTTCCGCAAGGTGGTCACCACCGACTACCCGTTCAAGCCGCCGGTGTCCGCGCCGCGCTACCACGGCCGGCACATCCTCAACCGGCACCCGGACGGGCTGGAGAAGTGCATCGGCTGTGAGCTGTGCGCCTGGGCCTGCCCGGCGGACGCGATCTACGTCGAGGGCGGCGACAACACCGAGGAGCAGCGGTTCTCCCCGGGTGAGCGGTACGCCAGCACGTACCAGATCAACTATGCCCGGTGCATCTTCTGCGGGCTGTGCATCGAGGCCTGCCCGACCCGGTCGTTGACCATGAGCAACGAGTACGAGCTGGCCCGCGACTCCCGGCAGGACCTGATCTTCACCAAGGAGCAGCTGCTGGCGCCGCTGCTGCAAGGCATGGAGCAGCCGCCACACCCGATGCGGTTGGGCGACAGCGAGAAGGACTACTACGTCGGCGCGCTGACCAACCCGGGCACCTCGGCGGGCGCCGAACGGGCGCCCTGGTCGGAGCAGGGCACCCAGGACGGCTCGGGGACGACGGGAGAGGGCAAGCCATGACCGAGCTCGCAGCGGAGGTCTCCACCGGGGAGGCGGTGACCTTCTGGATCCTGGCTCCGCTCGCGCTGCTCGGCGCGATCGGCATGGTGTGGGCCCGCAACGCGGTGCACTCGGCGCTCTGGTTGGTGCTGACCATGCTCTGCCTCGGCGTGTTCTACGTCGTGCAGGGCGGGCCGTTCATCGGCCTGGTGCAGATCATCGTCTACACCGGCGCGATCATGATGCTCTTCCTGTTCGTGCTGATGCTGGTCGGCCGGGACGCCTCCGACTCGCTGATCGAGACGCTGCGCGGGCAGCGGATCGCCGCGGTCGCCCTCGGCGTCGGCTTCGCCGCGCTGGTCGGCACCGGGCTGTACCGGGGCCTCGGCGGGGTGCAGGCGGTCGGCCTGGAGCAGGCCAACGCGGACGGCAACGTGCAGGGCATCGCCGCCCTGCTGTTCGGCCGCTACCTGGTCGCGTTCGAGGTGACCGCCGCCCTGCTGACCACCGCCGCGATCGGCGCGCTGATCCTGGCGCACATCGAGAAGCGCAAGGAACAGCGGCGCGGCCAACCGGAGATGATGCGGGCCCGGTTCGCCCCCGGCAACTACCCCGGCCCGAAGCCGGGTCCGGGTGTCTACGCCACCTCCACCTCGGTGGCCACCCCCGGCCGGCTGCCGGACGGCACGCTCACCGACCGGAGCATCCCGGCGATCCTGCCGACGCGCGAACTCTCGCCCAGCGAGGCCGCCCCGAAGGGGACTGACAAATGACTCCGGACAACTACCTGATCCTGTCGGCGGTGCTGTTCACCATCGGCGCGGTCGGCGTGCTGGTCCGCCGCAACGCGATCGTGCTGTTCATGTGCATCGAACTGATGCTCAACTCCGCGAACCTGGCGCTGGTCACGTTCAGCCGGATCAACGGTGACCTCAACGGTCAGATCATCGCCTTCTTCGTGATGGTCGTGGCGGCAGCCGAGGTGGTCGTGGGGCTCGCCATCATCATGACCATCTTCCGGACTCGGCGCTCGGCGAGCGTCGACGACGCCAACCTGCTGAAGTACTAAAGGGGCCCACACGTGGAATCGACTGTGGAGTACGCCCAGGCCACGGGGCTGCTGAGTAGCGTGTGGCTGCTGGTGGCCATCCCGCTGGCCAGCGCGGCGATCCTGCTGCTGCTCGGCAAGCGCGCCGACAAGTGGGGACACTGGCTCGGGGTGGTCGCCGTCGGGGCGATCTTCGTCCTCGGCCTGACCTACTTCTTCCAGCTACGCGGCCTGGACAACCGGGCGGTCGAGCTGAGCCTGTGGGAGTTCATCGAGGTCGGTGGCCTGTCGGTGGACTTCGGGCTGCTGTTCGACCCGCTGTCGGCGGTCTTCGTGCTGCTGATCACCGGCGTGGGTTTCCTGATCCACGTGTACGCGGTCGAGTACATGTCGCACGACCCGGGACGACGGCGCTTCTTCGCGTACTTCAACCTGTTCGTCGCCGCGATGCTGGTGCTGGTGCTGGGCAACAACTACGTGATGCTGTTCCTCGGCTGGGAGGGCGTCGGTCTGGCGTCGTACCTGCTGATCTCGTTCTGGTACCACCTGCCGGCCGCGGCGACCGCCGGTAAGAAGGCGTTCCTGATGAACAGGGTCGGCGACGCCGGCCTGGTGCTGGCGATCTTCCTGATGTTCGCCACGCTCGGCACCACCCAGTTCGAGGCGGTGTTCACCAGCGCCGGGGCGCTGGCGTCCGGCACCATCCTGGCGATGGGCCTGTTGCTGCTGCTCGGCGCGACCGGCAAGTCCGGCCAGTTCCCGCTGCAGGCGTGGTTGCCGGACGCGATGGAGGGCCCGACCCCGGTGTCGGCGCTGATCCACGCCGCCACGATGGTCACCGCCGGCGTCTACCTGATCGCCCGGTCCAACCCGATCTTCTCGGCCAACCCGACGCTGCAGACCGTGGTGGTCAGTGTCGGCGCACTCACCCTGCTGATCGGCGCGGTCATCGGCTGCGCCAAGGACGACATCAAGCGGGTGCTGGCCTGGTCGACGGTCTCCCAGATCGGCTACATGTTCCTCGGTGTCGGGCTCGGCGGCGGCGCGTACGCGCTGGCGATCGTGCACCTGCTGGCGCACGGCTTCTTCAAGGCCGGGCTGTTCCTCGGTGCCGGCTCGGTGATGCACGGGATGAAGGACCAGACCGACATCCGGCGGTTCGGCGGCCTGTGGCGGCACATGAAGATCACCTGGGCGACCTTCGGGTTGGCCTGGCTGGCGATCATCGGCATCTGGCCGTTGTCCGGCTACTTCTCCAAGGAGCCGATCATCGCGGCGGCCTTCGAGCGGGAGGACTGGACCGCCTGGCTGTTCGGCGGGGCCGCCCTGCTCGGTGCCGGGCTGACCGCCTTCTACATGACCCGGCTGTTCATCCTCACCTTCCACGGCCCGAAGCGGTGGACCGAAGACATCGACCACCCGCACGAGTCGCCGGCGCTGATGTGGGTGCCGCTGGTCCTGCTGGCGGTCGGGTCGGTCGCCGCCGGCTGGCTGATGTCCACCTCGGTGCCCGAGTGGTTGACCCCGGTGCTGGGCAGCGAGGAGGGCCACCACGAGGCGGTGCTGTCGCACGGCGTGGTCACCATCCTGGCGCTGGTGATCACCGTGCTCGGCGCGCTGCTCGGCTGGCTGCTGTTCCGCAACGGCACCGCCGAGCAGGAGCAGCCGGCCGGGGTGCTGGTCACCGCCGCCCGGCACAACCTCTACACCGACGCGTTCAACCGGGTGGTGTTCGAAAAGCCGGGCATCTTCCTCACCCGGGCGCTGGTCTTCCTCGACAACCGGGGAGTCGACGGCCTGGTCAACGGCCTCGCCGCCGTGATCGGTGGCAGCTCCGGGCGGCTGCGGCGGCTGCAGACCGGCTTCGTGCGCTCGTACGCGATGTCCGTGCTCGCCGGTGCCTTCGTGGTGGTCGCGGCGTTCCTCGCCCTGCAGATGGGATGGCTGGCGTGAACGACTTTCCGTTCCTCTCGGTGCTGACCGTGGCGCCGCTGGTCGGTGCGCTCGTGGTGGCGCTCGTCCCGCGCCGCCAGGGGGAGCTGGCCAAGTGGCTGGCGCTCGGCTGGTCGGTGGCGGTGCTGGTGCTGTCACTGGTGATGTGGTTCGCCTTCACCGTCGGCGGCGACCGGTTCCAGTTCCGTGAGTCCTACCCGTGGATCCCCAACTGGGGGGTGAACTTCACCTTCGCGGCCGACGGCATCGCGCTTGTCATGCTGATGCTGATCGCGGTGCTGGTGCCGTTGGTGATCCTCGCCTCCTGGCACGACGCGGAGGCGTCGAAGCGGTCGGTGCCGGTCTACTTCGGCCTGCTGCTGCTGCTCGAAGGCACGATGATCGGCGTCTTCGCCGCCGCCGACATCTTCCTGTTCTACGTGTTCTTCGAGGTCATGCTGGTGCCGATGTACTTCCTGATCGGCAGCTACGGCGGCCACCAGCGGCAGTACGCGGCGGTGAAGTTCTTCCTCTACTCGCTGGTCGGCGGTCTGTTCATGCTGGCTGCGGTGATCGGGCTGTGGGTGGTCGGCGGGCAGACCTTCGACTGGCAGGCGCTCAGCGAGATCGATATGACCACCGGCGTGGAACGCTGGCTGTTCCTCGGCTTCTTCGTGGCGTTCGCGATCAAGGCGCCGTTCTTCCCGTTCCACACCTGGCTGCCGGACGCCGGTGGTGCCGCGCCGGCCGGATCGGCCGCGCTGCTGGTCGGCGTGATGGACAAGGTCGGTACGTTCGGCATCCTGCGCTACTGCCTGGGGCTGTTCCCGGAGGCGTCGCAGTGGTTCGCGCCGTGGGCGCTGGCCCTGGCCGTGATCGGCATCATCTACGCGGCCCTGCTGGCGGTCGGCCAGAACGACCTGAAGCGGCTGGTGTCGTACACCTCGATCTCACACTTCGGTTTCATCGGGGTCGGCATCTTCGCGTTCACCACCCAGGCCGGCACCGGCGCGGTGCTCTACATGGTCAACCACGGGCTCGCCACCGGCCTGCTCTTCCTGGTCGTCGGGATGTTCGTGGCCCGGCGCGGCTCCGCACTGATCAGCGACTTCGGCGGGGCCGGCAAGATGGTCCCGGTGCTCGCCGGGGTGTTCTTCTTCGCCGGTCTGGCGTCGCTGGCGCTGCCCGGCACCGCCCCGTTCATCTCCGAGTTCCTGGTGCTGATCGGCACCTTCTCGGTGAACAAACCGGTCGCGGTGATCGCCACCCTCGGCATCATTCTGGCGGCGGCGTACGTGCTGTGGATGGTGCAGCGCACCACCCAGGGCACGTTGAACCCGGCGCTGACCACGGTCGACGGCATGAAGCGCGACATCACCCTGCGGGAGAAGGTCGTGGTCGCTCCGCTGATCGCCCTGATCCTGCTGTTCGGCTTCTACCCGAAGCCGTTGACCGACGTCATCAATCCGGCCATCGAGGCGACGTTGTTCGATGACGTCGGCACGTCCGACCCCGCCCCGACCGAGGGCGTAATCCAGGAGGCGGCCCGGTGAGCGAGTTCTCATCCCCCGCGATCGACTACGCGGCGATCTCGCCGATGCTGATCCTGTTCGGCGCGGCGATGATCGGCGTCCTCGTCGAGGCGTTCGTGCCCCGATCACTGCGTAACCCGGTGCAGCTGGTGCTCGCCCTGGCCAGCATGGTCGGCGCGCTGGTCGCGGTGGTCCTGCAGGGCAGCACCCGGACGGTGACGGCCGGTGAGGCGATCGCGGTCGACGGCCCCACGCTGTTCCTGCAGGGCGCGATCCTGGTGCTCGGCGTGATGGCGATGCTGCTGATCGGTGAGCGGTCGCTGGAGACCGGCGGCGCCTTCGTCGCCCAGGCGGCGATCGTGGTCAACTCGGCCGAGGACCGTAAGCAGGCGGCCGGCCGGTCCGGTGCGACCGAGGTCTACCCGTTGGCGCTGTTCGCCCTCGCCGGCATGCTGCTGTTCGTCGCGGCCAACGACCTGCTGACCATGTTCATCGCCCTGGAGGCGTTCTCGCTGCCGCTGTACCTGCTCTGCGCGCTGGCCCGGCGGCGGCGGCTGCTCAGCCAGGAGGCGGCTCTCAAGTACTTCATGCTGGGCGCCTACTCGTCGGCGTTCTTCCTGTTCGGGCTGGCGCTGACCTACGGCTTCACCTCCGGGGTGGACAGCCCGACCGGGCCCGGGGTCGACTTCGCCACCATCCGGGCGGCGGTGGAGACCTCGCAGTCCAGCCCGGTGCTGTTTTTCGCCGGCATCGCGCTGATCTCGGTCGGCCTGCTGTTCAAGGCGACCGCCGCCCCGTTCCACGTCTGGGCCCCGGACGTCTACCAGGGGGCACCGACGCCGGTGACCGGCTTCATGGCCGCCTGCACCAAGGTCGCCGCGTTCGGCGCGCTGCTGCGGGTGCTGCACGTCGCCTTCTACGGGGCAGCCTGGGACTTCACCCCGGTGCTGGGCACGGTGGCCATCCTGACCATGCTGGTCGGGGCGATCCTGGCGGTCACCCAGACCGACATCAAGCGGCTGCTGGCGTACTCGTCGGTGGCCAACGCCGGATACCTGCTGGTCGGTGTGCTGTCGCTGTCCGCCGAGGGCCTGGCCAGCACGATGTTCTACCTGGTGGCGTACGGCTTCATCGTGCTCGCCGCGTTCGCGGTGGTCACCCTGGTCCGCGACGCCGACGGCGAGGCCACCCACCTGTCCCGCTGGGCGGGGCTGGGCCGACGGTCCCCGGTGTTCGCCGGCATCTTCACCTTCATCCTGCTGGCGTTCGCGGGTATCCCGTTGACCAGCGGTTTCACCAGCAAGTTCGCCGTCTTCGGGGCGGCGGTCGGGGACGGCCAGATCTGGCTGGTGATCGCCGGTGTGGTGACCAGCATGATCCTCGCCTTCCCGTACCTGCGGGTGGTGGTGATGATGTGGCTGAGCGAGCCGAGCGACGCCACCCCGACGGTGGTGATCCCCGGTGCGCTGACCTCGGCGGCGCTGATGATCGGGGTACTGGCCACCCTGCTGCTCGGGGTCGCACCGGGAGCGCTGCTGGATCTGACCAGTAACGCTGCCGAGTTTGTCCGATGAACCACCTCACCCGCCCCCAACCTGGGCCGCCACCGCCGCTGTGGCATGGTTGGGGGTGTGGTGAGGACGGCTGACGGCAGCTCCTTCGCGTCCGGCGCGGGAGCGGTGACCTCGATCGGGATCGACATCGTCGACCCGCAGCTGCAGGCGTCCATCGCCGGGATCCTGGCCGGAGTCGAGGCCGAGCTGCGCGACAGTGTGTTCAGCGCCGACCCGTTCGTCACCGAGGCGGCCCGCCATCTGGTCGAGGCCGGCGGCAAGCGGTTTCGCCCGTTGCTGGTGGCGCTCGGTGCGCACTTCGGCGACCCGGCGGCACCGCTGGTGGTGCCGGCGGCGGTGGTGATGGAGCTGACCCATCTGGCGACGCTCTACCACGACGACGTGATGGATGAGGCGCCGGTGCGTCGCGGCGCACCGAGCGCCAACTCGCGGTGGACCAACTCGGTGGCGATCCTGGTCGGGGACTACCTGTTCGCCCGGGCCGCCGACCTCGCCGCGGATCTCGGTATCGAGGCGGTACGGCTGCAGGCCCGCACGTTCGCCCGGCTGGTGCACGGCCAGATCGCCGAGACGGTCGGCCCGCATGGCGGCGAGCCTTCGGTCGGCCACTACCTGCAGGTGATCGGGGACAAGACCGGGTCGTTGATCGCGACGTCCGCACGGTTCGGCGGGATGTTCGGTGGCGCGGCAGCAGAGCACGTCGAGGCCCTGGCCGGGTACGGCGAGACCATCGGGGTGGCGTTCCAGCTATCCGACGATCTGCTCGACATCGCGTCGGACTCCGCCCAGTCGGGCAAGACACCCGGCACCGACCTGCGCGAAGGGGTGCACACGCTTCCGGTGCTCTACGCGCTCGGCTCGGACGACGGTGACGCCGCCTCCCGACGGTTGCGGGAGATCCTGGCCGCCGGTCCGGTCACCGACGACGACCTGCACGCCGAGGCGCTGGGCCTGCTGCGCGAGTCACCGGCGCTGAAGCGGGCCCGGGAGACGGTGCGCGGCTACGCCGAGGAGGCCCGGTCCCGGCTCGCGCCGCTGCCACCCGGCCCGGCGCGGCAGGCGATGCAGTCGTTGTGCGACTTCATCGCCGACCGGACGAACTAGCCGGGCGGCCGGGGTCCGGTCCTGGTCCGGTCCGGTCGCCCGGGCGGATTTCCGCCGGCCGGCGACGGTACGGGGGCGACGAACGGCACCGCCATTTGCGATGATGTCGCGTTAGCCAATAGCATGAACCGTACGTGTCGGGCGCCACACCGATAGTCGCCACCTGGTGCCCCTGATTCGAAAGGGCATTCCACAGGCGGCTGTCTTTTCATATGGTGTAAGTCCCCGGCGGCGGAGGTGGTTGTGCGCGACCCCTTGGCGGAACCTTCGGACCTCATCCGGAGCGTTTCACGGGCACTGCGTGTGCTCGAAGCGGTCGGACGTGCTCCGCGCGGACTGACCGTCAAACAGATTGCCCGGCGCTGCGAGCTGACTGTGGCGACCACTTACCACCTGGTGCGCACCCTGGCGTACGAGGGCTACGTGATCCGTCGCGAGGACGGCACCTACATCGTCGGCCTCGAGGTGGCGGACCGCTACCGCGAACTGGTCGCCGCGTTCCGCGGCCCGCCAGCGGTCGGTGAGGCGCTGCGCCGTGCAGCGGCGGAGACCGGCTACAGCCACTACCTCGGCCGCTTCGTCGGGTCCCAGGTGGCGGTGACCGCGTCGGCCGACGGGCTGCGCTCGCCGTACCTGGAGGACCTGGTGCCCGGGTTCGACGAGGGGGCACACGCCACCGCACTGGGTAAGGCGCTGCTCGCCACCCTCACTCCCGACCAGCGGTTCCGCTACCTCAAAGAGTTCGGCATGCGGCCGTTCACCTCGGCCACGATCACCACCATCGAGGGCTTCGAAGCCGATCTCGCGGTCGGCGACCGGCGCGGCATGCACCTGGAGATCGGCCAGTACCGGCAGGGCCTCGCCTGCGCCGCGGTGATGGTCAACGCGGACAAGGACGTCGAGCGGCGGGTGGCGATCGCCTGCGCGTTGCCGGCGGCCGAGATGATGACCTCGGCCCGGGTGGTCCGCGCGAAGCTGCTCACCGCCGCCCGGGCGGTCGCCGAGGCGATGACCGGCCCGGAGCATCCGGGCAGCTGAACAGTTTCTCCAGGACCTTGAACCGCCCGGCCGGCGGCTACGTGTCATGAGGCGGAAGGGAAGGGCGCCTCTTGACCGACCAGGATTCACAACTGATGCGCGCGTTGCACGAGGAGCACGGTGACGCGCTCTTCGCCCATGCGCTGCGGCTGGCCGGTGGCGACCGGCAGCGGGCCGAGGACCTGGTCCAGGAGACGCTGCTGCGGGCCTGGCGACATCCCGAGTCGCTGGACCCGGAGCGGGGATCCGTACGGGCCTGGCTGTTCACCACGGCCCGGAACCTCGCGATCGACGCCTGGCGTCGACGCAGTGTCCGGGTCGGCGAGGTGGTCACCGACGAACTGCCGGAACCACCACCGGCGGTGGACGAGGCGGACCGTGCCGTGGAGGCGTGGACCGTCGCCGAAGCTCTCGGCCGGCTCTCCCAACCACACCGGGAAGTGCTGATTGAGTGCTTCTACCGGGGGCGTTCGGTCTCCGAGGCGGCGGCCAGGCTCGGTGTTCCGCCGGGTACCGTTAAGTCACGGACACATTACGCACTGCGCTCGTTGCGGCTGGTGCTGGAGGAGATGGGGGTGACCCAGTGAGGTGTGACTACGCGCACGACGACGGCGCGTACGTCCTGGGTGCCCTGTCACCTGCGGAGCGAGCGGCGTACGAGCATCACCTCGCCGGCTGCCCGAGCTGCCGGCAGGCAGTCGCCGACATCGCGGTGCTGCCCGGACTGCTCGGCCGGCTGGATCCAGCCGGCTTCGAGCAGATCAGCGACCCGCCGTCGACCGAGCCCCGGTTGGCAACCCTGGTCGACGCGGCGGGCCGGGCCCGCCGCCGGGGCCGGCGGATGCGCCGGTGGCAGACCGCCGGGGCGGCGCTGGCCGCCGCGGGTCTCGCGATCGTGGTCGGCTTCGGGGTCGGCTGGGTGGGGGCCGGCGGTACGCCGGAGACCACGCCCGGCTCCCAGCTTGTCGCGATGCAGCCGGTGGCCTCGCAGTTGCCGATTCACGCCGAGGTGGGTCTGCAGGCGGCGGCCAACGGCACCGAGGTCACCATGCGCTGCTGGTGGGAGCCGACCAACCCGGACGGCCGACCGATGGATTTCGAGCTGGTCGCCTACGACCGGAACGGGGCCAAGCAGCAGGTCGGCTCGTGGGCGGTCAGTCCCGGAGCCGAGATCGTCTTCACCGGGGCGACCCGGTTCGAGCACGACCAACTGGAACGGCTCGAACTGGTCCGTTCCGACGGCGCGGCGATCCTGGCATACCAGGTCGGCTGACCTGGTCGGTTGCCGGTCGGTTCCGGCCCGGCCTGGTTGGCCGGTCAGTCCCGGTCCAGTTTGGTCGGCCGGTCAGTCCCGGTCCAGGACCAGACCCAGCAGCCAGGTGACCACCCCGACCAGCAGCGCCCCGAGCACGGCGGCCGGCCAGAAACCATCCACCTCGAACGGCAGGTCGAGCTGTCCGGCGATGAATCCGGTCAACAGGAACAGCAGTCCGTTGACGACCACCGCGATCAGCCCGAGGGTCAGCAGGTACAGGCCACACCCGACGGTCTTGACGATCGGCTGCAGCACCGCGTTCACCACGCCGAAGATGACCGACACGAGCAGCAGCGTGACGACCGCCTCGCCGATCGCGTCGGTCTGCAACGTGATGCCCGGAATGATCAGGGTGGCCAGCCAGAACGCCAACGCCGTACTACCCAGGCGGATGAGGAGGCTTTTGAGGAAACCCATCCGGGAATCCTGCCATGCCGACCGCCGGTTGCGGCCCATCGGTCCCGCAGATGCGCCGTCGACGTCCCGGCAGCACCAGTTGCAGTCCCACCAGATGCAGTCCTACCGGTACCCGGCGCGACGGTCGGTCGACCCTGCTGACCGTCCCCCCGGGTTAGCCGCTCGCTGGCTGATTCGTCGCCGGTGCCACCGCAACCGAGCCGTTATCCACAGCGGACGAGGTGGGGCTGCGCCGGCGGGTCGACCCGACTACGGTCGGCGAGGTGACGTTCACCGCCGGCGCGGCGGGGGTGACTGGCCACCGTCCGGCGCGGGAAGCGTCGGCCGGTAGGCACCGGGGTGGTAGGCACCGGCTTGGACCGGGACCGAGAGGGGCACAGCGTGTCGCAGACGCAAGCCGAGTTGGCGATCATGCAGCGGGCGGCCAGCCGTTTCGACCAGGTCGACGAGGAGCTCGACGCGATGCTGCGCGGTCTGCTGCAGCGTTTGGAGGTGCTTCAGCACGCCTGGCGTGGTGCCGGTGGCCGATCCTTCGAGCAGGTCACAGCCGGGTGGGCCAGGGAGCAGGCGGTGTTGCACCGGGCGTTGCGCGAGACGGCCGGAGCGATCCGTACCGCCGGGACGCAGTACCAGGCGACTGACGCTGCGGCGGCGGACCGGGTGACCCGGGCGGGGCGACGGATCGAGCTGCCGCTCTGAGACGGACTGGCGGGCGGCTGCTCCGGGGCGCTGCCTGGCGGGCGGCACGATGGTACGACACGGAGGAGGTGACCAGGTGGCCGACGGCGAGCTGGTGGTGGATTTCCGAGCGCTGCAACAGGCCAGCGCCGACATCGGGCAGGCGCTGCGTACTCTCGGGTCGCAGTTGCACCAGGTGGAACGGGAGGCTGCGCCACTGGTAGCGACCTGGGAGGGTGCAGCCCGTCAGGCGTACGAGCAACGGCAGGCCCGGTGGCGCGGCGCGGCGCAGAATCTCCAGGCCCTGCTGCGGGAGATCAAGGTCGCCGTCGACGAGTCGGCCGCCGACTATCTGAGCACCGAACGGCGCAACGCGGACCTGTTCCGATGAGTCGAACGGTGTTCCCTCGACTACGCGAAGTGTTTTCTCACATCAGTTGATCTGCAAGGCGTCCGCCGGCCGTTGTGATCGTGGCACCACCTTGTAGGTTGTACCGGACGCGTGTGGCCTGTCCGGTGGAAAGGGGGGTCGGCCGTGACCGATTGGCAACCGGCCACCGAGATCGAGGCCGCGATGCGTGACGCCCTGCTCCGTCAGGACCAGGAGCTCTACTTCCAACTGCTTGCCGGCACCGAGTTGCTGCTCCCGGTTTCGGCTCAGGCCCTGGCCGGCCAGGCCCCGATGGGCTGGGGCACCTGGACGACGAACGGGCGGACCCACGTTCTCGCGTTCACTTCGCCGGTCACCCTGCACGCCTGCCTTGGCGACAGCGGCAGTTCCGCCCGTCGGGTGACGTTTGCGGAGCTGGCCGCCACCTGGCCGAACCTGGAGTGGTGGCTGGCGGTCAACCCGGGTCTGCCGATCGAAGGCTGGCTGCCGGCCTGGTTCGTCGCCCAGTTGGCTCGCGGAGACGCGCGACTGCCGAATCGCGGCGGCCAGTCCGAGGGCCGAGCCGATGCCGCCGCCCGAGCCCGCGCGACCGCCACCGTCCCCGGACCGGCCAGCCATCCCGGCGGTGCCGGGCCGGTCGACGGTGGGCCCGTTGACGGCGGGCCGGCTCTACTGCCGGACCACGGCCGGCATCCCACCTGGTACGCCGCCGAAGCTTCCGCCGCTGCCAGCCCACCGCCGGCACCGGCCGCTCCGGCACCGGCCGCTCCGGCTCCGACCGCTCCGGCTCCGACGGCTCCGGCTCCGACCGCTCCGGCTCCGGAAGGTCAGTGGCCGCACCCGGACAACGCGGCCGCCGACCCGGCGCCGCCGACCGTCAGTCCGGTGCCGCCCGGCTCGCCGCCACCGTACGGTTCGACCCGATCCCCGGCCGGTGCTACCGCCGGGCTGTCGGCCGGCGGTCTGCCCCGCCGGGTGCCGACTCCCGCGCCGCCCACCGAAGACCCGGCACCAGCGGCGGAACAGCGCAGCACGGTCGTCGGGCCGGCCACCGAGCCGCCGTCCGGTCCGGTGGCCGAGCCGGCGTCCGGTCCGGCATTCGAGCCAGACGTCGATCCACCGTCCGGTCCGGTGGTCGAGGAGCCACCGTCCGGTCCGGCCTTCGAGCCGGCCAACGACGTGGAGCGGGACCTGGTTGCGGCGGCAGGCGGCGGCGGCAGCAACTCGTTCCTGTCCACCCTCCTGCTCGCCAAGGTGCTGCTGCCCGTCTCCGAATCGTCCGTGGCCGGGTCCAGACCCGGCGACGAGGGCTTCACCTGGCGGACCGAGACCGCCGCCGACGGTACGTTCGTCGTGGTGTTCACCTCGCCGGAGCGGATCGCCGATCACTTCGACACCCCGGTCGAGACCGTCGAAGTGAAATTCGTCCAGCTGATCCGCCGCTGGCCGGACCCGCAGTGGTCGTTCGTCATCAACCCCGGCACCCCGGTCGGCGCGAAGCTGCCCGGCACCGAGATCGTCGGCCTGGCCAGCTGGGCGGCCGAAGTCGGGCTGGGAGACGAGGAAGCCGACGTCGAACAGCCGGCCGAACCCCAACCCGGCGCGTCGGCCGCGCCGAAGCCGGCCGTGTCCAGCGGGCCGGACGTCCCGGGGCAGCCGACCACGATGCAGAAGACAGTCGCCGCCAGCCAGGTCGGCTACTACCTGGACCGTGGCTACGACCGGGTGTCGGGGTTCGTGCACCGCGCCGCCGAGGTCGCCCACCTGGACACCCCAGCCAAGCTGTACGCGGCACTCGGGCTCGGCTACGCCGGGTCACCGTTCGCTCCGGACGCCGAGGAAATCTTCGTGCTGCGGTGGCCGGCCTACCGGCCGAGCCTCTACCGGATCCCCTACGGCGGTCAGAACGAGAACGCCATGCGGGCGATGGAGGGCTGGGTGATCGAGCGCCCGCCGTTCCGTGGCAACGGCTTCGCCCCTGGGGAGAGCAGCGACGTCGTAGCCGAGTTCAAGGTCGACGGGATCCGGCTGCCGCACGGCTCGCAGCTGTGGCGGTTCGGCGCGGACGGCACCGGGACGCTCGTCGCCCGGCTGGACGCCGACGAGACCGCCTGGCAGCGGGTCAAGGAGGAATGATGCGCGACGGCTACGTCGCCCGCTGGCAGGGGCAGGAGTACGACGCCAGCCCGGCCGGTGACGAGGTGCGGATCTACCAGCCGACGGAGGGCGAAGGCTTCACCGCGATCCGCTCCGGCCGGTACGTCCGGGTGGTGCCGATGTCCGAGGTCGACGACCTGGCGTACGTGCGTACCACCTGCACCTGGCACGGCCAGCCGTTCGTCGTGCTCGCCAAGCACGACGGCTGGCTGCGGGTCGAGTACACCGGCGGTCGGGCACCGGTCGCCCAGTCGCTCGGGCTGGAGGAGTTCGACTTCGGCGTCTACCAGGGCTGGGCGGCGGCCAACGAGGTGACCGAGCTGCGCGAGCACCGGGTCTGACCCCGGGTCGCGGGTCAGCTCTTGGCCCAGCGCAGTACCTCGCCGAGCACCACCTCCGGCGACTCGACGTGCGGGAAGTGACCCACTTCGTCCAGTAGCCGCCACTCGTACGGGGCGATCACGTACCGCCCGGAGCCTTGCGCAGTCCGGGGCAGCACTGCCGGGTCCAACGCTCCGTGCAGCTGCAACGTCGGTGTCACCAGCGGCTCCTGCAGCAGCTTGACGAAGCGGTAGCCGTGCAGCCGTAGCAGCGACCGGAACGCCCAGCGGTATCCCTCCAGCGCGCAGAACGACGCCTGCGGGATCCGCATCGCGGTCCGGCACAGCTGTTCGTACTCGGTGAACCGGGCTCCGCCCGTCCACGCCGGCCCACCCCACTGGCGGAGGAACCCACCGACCATCGCCGCGTCGTCGCGGGTCAGCACGTGTTCGTAGCGGGGCAGCTGGAAGCGCAGCGACGGGGTGGAGGCGGCTGCCTGCCCACGCGGGTCGGTGAAGATCGCCGAGCGTAGCCGCAGCGGGTGGGCGGCCCCGATGACGACCAGCCGGCGCACCATCCTCGGGTGGAACGCGGCGGCGGTCCACCCGATCATGCCGCCGAAGCCAGCGCCGACGATGACCGCCGAACGCTCGCCGAGCGCCCTGATCATGCCGGTGACGTCGGCGGCCAGCGTGTATCCGTCGTACCCGCGCGGCGGCTTGTCGCTCGCGCCGAAACCGCGCATGTCGACCGCGACGGCACGGTAACCGGCGTCGGCCACCGCCGGCAGCATCTCGTGCCAGGCCCACCAGAACTCGGGAAAGCCGTGCAGGAAAAGGACCAGCGGGCCGGTGCCGGCCTCGACCACGTGGAACCGGCTGCCGTTGGCACCGACGTACCGGTGCTCCCAGGGGCCCTTGATGAGCACACAGGACTCGTCGACCGGGCCCGCTGTCCTGCCACGTTCTCCCATGGCGACAGCGTAGGCCGGCCCCGCACCACCGTATCCGGCCTGGGCAAACAATAGAGGTTGATTCAGGGCGATCACCGGCGTGGGCTCAGGGTGGTCCACCGGGGGCGGCGGACTTCCGCCGCTGGCGGCGGGAACCGGTCGGGCGGCGATACGGTTGCCGGATGGCCGACGATGCTGCCGGACCCGCGCCGGGCAACCCCCAACCGCCACCCGTCCCGTTGATCAGCGTCGCCGGGCCGCCGGCCGAGTACGGCGCCGGCTACGGTGCGGCGGCGGCATCGGTGATCGCCCGCAACATCGAGCACTACCTGCGGCGGTTTCGCGACGAGGCCGGGTTGAGCAGGTCGGCGGTACGGATCGCCGGCGGTACCTTCCGCAACGCCAGCCGGGCCGCCCACCCGAGGATCGTCGAGGCGCTCGACGCGGTGGCCGGCGGCGCCGGGGTGCACGTCGACGAGGTCTACGCGCTGAACGCCCGTACCGAACTGCTGTACGGCACCGGGCGGACGGCGGCCGACCCGCCGCCCAGCGACCCCACCGAGCCGGAACCCACCGATCCCGGCCCCGGCTCCGGCCGTGAGGTCGGTCCGGACGGTTCGGCCGGCGGCTGTACGACGGCCGGGGTGCTCGGCTCCCGGACCGCCGACGGCCATCTGCTGCTCGGGCAGAACTGGGACTGGCATCCCGATCAGCGGGACACCATGGTGCTGCTGCGGACCACGGACGAGCGAGGACTGACCGTGCTCACCCTCACCGAGGCGGGCATGCTCGCCAAGGCCGGGCTGAACTCGGCAGGGCTGGGGGTCTGCATCAACATGCTCGGCAGCGACCGGGACGGGCTGGCGCCGGGCCGATCGCCCGGGGTGCCGTACCACGTGCTGCTGCGCGCGGTGCTGGAAGCCGGCAGCCTCGGCCAGGCGACCCGGGTGGCCTGCCGTACCCCCCGAAACGCGTCGATCAACCTGCTGCTCGGCCAGGCCGGCCCGGCCGGTGGGGAACTGCTCGACCTGGAGGTGGTCCCCGGTGACGTCGGGTGGACCCACCCGGTGGACGGGGTGCTCACCCACGCGAACCACCTGGAGACGGCCCTGCCGGTGCGGGACACGACGAAGAACCTCGGCGGCTCGTCGATGTTCCGGGCGGCGCGGGCCCGCCGGCTACTGGCCGAACGGGCGGCCGGTGTGCCGTTGACCCTGGCCGACCTGGCCGACGTGTTCCATGATCATCTGGGTCTGCCGTTGGCGATCTGTCGGCACCTCGACGAGCGGGACGCACCGGCGGACCAGGCGGAAACGGTCTACTCGGTGCTGATCGATTTGGACGCCCGCCGGCTGGGGCTGGCCGCCGGCCCGCCGTGCCGGCACGACTATCACTGGCTGGAGCTGGCCGACGGCGTCACCGGATGACCTCCGCCCGGATCAACTGCCAGTGCTGGCCCGGCCCGCAGTAGATCCGGATCCGCAGCGGAGCCACCTTCGCCCGGATCCGGGTGTGCTGGGTGAGCGTGGTGCCGTCGTCGCCGTACAGCGCGTGTTCGGTCCCGTCGTCGGTGACCAGCCCGTAGCAGGGTCCGGTGCCACCCCGGGTCACCGTACCGACCAGCCAGTCGCCGGTGATCAGGTCGGACGGGGTCTTCGGTGGTGTCCCGGGTCGGGGCAGCGTCGGCGGTTCGGTCCGGGACAGGCCCGGCGTTTCGGTCGGTGTCGGTGTCGCCGGTCCGTCGGATCCGGTGTGTGAGGCATCCGGCCCGCCGGAGCCGGTGTGTGAGGCATCCGGCCCGCCGGAGCCGGTGTGTGAGGCATCCGGCCCGCCGGAACCGCTCTGCGAGGCGTCCGGGGTCGCCGGCATCGGTGCTCCTGACGTGGGGCCGCCACCGCAACCGGCGACGGCGATCAGCGCCACGCCGGTCAGCATGGCGGCGACGGCCCGGGGGGCTGACTGTCGGATCAGCTTCGGTACTGCCATGCCGGTTGGACGCCGCCCGGCCGGCCGGAGTTCCACCGGCCGGCCGGGACCGCGTCACCGCCGGGTCAGGAGACCCGGATCTTCATCGTGGTGCCGTCCACCGACACCACCCGGATCTTCACGCCGACCGCGGGCAGCTTCACCCCGTGGTTGGGCAGTTCCTCGTAGAAGTACTTCCGGGTGTCGTTGAACAGCGGCTGCGCCGCCTGGCCGCGTACCCAGTGCGGTTCGCCGTTGATGTGCAGGGTGAACCCGTCGGCCTTCTCGAGGCTGAACGGCGCGTCGTACACCTGGACCCGGGCCCGCCACGGCGCGCCGGTCAGGTTGTACATCGGCCGCGGCCGCGAGTCGATGTACAGGTTGCGCCCCTCACCCGGGTGCACGTTGGTGTTGTTGTCGACCTGGGAGGTGTCCCAGTACGAGATCAGCAGACCCTCCTGGTACGCGTAGTGGTCCACCATGTCGGGCTTGGTGTCGGCGTACCCGAAGTAGTACGGGCCGGTCTCCAGGTAGCGGTCGTACGAGACGTACGAGCGGTGCCCGGCGATGTAGTAGTTGTCGTAGTCGGCGGTCACGCTGGCCCCGACGGTGGTCCAGCCGTCGAGCGCCCAACCGCCGTCCGCCTCCGCGCCGTCGGTGAAGATCGGCGAACCGTCGGCGGTCACGGTCATCTCGTCACCGAAGAAGCCGCCGTACGCCACCGCGCCGTCGGTGCGGTAGAGCAGCCGGACCAGTACGGCGTCCCCGGCGTACGCGTCCAGCGGCACGTTGATGTCGACCCACTGGCCACCGGTCGAGCTGTCGATCGCCGGGGTGCCGCTGCCGTCGGTGCCGTACGGGACACCGTTGACGGTACCTTCGAGCGAGGTCCAGCTCGCCCCACCGTCCGCCGACGCCTGGAAGTACAGGTAGTCGTAGTCGTCCTCGATGTCGTAACGCGCCTTCATCGACAGTGCGGCGGTCGAGGCACCGGCGAGGTCGAACTCACGGGTCATCGTGTTGCTCATGTCGTCTTCGTTGCCGGAGAAGTACTGCATCTCACCGGCGTACGGCTCGCCGAGCTCGGTGGTGACCTCCTTCTTCGGCAGCACGACGACGACCGCCTGGGCCCGCTTGGTGTTGTACTCCTGTGGACCCAGGTGCAGGGTGCGTTTCTGACCGGCCACCACCACCTCGTAGTCCAGCCAGCCCAGCTGCAACTTGTTCCAGGCGCCGAGGTCACCGGGGCGCTCGCCGATCCCGCCGTCGGTGGCGGCACCGAGGCGGCTCTGCGCCATCAGCGTCCAGTGCTCGTTGTTGTTGTCACCGCCACCGGAGGTGTCGTAGTCGTCCGGCAGGCCCAGGTCGTGGCCGTACTCGTGGACGAAGACGCTCAACCCGCCGTTCTCCGGCTGGATGGTGTAGTCGCCGATCCACAGCCCGCTGTCACCGATCTGGGTGCCACCGGCCGGGTTCTGCGCCGGCCCGGTCAGCCCGATGTCGGTGGCGAAGGCGTACCAGCGGTGGCTCCAGATCGCGTCCTCGCCCTGCCACGGGTCACGGTCGGCCTGGTCCCCACCGGCGTGCACGATCTGGAAGTGGTCGATGTAGCCGTCGGCCTCGTTGAAGTCGCCGTCGCCGTCGAAGTCGTACCGGTCCCACTTGTCGAACTCACGCAGCTCGGCGGCGATCTCCTCGTCGGTGCGGCCGAGCGCCTGCTGGTCGGCGACCCACTGGTTGGCGGCATCGCGCAGCAGTTGCCAGACGTTGCTGCAGACGTTGCCGCCGCACAGGTCGCGGCCGTACCGGGCCTCGTTGTAGCGGACCTTGACCCAGTCGGTGACGGTGCCCTCGACGCTGTACCGCCCGGAGGACTGGGTCTCGTAGTAGGTCTTGACCGACTCGACGCCTTCACCGGCACCGAAGTAGAGGTCCCGGTAGTGCTCGGCGGAGTAGTCGGCCTGCCAGATGGTGGTGTTGTCGACCGTCCGGTCCGGGGCGGGGATCTCGTTGTGCAGCGGTCCGTCGAACCGGGCCGGGCCGTCCCAGTTCGGGTTGCTGTCCACGTCCGGGTAGCTGGGGTGCCGTTCGTTGCCGAACTCGGCCAGGATCACGAAGATCCGGTCGGTGGTCTCCCGCTCCAACTCGACGTACTGGTCCTTGCCGGAACCGGCACCGCCGCGGGCGGCCCGGCCGGCGATGCCGGTGCCCGACGTCTCACCGACCTTCGCGACGGTGCTCGCGCCCCGCCGTTCCGGTGTGAGTCGGCCACTGACCACTTCGCTCACTGCGCGTTCGCGCAGTTCACGACGCTTCTCGCCGAGCGGGTTGGGCAGGTCGTCGCTCGGGGCTTCGGCCCGGGAAGGAGCCGCCACCGGTGCGTCCACCGGTGGTGCGGCCATCGCCGTCGCGGGTAGAGCAAAGCCCATGCCCGAGGCGAGCGACACGGTGAGCATCCCCACCATGACTTTGCGCACCTGGATACCTCCGGTTCGGGGGAATCAACGCCGCCACTTGGGTGAGGGCGGCACGATCTCCGGATGATGTGGCCCCCGTTGTTGGGGCCATCGTGAACCTAGTCACCCGAGGGAACCCCTGTGAAGGTCAATGCGTCGATTTGTTTCACGCTCCCGGCTGGATCGCCCTGATATGTCACAACGATCACGCCGTGAAAAGTGGCCGGCCCGGCCGCCGAAGCGACCGGGCCGGCCACGAGCCGTTCACGTCGGCGGTACGCCGGGACCGCACCACCGCCGGCGGTACGCCGGGATCGCACCACCGCCGGCGGTACGCCGGGATCGCACCACCACCGGCGGCGGACGTCAGTCGTCGTCGGACTTGCCACCCTGCATGCCGGAGGAGATCAGCTCCATCACGGTGGAGTCCTGCAGCGTGGTCACGTCGCCGAGCGACCGGTTCTCGGCGACGTCGCGCAGCAACCGGCGCATGATCTTGCCGGAGCGGGTCTTCGGCAGCTCCGGCACCAGCATGATCTGACGGGGCTTGGCGATCGGCCCGAGCGTACGCGCCACATGGTTGCGCAGCTCCTGGATCAGCGCCTCGCCGGCCTCGCCCGCGATGTCCGCGCTGCCGCGCGGGATGGTGAACGCGACGATGGCCTGACCGGTGGTCGGGTCGGTGGCGCCGACCACGGCGGCCTCCGCCACCGACGGGTGCGACACCAGCGCCGACTCCACCTCGGTGGTGGAGATGTTGTGCCCGGAGACCAGCATCACGTCGTCCACCCGGCCGAGCAGCCAGATGTGCCCGTCGGCGTCCTTCTTGGCCCCGTCACCGGCGAAGTACATCTTGTCGAACCGGGACCAGTAGGTGTCGATGAACCGCTGGTCGTCGCCCCAGATGGTGCGCAGCATCGACGGCCACGGCTCACGCAGCACCAGGTAGCCGCCGCCGCCGTCGGGCACCGACTCGGCCTGGTCGTCGACCACGTCGGCGCTGATTCCGGGCAGCGGGGTCATCGCGCTGCCCGGCTTGGTGGCGGTCACCCCGGGCAACGGCGAGATCATGATCGAGCCCGTCTCGGTCTGCCACCAGGTGTCCACGATCGGACACCGGCCGCCGCCGATGTGTTCCCGGTACCACATCCAGGCCTCCGGGTTGATCGGCTCACCGACGCTGCCGAGCAGCCGCAGCGAACTGAGGTCGTACCCGGCCGGGATGTCCTCGCCCCACTTCATCATGGTGCGGATCAGCGTCGGCGCGGTGTAGAGGATGCTCACCTTGTACTTCTGCACGAGCTCCCAGAACCGCCCCTTGTGCGGGGTGTCCGGGGTGCCCTCGTACATCAGCTGGGTGGCGCCGTTGGACAGCGGACCGTACACAATGTACGAGTGCCCGGTGACCCAGCCGATGTCGGCGGTGCACCAGTAGACGTCGGTCTCCGGCTTGAGGTCGAAGACCGCGTGATGGGTGTACGACGCCTGGGTCAGATAGCCGCCGGTGGTGTGCAGGATGCCCTTCGGCTTGGCCGTGGTGCCGCTGGTGTAGAGGATGAACAGCGGCTGCTCGGCGTCGAACGGCTGCGCCTCGTGCTCGGCGCTCGCTTTCTCCACCGTCTCATGCCACCAGTGATCCTTGTCGGTCCAGGTGACCTCCTCGCCGGTCCGCCGGACCACCAGAACGTGCTCCACCGACGGGCACTGGGCCACCGCCTCGTCGACGGTCGGCTTCAGGGCCGAGGGCTTGCCGCGCCGGTAGCCGCCGTCGGCGGTGATGATCACCTTGGCGCTGGCGTCCTGTACCCGGCCGGAGAGCGCGTCGACCGAGAAGCCGCCGAACACGACGTTGTGCGTCGCGCCGATCCGGGCGCAGGCCAGCATCGCGACCGCGGCCTCCGGGATCATCGGCAGGTAGATCGCCACCCGGTCACCCGCCGTCACACCGAGGTCAGTCAGCGCGTTCGCCGCCTGGCAGGTCATCCGGTGCAGGTCGGCGTAGGTGATGGTGCGGGTGTCGCCCGGCTCACCCTCCCAGTGGATGGCGACCCGGTCGCCGGCCCCGGCGGCGACGTGCCGGTCCAGACAGTTGTACGCGACGTTGAGCTGACCGCCGACGAACCACTTGGCGAACGGCGGGTTGGACCAGTCCAGCACCTGGTCCCACTCCTTGGCCCAGTGCAGCCGGCGGGCCTGGTCCGCCCAGAAGCCGAGTCGGTCGGCGGCTGCCTCGTCGTACGCGGCCGCGGTGACGTTGGCCGCCCCGGCCAGCTCGGCGGGCGGCTCGAACCGGCGATTCTCCTGAAGTAGGTTCTCCAGCGTTTCGCTCATGCGTGGGGCTCCTCACACGTCGCTTGACTTGCTCCGAGGTTAGTGTCGCCGTCCCGCCGGCACGAGACTTGGCGGATACCTGGGTACCCATCGCGCGCCGAGCGGCCACACCGGCGCGGCGGGCGGTTCAGCTGGCCAAGCTTGTACCGTGACGCTGGTGACCGAGACCGACCCGCTGGCCCCGCTGCTCGACCTTGCCGACGTGGCACCCGCGCTGGACCGCGCCCGCGAGCAGGTCGACGCCGCGTTGCGGCACCGGGCGCTGCGTCGGCACGGCGGGGCGGTGGCGGCCGAGATCAGCCTCCGCTCGGCGGTGGCCAGCGCCGCGTTGGACGGGCACGACCATCCGGTCGCCGACGTACGCGCCGGGACGGTGACCGATCCGGTGGTGCAGGGGGCGCTGCGGGTGGCCGAGGCGGTTCCCGCGCTGGCCGACCGCTGGCCCCGTACCCCCCGTCAGGTGCTGGCCCGGTTGCACGTGCTCGCCGCGCGCGGGCTGGTGCCGGCCGACCAGCTGGGTCGTCCGGTCGCTCGGCCTGACGTGACGCCGCAGTCAGGCGCGACGCCGGGCCCGGATGTGACGCTGCGGCTGGACGGGGTTTCCGCACTGGTCAGCGGCGGTACCTCGGTGCCGGCACTGCTGCTGGCTGCGGTGGTGCACGCCGAGCTGCTCGCGTTGCGGCCGTTCGCCGGGCCGAGCGGGGTGGTGGCCCGGGCCGCCGCGCGGCTCACCCTGGTAGCGGCCGGCACGGACCCGCGTGGCCTGCTCGCCGTCGAGGTCGGCCACCACGAGCGGCAACCCGAGTACGTGGGTTCGGCGGGCGCCTTCGCGACGGGTACGCCAGACGGCGTCCGCTCCTGGCTGCGGCACTATCTGACCGCGGTCGAGCTGGGTGCCCAGGAGCTGACCCGGGTCGCCGACGAAGTGCTGGCCAACGCCTGAGCCGCGCGACCGGGTCGGCTAGACGACCGGTTTCCGTAACCCGCTGAACCGGTCCAAACCGGTATATATCCCCTTCGACCCGTGGGCTTGGCCCATGATGTGTGCGGTGGCCTGATGCCACAGGTGCATATTGATGCACCTGTGGCATCAGGCTCGCGCAGGCCAACCAGAGGCTCGCCTGGGTCGCGCCTATTGGGTTGGTCGCGCATCCCTGATCTCGCTTGGCAGGTGCGGGGTCAGGCCGAGGCTGTCTTCGTCCGGCGGTGCCGGCCGTACCAGGCGATGCCGATCGCGACCCCGACCCCGACGCTCAACGCGGCGGCCGCCACCGGGACCGCCGGCCGCTCCCGCAACCTGCGGCCGAGCGGTATCGGGTGGCGGAAGGCGAGGACCGGCCAGCCCTGCTCGGTGGCGAGCTTGCGGAGCTGGCGGTCCGGGTTGACCACCGTCGGGTGCCCGACGCATTCGAGCATGGGTACGTCGGTGACCGAGTCGGAGTAGGCGTAGCACTCGGCGAGGTCGTATCCGCGCTGCTCAGCGAGCTCGGTGACACCGGTGACCTTGGCTGCCCCGGCCGCGTAGAACTCGATTTCTCCGCTGTACCGGCCGTTCTCCACAGCCATCCGGGTGGCGATCACGTCGGTGACCCCGAGTAGTTCGCCGATCGGGCGTACCATCTCCTCGCCCGACGCGGAGACCAGCACCACGTCCCGCCCGGCGTTCTGGTGCTCCTCGATCAGCGCCGCCGCCTCGGCGTAGACGTACGGGTTGATCAGCTCGTGCAACGTCTCCGCGACGATCTGGCGGACCTGCTCCACCTGCCAGCCCTTGCACAGCGCGGCCAGGTAGTCGCGGGTGCGGGCCATGGTCTGCTCGTCGGAGCCGCCGAGCCGGAACATCAGCTGGGCGTACGCGGACTTGACCACGTCCCGCCTGGTGATCAGCCCGTCGCGGTAGAACGGCCGGCCGAACGCCAAGGCGCTGGACTTGGCGATGACAGTCTTGTCGAGATCAAAAAAAGCGGCGCTGCGGCCCACGACGGTGCAGTCTAGCCGGAGCGGGACGTCGGCGACGGCCGGTGCTCCGTCGCCGGCCGGCGACAGGGATCCCCCGGGATCTGATCCAACGATCAGGAACCTGAGTGGCCCAACCTGCGTCCCGTGCCGTCAGCGGTGCGACTCCCGGTGAAACGCCACTCGACGGGTGGCGGTCTGCTCAGGCATGCTTGTCATGACACAGTTATCTTTCCCGTCCCAGGCTTCATCCGGAAGACACTCGGCGGTTGCACCCCCCGTGACCGCTGAGCGGGTTCGGCTCGACCCCCCCGGAGCCGAACCCCCAGGCGACCCCCGTCTCCCCCCGGCGGGGGTCGTCGCTATTCCAGGGCGTGTTCCAGCTTCCGGCGCCGTTCCGCCGCCCGGTCCTCTTCGCGTAGCAGATCAGCTGGCCGGCATCGGCGTTGTCCACAGCCTGTCCCGTTGTCCACAGGCAGCCCCGTCGAGGGCCCACCGGCACCGGGTCGGCACCCACAGTTGCGGCATCCCCTCACCGACTGCAGGAGGTCCGGATGCCGCCGCACACCAGCACCGCTGCACCCCGCCGGCTGCCACTGGTCGTCACCGCTGACGAACGACTGCTCGACGACCTGCTGCGCCTCGCGGCGCTCGCCGGCACCGACGTCGACCTGGCTGCCGACCCGGTCGCCGCCCGGTCCCGGCAGGCCGCCGCCCCGCTCGTCCTGGTCGGTGCCGACCAGGCGGACGCCTACCTGCGGGCCAGAATGCCCCGCCGACCCCGGCTGGTCCTGGTCGGCCGGGCCGACCAGGACCAGCCCTGGCAGGTCGCCGAGCTGCTCGGTGCCGAGCACGTCGCGATCCTGCCGGCGGCGGAGCCGTGGCTGGTCGACCGCCTTACCGACAACGGCGGCACCGACAAACCGGCCGCGGCTGTCATCGGGGTGATCGGCGGCCGGGGTGGTGCCGGCGCCAGCGTGCTGGCCGGTGCCCTGTCGGTCACCGCTGCCCGGCTCGGGCTGCGCAGCCTGCTGGTCGACGCCGACCCGCTCGGTGGCGGCCTCGATCTGGTCCTCGGCTGGGAGCAGATCGACGGGCTGCGCTGGCCGGCGCTCGCCGACAGTGACGGCCGGATCGACCCGTCGGCGCTGGCCGGTGCGCTGCCCTGCCGGGGCGACCTCGGGCTGCTCTCCTGGGACCGGGGCGAACCGCTACCGCTGCCCGCCGCCACGATGAGCGCCGCCATCGACGCAGCCCGGCGGGAGCGGGACGTGGTCGTCGTCGACCTGCCCCGGCGGCCCGACGACGCCGCGATCGCGGCGATGCACGCCACCGACCGGGTGCTGGTGCTGGTCCCGGCCGAGTTGCGGGCCACGGCGGCGACCGCCCGGGTGATCACCGACATCCAGCGGCACTGCACCGACCTGTCGCTGGTCGTGCGCGGACCGGCCCCGGGCCGGCTGCGGGCCCGGGAGATCGGGCGGACCCTGGGGCTGCCGGTGACCGGGGTGCTGCAACCTGAGCCACGAGTCAGCCGAGGGCTGGAGCGCGGTGACGCTCCAGGTTCGTCGGGCCGGGGTCCGTTGGCCGAGTTGTGTCAGCGGATCGTGGGCGGGCTGGTCGACCGTACGGCGGCAGCGTCGTGACTGCGGCTTCGGCCCGTTCGGGCGCGGGTGACCGACGTTCTGGTGAAACGGCCTCCAGGCACACGCCGTTATCGCAGTTCTGCTATATTGGCCAGGCGTCGTGGCCTGCCTACTACCACCCCGAGGCGGAAGCGGAGTAGCGCATCGACGAAGTGAGGGGCGACGAGTGATGAACCTGTCCGATTTGAAGACCTCGGCCCAAGTTCACGACGAGCAGCGCCACGACCCAGAGTTTCGCTCGGAGTGGGACCGCACAGCGTTCGCCAACGACATCGCGCTGCGAATCTTGCGCTACCGCCAGGAACATGGCCTCACCCAGGCGGGTCTTGCCCGCGAGGTCGGGATGACTCAGTCGGTGATCGCGCGCCTTGAGTCGGGCGATCAGCCTCCGTCGATCGCGACCCTGGTCAAGCTATCGAAGGGCACAGGCATGGGTTTCAATATCAAGGTCAGCGGCGGTGCGGTCGAGTTCATCGCAGCCTGACTACCTGCCCTGACGCCAGGGTCTGCCCCTGGTCCTGGTTGTGGGATCAGGGGCAGACAGTCGTCGACGTTAGTGGTCGAACTGGCCAATCTTGATTCCCTGGACGAAGCCGGTCCAGGTGTCGGCGGTGAACGACAGCGCCGGTCCGGCCTGGTCCTTGCTGTCGCGGACCAGGACTGCTCGGCTGGGGTTGGCGACCTCGACGCAGTCCCCGCCGGCGTTGCTGCGGGTGCTCTTCTTCCACGTGAGTTCGGTCATGACAGTTCCTCCGCGATCGATGCGATGAGTTTGCGAGACTGCGCCTCGCTCAGTGCCGTGGACTCGACGGCTGACCAGACCTCCTCGTACGCCGCCGCCTCGGCGGGCTTGTCGAGGTAGCACCGCCCGCCACCCGAAAGGCAAACTTCAACATCAGCACTTGCGCGAGAGATCAGCGCCCGGCTTGCTGCCGACTTAGGAGTTGACGTCTGCGCCGACGTTGCCGGGTATCTCGGCCCGCGCCCGGTCCAGGAGACTAGCGAGCTGCTCAGCAGGCATGAAGGCAGCGAACGCGGTCCGCACGTTGACGAGCAGTTCGTTGAGGGTGATCGGCTTTCCTGGGTGCGGGTTATGCATGCGTAGTTCGTGCGTGAGGCTGCTCAAGTTGAGGATCACCACGTCGGGCTCGACAGTCCACAGCCAGGCCATGACCTTGGGAAACGGATCTGGCACCGCCAGGATGCTGTCCGGATCGTCCGCGCGCCGGTTGAGTATGAGGTCCCGTGTCTCCCGGGTGAAGATGGTAAGCATGTTTCGCAGGATCGAGGCCGGCACTTTGTACGGCTGCTCCTGCATGGGGCTCTCCCTGTTATCGGCGACCGGTTCGAATCCAGTGCTGAATCTGGCTTGCAGCAATGATGATCGCCTCTGCGGCGAGGTTGCCGGCTTGCGTTGCGTTCGACCGAGGTTCATCCGGGCCGATCCGCCTGCCGGCAGCTTCGACGGCGGCGATGCGGATCGCTGTGTCGCTGGGTTCCTCGCGTGCCATGGGAGTTGATGCTTCCGTGCCGGCGGTGGCTGCTGATAGTCGGGTGTCGGCTACACGACAGGAAGCTGTAGGTGACGTGGCGGCTGGCCGCCTCGCCCTGGATCTGCCGACCGGTCGGTCTCTCCAGATGGGGATGCGATCTCTACTCTGGCCGAATGACCTTCACCGCGCTTCACCGAGTCGCCGGGGCTGCACCCGGTCCACTGACAAACGACGTGCTCGACGCCGCAGTCGCGGCGCATGCGGAAGAGACAGACGATCTGGACTGGAAATCCCAGACGCTTCCCCCAACGAAGGACCTGCAACGTCACGACTTCCGCAAGGACGTTGCGGCGATGGCGAACAGCGGCGGTGGAGTGATCGTGTACGGAGTCGCCGAGGTGCAGAAGGCGGCGACAATCCGTGTCGATGTCGGCGAGTTGACGGAGGCTCATGAACGGACTCTTCGCAGCGCGGCGGTCAACCTGATCACGCCGCCGGTGTTCGGGCTGGTGTTCCACAGGCTTGAGTCCGATGGGAAACACGCGGTGGTCGTTGAGGTGCCGGCGAGTGTCGACGTCCCACATTTGATCTACCGGGACGAGTACTTCGGCGCGCCGGTGCGGAACAACGCAGACACGGTATGGATGCGGGAGCGGCAAATTGAGGTGATGTACCGTGCCCGGTTCGAGGAACGACGCCACGCGACCGAGGCGCTGGACGCCCTGTATGGAGAGGCGGCGGCGGGCCGGGACGTCACCAAGCGAGCTTGGCTGATCGCGGTTGCCCATCCACGTATCCCGCGGGTCGGGGTGCGGCTGAACCGCGATGAGGCTCGTTCTGTGCTGTCGCGGGCCGAGAAGCTGGCGCTGGTGTACGCCGGCCGGGGCTGGATTCACCCGTTGGAGAGCGTTGACCTGTTGAATCCTCGTCCTGGGTTGCGGCGGTGGGTCGCCATGAACAAGGCGACCGGCGAGCACTCCAGATGGAAGGAGTCGTGGGTCAGCATCCACCACGATGGCTCGGTCACGCTCGCCACCGCAGTCGGCGGCCACCGACGGGACAGCAACGAGTACTACGAGGGTTGGCAGCTCATGTCCCTCGCGGTGGAGTGCGCCGTTGCTGACCTGATGGCTCTGGTTCGGGCGACAGCCGGGGCCACCGGGGGCGGTGAGTATGAAGTCCGGGTTGGGGTTGACTGGTCTGGCGAGGAGCCGCTGGTGATGTTCACCAAGGATGGCTTCGGCTTTGTCGAACGCGATTGGTCGGTTCCCTTGCCTAGATGGTCGCCGGTGGACGAATCAGTGGATGCGGCCGGCTCTGACGCCGACTTCTACTGGCGGGTGCATGACCTGGCCATGGATTGCGTGAATCAGTGCGGCGTCCCGAACGTCGTGATGATCAACCCGCCACCACGCGATGAACAGGTAAGCCCGGCCTGACCGGTGCTGAAGCGTGCTGGCCCAATCGTTCGCAGCGAGATCATCCCGTGCCTGGTCCGGGGAATGCCCCGATGCGGTGAGGTTGACCACGGCCGACGTGCCTTACGGGGGGCCGCGTGGCAGTACGGTCGACCATCAGCCCCGAGAGTGTCCGACCTTCCTGCCACCCTCCGCTCATGACTGACCTTGCCTACATGGTTCGCGAAGACTGGGCACAGCAGGGTACCGCGATGGTGCAGAACAGCGCCCGGATACGTGACTGGCTGGGAACCGAGCCGTACCTCTTCGCCGTGCCGGACGTGCGGAAGTTCAACCACAGGGGCCGCAATGCAGACGTTGAGGTTGCCTGGTACATCTCACCGGAGAAGGACAGCCCGCTGGTCGTCAACATCGCCGAACTCTCCAAGGTGACCGAGGACGCGCGCGCCGCAGAAGCCGCTGTCGTCGTGGTCGTGCTGCACCCGTTCGGAGAGTCCGACTCCGGCGCCCTGGACACCGCGATCGGCGCAGCCAAGCTCGGTCGCGTGTTTGTCATGGTGTGGTCGCCGCAGGACCCTGTCCGTCTCTGGCTCGACGCCCACGGCGCCGTCAACCTTCACACCGGGACGACGATGCCCGCTCCCGATCCGCTGCTGGTCGCCGCTGCCGAGTTGATGGTTGACGAGGAGTACAACGGCCTCAGCGTCGGACGCGGGAAGGAAGCAGCCATCCAGCTTCTGCGAGTGTTCGCCGATGCTGGCTATCCGCTAGATGAGGGGACTTGGCTGCGGGCGTACTTCGTTGCGGGCGGCCGGAGACACGCCAACTCCGTCTCGAAGTTCATCCGCGAGATGCGGTCCGGGGTCAAGCACCGGGTCAAACCGCGCTACTCGGGCAACATCATTGAGATCTTGCGGGATCGGATCAAAGCAGAAGTCTAGCTGATCATCACGGGCTGATCCTGGGACTCGTCTACCGCTCTGCGGGTGACCCGTCGGCCGTCGTGTGCCCCTGGCAGCCCGACCTCACAGTTGTGCAACTGAAAGGTCGGGCAATACGACCTTGTTGAACACGCTGCTCGGGCTGGTGCCGGCCGATGAGCGGATCGTGATGGTGGAGGACGCGGCCGAGTTGCGGCCGGAGCATCCGCACGTGGTGACGTTGCAGGCGCGGACGGCCAATGTCGAGGGCGTCGGGTCGGTCGGGCTGGGTGCGTTGGTCCGGCAGGCGTTGCGGATGCGGCCGGACCGGCTGGTCGTCGGTGAGTGCCGGGGCGCCGAAGTCGTCGACCTTACCGCGTGTCGTTGAATCGCACCCCGGATAGTCCGGCTGCCCCCATGAAGAGTCACTCCTTGCTCACATCGAGCGATCGCCGCTGTCGGCGCGTGCCTCCGATGGATGGCCAGGGTCGGCCTCGAAACAGCTCCGCAAGAGCTTTGACGAGCACTGCCCGCTCGGAGGGTTTCGTGCCGTGCAGAACGATCAAGAGAGAGATGATCTTGGAGACGGCGTTGACCGCCGGCCTTGCGACGGCGACTATCACCCAGAGCCCTGGCTCCACGAACTCCACCACACACCCCTCGACTCACCTGGTCGAACGGGGCGGGCGCACGGCACGGCTCAGCTCGACCAGTCGGAACAACATGACTGGTGTCGGCTGAGTCCGTCGCTGCCGGTAGGCGGGGATCTCATCCTCGGGGCAGCCCTTAAACGGGGCAGGTCCCGGCGTTGCTGGTGCCCACCGAACGGACCGGTAGGCAAGGCTTTGTGGCTGCCGGCAGCTTAGATAATGTTAGATATTGGCGTCCCTGCCAGAGACGTAGGGTCCAGTCTACCAGGTGCAGGCGCAAGATCGCGACAACCTACGTTGAAGCCCTCCCCACTTGAGCGCGGGGACGCAGTCTGCCCCGGTCGTCTACACTCGGTGGCGTGACCGAGCAGGCGTGGAAGGTGCAGCCGCAGACCCTGGCTACCTTCCCCCCAGCCTCGCTAGGCAGCCACACGAAGATCCCCGTGGGCGACGGCAAGACCGAAGCACTTTTGACAGCGGCAGCCTTGATCCTGGTGTCCGAGATTGCCACGGAGAAGTGGACCGAGGTCTGCCGTCGACTCAGGAAGACGTTCGACCAGCGGACCCATTTTGGCGAGCTGTCCGAGATCGCCCGGCGCGGGGGCTGGAGCCCGGACCTTCCGCAGAACACGCCCCGGATCAGCGGCTTGGACACCGGCGCGGACGTTCCCGCCTTCGACGAAGCGTGGCAGAACCTAGAGGGAGGCCGTCCCGTAGGCGTCCCCCTGCCCACACCCCGCCGGCTCGATATCGAGCGCCGGATCCTCGGCTTCCGGGTAGCCCAGAGTGGTCAGATCGAGGAGCCCGCCGACTCTGAACCCCGCCGGGTGTGGAAGATCCGCGACACCGGAGCTCGGTCCATCCGTCTGCTGTTCCGCAGGATCGAGAAGTACCTACGCCGCATCCTGGGCATTGCCCACACCCCGCCCGTCTTCCGTATCGAAGACGATCGTGACACCTCCCGTGTGGACCACTCCCACGAGAGCCATCGCAGCCGTGCTCCTGGCCGTTCCTGGACATCAGTTGATCTTGTCCGTTGGGAGCCTGCCCTCACCTGACCCGGTGCGCTCCCTCACCCGCCAGGGAGCAACCCCCGTGTGGTCATGGTTCATCGCTCACCAGGTTCCGATCTACATCGCGTCAGGCATCACCGGAGCACTAAGCCTCGCGGGGTACGCCGTCCGCAAGGGACTCGACCCCATCTTCATCTGCGCGGCTGTCGCAGCCCTGCACCCGGACAAGGCCCGCCGGGACGATGCCAGGGCTGCCATGCGTGACCTCTTGGGTGCACGCGGTAAACGACGCCGGTCACTCCCGCCCGGAGGCTCTGGTTAAGGCCCTTCGGAACGCTGCGGCACGCGGGACCGTCCTCCCTCCAGATGCTGCTCAGTCAAGGCAGGAGATACGCATGCGGAGCACTGCCCGTCAAGAACCAGGCGGGCTCTGTCCGGGTCGGGGACAGACCGTGGGGCGTACAGCCGGTGAGCTGACATCAGGTCTGCCCCTGGTCCTGGTTGCCAGATCAGGGGCAGACGTTCAACGAGTTCAGAGGTCGAACTGGCCGACCTTGATTCCCTGGACGAAGCCGGTCCAAGTGTCGGCGGTGAACGACAGGATCGGTCCGGCCTGGTCCTTGCTGTCACGGACCAGGACTGCTCGGCTGGGGCTGGCGACCTCGACGCAGTCCCCGCCGCCGTTGCTGCGGGTGCTCTTCTTCCACGTGAGTTCGGTCATGACAGTTCCTCCGCGATCGATGCGATGAGTTTGCGAGACTGCGCCTCGCTCAGTGCCGTGGACCCGACGGCTGACCAGACCTCCTCGTACGCCGCCGCCTCGGTAGGCTTGTCGAGGTATAGCGCACCGGTCAGTCCGTCGGCGTAGATGATCGTCGGTTCGTCGGAGCCGTCGAAATCCAGGATGGTGAACGCGCCGTTCGTCATGGTGGCGCGATGCAGACCAGCGCTGAACGGCACCACCCGGACGGCAACGTTGGGCTGGCGGCTGACGGTGACGATCTGGTTGAGCTGCTCGGCGTCGATGTCGCGCCGGAGCACGGCCTCGTCGAGGATAATGTCGACCTGCGGCGCGGGCGGAGTGGCTCGGGTCAGTAGCGCCTGACGGTCGAGCCGCAGGGCCACTCCTCGCTCGACTTCCGTCGGAGTCATGTGAGGGTTGGCGATCTGGAACACCCGGGTCGCGTACGCCTTGGTTTGCAAAAGGCCGGGGACCAGGTGCGCCTCGTACTTGCGCAGCCGGGTCGCGCCTGACTCAAGGCCGACGTATAGCTCGAACCACTCGGGGATGGCGTCGCCGTACGAGTGCCACCAGCCACGGGCCCTGGTCTCCTTGGCGAGCCCCATCAACGCCTCGGTGATTTCTGGTGACGCTCCGTAGACCTTGCACATGGCTTCGACGTCGAGGGACCGCATCGACGTGGCACCGGTTTCGATGCGCCAGATCTTGGGCGTGGACCATTCCAGTGCGGTGGCCGCAGCCTTCACGGTCATGCGGGCCTCCTCGCGGAGCTGCCGTAGATGCCTGCCGAGCTGTCGTCTCGGGACGGTCGAGCCGGTGTCGGTCGTCACTGGATTCTCCTCTCCGTGACTACACACCGGGCGACATTCGCACTCGATATGTAGCACCCATCGACCACGCTCGGCAATGAAACATCACTAGGTGAAGTATCGTCAAGCGTTTCATCTAAAATGTAATATTGCATTGACGGTGGTTCGTGGGAACCATGGTTGCTGGGTGTGGCGGTCGGATGACCGATAGGCCCGGCCGTCACATCCCCTCACTGAAGGAGGGGCGGATGACCCAGCGCGTCAGCTACGAGGCGTACGTCGTCGCAGTCGCACGGACTCTGGCCAGGCGACACCGGCCGGTGTGGTCCTGGAGCAAGTGGCGACAGGTCTGCCGGTGTGGAGCGTCGTTGCCCTGCCGGGCGCGGCACCGGATTCCGATCAACCGGGGGCACTGGCCGGGGGAGGGCGCGTGAGCTTCCACATCCCGATCCAGCCGGCGTGGACCTGCGCGGGATGCGCGGATCCTTGGCCCTGTCACACCCGTCGTGAGGAGCTGCTCGCGGAGTATGCGGGGGCGACGGTGTCGCTGTCGGTCTACATGGCGACGTGCCTGCTCGACGCGATGATCGACCTGGCCGACAACCGCAGCGGGTACCTGTACTGGCGATTCATGGGGTGGTGGCGCTGATGTCGGTCATCCGGCCCGGTGACGAGGACATGCACTTCGAGGACGGTTCGCACCGCTGGTACCCGTTCGATCCCGCCGACGACGACCAGCAGGCGTGGGAGGACCGCGTGCACGAGCACAAGCGTCAGCACCGTGAGGAGGAGCCGCGCCCCCGCAAGCGCTGGCCACGCCGCTCGATCTGACCCCGCCGGTTCATTGCCTACGCGGCCGCCGTAGCAGATCACCTCCGGCCGGGAGGAGTTATCCACAGGCAGGTCGGTTGTCCACAGCCTGCCTGATCGTCCAGGCGTGAACGCCGCGTCAGCGTCCACAGTTTCGGCATCGCTCCCCGAGCCGTAGGAGGGCTCAGATGCCGCCGCTGTACCCCGTCAGGATTCCCCGCACCTGTACGCCGCTCGTCACCGCCGAGGCAAGACCACGGCGTGACGTCGCGGGCCTGGTCGATCGTGCGGCGGCGGCGTCATGACGGCCGGGTCGGCCCGTACGGGCGGTTCCGTCGCGCCGGCCGGGTGGCTCGGTGGTGCGGGCGTCGACGAGGCGGTGGTGGCGGCCCGCGTACGGGAGCGGTTCGTCGCGGACGGCACGTCGGTGACGCCGGCGTCGGTGGTCGGTGCGGTGCGTGCCGAGCCGGGGGCGGCGTTGCGGGGTGACGCCGGGTTGTTGCGGCTGGCTGACCGGGTGCACGGTGAGTTGGCCGGGGCGGGGCCGCTGGCGCCGTTGCTGGCCGACGCGCGGGTGACCGACGTTCTGGTGAACGGCACCCAGGTGTGGGTGGACCGGGGTGCCGGGTTGGAGCGGGCGGCCGTGGGCGTCGGTTCCGTGGACGAGGTACGCCGGTTGGCGCAGCGGCTGGCGGCGGCCTGCGGGCGTCGGCTCGATGACGGATGTCCGTACGTCGATGCCCGGTTGCCGGACGGTACCCGGTTGCACGCGGTGTTGCCGCCGGTGGCGGCGACGGGGCCGTACCTGTCGTTGCGGACCTTCCGGCAGCGTCCGTTCCAGTTGGCGGAGCTGGTGGGCAACGGCATGGTCGATCCGCCGGTGGCGGAGTTGCTGCGGGCGGTGGTGGCGGGGCGGTTGGCGTACCTGATCGCGGGCGGCACGGGGTCGGGCAAGACGACCTTGTTGAACACGTTGCTCGGGCTGGTGCCGGCCGACGAGCGGATCGTGATGGTGGAGGACGCGGCCGAGTTGCGGCCGGAGCATCCGCACGTGGTGACGTTGCAGGCGCGGACGGCCAACGTCGAGGGCGTCGGGTCGGTCGGGCTCGGTGCGTTGGTCCGGCAGGCGTTGCGGATGCGGCCGGACCGGCTGGTCGTGGGCGAATGCCGAGGCGCCGAGGTCGTCGACCTGCTGGCCGCGCTCAACACCGGCCACGACGGTGGCGCCGGAACCCTGCACGCGAACGCGGCCAGCGACGTGCCGGCCCGGCTGGAGGCGTTGGGGCTGCTCGGTGGGCTGCCCCGCGCCGCATTGCATGCGCAGATCGCGGCCGCCATCCAGGTGGTCGTCCAGTTGCGCCGGTTCGCCGGGCAGCGATTCGTCGACGCGATCTGTCTGCTCACCCCGCACGGGCCGGAGCGGCTCATCACGGTCACCCCGGCCTGGCGGCGCGGGGCCGGCCCGCAGCCAGCCGGCCCGGCCCTGGCCAGGTTGCTCGCCGAACGCGGCGTACCGGTGCCGGCGGTGCTCGACAGCCGGGGGCCACGGTGAGCCGGCGACCCGGTACGTCGCACCGGCGTTGGCCGCGTCGGCTGCGCCGCCCGTGGGGGCACCGCCGTCGACTGCTGGCCGTGACCGGTCCGACCCCGGTCCGGTCCAGTGGCGATCCGAACTCGCCACCACCAACCACCGTTCCGTTCAGCGTCCGGCTGTGGTCCCAGGCGCTGTGGTCCCGGGCACGGTGGCTCGGCAGCGCCGCGCGCCGGCATCCGCGCCGTGCGCTGGTGGCCGTCGCAGGCACCGGCGGGCTCGCCGCCTGGTGGTTGGGCGGGCCGGTGGCGGCGGCGATCGCCGCCGCGTACCTGGGGCTCGGCCTGCGTACGGCGGCGAACCGGGCCGCCGCCAAGGCCCGGCGGGATCGGCGGGTACGGCAGTTGGACGCGCTGGCCGCGCACGCCGCCGACCTGCGGGCCGGACTGCCGGCGCGGCCGATGACGTTGCCGCAGCCGGCGACGTTGCCGGACCCGGGCCCAACGACGGACACCGCCGCGACCCGGCTCGCCGGCCTGTCGACCGCCGCCGTACGACTGGCGGAGCGCACCGGCGCGCCACTGGCCGACCTGATCGAACGGATCGAAGCCGACGCCCGTGCGCTGGACCGGTCGCGGGACGCTGCCGCCGCGCAGGCCGCCGGTGCGCAGATGACCGCCTGGCTGCTGGCCGGGCTGCCCGCCGGCGGTCTGGCCCTCGGCTACAGCATCGGGGTGGATCCGGTAGCGGTGCTGTTGCGGACCCCGATCGGCGCGGCCTGCGCGCTCGCCGCCGTGGCGCTGCAGGTCGCCGGGCTGGCCTGGACCGAGCGGCTGAACCGGGTACCGGAGGCGACCAGCTGATGGCCGGTACCCGAGCGATGCTGCCGCCGGCGGTCCGCCCGGTCACGGCACTCGCCACCCGTCGCCGGCTCGCCCGGCTCAGTGACAGTCCGCCACCGGAGCCCGACCTGTCGCGGCTCGTCCGCCCGGTCGCGGTGCTGTCCGGCCTGGCGGTGCTGGTGATCGGCGGCGGTTGGCTCTCCGTGCCGCTGGCCATCGCGGCCGCTGTCGGTGTCGACCGGGCGCTGCGCCGGATCGAGCCGCCGTCGGTACGCCGTCGGCGGCTGCGCGCGGCAGCCGACCTGCCGCTGGCCGCCGATCTGCTGGCGGCGGCGCTGCGCGCCGGAGCGCCGGTGGATCAGGCGATGGTCGCGGTGGCCGACGCGCTGGCCGGGCCGCTCGGTTCCCGGCTGAGCCGGGTGGCTCGGGCGCTGCGGCTCGGTGCCGAGCCGGCCGAGGCGTGGCGGCATCTTGACGCGGTCCCGGGCGGCGAGCGCCTGGCCGCCGCCGCGATCCGCTCCGCGGCCAGCGGCGCCGCCCTCGCCGGTGCGGCGACCAGGCTCGCCGACGATCTGCGGGCCGGTCGTTCGGCGGCGGCCGAGGCGGCGGCCCGCCGCGCCGGAGTGCTGATCGTGCTTCCCCTCGGGCTGTGTTTTCTGCCCGCCTTCATTCTCGCCGGTCTGGTACCGGTGATCGTCGCCGTCCTCGGCGACGTCCTCTGAGGAAAGGAGTCATCATGCGGTCGACGAAGGTTCCGCCCGACGCGGCGGCGGCGCCGACAGCGACAGCGGGGCTCGGACGGCGGGTGGTCCGCCGGTGGCGCGGCCAACTGGCCGGCCGGTTGCGCGACGACGCCGGGATGAACACCGCCGAGTACGCCGTCGGCACCCTGGCCGCCGTCGCCTTCGCCGGGATTCTGCTCAAGGTGTTGACCAGCGAGGGCGTGCAGGCTGCCCTCGCCTCGGTCATCGACCGGGCGCTCGGATGAGGCCGCGCCGGCAGGCCGGCGGTGACCGGGGCTCGTTCACCGCCGAGTTGGCCGCCGGTCTGCCGGCGCTGGTGCTGCTGCTGGCGGTCGGGTTGTCCGCCGTCAGTGCCGTGGTCACCAAGTCCGAGTGTCTCGATATGGCGCGGTCGGTCGCGCTGGCCACCGCGCGGGGCGACCGTGACGCGGCGGCTCTGGCCGGGCCGCCGGGGGCCGAGGTCTCCGTGGTCGTCGACGGTGACCTGGTCACCGTCACGGTTCGGGCACCGCTGCGGGCGTTGGGTGCCCGGCTCGGGCCGGCGTCGGTCACCGCGTCCGTGACCGCCGCGATCGAGCCGGGCGTCACTGGGACCGCAGCCGGTGTATCTGGGAGCGCAGTAAGCAGCGGTGCCGTCGGCGGTGGTGACGGCGCGGAATCGCTGCCGGAGCGTCACCGGTGACCGGCCGACGACGCCAGCGTGGGCCGCGTGACCCAGGCCGCGCACGCCGGTCCGGGGTCGACGTCGGGCAGCGCGGCAGCGCCAGCCTGTGGCTGCTCGCTGTCGGGTTGATGCTGGTCGCCGCCGGCATGGCCGGCGCGCTGATCGGTGCGGTCCGGCTCGCCCGCCAGCAGGCGTCGGTGGCCGCCGACCTGGCCACCCTCGCCGGTGCCGCCCGGGTGTTCGCCGGCCCCGGCGCGGTCTGCGACCGGGCGGCCGAGGTGGCCGGACGCAACGGCGGGCGGTTGCGTGCCTGCACCGTCGACGGGCTGGAAGTCGTGGTCACCGTCGAGGTGACGCCGCTTCCGGCCACCGGCGTCGGCCGGCCGGTGAGTGCGACCGCCCGAGCCGGTCCGCTGCGGGCCGACCCGTGGGAGGGCGCCGCCGCGCGGGCCGATCCCGGGTCAGCGCGGCGGGCCGTCGGCGGTGGTGGCGTGCATGGCCCAGCGGGAAATCACCTGGTGGATGTTGTAGAGCCGCTGCTGGATCAGTTCGAGGCGTTCCGCCTGGGCCAGGGCCGCGTACGCCTGGGCCAGGGCGATCTGCTGGTCGACGGTGAGGTTCTGCGGGTCGATCGAGTAGAGCAGTTCGACGGTGTCGGCCACGGTGTCGGCCACGGCGTTCTCCTCCGGTGGCGTGGTGGAAGCGCTCCCACGTCTAATCTATCCAGATCAGGAGAAATTCATGCCAGTAGATCGCACATGGTCCGGTGCCGGATCAGTCAGCACTTTCCGGCAGGCTGGCCAGCACCACGTCGAGCACCCGGACGGCGTCGGCCTTGCCCAGCGGGTTGTTGCCGTTGCCGCACTTCGGCGACTGCACGCAGGAGGGGCAGCCGGTCTCGCAGCCGCATGCGGCGATCAGGTCGCGGGTGGCCCCCAACCAGGTCCGGGCCACCTGGTAGGCGCGTTCGGCGAACCCGGCCCCACCGGGGTGGCCGTCGTAGACGAACACGGTCGGCGCCTCGGTGTCGGCGTGCGCGGCGGTGGAGAGCCCACCGATGTCCCACCGGTCGCAGGTGGCGATCAACGGCAGCAGGCCGATCGCCGCGTGCTCGGCGGCGTGCAGCGCGCCGGGCACGTCCGCCGGCTCGATCCCGGCGGCGGCGAGCGCGGCCGGCGAGACGGTGAACCACACGGCGACGGTGCGCAACTGTCGGGCCGGCAGGTCCAGCGGTCGGGTGTCCAGCACCTCGCCCGACCCGATCCGGCGCCGCTGGTAGGAGACGACCTGGCTGGTCACGTCGACGTCGCCGACGAACAGGCCGACCGGGCCGGCGTCGCGGTACTCGCGTACCGCCGCCACCGACAGCGAGGTGACCTCCCGGGCGTGGGTGGACCAGTCCGGCTCCTCGGCGTGCACCAGCGCGCACGCCCCGTCCAGATCGAGGTCGTCCACCACGTACGACACGCCCTGGTGCAGGTAGACCGCGCCCGGATGGATGAGGAAGTGCGACGAGCCGGGGTCGACCGTGCCGAGCAGCCGACCGGTCGACGTCTCCACGACGTCGACCGGGGTGCCTCCTTCGCCGCGCAGGTCGACCTCGGGACGCCCGGCGGCGGTCCAGTACCAGCCGGTGGGGCGGCGCCGCAGCAGCCCGGCGGCGACCAGTTCGTCCAGCGTCTGCTTGACCGACGCGCCACCGAACAGTTCGATGTCGGCCGAGGTCAACGCGCCCTCGGCGGCCGCGCAGCACAGTTGCGGCCCGAGCACGTACGGATTGGTCGGGTCGAGCACCGTGGCCTCCACCGGCCGGCCGAAGACCGCCTCCGGATGGTGCACCAGGTAGGTGTCGAGCGGGTCGTCCCGGGCGATCAGCACCGCCAGCGCCTCGCGTCCGGCGCGTCCGGCCCGCCCGGCCTGCTGCCACAACGACGCCCGGGTGCCGGGATATCCGCAGATCAGCACCGCGTCCAGACCGACCAGGTCCACCCCGAGCTCGAGGGCGTTCGTCGAGGCCAGCCCGAGCAGTTCACCGGTGGTGAGCGCGCGCTCCAACGCCCGTCGCTCCTCGGCCAGGAAACCGGCCCGGTACGCCGCCACCCGGTCACCGAGCCCGGGTGCTACCTCGTCAAGTGCCCGGCGCGCGCTGCTGGCAACCACCTCCGCCCCGCGCCGGGACCGGACGAACGCGAGCGTGCGTACCCCGGCGGCGACCGCGTCGGCGAGCAGGTCGGCGCTTTCCCGCAGCGCCGACCGGCGTACCGGGGTGAGGTCGTCGGTGTCGGCGCGGGCACCGGGCAGCAGCGGTGGCTCCCACAGCGCGAAGGTCACCGCCCCGCGCGGCGCGCTGTCCTCGGTGACCGGCTCCACCGGCAGCCCGGTCAGCTGGCTGCCCGCCCGCGCCGGCTCTCCCGAGGTCGCCGAGGCCAGGATGAACACCGGCGTGCCGGGCGCGGTGGTGGGCCGGACCCGCTGGTACCGCTCGGTCTGGCGACGCAGTCGACGCAGTACGTGGGCCACGTGCGAGCCGAACACGCCCCGGTAGCTGTGGCACTCGTCGACGATGACGTAGGTCAGCCGGCGGAGGAAATTCGACCAGGCCCCGTGCCGGGGCAGGATTCCTCGATGCAGCATGTCTGGATTCGTCAGCACAAAGCGGGCATGCTGCCGGATCCAGGCCCGCTCCGGCTGCGGGGTGTCGCCGTCGTAGCAGGCCGGCCGTACCCCGTCGAGTCCCAGGTCGGCGACGGCGCGCAACTGGTCGGCGGCGAGTGCCTTCGTCGGCGCCAGGTACAGCACAGTGGCCCGAGGGTCGGACAGCAGCTTCGCCAACGCCGGCAGCAGATACGCCAGCGACTTGCCCGACCCGGTGCCGGTGGCGACGATGACGTGCCGGCCGGAGTAGGCCAAATCGGCGGCGTACGCCTGGTGCCGCCAGGGCTGCTGGACCCCGCGTGTGGTCAACACGTCCCGCAGGTCGGCGGGCACCCAGTCGGGCCACGGCGCGGTGGCACCGGGCCGCACCGGCAACCGCTCGACATGGGTGACCGCGGCCGGGTACGGAGTCCGGTCCGGTCCGGCGGTCGGCATAGCCGGCGTTGTCTGCTGCCCGGGGGCCGTCTGGTGCGCTGGCGCGGTGCCGGTCTGGCGCGGCAGTTCCCCGGCGGCGCCCCACCGACGCAGCAACCCCGCCGGGTCCGGACCCGGTCCGGGCGTTACGGTGGCGGGTGAGGTCACGTCTGCACTCTCGCACCGGGGTGCCGGCGTCGGTATCCCGGGGTAGGTCTGTGGGATGCAGGGAGATCATCGACCGTATGGAGTCGCGCGGCGCAACCGCGCCGCGCGGTGGTTAGATGCCATAGGCGTGCATCGCAGCCGAGGAGGGGACCGATGGAGCTGTCGCTGTCGACTCGCACCGTTGGCGAGTACACGGTGCTGGAGGTCGGCGGCGAAGTGGACGTCTATACCGCTCCCCGGCTGCGGGAGCGGTTGATCGAGCTGATCGACGCCGGCAACCACAAGATCGTCGTTGATCTCCACCGGGTCGACTTCCTGGACTCCACCGGGCTCGGCGTGCTGGTCGGCGCGCTGAAGCGACTCCGTCCGGCTGGCGGCACCTTCGGGCTGGTCTGCGACAAAGAGTCCCTGCTGAAGATCTTCCGGATCACCGCGCTGGACCAGGTCTTCCCGATCTTCCCGACCGTACAGGCCGCCACCGGTGGGGAACCGGATGGCTCAGCTGGCGCAGCGCCGACGGCGTGATGGCCACCGTCCGCCTCTCGTTCTCCCCGGCGCCGGTGCACGTGCGCACCGCCCGCCTGGTCGGCGTCGCCGTAGCCCGCCGGGCCGGAGTGGCCGAGGAGCTGCTCGACGAGGTCCGGCTGGCGATCGGCGAGGCCTGCACCCGGGCCGTCGCCCTGCACCGCCAGTACGGGCTGGCCGACCTGGTTCAGGTGGAGATGTCCGATGAGGAGACCTACACCGTACGGGTCATCGACCGGGCCCCGATCGAAGCCGGACTCGGCCTGAGCGCGCTGCCGCCCGACGAACTGGCCGACGAGTCGTTGACCGACGAGGCCCTGACGGTCGGTGTCGGTTTCGCCCTGCTGGCCGGTTTCGTCGAGGACCTCCAGGTGCGGCCGGTCGACGAAGGTGTCGGAACCGAGGTGCGGATGGTCTGGCCGGTCGGCCGGTGAGACCCCCGTCGGCCCCGCCCACCAGCTGAAGATCAACCTCCGTCGTCACAACTGTCCGTTCCGCCTGCAGGAATGATCCACAACTCGGTGGGTGGACGGTGTGACCTGCCTTACCCGGTCCGGCTAGAGTACGCGGGTTATCACCAACTGTCCTGGCCCCACAAACCTGTGGGTGCCAGCAGACCTCGTTGCTCCCCGCGTGGAGTCGCCCCGCCGGTTCGTCCACCGACCGGGGCGAGCGTTCGGTACAGGAGGACACTGATGTCCGGGACCACCTTGGCCGCCGAAGGCGGCGGGCTGTCCCTTACCGGCACACACCTGACGTACGTCGTCATCGCCGCGGTCATCGCGCTGGTGGCGCTGGGTTTCGCCGCCGCCCTGGTACGGGCGGTGCTGGCGACCGGTAAGGGCACCACGAACATGCAGGAGATCGCCGGCGCCGTGCAGGAAGGCGCGTCGGCGTACCTGTTCCGCCAGTTCAAAACCCTCGGCGTGTTCGTCGTACTCGCCGTCATACTGCTCTTCCTGCTCCCTGTGCACGAGACACAGGGCAGCGAGACGATGGTGAAGGTCGGTCGATCCGTCTTCTTCGTGGTGGGCGCGGTGTTCAGCGCGTTCATCGGCGGCGCCGGGATGGCGCTGGCCACCCGGGCGAACCTGCGGGTCGCCGCAGCGGCCGGCACCGGCGCCGGTGGCCGGGAGAACGCGATGAAGATCGCCTTCCGGACCGGCGGCGTGGTCGGCTTCCTCACGGTGGGCCTCGGCCTGTTCGGCGCGGCCCTGGTGGTCGTCCTCTACCGGGTCGACGCACCGACCGTGCTGGAGGGCTTCGGCTTCGGCGCCGCCCTGCTGGCCATGTTCATGCGGGTTGGCGGCGGCATCTTCACCAAGGCCGCCGACGTCGGCGCCGACCTGGTCGGCAAGGTCGAGCAGGGCATCCCGGAGGACGACGCCCGTAACCCGGCGACCATCGCCGACAACGTGGGCGACAACGTCGGTGACTGCGCAGGCATGGCCGCCGACCTGTTCGAGTCGTACGCGGTGACCCTGGTCGCCGCGCTGATCCTGGGCCGGGCCGCGTTCGGCGAGGAAGGCCTGGTCTTCCCGCTGATCGTCTCCACCATCGGTGCGGTGATCGCGCTGTTCGGCGTACTGATCACCCGACTGCGCCCGTCGGACCGCAACGGCATGGTGGCGATCAACCGGGCGTTCTTCACCTCGGCGGTGCTGGCCGCGGTGCTGGTCGCCGTCGCCGCCTTCCTCTACCTGCCGAGCAGCTGGACGGCGCTGCTCGGCGACGACTGGCGTACACAGCTCGGTGTCGACGACGGGGCCGACCTGCCGCTGTCCCCGGCCGGCCTGGCCATCGGCGCGGTGCTCATCGGCATCGTGCTGGCCGCCGCGATCCAGCTGCTCACCGGATACTTCACCGAGGTGCACCGCCGCCCGGTGCAGGACATCGGCAAGAGCTCGCAGACCGGCGCGGCCACCGTCATCCTGGCCGGCATCAGCGTCGGTCTGGAGTCGGCGGTCTACTCGGCGCTGCTGGTCGGCGCGGGTGTGTTCGGGGCGTTCCTGCTCGGTGGCGGTTCCATCACCCTGTCGCTGTTCGCCGTGGCGCTGGCCGGCACCGGCCTGCTCACCACGGTCGGCGTGATCGTGGCGATGGACACCTTCGGCCCGATCTCCGACAACGCGCAGGGTATCGCCGAGATGTCCGGTGACATCGACGAGGCCGGCGCCCGTACCCTCACCGAGCTGGACGCGGTCGGCAACACCACGAAGGCGATCACCAAGGGCATCGCGATCGCCACCGCCGTGCTCGCCGCGACGGCGCTGTTCGGCTCCTACACCGACACGGTCAGCATCGCGTTGAACGACGCCGGGATCGACGACGTGCCGGGCTACCTGGCCGACTCGCTCAACGTCGCCAACCCGGGCAACCTGGTCGGTCTGATCATCGGTGCCGCGGTGGTCTTCCTCTTCTCCGGGCTGGCCATCAACGCGGTGTCCCGCTCGGCCGGCGCCGTCGTGCTGGAGGTCCGCCGCCAGTTCCGCGACAACCCCGGCATCATGGAACGGACCCAGCGGCCGGAGTACGGCAAGGTGGTTGACATCTGCACCCGCGACGCCCAGCGGGAGCTGCTCACCCCGGGTCTGCTGGCGGTGCTGGCGCCGATCGCGGTCGGGTTCGGCCTCGGCGCCGGTGCCCTCGCCGCGTACCTGGCCGGCGCGATCGGCACCGGTGTGCTGATGGCGGTCTTCCTGGCCAACTCCGGCGGTGCCTGGGACAACGCCAAGAAGCTGGTCGAGGACGGCGCGCACGGTGGGAAGGGTTCCGAGGCGCACGCCGCCACGGTCATCGGCGACACCGTCGGCGACCCGTTCAAGGACACCGCCGGCCCGGCGATCAACCCGCTGCTCAAGGTGATGAACCTGGTGGCGCTGCTGATCGCCCCCGCCGTGATCATGTGGGGCGTGGGCACCGACCAGAACGACCCGCTGCGCATCGCCATCGCGGTGGTGGCGACCCTGGTCGTGGTGGCCGCGGTGGTGTTCACCAAGCGCAAGCCGATGGCGATGGGGGAGAACATCGACGGCGGCCCGGCCGGCGGCGGCAGCACCGGGTCCGAATCGGAGCGCGTGAGCGTCTGACCGACCTCCGACCGACCGGTCGCAGGCTGACCGGTCACCGTCCGACCGACCGGTGGCTCCGCCCGATCCCTGTGGACCGGGTGGAGCCACCGGCTTCGACGTACCGCCGACCGGCGGCGGGCCGTACGGCTGTCGTCACCGGTGCGTACGCTGCACAGCATGGGAGCGCGCCGCGTGGTGTCAACTGCCCGGATCGCAGTGCTGCTCACTGCCGTGGCGTTGACGCTGTCGGGCTGCGGTGGAGGGCCCAGCCCGGTCGTCTGGGCGGCCGAGGTGTGCACCGCGCTGCGCCCGTGGCGGGCCGAGATCAGCAATCTGACCAGCAGCACCCAGCAGCAGATGACCGCGCAGACGACCCCGGCGCAGGCGCAGGAGAACCTGGTCCGACTGCTGTCCGGTGCGGCCGCCGCGACCGAGACCGCCCGGGTCCGGGTGGTGGAGGCCGGGGTACCCGACGCGGACCAGGGTGAGCAGGTGGCCACCGGGTTCGCCGACTCGCTCGGCGCGGTACGCGACGCGTACGGCAAGGCCGAGGAGGGCATTGCCGAGCTGGACGCCACCGGACCGGCGGACAGCTTCTACGACGGGGTCGAGGCGGTGCTCGCCACCCTCACCGACGACTACCAGCGCAGCGCGCTGGACACCAGCTCACTGGATTCCGCGGAGCTCAATCGGGCCTTCGACGAGGTCCCGGAGTGTCGCTGACGCCGCCGACCGACTCCTCCGCCGGTGCCCCGACGGCCCGGCAGTTGTCGCTGTTCGGCGTGGCGGCGGCGGATCCGACGCCGGGCGACCTAGCGGGTCTGCTCGCCGGTCCGGGCCGGATCAGCCGGATGGGCGGCACGGTACGGGTGTCGGTGGACGTCGAGCCGGCCTGGCGGGTGCACGTGCTGGTGGCCGAGTTCCGGCGGCGTGGGCTGGCGCCGAGTTGGCGTCAGCTGCCGGACGGCCGGCTGACGGTGCGGACGGCGTACACGGCGGTGCTGGCCCGGCTCGGCGCGGCCTGGCTGCATCCGCCGACGCCGGACCAACCGGACGCCGACCTGCCGGAGGCCGCCCAACCGGAGGCCGCCCAACCGGAGGCCGCCCAACCGGACGCCGACCTGCCGGCGGCCGGGCCGGTGCGCGGCGAGGACGACCGGCTGGTCAAGCGGCCGCCGATCGGTTTCCACCTGGCTGGTCAGCGGCTGCGGCTGTGGGCGGCGGCGGCCGGTGCCAGGGACCCGCTCGGCTACCGGTTGCGGCTGGCCGAGTCGGACGCGGACAACTGGCCCCAGGTGGGTGCCGCGCTCGCCGCGATCGGGCTGCCGGCGGTGCTGCTCGATGCCCGGTCCGGCGGTCCGGCGTACCGGATCGTGGGCCGACGTCGGCTGACCAGGCTGGCCGAGCTGCTCGGCGACCGGCCCGCCGCCGCCCCCGAGGACGGCTGGGCGTGATACCGCGACCCCGTACGACCCGGTCCGACCCGGGGTCCGGCTGCGGTCCGGCTGCGGTCCGGCTGCTGTCCGACCCGGTCTGATCGCTGTCTGATCGCTGACAGAACAGCCGGGACATCGACCGACGCCAGCGGCTGCTGCGGTGCGGTGCGCCACGTCACGCCGGTCGGTGGGTGTACCGTGTCGCCGTTGGTGCGGTAGGAACGAGCTGGGTCGGCATCGGGTGGGCTGCTGACCGGCTGCGGTGAACCAACCGGACGACCGACGCAAATCGGGCCGAAGGCTTGGGTGCGTGTGCTCCACCGGCCCCGGGTTCGCGTTACGTTGGACATCGTGACCGTCGCCCGCCCGCTTGTCGTGGCGGGCGCCGGTCGATCTGGGCCGCCGCCTGTCGCCGGGCGGTCCGAGTGGGGTCGAGGTCAGGAGAGACGTGCCGAGCAACACCTCAACCAGCCGTCTGGTCATCGTCGAGTCGCCGGCGAAGGCCAAGACGATCTCGGGCTACCTGGGCCCGGGGTACGTCGTCGAGGCGAGCCTCGGGCATGTCCGGGACCTGCCGCGCAACGCCGCCGACGTGCCGGCCCGCTACAAGAAGGAGCCGTGGGCCCGGCTCGGCGTCGACGTCGACAACGGCTTCGCCGCGCTGTACGTCGTCTCGGCCGACCGTAAGCAGCAGATCGCCAAGCTGACCAAGCTGGCCAAGGAGGTCGACGAGGTCCTGCTCGCCACGGACGAGGACCGCGAGGGCGAAGCGATCGCCTGGCACCTGGTGGAGACCCTCAAACCCAAGGTGCCGGTGCGCCGGATGGTCTTCCACGAGATCACCCGCGCCGCCATCCGGGCCGCAGTGGCCAATCCCCGGGAGATCGACCGCAACCTGGTCGACGCCCAGGAGGCGCGGCGGATCCTGGACCGGCTGTACGGCTACGAGGTCTCGCCGGTGCTGTGGAAGAAGGTGATGCCCCGGCTGTCCGCCGGCCGGGTGCAGTCGGTGGCCACCCGGATCGTGGTGGAGCGCGAGCGGCAGCGGATGGCGTTCCGTACCGCCGAGTATTGGGACATCCAGGCCACCCTGGCGGTGACCGGCCAGCCGGCGGCCGACGGCGACGGACCCCGCTCGTTCACCGCCAACCTGATCGCGCTCGGCGGCGACCGGATCGCCACCGGCAAGGATTTCGAGCCGAGCACCGGACGGGTCCGCCCGGAGGCGTCGGTGGTGCACCTGGACGGCGACGGGGCGCGGGGCCTGGCGGCCCGGCTCGACGGTCGGCCGTTCACCGTCACCCGGGTCGAGGAGAAGCCGTACCGCCGGCGGCCGTACGCCCCGTTCATTACCTCCACCCTGCAACAGGAAGCGGCCCGCAAGCTGCGGTTCTCGTCGCAGCAGACGATGCGCACCGCGCAGCGGCTGTACGAGAACGGCTACATCACCTACATGCGGACCGACTCGGTCAACCTGTCGGAGACGGCGATCGCCGCCGCCCGCAGCCAGGTCGCCGAGCTGTACGGCGACCGTTTCGTTCCACCGGAGCCGCGTCGCTATACCGGCAAGGTCAAGAACGCCCAGGAGGCGCACGAGGCCATCCGCCCCGCTGGTGACCAGTTCCGCACTCCCGGGGAGTTGGCCAACGAACTGTCCGCCGAGGAGTTCAAGCTCTACGAGCTGATCTGGCGGCGGACCATCGCGTCCCAGATGACCGACGCGGTGGGTTCCAGCGTGTCGGTACGGATCCGGGCCGTCTCGACCGCCGGCGAGGAGTGCGACTTCGGCGCGACCGGCAAGACGATCACCGACCCGGGCTTCCTGCGCGCCTACGTCGAGTCCTCCGACGACGAGTCGGCCGAGGCGGAGGACGCCGAGCGCCGGCTGCCCAACCTGACCAAGGATCAGCCGCTCACCGCACGGGAGCTCGCGGCGGTGGGGCACAGCACCCAGCCGCCGGCCCGCTACACCGAGGCCTCCCTGGTCAAGGCGTTGGAGGAGCTGGGCATCGGGCGGCCGTCCACCTACGCGTCGATCATGCAGACGATCCAGGACCGGGGGTACGTCGCCAAACGCGGCCAGGCGCTCATCCCGTCGTTCCTGGCCTTCGCGGTGATCGGGCTGCTGGAGCGGCACTATCCGCGACTGGTCGACTACAACTTCACCGCCAGCATGGAGAACGAGCTGGACGAGATCGCGTCCGGCGACCACCAGGCAGTGGACTTCCTCACCTCGTTCTACTTCGGCAGCGACACCGCCGGGGACGAGTCGGTCGCCCGCTCCGGTGGCCTCAAGCGGCTGGTCACCGAGAAGCTCGCCGAGATCGACGCTCGCAGCGTGAATTCGATCCCGCTCGGTGTCGACGACGAGGGCCGTCAGGTCGTCGTCCGGGTCGGCCGCTACGGTCCGTACCTGCAGCGGTTCCTGCCCGACACGGAGGGTGCCGACCACGCGGCGGCCGGGCCGACCGGTGGCGGCCCAGCGGCCGGGTCGAACGGTGGTGGCTCAGCGGCCGCGCCCACAGTCGGCGCTGCCGGCGGAGCCGAGCCGGCGGCCGGTGGCGGTGACGAGGCGGAGGGGGCGGCAGCCGGAGCCGGCGGGGACCGCGTTTCGCTGCCGGAGGGGATCGCGCCGGACGAGCTGACCCCGGAGAAGATCAACGAACTGTTCCTCGGTGGTGGTGGCGAGCGCAAGCTCGGCGAACACCCGGAGACCGGCGAGCCGATCGTGCTCAAGTCCGGCCGGTTCGGCCCGTACGTCGCCAGTGGCGAGCGCCGCTCCTCATTGCTGCGCTCCCAGTCACCGGAGACGCTGAGCATCGCCGAGGCGCTGCGGCTGCTGTCGCTGCCCCGGGTGGTCGGGGTGGCACCGGATGGTGCCGAGGTGCTCGCCGCCGCCGGCCGGTACGGCCCGTACGTCAAAAAGGGCGACGAGTTCCGGTCGCTGGAGTCCGAGGAACAGCTGTTCACCGTCTCGCTGGACGAGGCGTTGACGTTGCTTGCCGCGCCGAAGACCCGGCAGCGGCGGGCCGCCGCGCCGCCGTTGCGGGAGATGGGCGCGGATCCGCTCACCGAGCGCCCGCTGGTGATCAAGGACGGCCGGTTCGGCCCGTACGTCACCGACGGCGAGAGCAACGCCTCGCTGCGGCGTGGCCAGACGCCCGAGTCGTTGACGATCGAGCAGGCGTCGGAGATGTTGGCCGAGAAGCGGGCGAAGGGCCCGGCGCCGCGTAAGAAGGCGGCGAAGAAAGCACCGGCGAAGAAGACCACCGCCAAGAACGCCGGTGCGAAGACCGCGGCCAAGGCGACCACCGCCAAGGCGACCGGTGCGAAGAAGACTGCGGCCAAGAAGACCGCGGCCAAGAAGGCGGCGCCGAAGAAGGCCACCGCCAGCCGGGCCGCAGACCAGTCCGACGACTCCTGACCACGCCGCAGACCACGCCGCCGAACGCGCGCCAGGTAGATGACTCCTGGCCGTGCTCCTGGTCGTGCTTCTGGCCGGCGGTGGCCCGCCGCCGGTGAGATTGTCATGAATGATCTTCGTAAATGATCTTCATGGTCAGGATGATGTGGTACAGGTGAATACCGATATCCGTTTCGCTCGTTAATCCGAGTAACGTTTTTGATCTCACTGCTGCCGACGATGGTTCCGACGCGCGGGGGATCTTTCTCGGAAGGAGTGGGACGAGTGTCGACACCAGCCGTCACCAGTGGCCCGCTGCGGCGGGTGCCGGTCCAGGGGCGCAGTCTCGCCCGGGTCCAGCGCATGCTCGACGCGTGCGCCGAGATCGTGGACGAGGTTGGCTACGAGGGTCTGACGACGACCCTGCTCGCCGAACGAGCCGAGGTGGCCATCGGTTCCGTCTATCAGTTCTTTCCGGACAAGCGGGCGATCGTGCAGGCGCTGACGCTGCGCAACATCGAGGCGTACGTGCAGCGGCTCAACGAACGGTTCACCGGCGGCGAGTTCGACCACTGGTGGGACGGCGTCGCCGCCGGCATCGACGAGTACATCTGCATGCACCGGACGGTGCCCGGATTTCGCACCCTGCACTTCGGTGACGTGGTCGACGTACGGCTGCTGGACGAGAGCAGGGACAACAACGCGGTGATCGCCAGTGAGCTGTCCAAGGTACTGGTGGGGCGGTTCGGCATCCCGGACGAACCCCGGCTGCGGTTCGCGCTGCAGATCGCGGTGGAGGCCGCCGACGCGTTGATCAAACTGGCGTTCCGGCGCACCGCCGAGGGCGATGAGAGCGTACTGCGCGAAGCGAAGGCACTGATCCGCGAGTACCTGCACCGCCACGTCGACCCCGCCGCGACCGGTGACCGTGACGGTGACCGTGACCGTGACCGCGACGGTGACCGTGACCGCGACGGTGACCGTGACCGACCGGGCTGAGCGCCAGGATTAGAGTGTGACCGGGGCCCCGCCGCCGGGCCGACGGGGAGGAACGGTCATCGACGACAACGCCACCAGGCCGCAGCGCGGTGGTGCGCCCGACACACCGCCGGCCGACCAGGCTGCCGCCCCGGTCGACCTGTCCGGTCTGCCGGCGCTGCGTTCGGTGCTGCGCATCCGTCCGTTCCGGCGGCTGTGGATCGTGCTCGGGGTCGCCTCGTTCAGCGACTGGCTGGGCCTGCTCGCCACCTCGATCTTCGCGGCCGGGCAGGTCTCCGGCGGTGCGGCGCAGGGCGCGGCGTTCGGCGGTGTCATCGCCGTACGGCTGCTGCCGGCGTTGGTCCTCGGCCCGGTCGCCGGGGTGCTCGCCGACCGGTTCGACCGCCGCTACACGATGGTCATCTGCGACCTGCTCCGGTTCGTGCTGTTCGCCTCCATCCCGCTGCTGCCGATGTTCGGCGCGAGCGGTGCACTCACGGTCGCCTGGGCGGCGATCGCGATCTTCCTGATCGAGACGATCACGTTGATCTGGATCCCGGCGAAGGAAGCGGCGGTCCCCAACCTGATCCCCAAGGCCCGGCTGGAGATCGCCAACCAGCTCACCCTGATCGCCACGTACGGGTTCACCCCGGTGCTCGCCGCGATCAGCCTGGCTGTCCTCGACGCCGCCGTCCGGGCGGCGGCGGTGACCGATCTGCCGGCCTGGGCGGAGCCGGCGCAGTTGGCGCTGTTCTTCAACGCAGCCTCCCGGCTGGCCACGGCGATCGTGGTCTTCTACGGCATCAAGGAGATCAGCGGACGGGCCGTCGCCGCCGGGCACGCCGACCAGAGCCTGATCCGGCAGTTCGTCGAGGGGTGGCGGTTCATCGGCCAGACCCCGCTGGTCCGGGGCCTGGTGCTGGGCATCTTCGGCGCGTTCGCCGGTGGTGGCATCGTGATCGGCACCGCGAAGTTCTTCACCGCCTCGCTGAGCGCCGGTGACGCCGCGTTCTATCTGCTCTTCGCGGCGATCTTCGTCGGGCTGGGCGCCGGGATCGGGCTGGGCCCGACGGTGGTGCGTGACCTGTCCCGGCGGCGCTGGTTCGGGCTGAGCATCGTGCTGGCCAGCAGCTCGGTGCTGATCCTCGCCCTGTCCATCCACCTGTCCATGGCCATCCTCGGCGCGGTGCTGGTCGGCGCGGCGGCCGGGATGGCGTTCCTGGCCGGGATCACCCTGCTCGGCGGCGAGATCGCCGACGACGTCCGGGGCCGGGTCTTCGCCGTGGTGCAGACCGGCACCCGGGTGGTGCTGATGCTGGCCATCTCGGTCAGCAGCGTGCTGGTCGGCGTGGGCGGCTCCCGCCAGCTGCAGATCGCCAACCTGGGCGTCTCGTTCTCCTCGACCCGGTTGTTGCTGCTGCTCGCCGGAGTGTTCGGCATCTTCGCCGGGCTCAGCGCCTTCCGCCAGATGGACGACAAACCGGGCGTTCCGGTCCTGGCCGACCTGTGGGGGTCGATCCGGGGGCGGCCGCTGACGTCGGCGGAGCCGTTCACCGCCAACGGGGTCTTCGTCGTCTTCGAAGGCGGCGAGGGCGCCGGCAAGTCGACACAGGTGACAGCGTTGGCACAGGCGCTGCGCGAGCGGGGCCGGGAAGTGGTGGTGACCCGCGAACCGGGGGCCAGCGGGCTCGGCGAGAAGATCCGCCGGCTGGTGCTCGACGGCGGCCCGGACGCGCCGTCGCCCCGCGCGGAGGCCCTGCTGTACGCCGCCGACCGGGCCCACCATGTGGCGACCGTGGTCCGGCCGGCGCTGGCCCGGGGCGCGGTCGTGATCAGCGACCGCTACGTCGATTCGTCGTTGGCGTACCAGGGTGCCGGGCGGACCCTGCCGGTCGATGAGGTCTCCTGGCTCTCCTCCTGGGCCACCGGGGGTCTCAAACCCGACCTGGTGGTGCTGCTGGACATCGAGCCACGGGCCGGCCTGGACCGGGCGCAGCGGCGCGGGGCCGGTGCCGACCGGCTGGAGAGCGAGTCGCTGGCGTTCCACGAACGGGTCCGGTACGCGTTCCTCGACCTGGCCGCCGCCGAGCCGAAACGCTATTTGGTGCTGGACGCCACCCGGGGCGTCGACGAGGTACGCGGCGCGGTGCTCGACCGGGTCGAGGTGCTGACCGGCCGGGCCGACCCGGCGGCACCCGTCGCCGCCACCGAGCCGAACGCCGCCACCGAGCCGAACGCCGATGCCGGAGCGGGGCGACCGACGTGACGACCGCGACCGACGTGACGACCGTGAGCATGCCCGCTGACGTCTTCGCCGACCTGGTCGGCCAGGACGAGGCGGTGCAGACCCTGCGCCGGGCCGCTGCGGCAGCTGGCGAACTGCTCGCCGCAGGCGACGGCGACCCGCCGCCGTCGGCCGGAGCGATGACCCACGCCTGGATTTTCACCGGGCCGCCCGGCTCCGGGCGGTCGGTGGCCGCCCGCGCGCTGGCCGCCGCGCTGCAGTGCCTGCACGGGCAGGGCTGCGGCCGGTGCGCCGGCTGCCACACCACCCGGGCCGGTACCCACGCCGACGTCCGGTTCGTCGTGCCGGACGGCCTGTCGATCAGCGTCGGCGAGATGCGCGCGCTGGTGCTGCGGGCCGCCAGCACCCCGTCGGCCGGGCGCTGGCAGGTGCTGGTGATCGAGGACGCCGACCGGCTCACCGAGGCGGCCGGCAACGCGCTGCTCAAGGCGATCGAGGAACCGCCGCCCAGGACGGTGTTCCTGCTCTGCACGCCGTCCACCCACCCGGACGACATTTCGGTGACCATCCGGTCCCGCTGCCGGGTGGTCAGCCTGCGGCAGCCGCCGGCCGAGGCGGTCGCCCAGGTGCTGGCCGAGCGGGACGGCGTACCGGCGGAGACCGCCACCTGGGCGGCGGCGGCCGCGCAGGGGCACGTCGGCCGGGCCCGGCGGCTGGCCCAGGACCAGCAGGCGCGGGAGCGCCGGGAGGCCGTCCTGGCGGTGCCGCGCCGGCTGACCACGGTCGGGGCCTGCTTCGACGCCGCGTCGGCGTTGATCGCCGCCGCCGAGGCGGAGGCCGAGGCGGCGGTCGCCGATGTCGACGCGGCGGAGCGTACGGCGCTGCAGACCGCGCTGGGCGCCGGCGGTACCGGGCGCGGTGCCGCCAGCGCGGCCCGGGGGACCGCCGGGCAGATCAAGGAGCTGGAACGGCGGCAGAAGTCCCGGGCCACCCGGGCGCAGCGGGACGCGTTGGACCGGGCGCTGGTCGATCTGGCCGGCTTCTACCGAGACGTACTGGTTTCCGCGCTGCGGGCCCCGGTGGCCCCGGTGCACACCGACATCGCCGGGCTCACCGGCGCGGCTGCCGAAAAGTGGACAGCGGAGTCGGCGCTGCGCCGGCTGGAAGCGGTGCTGAGCTGCCGAGAAGCGATCACCGGCAACGTCAAGCCACGGATCGCCGTCGAAGCGATGATGCTCAGCCTCTGGCGCGGCTAGGTTGCTGCCGGTACGGTTCGGTGCCGTAGCGCAGCCCCATCCGTACGTAGGGTGCAGACCGGTCTGTGCCCGCTTGCCGACGATGGTGAGGACCCCGTGGTACGGCAGATCGACGAAGCGTGGATCGAGGACGCGGTCGAGCGGTACCGCCAGATCGAGGCCCGGCAGGTCGAGTTCGACAAGGCGGTGCACACCGTCGAGGTGACGGTGCGCTCGCCGGACGGGTCGGTCGAGATCGTGGTCAACGCCGCCGGCACCGTGACCGACGTGCGGATCCTCGGTCCCCTGCACACCCGGAGCAACACCGAACTGGCCGCCGCCGTGCGCTCCACGGTGGCGGCGGCAGCCGATGCCGCCCGCTGGGCGCGCGAGAAACTGTGGGCCGAGACGTTCGGTGCCCACCCGTCGCTGCGGGAGGTCTGACATGGACGCCACCGCGCAGCTGGTCGCCGCCGAGCTGGCGCGCTGCGCCGACCAGCTGACCGGCACCGCGAGCCAGCTGACCGGGCTGCGCGACAACGCAGACCGTGGACTGGGCGGCGGGTTGAGCGGCGAGTTGAGCGACGCCGCCGACGGCGGGCCGCAGGCGGCGTCGGCCGGCCGGTTGGGCGCGCTCACCGCAGCGCTGGGCCGGCAGTGGCGGGACACGGTGGCGCAGCGGGCAGCCGAAGCGGACGAGGCCGGCCGGCGACTCGCCGAAACCGCAGCCGGGTTGCGGTCCGTGGTCGGCGCGTACCGCGACGTCGACCTGACGGCCCGCCGCCGGCAGCCGACGGAGGGCAGCTGATGGACGTGTTGGACCGGGTCGCCGCCCCGGCCCGGGAGCTGCTGGCCCGGGTGGACGCGCTGCTCGTCGGCAACGGCGCGCCGCCGGGGCATCCGGTCTGGCCGCTGCTGCGCCAGGTGCGGGCGTTGCCCGGCGACGCGGTGGCCGCGTTCGTCGCGGTGCGCCCGGAGCCGTTGGCCGCCGCCGGCACCGCGATCCGCCCGCAACTTGACGGGTACGCCGAAGCGGTCGACGTACTGGCCGGCCGGCTCGACTGGTCCGGCCCGGCGGCCCAGGCGTACGACGCGGCACGCCGTACCCTCGCCACCCGGCTGACCGGCGGCGGTGGCGCCGCCGACCCGGACAGCTTTGCCGGTCGGTTGGCGGCCACCGCCGGGTACGCCGAGGCGGTCGCCGACTGGGCGGCGCTGAGCCGGGCCGGCCTGGCCGCAGTGCTGGCCGAGGCGCTGGGCTCGGCCGAGGCGGTCACCGTACGGACCGCCGCCGCCGAATCCGGATGGTCCGCGTTTGGGCAGGTCGGATCGGTGGGGCCGGCCGACGCCGCCGCCACGATCGCGGCGGCGGTGCTGACCGCGATCCTGGAAATCACCGAGCGGGGCGAGGAGCTGCTGGAGCGCTGGCGGCCCCGGCTGGCACCGGCCGGCGGGCACCGACCGATCGACGTCGCCAGCCCGGGTGCCGGATCAGACGGGACGATCCGGCTGCGCTACTGACGGGGCTACCGGCCCAGCAGGGCGCGACGACCCCGGAACAGGCAACGGCGCCGCGCTCAGGAGCACGGCTTTTCGCCTGTTGCTCCGGCTGCGACGCCGTGACCCTTTTCCTGCACCCCCCGCAGGCTCTTGATACCGAAGGGAACGCGGCCGACCCGGACAGGTTGCGGGCCGCCCGGCACATTCACCCGTTCAGCCGACCCCGTCCGGCGGATCGGCTGTCGCCGGCTGCCTTCTCGATGCCGGGAGGTCGACGTAGGGTAGGGCCATGGGGATGCTCTGCGCGGTCAGCTTCAACCGGTACGGGCGCCTCTTCTACCTCGACCCCGGGGATCTGCGGCCGGCGGTCGGCGACAAGGTGCTGGTGCCCACCGACGACGGCACCGAGGTCGCCGAGTGCGTCTGGGCCCCGCAGTGGGTCGACGATCCGACCGACGGCTTTCCCCGGCTGGCCGGCCTGGCCACCGAGCAGGATCTGCACCGTGACGAGGTGCAGCGCAAACGCAAGGCGGAGGCGAAGGTCGCGGCGAAGCGGCTGATCCGCGAGCACGGGCTGCCGATGAAGGTGGTCGCCGTCGACCACGTGTTGGAACCGGGGTCGCTGCACAGCGCTCGGGCCACCATCTACTTCACCGCGCCGCACCGGGTCGACTTCCGGTCGCTGGTGCGCGACCTCGGTGCGACCCTGCACTGCCGGGTGGAGCTGCGGCAGTTGTCGGCCCGCGACTCGGCCCGGGTGCAGGGCGGCATCGGCTCCTGCGGCCGGGACCTGTGCTGCGCGACCTTCCTCACCGACTTCGAGCCGGTGACCATCCGGATGGCCAAGGACCAGGACCTGCCGCTCAACCCGCTGCGCATCTCCGGGGCCTGCGGCCGGCTGATGTGCTGCCTCAAGTACGAACATCCGCTGTACGCGGAGAGCGGCAGCTACCCCACGTCGGGTCAGCGGGTCGAGACCCCGGACGGGCCGGCGAAGGTGGTGTCGCGGCATCCGCCGAGCGAGTCGGTCACCGTACGGCAGATTTCCGACGGGGCGGTGAAACGGTGCGCCCTGGCCGATGTCTGCGGTCCGCGCCGCGCCCACGACCAGGCGTACGGCTGACCTCGCGGCGCACCGGACGTCGCCGGCTCAGCGGATGGTGATCGGCTCCTCGGCGAGTCGGGTGGCCAGCGGCTGTTCCGGCACGATCCACGGGGCGTGCGCGGGGGCCTGCGGGTCGGCCCGCCAGCGCTGGCACACCCGGTCGACGGCCACCGGGTAGAGGGTCAGCGACCCGTCGGCGGCGATCCGCATCCGGATGAAGCACTTCGCGTCCTCGATGCCCTGCCCGGCGAACAGCTCGTTGAGGTTGACGTCGAAGGTGCCGGCCAGCACCAGATATCCGGCGGTCAGCTGGCTGGCGACCAGCCCGGCGACCGGGCCGTAGACGACCACGGCGGCGACCACCGGCAACGGCCAGGGCCAGTCGACGAACGGCAGCTCCAGCCAGATCAGCGCACCGACCCAGGCCAGCGCGATGTGCGCGACGCCGTGGCCGAGCCCGAGCAGCCAGTGCCGGGAATGTCGGGCACCGCTGGCGCTCGGCGGCTTGGCGAAGACCACCGACGCGGCGAGGGTGAGCACCACCATCGCGACCAGCGGGATGCTGAACAGCCGCTGGTTGTCGGGGTCGGCCCAGGAGACGATGACCCCGGCGACGGCCAGCATCAGCAGCGTCTGCAGGGTGCCGAGCAGGGTGGCGAAGCCCGGGTTGCGGCGCGGCAGCCGGTGGAAGATCCCCCAGCTGTAGCGGCGGGACCGGGCCGCGTCCGGGTAGCGGCCGGCCAGCTCGTAGTCGCGGTGCGGGCTGGCGTTGCGGGCGAGGGAGTCGACCGGCGGTACGGTGATCCGCTCGGGCAGCTTGTGCGTCGCCGACAGGTAGGCGCCGCCGCCCCCGCAGGTGATCAGCTGCCGGTCCGGGTTGGCGTACCGGGCGTAGTGGTGCTGGTCGCCGGAGATCATCAGCGGCACCCGGGCGCCGGTCGGCTCGATCACCGTACGCAGGAAGTAGTCGACCGCGTCGTAGGCCTGCGGGTCGCCGACCGCCTTGACCCAGGTCGGTTCCGGCACCGCCAGGATCACCCGGTCGCCCGGCTTGAGCTGCCCGGCCGCCTTCTCGAAGTAGATCAGCTGCGGGTCGTCCAGGTACGCGCCGAACTGCTCGTCGATGGCGAACAACCACCAGTCGTTCGGCAGCCGGGTGGCGAAGTACGACCGTTTCTGCTCGGTGCGCCAGCCACCGATGGTGGCGTCGCGCCGGCGGGCGAACAGCCGCAGGAACGCGGTGAGCCCGTCGTACCAGTCGTGGTTACCGGGGATGGCGTACAGCGTGGGCCGCTGCTGCCCGGCCGGCGGCTTCGGGAAGGCCGCCTGGTACGGCCCCTTGCTCCGGTCCTCGTACGCCTCGCCGCTGGCCGCCGGGTAGACCTGGTCGCCGCCCATCACCAGCAGGTCGCCGCGGCGCAGCCGGCCGGCGCCGTCGACGTCCAGCTCCGGCTGCGCCAGCAGGTACGCCAGCGAGTAGGTGGCCGGGAAGCCGTCACCCAGGTCGGCCACGTAGTCGATCCACAGCTCCCCGTCGACGGCGTCGTGGTGGTGCACGTCGTCGGGGAGGGCACCCTGCAGTTCCCGCTTGTCGAGGTACGCACCGAACAGCGTCGCCAGCAGGGTGCGCAGCCCGGTGCTGAGCAGCAGCATCGGGGCCAGCCAGGGCACTGGGGGGCGGGGGGTGAAGCCGAGCTCCCTCGGGTCCAGCGACCGGGGTCGGTGATGGTCGGCGGCTGGGGCAGGCGTGCTCGGTTCGTCCGTCACACGTCCGGAGCCTACTGTCGGTCATCGACGCCTGTCACCCGTGGCCGGGCCCGGTCGTACCTGTCGGTGCACCGGCCGGCCGGCGTGATCTCCGCCCGGTGCCGTACACTGGTTGATCGTTGCCGCCTTAGCTCAGTCGGCAGAGCGACGCACTCGTAATGCGTAGGTCGACGGTTCGATTCCGTCAGGCGGCTCAGAGAGATGCCCTGACCGGTAGGTTCGCTGGTCAGGGCATCATTCTCATCGATGGGGTTTTGAATCGTCCCCCGAACTCCCCAGAAACGCCTACCGGCGATCAGGTCCCGCGTATCTGTCGGCGGGATGCGGGGCCCCTGGGTCCACCGCGCTTGACATGGCGTCGATGCACCAGTTTCCTAGATGTGATCGATCGAAGTCGATAACTGGCCGGTGTCAATGGAGGGACAGCCGTGCGTACCCCGTCTCACTGGCGCGGCGCCGCCGCGCTGACCAGCGCCGCACTCATCGCCGTCATCGCGCTCGGCGCATCCCCCGCCGTCGCGCGGTACGGCGGACCGGCCGGCCCGCCGACCCCGACCGCGCTCTGGGCCAGCACCAACGGCGTCGCGATCAGCCTGACCTGGCAGCAACCGCCCACCGGGCCACGGGTCCACTCCTTCCGGGTGTACGAGGGCGGAGAAGTGGTCGCCCGCACCAGCACCACGTCGACGACGATGAACGTGCCCTTCGGGTCGTCGCACGCGTACACCGTCACCGCCGTCGACCGGCACGGGCGGGAGTCGGCGCCGACCGACCCGGTAACCGGCCGCTCCTGGCTCTCCGGGGTCAACCCGGAGTGTCTGCCGACCCCGACCCTGCCGATCACCGTCACCGCCGTCACCGCGTCGGCGGTCTCGCTCTCCTGGCCCCGGCACCCGCTCGGCGACGAGCTGGAACTGCGGGTGAACGGCGTCAGCCTGGGCTGGACGTCGCTGACCAGCGCCCGGGTCGGCGGTCTGGCACCCGCCACCGATCACCAGATCCAGCTCTACCGGCTCAACCCATGCGGTCCCGGATCCGCCGAACCGGTCGGCTCGGCCAGCGCCACGACCGCCGCTGGCGATCCCGCGCGGCACGGCCCGCCTACCGGCCTCACCGTCACCGGGCGCACCGACACCACAATCAGCCTGGCCTGGACCGCACCGGCCGGACCGCCGCCGGACCGGTACGCGATCTACGAGGGCGGCACCCGGGTCGCCGTCAGCGTCGGCACCACGGCCACCGTCCAGCGGCTCTTCCACGCCACCTGGCACCGCTTCACCATCGCCGCGCTCGATTCCGCCGGCAACGAGTCGGCGCACAGCCCAGCGGTGTCAGCCAGCACCGAGACCTGCCTGAGCAGCCCGCCCCGGCCGGTCGGGCTGGTGGCGACCGCGCTCTCCCCGTCGTCGGTGCGGCTGAGCTGGACCTTCGACGCGACCGCCACTTCGTACACCGTTTGGGACGGTGACACGGCTGTCGCCACCTCCCGCTACCCGGAGACGGTGGTCTCCGGGCTGCCGTCCGCGTCCCGGCATGTCTACCGGGTCATCGCGACCCTCCCCCAGTCCTGCGGCGAGACCCCACGCTCCGCTCCGGCGCGGGTCACCACCGCACCCGGTCCTGCCGCCCGGCCGGCGGCGCCGGCGTCGCTCGAGGTGACCGGCAACGCCCCCGGCAACTGGCCCACCGACGCTCGGCTCACCCTGGTGTGGTCTGCCTCCACTGGAGGCGAGCCTGCTGTCAGCTACCGGGTGTACGAGGGAGCGACCGTCGTCGGCGAGACCGACGGGACCCAGCTGACGCTGCCGGTGGGCGGGGCGACCTGGCACACGTACACGGTGGTCGCCGTCGACGCCGCCGGCAACGAGTCGGCGGCCAGTCCGTCGGTGACCGCGCAGGGCATGTTCTACCCGCCGCCGTAGGACAGGCGACGCGGCCCGAGGGGGTTCCGGTCCGACCGTCGCACGCGCGGGGCTGCGGCAGACCGGCCGTACGTAGGCGGGCGAGGTGGAGCCGGCCGGAGTTCACCCCGTCGTACAGGGACACCGTGAGTGGCGGGTGGTGGTCGGTGCGCCGGCGAGATGCCCCTCGCCGGCTCCGAGGGGCCAAGGGTGTGTTCGATGGCTTGATGCCAGAGGTGCATCTTGATGCACCTCTGGCATCAAGCCTGAACCGGTAGTCCGGACCATAGAGGTAACCTATCGCTGCAAGGACAGCACCTAAAGTCACCAACGCGTATAGACGTCGACGATGGGCCCGATCTGCGGTGGCAGCCGGCGGATCAAGCCGCTGAGGTGGCTCAGCGACGGCGGCCCGGCCCGCCGGACGACGATGCAGGCCTTCTGGTGCGGCGCTTGGCGGGCTGCTGCTGGTTGGGCGCGGTGGCCTGTGGCGGGCGCCGCCGGTCGGCAAGGTTCCAGTGGTAACGCTCGTACAGCGCGATCCCGGCGCAGACGGAGACGTTCAGCGACTCCGCGGCCGGGTCGATGGGGATCGACACCGAATGGCGGGAGATGTTCTCGAAGGAGCGCGACGTGCCGGTCTTCTCACTACCCAGCAGCAGGGCGAGCTGCTCGTCCGCGTCGCGTAGGTCGCTGACCGCGAGATCGCCGTCGGCGTCGAAGGCGATCAGCGGGATGCCGGTACGCCGGAAGTAGCCGGTCGCCTCGGCCCGCGACGCGAGCACGATCGGCAGCGAGAAGACGTAGCCCCGGCTGGCCCTGATCAGCCGCCGGTCCGCGATGGTGGTCAGGTCGCTGTCCACCAGCACGATGCCACCGGCGCCGAGCGCGAACGACGTCCGCACGATGGCCCCGATGTTGCCGACGATCTTCACCCCGTCCAGGACGACGAGGTCGCCGGTCGTACGGGACAACTCGTCGAAGCTCCACGGTCTCGGGACCCGGGCTATCCCAAACGCCTTGGGCTTCTTGTCGGTTCGGAACAGGTCGTTCATGATCGGGGCCGCGACCAGGCGGACCGGGATTCCTTCCCGCCGGCATGCGGTGACCACCTCGCCGGGCAGCGGGCTGGTCTGCACCCCGTAGACCTCGATGAACTCCAGCCCGGCGTGGATCGCCTGGACCAGCGGCTCGGCGTCCTCGATCAGCACGGTCCGCACGACGGATCGCGAATGCTTGGTGACGTCGATGATCCGCTGGACGGCCGGATCCGACCGCTCGGTGATGACATCGAGTTCCGCCACGGCAACGACCCTAACCCACCCCGGGTCCGGCCCCGCCGTCGAGCGCCGGCGCCGCACCGGGTTTGCCGCCCCGATCCAGGGGTACGCGCCGGGGATGCTGCCCCACTGACCGGGCGGGTCCACCCTCCCGCCCGGCCGAACCGCACGGGAGGTGTCCGATGAGCCAACCCCGCGACCAGATGCAGGAACGCGGCTGGGATCCGATCGGCAGTCTGCAGTCGCTCTGGTCGGAGCTGGGCCGAGTCTTCGGCGGCGACGCCGGCGTACCCGAGGTCGAGCTGCTGGACACCGACGACGGCTGGCGGGTGGTCGCCCGGCTGCCCGGCGTCGCACCGGAAGAGGTGGCGGTCGAGATCGACGGCGCGGACCTGTGCCTGCGGGGCCGGTCCGAGCAGGAGGTCAACGTCGACAACGGGCTGGCGGAGACCGGTTCGACCGAGCGCGGCTTCGAGTACCGGCTGCGCCTGCCCAGCGGGGTGGACGTACACCGGATGGACGCGGTGATGGACCACGGACTGCTCACCGTCACGATGCCCCGGGCCGAGCCGGGTGGCCGCCGGTCGATCACCGTGGGCCGGCCGCAGCACCAGCAGCCGACCGCCGGTTCGGCGGCTGCCCGGTCCGGCCGCGCCGAACAGGTCCGGATCACCACGGACGGCGCCGGAATCGCCGCCGAGGAGATCGATCCGGCCGCCGACCGGGAGATGCACCATCCGTACGCGGGTGAGGCGGACCCGCAGCGGCAGCAGGCCAGCACCGCGCGATGACCGCCGACCCGGCCCGGCCGGCCACGCTGGGCCTGACCGTCGACGCGGCCAGTGACCGACTGGTGCCGGACGTGCACCGGATCGCGGTGCTGCGCGCCAACGCGCTCGGTGACTTCATTTTCGCCGTACCGGCGTTGACGGCGTTGCGGGCCGCGTACCCGCAGGCGGAGCTGGTGCTGCTCGGCGCGCCCTGGCATGCCCGCTGGCTGGATGCCCGGCCAGTGGCCGACCGGCCGGGCCCGGTGGACCGGGTGCTGGTGGTGCCGGCCGCGGACGGTATCCGGGCGGCGCAGCCCGACGACGAGCCGGTCACGATGACCCAGTTCCTGGACCGGGCCCGGCGTGAGTCGTTCGACCTGGCGGTGCAGTTGCACGGCGGCGGGCGCAACAGCAATCCGCTGGTCGCGGCGCTGGGCGCGCGGGTCACCGCCGGGCTGCGGGCGGCCGACGCGCCGCCGCTGGACCGCTGGATCCGGTACGTCTACTACCAGCCGGAGGTGTTCCGCTACCTGGAGGTGGCCGGGCTGGTCGGCGCCGAACCGGTGACGCTGCAGCCCAAGGTGCCGGTGACCGGCGCCGACCGGGCCGAGGCGGACCGGGTGCTCGGCCCGGCCCGGCAGCCCAGGGCGGTGCTGCATCCGGGGGCCAGCGACCCGCGCCGACGGTGGCCGGCGGAACGGTTCGCGGCGGTCGCCGACGCGCTGACCGATCGCGGTTTCGAGGTGCTGGTGACCGGCACCGGGCCGGAGCGGGACGTGGTCGCCGAGGTCAGCGCGGCGACGGCCCGGCCGGTGCGGACCGTGGTGGACGAGTTGAGCCTGGGTGGCCTGGCCGGGCTGCTGGCCGGCTGCGCGGTGCTGGTCGCCAACGACACCGGCCCGCTGCACCTGGCGGCGGCGGTCGGCGCGCCGACGGTGGGCATCTACTGGATCGGCAACCTGCTCAACGGTGCTCCGCCGGTACGTGGCCGACACCGCCCGCTGGCCGCGTTCACCATCCACTGCCCGGTGTGCGGGATGGACGTCAGTACGGTCGGCTTCCCGGCCCGGGGCGGCGGGCGCAGCTGCGGCCATCAGGAGTCGTTCGTCACCGACGTGCCGGTCGCCGAGGTGGTCGACGCGGTGCTGGAGTTGGCCCCTGCGGAATCCGGCGCACCGGGCGGCAGGCACCGACGGTCCGCCCGGGTGCCGGCCGCCGTCAGGGCGGCGGGTCGCCCGGTCTGACCAGCTGGTGCCGGTAGGCGAACACCACCAGCTGCGCCCGGTCCCGGGCGGCCAGCTTTATCATCGTACGGTTGATGTGGGTCTTGACGGTCAGCGGCGACAGATGCAGCCGCTCGGCGATGTCAGTGTTGGACAGTCCATGCGCGACCAGCACCAGGATCTCCTTCTCCCGGTCGGTGACCAGGTCGAGCTCCGGTGGCTGCCGCACCGGCGGTTGGAGGTCGCGGATCAGCCGGCTGACCAGCCCACGGGTGGCCCGGGGCGACAGCAGCGCCTCGCCGTCGGCGACCACCCGGATGGCGGTGACCAGATCACCGGGGGCCACGTTCTTGCCCAGGAATCCGCTCGCCCCGGCCTGGAGAGCGTGGATCACGTTGTCGTCGTTGTCGAACGTGGTGAGCACCAGCACCCGGACTCCGGCGAGGCGTTCGTCGGCGCCGATGCGCCGGGTCGCCTCGATGCCGTCGACCCGCGGCATCCGGATGTCCATCAGGACGACGTCGACCCGGTGGCGGTGGCACAGCTGGACGGCCTCGGCGCCGTCGGCGGCCTCACCGACGACTTCCAGCCCTGGAGCGGCGTCCACGATCATCCGGAAGCCGGCGCGGATGAGGGCCTGATCGTCGGCGAGCAGCACCCGGATGGTCACGTCGCCTCTCCTCGGTGGTGCCGGTCCTCGGTGGTGCCCGCGGGAGCGGGCGTCGGCCGTGGCCGGTCCGGCGGGTTGAGCCGGTCGGCCGCGCGGTCGTCGGTGGGCAGTTCGGCGCGTACCCGGAACATGCCGTCGCCGGTCGGTCCGGCGGTGATCGTGCCGTTCGCGGCGGTGGCGCGTTCCCGCATACCGAGCAGCCCGAACCCGGTACCCCGGCCGGATCCGGTACCCGGACCGGATCCGGCGGTGACCCGGTTGGTGACCTCGACGCGGAGCGTGTCGGCGGCGTACTCGAGGTCGAGGTCGGCACCGCCGTCACCGTACCGGTGGGCATTGGTCAACGCCTCCTGCACGATGCGGTACGCGGCCAGGTCGACCACCGCCGGCAGCGGCCGGGGCTCGCCGCGCTGCCGGTGCCGTACGGCGAACCCGGTGGCCGCCATCCCGGCCAGCAGGTCCGGCACCCGTTCCAGACCCGGGGCCGGTTCGGCGTCGCGTACCTCGTCCGGGTCGCGGAGCACACTGATCACCGACTTGATCTCCGCCAGGACGGTGTCGGCGGCGGTACGGATGTGCCCGAGCACCGGCCACACCCGGTCCGGCTGGTGGCGCAGCACATGGTCGGCGGCGCCGGCGTGCACACTGATCACCGCGATGTGGTGGGCGACGACGTCGTGCAGCTCCCGGGCGATGCGCAGCCGCTCGTCGACCACCCGGCGGCGGGCCTCCTCCTCCCGGGACAGCTCCGCCTGCCGGGCCCGTTCGGTGACCTCGGCGACGTACGCGCGGCGCATCCGGACCGAGTCGCCCACCCCGGCACCGCCGAAGATGATCGCCGCCACCGTGAGCTGCTCGGTGTTCCACCAGCCGAGCAGGTGAACGACCGTGCCGGTGGCCATCAGCGCAGCCCAGACGAGCCCGGCGTAGAACCACGGCCGGCGACGCGGGCTGTACAGCACGGCCGAGTAGGTCAGCAGCCCGACGGCGATGAACAGTCCGTCCGGTGGGCGACCCAGCGTGATGGTGATCATGGCGAGCACAGTGGCGGCGGTCAGCACCGGGACCGGTCGCCACCGGCGGATGAGGGCCAGCGCGGCGCACAGCACCGCCAGCACCGTCATCGCGGGGTGGGTCGAGGTGACGCCGATGAACAGCACCGACAGCACCCCGGTCGCGGTCAGCACCACGTCGCCGAGCAGGCCACGGTAGTCGCCCAGCAGGCCACGGTAGCGGTCGTAGGGCTGGAAACTCCGTCGACTGCGCACCGCTGACACGGTCACGACGGTAGAACGCCGGGCCGGTCCCCAGCGACCTGTTCCTGCGGTACCGGCGACCCACGCGGCTACCGCATCCGCAGTACCCAGCCGCCTGCACCGGTCGGACGACGCACCCGCCCGCCCCCCGCGATCGTGTAACCACCCCTGAATCCCGGGGTTTCACCAGCAACGGAGGATGGTCGTGGCGACCTTGTTCTACCGGCTCGGGCGGGCGAGTTTCCGGCACCGCCGACTGACCCTGGTCGTCTGGGTGGTCCTGCTCGTCTCGTTCGGGCTCGGCGCGGCCAAACTGTCCGGGCCGACCAGCGACGCCCTGTCCCTGCCCGGCTCGGAGTCGTGGCGGGCGATGGACGTGCTGGGCGAGGAGTTCGGCACCGGCACCACCGCCTCGGTGAAGGTGGTGTTCACCGTGCCGGACGACGCGACGTTGACCGGCCCCGACGAGCAGGAGGCTGTGCGGGCGACGGTTGCCGAGCTGCGGCGACTACCGCAGGTCGCGACGGTTGACGACCCGTACGAGACGCAGACGATCGCGCCGGACGGCCGGACCGGGTACGCCGACGTCTCCTACGCGGTGGACGATCACGAGGTGACCGCCGAGTCCCGGGCGGCGCTGCTCGCCGCCGGCGACACCGCCCGGCGGGCCGGCATCGGCGTCGAGTACTCCGGCGATGTGGTCACCGAGGCCGAGGAGGGCGCCGCCGCCGAGGCGTTCGGTCTGCTGGTGGCCGCCGTGGTCCTGCTGATCACCTTCGGTTCGCTCACCGCCGCCGGCCTGCCGCTGCTGACCGCGCTGATCGGGGTCGCCGTCGGCCTGCTCGGCATCGGGATCGCCTCTGGCTTCCTCGACCTGACCTCGAACACCTCCGCCCTGGCCACCATGCTGGGCCTGGCCGTCGGGATCGACTACGCCCTGTTCGTCATCTCCCGCTACCGGCACGAGCTCGCCGCCGACCGCGACGCGACCGAACATCCGGGCCGCGACGCGGCGGAGGCCGCCGGTCGGGCCGTCGGCACCGCCGGGTCCGCCGTCGTCTTCGCCGGCCTGACCGTGGTCATCGCGTTGACCGCGCTCGCCGTGGTCCGGATCCCGTTCCTGACCGCGATGGGGATCGCCGCCGCCGGAACCGTCGCCGTGGCGGTGCTGATCAGCCTGACCCTGCTGCCGGCCCTGCTCGGCTTCGCCGGCCGCCGGGTCCTGCCCAGGGCCCAGCGGCGCCGGCCCACCGGCAGCCGGATCCCGTTCGGCGAACGCTGGGCGCGCGGCGTGGTACGCCACCGGGTGCCGGCGCTGATCCTGTCGGTCGTCGCGGCCGGTGTCGCCGCGATCCCCGCGCTCGACCTGACGTTGGCGTTGCCCGACGCCGGCACCGCCGCCCCCGAGTCAACGCAGCGCAAGGCGTACGACCAGCTTGCCGCCGGCTTCGGAGCCGGCGTCAACGGTCCGCTGATCGTCGTGGTGGAGACCGCTCCCGGCGCGGCGATGGCCGCCGCCGAACAGGCCCGGCGGTACGTCGCCGGTCTCGCCGACGTCGTGGCGGTCACCCCGCCGACTGCGAACCCGACCGGTGACACCGCGATCCTCCAGGTCGTGCCCGCGCACGGGCCGACCAGTGAAGACACCAAGCAGCTGGTCCGTGCCATCCGCGCCCACCAGCCGGACCTCGGCGCGGCTACCGGCGGCGCGGCGTTGTCCGTCACCGGTCGGGCCGCGATCGACCTGGACGTGTCGGAGCAGATCGACGACGCGCTGCTGCCCTACCTGGCCGTCGTGGTCGGCCTGGCGTTCGTTCTGCTCATGCTGGTGTTCCGCAGCGTCCTGGTGCCGATCAAAGCGGCGGCGGGTTTCCTGCTGTCGGTGGTTGCCTCGTTCGGTGCCCTGGTCTTCGTGTTCCAACAGGGCCACTTCGCCGAGCTGCTCAACATCGCCTCGACCGGTCCGGTCGTCAGCTTCATCCCGATCTTCCTGATCGGCATCCTGTTCGGCCTGGCCATGGACTACGAGCTGTTTCTGGTCACCCGGGCCCGGGAGGAGTACGTGCACGGCGCCGCCCCGGACGACGCGGTGGTGGCCGGCATGCGGCACAGCGCCCGAGTGGTCACCGCCGCCGCGCTGATCATGGCCAGTGTCTTCGCCAGCTTCGTCCTCGCCGACGACAGCGTCGTCAAGTCGCTCGGGTTCGCGCTCGCCTTCGGCGTCGCCGTCGACGCCCTGCTGGTCCGGATGACCATCGTCCCGGCGGTGCTGTCGCTGCTCGGCCGGTCGGCGTGGTGGATGCCGAGGTGGCTCGACCGGATCCTGCCGAACGTCGACGTCGAAGGTGAGCGGCTCATCCGGCGGTTGGCGTCAGCCGGCACCAGCGGCGTGCACCTGGACCGACGGGGGGAACAACTCCCGGACGTCGTCGGGCAACGGTAGCTGCACCCGGTACAGCACCCCGGCCGGGCAGTAGCCGGCGATGCGGTCCAACGCGGACCGTACCCCGTCGCGTACCGTCCGGTCGTCGGTGTCGTACCGGCCGGTCCGCCGCCGGATCCGCCGGACCAGCTCGGCTGCGTCGAACCGCTCCGGCGCCCCCGCTCCGGCCCCATCGGCGGTTCCGTCCCGGTCCGGGCGGTGCTCCGGGTCCGGTCGGGCCGCCATCGCCAGCAGCGGCGGCAGCGCGTCGACCAGCAGCGCCGCCTCGCCGTCGGGCAGCAGTTCGACGAGGGTACGCAGCACCGCCACGTCCAGCTGCCAGATCGTGGTGGTCGGGCGGGCCAGCCGTACCGTCACGGTCCGACCTCCTGCCGCTCGTGGCGCGGCCCGCTGTCGGCCGCCGGCGGCTGGTATCCGGCCGCGTCCTCCTCGTCGAGCAGCAGCTGCCAGCATTCGACCCGCCGGTCGGTAACCGTGGTCGGTGACTCCAGGTGGAACGCGCCGCTGGGCACGATGCCGGCACCGCCGTAGCGGCTGAGCACCGCCAGCTGGGCGGCTACGTCCTCGCCCTGATGGTCGACCGGCATCCGGGGCCAGAAGTCGAAGCCACCGGCAGCGACCAGCTTGGCCCGGTCGAACAGCACGCACCCGCCGATCCAGGACACCCGGTACGCCCGCCACTGGCCTTCGCCCAGCTGGAGCCGTTCGGTGACGTGCAGCAGGTTGGCGGCCGAGTGCAGCCGGGCCCGGGACCACTGCGGCGTACCGGGCCGGATCCGCTCCGGCTCCGGCCGGCCGTCCCATTCGACGTACCCGTCGTGGTCCTGCGGCCGCACATCATCCAGGTAGGACAACCCGTGTACGGCGTTGCCGACGAAGCCGCAGCGCAGTTCGGCGATCGCGGTGACCAGCCGGTCCACTGTGCCGGGGGCGAGCCAGACGTCGTCGTCGAGCATCAGCACCAGCCGGGCGGTGGAGAGACTGAGCAGGTACGCCCGATGCTCGGCCAGCCCGCGCCGGGGCAGCCGCCGGGTGAGCAGGACCGGGTGACCGGTGTGCCGCAGCGCCCGGACCATGGTGGCGGCGGCCGGGTCGGCCCACGCCGGACCGCCGTCGGACTGGTCGCTGACCACCACGCCGAACCCGTCGAGGGCGTCCTGCGCGGCGAGCCCGGCGAGCGTGGCGGCCAGCTCGGCGGGTCGGTTGCGGGTCGGGACGAGTACGTCGAGCAGCCGGTTGCGGCGGAACTCGACCGGGTCCCCGGGCGGCAACGGTCGACTCATCGGGCTCCTTCCGGGTGTGCTTCGGGTTGCGGGTGTGCTTCGGGTGCCGGGTGAGTTTCGGGCCGGCCGGCCGGCCCGCCGGCCGGGACGATCGGAGCGGCTGCCGACCGGATCCGGTCGATGACAGCCGAAGTGGACCGGTCCGCGACGTAGCCGAGGATGTGCACCGCCCCGCCGAGCCGGCGGACCAGCGGCGCTTCGGGCACCATGTCCGGCGGGTAGTCGCCGCCCTTGACGTAGACGTCCGGGCGGATCCGCTCGATCAGCCTGGCCGGGGAGTCCTCCTCGAAGACCACCACGTGGTCGACGCTGGTCAGCGCGGCGAGCACGGCGACCCGGTCCTCGACCGGGTTGACCGGCCGGTCCGGCCCTTTGAGCCGTCGCACGCTGTGGTCCGAGTTGACGGCGACGATCAGCAGGTCACCGAGGGCGGCGGCCTCCGCCAGGTAGCCGACGTGACCGCGGTGCAGCACGTCGAAGCAGCCGTTGGTGAAGACGATCCGGGCTCCGGCGGCACGCTGTACGCGTACCTGTTCGACCAGGTCGGCGGGGTCGGTGCCGGCGGCCGGGAACGCCTCGGTCAGCGCGGCGGTCAGCGTGTCGCGGTGGCAGACGCAGGTGCCGCAGTCGCGCACGGTCAGCGCGGCGGCGAGCTGGGCCAGCTCGGCGGCGACCGGCAGGGTGGCGCCGGCGACCACCGACAGGGTGAGAGCGGCCAGATAGGCGTCGCCGGCTCCGACGGCCCGGCTGGCCGCGACCGGTTCGGTACGGCAGTGGTGCGTGGCGCCGCTGCGGTCGCCGACCACCGAGCCGTCGGTGTCCAGGGTCACCGCCACCAGGTCGGCCCCGGTTGCGGCGTGCAGCCGGGGCAGCAGTCGCCGGGCGGCGGCGACCCGGTCGCGGTCCGGCGTGGGTTCGCCGACGGCCGGTGCGGCCTCGGCGATGCTGGGCGTGATCAGCGTCGGCCGCAGTCCGGCCCACCGGGTGAGGTCGTGGGCGTCGAGGGCGACGGTGCCGTAGCGGTCCCGGTGCCGGATCAGCCACTGCCGGATCCGGTCGGGCAGCGCACCGAGCCCGTAGTCGCAGATGACCAGGTCGGGCCGCACCACGTCGGGATTCGCCCTGGTGCCGTCGACATCCGGCTCGGCTGGGCCGAGCCGGATCTCCTCGGTGCTGGCGACGAGCGCGGCGAGCAGCCGTTCGACCTGTTCGGCGGGGAGTGGACCGGCCGGGCCGCCGTCGTCCTCGCGGAGCAGGATCTGGTCGGCGGCGAGCAGTCGGCGTTTCACCGGGGTACGGGTGCCCGGCTGGGCGATCATCCGGTCCTGCACGCCGGCCCGGTGCAGGCAGCGCGCCACCTGGTCGCCGACCGGGTCGACGCCGATCGGGGCGACCAGCAGTGGGCGGGCGCCGAGCGCGGCGAGGTTGACTGCGGTGTTCGCGGCACCGCCGGCGGCGACCTGCCGCCGGTCCAGGGTGAGCACCGGGGCGGGTGCCTCCCGGCAGAGCCGGGTGGAGGTGGCGAACCGCCATTCGTCGAGCATCGCGTCCCCGACGACCAGGACGGGTCGCCCGGACCACAGCTCGACGAGGTCGGCGGGTCCGGCGCCGTCAGGCGGGCCGGTGGGGTCGGCGGGACCGGTGCCGTCAGACGGGCCGGTGGGGCCAGCCAGGCCGGCGCGGTGCCGCCGGTCGTTGGACGAGGGCCGCATGGGGCAGCGGGTGCCCGGGACGGGCACGGTCAAACGTGCGGGTCGGTACATGTCGGGGATCACAGATAAATCGGTTGGCTTTCCGCCCCGGCATGGCAGAATGCTTGTAGCAAGCAACTATCGGATGGGGTGAGATCGGCGGTGCACACCGACCCGCCGACCGGTCCCGACGCGGAGCTCATCGCCCTCGGCAAGCAGTTCGGCGTCTTCCACCGGTCCGTGCACATGTTCTACCAACGGCTGCGGTTCGACCCGCCGCTGGAGCGGGCGGCGTACACCCTGCTGGTGCGGATCGCCGGCGACCGGCCAGCCCGGCTCAGCGTGCTCGCCGACGGCCTCGGCCTGGACCTGTCCACGGTGAGCCGCCAGGTCGCCGCGCTGGAGGCGGCCGGGCTGGCCACCCGTACGCCGGATCCCACCGACCGGCGGGCCAGCGTGATCGCGGCGACCGAGCTCGGCGTGCAGGTCTACACCCACAACCGGGCGGTCTGGGTGGGCGCGATGCGGGACCTGCTGGCCGACTGGACCCCGGCCGAGATGAGCGAGTTCGGGCGGCTGTTGACCCGGCTCAACGAGACGATCACCACCCGCTACGGGGGGACGGATCCGGCGGATCGCTGTCCGCGGGGGGAAGGGGAAACACCACAATGACGACCACCGAGGAGCGGGTCGCGCCGGCACTCAGCCGCCGGCAGATCCTGCTGCTGCTGGCCAGCCTGATGACCGGCATGCTGCTGGCCGCGCTCGACCAGACCATCGTCGGGGTGGCGCTGCCCACCATCGTCGGCGAGCTGGGCGGGATCAACCACTACTCGTGGGTGGTCACGGCGTATCTGCTGGCGTCCACCGCGTCGACGCCGCTGTACGGCAAGACCGCCGACCTGATCGGCCGCCGACCGGTGTTCCTGTTCGCGATCGGGATGTTCCTGCTGGGCTCGCTGCTGGCCGGCATGTCGCAGAACATGACCCAGCTGATCGTCACCCGGGGCCTGCAGGGGCTCGGCGCCGGCGGCCTGATGACCCTGGCGTTCACCATCATCTCGGACGTGGTGTCGCCCCGCGACCGCGGGCGCTACCAGGGCCTGTTCGGCGCGGTCTTCGGCCTGTCGTCGGTGGCCGGGCCGCTGGCCGGCGGCTATTTCGCGGAGACGAACTGGCGCTGGATCTTCTACATCAACGTGCCGCTGGCGATCATCGCGATGGTCATCTGCTGGTACGTGATGCGGCTGATCCCGTTCCGGCGGCGGGACCACGCGATCGACTGGCTCGGCGCGACCCTGCTGGTGGCCGGGGTCAGCGCCATCCTGCTGGCGCTGAGCTGGGGCGGCGGCGAGTACGCCTGGGGCTCCCCGGTGATCATCGGACTGTTCGCCGTCGGCGCGGTCCTCGCCGCGATCTTCCTCGTCCAGGAGTCCCGGGTCGCCGAGCCGATCCTGCCGCTGAGGCTGTTCCGGGAACCGACCTTCGCGCTGGCCAACGCCGCCGGCTTCGTGCTCGGTCTGGCCATGTTCGGCTCGATCATCTTCATCCCGCTCTACCTGCAGATCGTCAAGGGCGCCTCACCGACGGCCAGTGGTCTGCTGATGCTGCCGATGATGGCCGGCATCATCGTCACCTCGGTGGCCGCCGGGCGGGCGATGACCCGGTACGGCCGGTACAAGTGGTTCCCGGTGGCCGGCTCGGGGGCGCTGGTCGCCGGCGGTCTGCTCTTCACCCAGCTGGAGGTGACCAGCCCGCTCTGGCAGGCGTTCCTGGTGATGGTGGCGGTCGGCGTCGGGCTCGGGCTGTCCATGCAGTCGCTGGTGCTCGCCGTACAGAACGCGATCCCGCTGCGCGACCTGGGTGCCGGCACCTCCACGGTGACCTTCTTCCGGACGCTGGGTGGCTCGTTCGGGGTCGCGATCCTCGGCGCGGTGCTCAACGCCCGGCTGACCGGCGAGCTGGCCGACCGAATGCCGGCCGCGATCGCCCAGCTGCCACCGGAGCAGGCCGCCGACATCGCCGCCGCCGGAGGCGCGGAGATCTCGATCGACCAGCCGGCGGTGATCCTGGCGTTGCCCGACCCGGTCCGGGACGCCATCCAGTACGCCTTCGTGGAGTCGCTGCACACGGTGTTCCTGGTGACCGGCCTGGTCGCGGTGATCGCAGTGCTGATCACGTTGGTGCTGCCGGACCGGGAGCTGCGCGGCGAGGTCGAGTCGCAGGCCACCTCAGCCGACCTCGCCGGATAGTCCGGAGACGGACCGGACGGTCCGGTCCGTGCCGGCTCTACTTCAGCACCAGCTGGCCGGAGTGCTCGAAGGCGGCCAGGTCGGTGAGGGTCTCGCCGACGGTGCCGGCCAACGGGGCCGGCATCTCGGCGTGCGCGAAGAACCCGGCGTCGGTGGTCTCGTCGGTGACGGTCAGCAGGTCGCCGGCGAAGCCGTCGACCCGGAAACAGACCACGAACAGCTGGTACGTGTCGTCGAACATGTTGGTGAAGGTGTAGTCGGCGCCGGTGTGCATGGCGAACGGGGTGACACCGGCGGCCCGCAGCCCGGTCTCCTCGTAGACCTCCCGGGCGGCGCAGCCGGCGATCGACTCACCGAGTTCCATCGCGCCGGCCGGTAGCGCCCACAGCCCGTTGTCCGACCGCCGGATCAGCAGCACCCGGTCGTCGGCGTCGCGGACCACGCACCGGGCACCGACGAACATCAAGGTACGGTCGCCGGCCAGCGCCCGCAGTTGCCCGAGGTACGAATCCGCCCAGGAGATGCTGGCCATGGAGCAACCTTAGGCGAGGCGGGCGCCAACGTTCGCGTGGCCGGACGACTGCAACTGCTCCACGCCCGTTGGCGGGCTGGTCCTGACCTGCTACGCTTTCACCTGTCAGAAAAATATGACACGTGAAGGAGAGCGATGACCCCGGCCACGCCCTCCGGTGACGATCTGGTCGAGAAGCTGGCGGCGCTGGCCAACCCGCTGCGACTGCGGATCATCGCCAGGCTCGCCGCCGGCCGGGACTACGTAAGTCACCTGTCCCGCGAGATTGGTATCAGCCGTCCACTGCTGCACATGCACCTGCAGCGGCTGGAGGCCGCCGGCCTGATCGCCGGAAGTCTGGAGCTGTCTGCGGACGGCAAGGCCATGAAGTACTACGAGGTCGTCGACTTCGACCTGCAGCTGACTCCGGCCGCGCTCGCCGAAGTGGCGGCCACCCTCACCGAACCGGACCCGTCCAGCTCGAGTCCCGCCCGCAAGGAGAAGTCCTGATGTACGTCTTCGCCGCCGAGGGCGGCAACACCTGGCCAGATGTCGTGTTCATCCTCGGCGTACTGACCCTCGGCGTGTTCCTGATCGTGGTGGTCGTCGCCTCTCTGCACGAGTTCCGCAAGACGAAGCTGCTCGCCAGCCAGGAGGAGGCGATGCGTCAGCTTGTCCGCCGCTACGAGCAGCTCGCCGAGAACTCGGTCGATACGCAGCAGCGGGTCGCGGCCGACCTGGCCGAGCTGCGGACCAGGACCAGCGCCATCGAGCAGATCCTGCGGACCGTCGAATGAGCGCCGGTCGGACCACCCCCGTCACCGACACCATGCGGGCCGTCGTCCAGGACCGCTACGGGTCCGCCGAGGTGCTGACCGTGCGGCAGCTGCCGTGTCCGTCCATCACGGACAAAGATCTGCTGGTACGGGTACAGGCTGCCTCGGTCAACTACGCAGACCTGGTGTTCGTCACCGGTGAGCCGTACCTCGCCCGGTTGGCCTTCGGCCTGTCCGGCCCCCGGGCGAAGGTGCGCGGGCGCGACGTCGCCGGTGAGGTCGTCGCGGTCGGCGCGGCGGTCTCCGGGTTCCGTCCCGGTGACCGGGTGTACGCCGAGATCGACAGCGGCAGCTTCGCCGAGTACGCCGCCGTCCCCGCCGACCGGGCCTGGCGTACCCCGGCGAACGTCACCCCAATGCAGGCGGCGACGGTGCCGCTCGCCGGCGTCACCGCCTGGCAGGGGTTGCGGGACCACGGCCGGCTCCAGCCCGGTCAGCGGGTGCTGGTCAACGGGGCCTCCGGTGGGGTCGGCACCTTCGCGGTGCAGCTCGCCAAGGCGCTCGGTGCCGAGGTCACCGGGGTCTGCCGGGACCGCAACGTCGACCTGGTGCGCTCGCTCGGCGCGGACGACGTCATCGACTACACCCGGGAGGACTTCACCCGGTCGGGCCGGCAGTGGGATCTGATCTTCGATGTGGCGGGTCGGCACCGGCTGACCGACTGCCGCCGGGCGCTGACCCCGCGCGGGACGTTGGTCCTGTGCGGCGGTACGGGTAGTCGCTGGTTCGGCCCGGTGGGCCGGCTGCTGCGGTCGAAGGTCTGGGCACCGTTCGTCAGCCAACGGGTGACCGGGTTCCTGTCCGCGCCCGGACAGCAGCCGCTGCGGGAGCTGACCGAGTTGATCGAGGCTGGCCGGATGGTCCTCCCGGTGGAGCGGACGTTTCCGCTGGACCGTGCGGCCGAAGCGGTGCGGCTCTTCGCCGAGGAGCACCCCCGGTCGAAGATCGTCATCGAGGTGGCCCCGGCCAACTCATGATCGACACGCGGTGGTCGGCTCCGGTACCCGGCCGAGCCGCCGGTGCGCGACACTTGTCGACGACCCGACAGCAGGATCGAGCCGTGCACGGGAGCGGAGCCTCGGCGGATCGGAGGTGAGTGGCGTGCTGCTGGACCGGCGATGGGTCGTGGCGCTGCTGACCGCCGTCGTGGCGGTCGCCGCGACGGCGGGATGCACCGGGTCTCGGTCGGCCGAGCCGGCGCTGGTGCCGGTCGTCCCCGGGCGGGCCGCGTCGGCCGCGCCCACCGAGCAGTTGCGGGTCGAGGTGCTGGCCCGCTACCCGCACGACACCGCCGCGTTCACCCAGGGGCTGGAGCTGGCCGGTTCGGACCTGTACGAGGGCACCGGCCAGTACGGCGAGTCCGAGCTGCGGGTCGTCGACCTGGCCAGCGGTACGGTGCGGCGTCGGGTGAGCCTGCCGGACACCGCCTTCGGTGAGGGCATCACCGTGCTGGAGTCGCGCGTCTGGCAGATCACCTGGCGGGAGGGGGTCGCGTACGAGCGCGACCGGGAAACCCTCGACGTGCTGCGCGAGGTGACCTACGACGGCGAGGGCTGGGGCATCTGCCACGACGACGCCGGGGACCGGCTGGTGATGAGCGACGGCACCGACCGGCTCACCTTTCGTGACCCGGCCACGTTCGAGCCGACCGGGTCGGTCACGGTGACCCGCGACGGTACGCCGCTGCGCGACATCAACGAGCTGGAGTGCGTCGACGGCCAGGTCTGGGCGAACGTCTGGCGGACCGACGAGATCGTCCGGATCGACCCGACGAGCGGGCAGGTGGTCGCCGAGGTCGATGCCGGTGACCTGCTGACCGGTGCGGAGCAGGCCGGAGTGGACGTGCTCAATGGCATCGCGGCGGTGCCCGGCACCGACGATTTCCTGATCACCGGCAAGTACTGGCCGGCGCTGTTCCGGGTCCGGTTCGTCCCAGGCTCCTGAGTCCTGGCCCCGGTGCCGTCGGCGTTGGAGTCGTTGGAGTCGCTGGTCAGCGTGGTGCACCGACGACGGCGCGGAGCGCGATGTCGACGGAGGCCTGCAGCTCCTCGCGGCTGGCGCCGGCCGCCGCCTGGACGGCGTGTCCCTCGCTGAGCGCCATCACGAACCGGGCCAGCGCCCGGGCGTCCACCCCGTCGGGCAGGTCGCCGTCCTCGGCCGCGCGGGACAGCCGTGCGGCCACGGCGGCTTCGGTGGCGGCCCGGCCGGCGGCCAGCATCTCGGAGATCTGGGCGTTCTCCGGCGAGCAGCTCAGGCCGCCCTGGACGGAGAAACAGCCGGCCGGGTGGCTGTCGGCGGTGAGGCCGTCGGCGCTGGCGCGCAGGAGAGCTTCTATCGCGGCGTACGCGGTGGGCTGGTCGAGCGCGGTGCGCACGGTGGCCAGCTGAGCGTCCTGGTAGCGGGCGAGGGCGCGCTGGAACAGCTGCTCCTTGCTGCCGAACGCGGCGTACAGGCTCGGCCGGTTGATGCCCATCGCGGCGGTGAGGGTGCTCAGCGAGGCGCCTTCGTAGCCGTACCGCCAGAAGACCTCAGTGGCCCGGTCGAGGACCGCTTCCTCGTCGAAGGCCCGGGGTCGGCCGGCGGGGTGTGTCCCTGTGCCCATGCGCCCACTTTACCGCTCGGTACAGATCGTGACCGGGCTCACCAACCGATCGGTACAGAATCTGTTACGGTTCCTCCCAACCGATCGGTACAGAATGAGGGCGGACCGGTTCCGCCGCCGCTGGGAGGAGACACATGTCAGTCGCACTGGTCACCGGCGCAAACAAGGGTCTGGGCTTCGAGACCGCCCGGCAGCTTCTCGCGTTGGGTCACACCGTCTACCTGGGCGCCCGCGACGTCGAGCGGGGCGAGCGGGCCGCCGCGACGCTGGGCGCGCGGTTCGTGCAACTCGACGTCACCGACGACGCATCGGTACGCGAAGCCCTGGCGGTGGTCGCCTCGGCCGAGGGCCGCCTCGACATCCTGGTGAACAACGCGGGCGTCCTCGGACTCGACGCCGCCGACGGGCCGGCGGCCCTGCGGGTGTTCGACACCAACGCGGTCGGCATCTACCGCGTTACCGAAGCGGCGTTGCCGCTGCTGCGCAAGTCCGAGAACGCCACGGTGGTCACGGTGTCGAGCAGCATGGGTTCCTTCTGGGCGGTGACCAACCCGCAGCGCCCGGAGTTCGGCCTATCGGCGACGCTGTACGCGGCGTCCAAGGCGGCGGCCACCATGCTCACCGTCCAGTACGCCAAGGCTGAGCCGGGCATCAGGTTCAACGCGGTCGAACCCGGCTTCACCGCCACCGACATGACGGCCGCCATGGCCGGCGGACGGCCAGCGGCGGACAGCGCCCGGATCATCGTGCACTGGGCCACCCTCGACGCCGACGGTCCCACCGGGACGTTCCACGACGAGTCCGGTCCGCTGAGCTGGTAACGAGCAGGAGGGGGACGGTGACAACGACGATCGGGATCATCGGTGCCGGCGAGGTCGGCAGCCAGATCGCGCGGGCGGCGGTGTCGGTCGGATACCAGGTCGTCATCGCCAACTCCCGGGGACCAGAGACGCTGGCCGGTCTCGTCGCCGAGCTCGGCCCGGCGGCGCGGGCGGCGTCCGCCGCGCAGGCTGCGGCCGCCGGCGACTTCGCCGTCGTGGCGGTGCCTCTCAAGGTCGTCAACGACATGCCGGTCGACGAACTCGCGGGCAAGATCGTGCTGGACACCAACAACTACATGGTCTGGCGCGACGGCAACATCCCGGTCCTCGACTCCGGCGAGAAGACGGTCCACGAGTTACGTCAGGAACAACTCCCGACGTCCAAGGTCGCCAAGGCGTTCACCCACATCCAGGCGCCCCGGCTGCTCACCGCCGGCCGGCCAGCGGGTGCCCCCGACCGGCTGGCGCTGTCGGTGTCGAGTGACTTCCCGGACGCCGTGGCGCTGGTGACGCGGCTGTACGACCAGTTCGGGTTCGACACCGTCGACAACAGCCCGCTGAGCGAGTCCTGGCGCAGTGGTCCGGGCCAACCCGTCTGGCTCCGGCACGCACATCAGAACCGTGACGAGTTGATCGTCAACCTGAGCAAGGCGCGGCGGGTGATCCCGGGCTGACCTGCGGACCCCTGGGTTGACCTGCGGTTTGACCATGCTAGCTTGCCGACATGAAAACCGTTACCGTTTCCGCCGGGCTGGCGGTGGTGCTGGCGGTCGGCCTGGCCGGCTGCGCCACCGCCAGCCCCGACGCCGACGCCGGCACCGCCACGACCCCGGCCGACGTCGTCGAGATCACCAACTGCGGCACCACGCTGACCATCGCCGCACCGCCGCGCCGGGCCCTCGCCATGGAGCAGAACGCCACCGAGATCCTGCTCAGCCTCGGCCTGGCCGACCGCATGATCGGCACCAGCTACCAGACCGACCCGGTGCTGCCCGAACTCGCCGACGACTACGCGGCCGTACCGGTGCTCGCCGACCTCTACCCCAACCGCGAAGCCGTCCTCGACGCCGCGCCCGACTTGGTCTACTCCACCTTCACCTCCGCGTACGGCCCGGAGGCCGCCGGCCCACGCGCCGACCTGGCCGCACTCGACGTGCCCGCCTACCTGTCCCGCTTCGCCTGCGAGGACCCCGCCACCGGCGAGAGCGCGGTCGACTTCGACGGCATCTTCGCCGAGATCACCGAGATCGCCACCATCTTCGGCGTCACCGAGCGGGGCGAGGAGCTCGTCGCCGACCAGCGTGGCCGGCTCGACGCCGCCATCGCGGCCGCCACCGCACCGGCCGACACCAGCCTGCTCTGGTACTACTCGGGCACCGCCACCCCGTACGTGGCCGGCTCCGGCGGGCTGCCCGACGCGATCAGCACCCAGCTCGGCGTCACCAACGCCTACGGTGACGCCGAACAGACCTGGCCGGCCGGCAGCTGGGAGGAGATCGCCGCCCGCAACCCCGACGTCATCGTGCTGGCCGACCTGACCCGGGGCGGCGACGGCGACAGCGCCCAGGCCAAGATCGACTACCTGCGGAGCAACCCGACCACCGCCGCACTCGACGCCGTCCGGGCCGGCCGGTTCATCACCGTCCCCGGATCGTCGATGGACCCGTCCGTACGCAGCATCACCGCCGTCGAAGCGGTCGCCGCCGGCCTCAAGGAGCTGAACCAGTGACCGACCTGACCACCGATCCCGCACCCGACCCGACCACCACGCCGCTCGACTCCGCCGAGGCGCGGCGGCTGCTCGACCTGTGGGACACCCAGCAGGAGGCGTACGTCGCCCACCGGGAGAACCGCTTCCAGGCGATGCGCGACGTGCTGCGCCTGCACCTCGGCGACCAGCCGGCCACCGTGCTCGACCTGGCCTGCGGGCCCGGCGCCCTCACCGACCGGGTGCTCACCGAACTGCCCGCCGCCCGCTGCGTCGCCGTCGACTACGACCCGATGCTGCTACGCATCGCCACCGCCGCGCTCGCCGACCACGGCGACCGCGCCGACGTACGCGACGTCGACCTGGTCGCCGACGATTGGGCCGACCGGCTCGGCGTCGACACCGTCGACGCGGTGGTCAGCTCCACCGCCCTGCACTGGCTCTCCCCGGCGCAGCTGCTCGCCGTCTACACCGCCGCAGCCGGGCTGCTGCGCCCAGGCGGCATCCTGCTCAACGCCGACCACCTGCGCTTCGGGCCGGAGCATCCGACGCTGGCGGCGGTCGCGCAGCGGCACGACGACCGTACCCAGCAGGCCGGCTTCGCCGCCGGGGCGCTGCGCTACCAGGACTGGCACGCCGAAGCGGCCCGGGTACCGGCGCTCGCCGCGCTGGTCGCCGAACGGCAACGGCGGTTCGCCGACCGGCCGCAGCAGCCGGACTCGCCGCTGCAGTTCCACCTCGCCGCGCTGCGTACCGCCGGCTTCGCCGAGGTCGGCACCATCTGGCAGTACCTCGACGACCACGTGGTGTTCGCCCGACGATGACCCTCACCCCGTCGCGAACGCCGCCGACCACCCGGACCCGGGTACGGGTGGCACGGGGCACCCGTACCCGGACACCGGTGTTGATTTTCGCCGTCGCCGCGCTGGCGCTCAGCGTCGCCGGGGCGACCACGATCGGCACCGCCGACCTGACCGTCGCCGACGTGTTCCGCACCCACGCCGTTCACCTCGGACTGCCGGTGACCGGGCTGCCGCCGCTGGCCGACAGCATCGTGTGGAACCTGCGTACCCCCAGGGTCCTGCTCGCCGGCCTGGTCGGCGGCGGCCTCGCGGTCTGCGGCGCGGTCCTGCAGGCGTTGACCCGCAACCCGCTCGCCGACCCGTACCTGCTGGGCATCTCCGCCGGGGCGTCGACCGGCGCGGTGTCGGTGCTGGTCTTCGGCCTCGGCGTCGGCACCGCCGCGCTGACCGGCGGCGCGTTCGTCGGCGCCGTCGCCGCGTTCGCCGCCGCCCTGGCCATGGCCGGCCGACGATGGACCGAACCGTCCCGGATCCTGCTCGCCGGGGTCGCCGTCGGCCAACTCTTCGCCGCCGTCACCAGCCTGATCGTGGTCTCGGCCGCCTCACCGCAGCAGACCCGGGGCGTCACCTTCTGGCTGCTCGGCTCGCTGACCATGGCGAGCTGGCCGTCGGTGGCGCTGGCCGCCGCCGTCACCACCGTCGCGGTGGGAATCTGCTGGGCGGCCACCCCGGCGCTCGATGCGTTCACCTACGGCACCGACGTCGCCCAGTCCCTCGGTTTCGCCCCGGCGAAGGTCCGGGCGGCGCTGTTCACCACCACGGCGTTGCTGGCGGCGGTCCTCGTCGCGGCCAGCGGCGCGATCGGCTTCGTCGGGTTGACCGTGCCGCACGCCGCCCGGTTCCTGGTCGGCTCCCGGCACCGGATCCTGCTGCCCACCTGCGCGATCATCGGCGCTACCTTCCTGATCTGGGCGGACACCGCCGCCCGGACCGTGTTCGCGCCGCAGGAGGTGCCGGTCGGGGTGGTCACCGCCCTGCTCGGGGTGCCGGCGTTCGCGCTGCTCATCCGCCGTCGGCAGGCGCCGGCATGAGACTGCGCGCCGAGAAGATCAGCTGGGCGGTACGCGGGAAGCCGCTGCTCGCCGACGTCACCCTCGACGCGCCCGACGGCGCCCTGGTCGGGCTGCTCGGCCCGAACGGCTCCGGAAAGTCCAGCCTGCTGCGGGTGCTCGCCGGCCTGCAGCGGCTGGACACCGGGCGGGTGCTGCTCGACGGGGTCGACACCCGATCCATCCCGCGCCGGGCGCTGGCCCGGACGTTGGCCCTGGTCACCCAGCACACGGCGGCCGACGTGGACATGTCGGTACGTGACGTACTGCTGCTGGCCCGGATCCCGCACCGCCCGCTGCTCGCCGCGACCACGGCGGCGGAGGTCGCCGCCGCCGAGCAGGCGCTGGCCGACGCCGGGCTGCCCGGGTTCGGGGACCGTCGCTGGTCGTCGCTGTCCGGCGGGGAGCGGCAGCGGGTCGACATCGCCCGTGCGCTGCTGCAGCAGCCGCAGGTGCTGCTGCTCGACGAGCCGACCAACCACCTGGACATCCGCCACCAGCTGGACCTGCTGGAGCGGCTGGCGGCCGGATCGACGACCGTGATAGCGGCGCTGCACGACATCAACCTGGCGGCCCGGTTCTGCGATCAGATCGTGCTGCTGCACGCCGGGCGGGTGGCGGCGGCCGGGCCGCCGGCGCAGGTGCTGACGCCAGCCCGGATCGCCGAGGTCTACCAGGTGACCGCCGACATCGATGTGGACTCGGTCGGTCTTACCCGCGTCCATCTACGTCAGAGTATCGACTCAGTCCACTCAGGCTAGCCGAATTGGGAACCATGGTTTACTCATTGACAGTGAGCGATCAGCCCCGTAGCGTGACGGCCGATCGGTTCCAAGGTCTGGCACGGGGGAGTAGCAGATGACATTGGATCGTGGTGCATCCGTGCGCGGGCTGCGGCGGCTTGCGGTGCTGATCGTGATGGTGCTCGGGGTGCACGCCGTGGCCGCCGCTCCGGCGGTGGCCGGACCGACCGGGCACGAAACTGCGAAGTCGAGCAACGTCGTCGCGCCGATCGCGCCGGACATCGACTCGCCGGAGTACCTGCCACTCGACGCCGGCGAGCACACCAGTGCCTGCGCCGAGGACAACCAGCACCGTGGGTCGATCGGTGTGTACGGCACCTTCACCTTCCACTCGCCGTCCCCTCAGGTCGTCAAGTACCTGTACGGCTTCAACACCAACCCCTTGCCGGACAACGTCCTGGTGCCCGCGAGCGTCGGCGCGCCAGTGTCGGTGCGCTGGATGCCGGACGGTGACGGGCCGAACCTCGTCACCGTGCAGGCGGTCGACGCCGACGGCTGGCGTTCACCGATCGCCACCTGCCTGTTCTCCGTACCGACTCGGCTCGCTGCTGGCGAGTGGCCGCTCGACGACGCGGCCGGTGCCACGTCGGCGGCGGACGCGCGCGGCAACCATCCGGCGGCCGCCGGCAGCGGCGTCACGTTCGGCGTTCCCGGGTCGGAGTGCGCTGACCTGGGCGCGCAGTGCCAACTCGGCCGGGCGGCCCAACACACCGGCGACGCAGCTACCAGCTACCTGGCTACCAGCAGTTCCGGCCTGATCGACACGTCGACCGGGTTCGGTGCCAGCGCCTGGGTGCGGTTGACCGACAACTCGGTCGACCGGGTCGCGGTCAGCCAGGACGGCACCGACGCACCCGGCTTCACCCTCGGCTTCGACGCAGACAGTGGCCGTTGGGCGTTCGAGATCGCCGCATCGGACTCGCCTTCACCGGCAGTGTGGTCGGTGACCAGCACCGCGCCGGTCATGCTCGGCGAGTGGACCCACCTGGCTGCCGCATACGATCCCGAGCTCACCACGATGACGCTGTACGTCCACGGCGACGAACAGCCGGTGGCGCTGCGTCAGTCGGTGTGGGCGTCGCAGGGTGCGGTGCAGATCGGTCGCGCCGTCAGCGGCAGCGGCTACACCGCGGGCTGGGCCGGAGACTTGGCCGACGTCGCGGTCTTCGACCGCGTACTGGTGTCCCGCGAGGTGCGGGACCTGTCGGCTCGGCCGACGACCTCGTTCGGCTACTGGCCGTTGGACGAGGCCACCGACGGCGACAGCCCGGAGTACGGCGGCGGTGCGGACCTGCGGTTGTATGGCGATTCGCACCTGTATACCCCGGATATGGACGAGGACCCGTTCGTTGAGACCCCGCTGGTAGGCGATGGGCATCTGGTGCTCGACGGAGTCGACGATTGGGCGCAGACCGACGGACCGGTCGCGGTGACCGACCGCAGCTTCACCGTCGGCGTACGGGTGCGGTTGCCGGGCCCGAACTGCGGAGACACCGATCAGGCGGTGCTGTCCCAGGCTGGTACGACGGCCAGCGGGTTCGTCATCCGCTGCAACGCCGCGTCGAATCGCTGGGAGCTGGTCCTGCCACACCAGGACACCACCGACCCGGCGTCGACAGTCATACAGGACAACTTGACCTACCCGGAATGGGATTACTTCGGCCAGCACCTGGCGGTGGTCTACGACTCGGCGCGCCAGGAGGTGAGACTCTACGTCGACGGCTACCTTTCTGCGACCGGCACTGCCGCGTACACGGCCGGCTGGCGGGCGAACGGCGGCCTGCAGGTGGGCCGGGCGTTGCACAACGGGAGCTTCGGCCAGTACCTCACCGGCGTCGTCGACGAGGTCCGGGTGTACGCGGGAGCCGCCGACGCGACGATGATCGCCCGGATGGCTGGAATGGCGGGTGGCCCGATCGGGTGACCGTTCGCTGAGCGTGGCCTGCGTACCGGCACAGGGTGCGCAGGCCGCCGCGCTCAGCGCAGGCAGGAGTCGTCGGGGTCGATGGTGGTGGTGATGCGTCGGCCGATGTCGCGTAGCTGCCGGCACTGGGCCTTCGTCATCGGGTCGAAGACGAGTCGGCGCACCTCGGCGACGTGCCCGGGTGCCGTGGCGACCAGCTTGTCCCAGCCGTCGTCGGTCAGCGTCGCGAGCGTGTAGCGGCCGTCGGTCGGGTCCGGCGTACGGCAGACCCAGCCGCGCTTTTCCAGCCGGGTGACGACCTGTGACAGCCGTGACAGTGACCCGTCGGCGATCATGGCGAGCCGGCTCATCCGCATGGTGCGCTCGGGTGTCTCGGACAGCGCGGCCATCACCTGGTACTCGAAGTGGCTGATCCCGGCGTCGCGCTGCAACTGCCGGTCGAGGGCGCCCGGCAGCCTGGCCAGTACGCCGGCGAGGGCGAACCAGGTCTCCAGTTCCTCCTTGTCGAGCCAGTGCGGCTGCTCGGTCGGGGTGGCCATGTCGTCGAGTCTAGCTTCAAGCGTCAAGTGATCACGAGAGCTGCGTCACTTGACGCTTAAAGTCATGACGGACTAGCCTCGCTTCAAGCTTAAAGCGATCCGACATCGGAGACAGATATGAACATCGTTCTTTGGGTACTCGCCGGCCTGCTCGCCGCAGCGTTCCTCGGCGCGGGGCTGATGAAGGTCAGCCAGCCGAGAGAGAAGCTCGTCGAGAGGGGCATGGGCTTCGCCGCCGACTTCCCGATGGGTCTGGTGCGGACCATCGGCGCGCTGGAGATCCTTGCCGCGATCGGCCTGATCCTGCCGGCGGTCACCGGCATCGCCCCGGTGTTCGTGCCGCTGGCCGCCCTCGGCCTGGTCGCGATGATGATCGGTGCCGCGATTGTGCACTTCCAGCGCAAGGAGTACCCGGCGATTCTGCCCAACCTGGTCCTCCTGGCGATGGCCGCCGTCGTCGCCTGGGGCCGCTTCGGCCCGTACGCCTTCTGAGCCGACCCGCTCGATCCGACCCGCTCGATCCGACCCCGCCGGGGTCACAACCGGAAGAGATCTGACCAATGCCTGAGCTGTTCGAGCCGGTGACCATCGGCAAGTGGAACCTGCCCAACCGGGTGTTCATGGCACCCATGACCCGCAACCGGGCGCAGCCCGACGGGGTGCCCAACGAGCACGCCGCCAGCTACTACCAGCAGCGGGCCACCGCCGGCCTGATCATCACCGAGGGGGTGCAGCCGAGCGCCGTCGGGCAGGGCTACCCGAACACCCCCGGCCTGCACACACCCGCGCAGGTCGACGGCTGGCGGCGGATCGCCGACGCGGTGCACGCCGCCGACGGGCGGATCGTCGCCCAGCTGATGCACGCCGGCCGGATCGCCCACCCGGACAACAAGCACGGACAGGAGACGGTAGCGCCGAGTGCCGTCGCCGCCGACGGCACCATGATCACGGCCACCGGCATGCAGCCGTACCCGACGCCCCGCGCCCTGACCACCGACGAGCTGCCGCAGGTGGTCGACGAGTTCCGGCAGGCGGCGCGTTCGGCCGTCGACGCCGGCCTCGACGGGGTCGAGCTGCACGGCGCCAACGGCTACCTGCTGCACCAGTTTCTCGCCCCGCCGACCAACCAGCGCACCGACGGGTACGGCGGTTCGCCGGCCGCCCGTGCCCGGTTCGTCGCCGAGACGGTTGCCGCCGTCGCGCAGGAGATCGGCCCGGAACGGGTCGGCCTGCGGCTCTCCCCGGCCAACGGCGCCAACGGTCTGATCGAGGACGACCCGGCCGAGACCGCCGCCACCTACCGGGCGCTGGCCGACGCGATCGCCCCGCTCGGCCTGGCCTTCCTGCACCTGTCGATCGACCCGGCCGATCCGCTGCTCGCGGACCTGTCGGCCCGGTTCGGCGGCCCGGTCGTCGTCAACACCGGGTTCGCGTCGGTCACCGACCGGGAAACCGCGCAGACCCTGGTACGCAGCGGGAAGGCGGCGGCGGTCGCGGTCGGTCGGCCGTTCATCGCCAACCCCGACCTGGTACGCCGCTGGCGCGAGCAGGCTCTGCTCAACGAGGTCGTCCAGGCGACGGTGTACGGCGGTGACGCCCACGGCTACACCGACTACCCGTTCCTGGACGGCGGCGCCGGCACACCGGCCGACGCCGGATAGGCCCCGACGGCAGCACTGCGGCCCTGCGGGGCTCCGGTCTCGCGGCACTGCGGGTTCAGCGGACACGATGCCCGGGAATCCGGACAGGACGCGACCGTAGCCTCGTCACCCGCCGCCGGCCCCGGCACCGTCATCGGTATGACCTCGAATCTGCTGCACCGCTGGCCGAGCGCGCTCGGCCTGGGGTGTGCCGTACTGGTGCTGGTGGCCGGGGCCGGGCGTGACGTACTGGCGGTCGTGCTCGGTGTCGCCGTGCTCTGCTACCTCACCGCCGCCGCGACCCGGCGGCGCTGGATGGCCTGGGTCGGCATCGCCGCCGGCTCGGTGGCGGTCGCGGCGAGTGAGCTGGCCGGCCTGCCGTGGTGGGCCGGCCTCGGCTTCGTCGCGGTGGTGCTGGTGGCCGGTGGCCTGGTCGGCGGCGTACCGAGGGCGCCGCTCACCGCGCAGACGGTTGCGCTGCTCGGCTACGGCGGGCTGGCGGTCACCGCGGTGCTGGTCGTGCCGGCGGTCGGGATGGTGCTGGCCGGGCTGGCGTTGGCCGCACACGGCGTCTGGGACGTCATCCACCACCGGCGTGACGAGGTGGTGCCCCGGTCGCTGGCCGAGTTCTGCGTACTGCTGGACGTCCCGTTAGGGCTCGGCTTCCTGGCCCTCGCCGCCACCGGCGCCGTTTCCGGGTGACCAGGCCGACCCGGCCGGGCCGGCCTGGTCACCCGGGGCACCGGTGTGGCTGCTGCGGTACGCGGCCCGGTAACCGGACGGAGTGATGCCGTACCGGTCCATGAAGGACTGGCGCAGCGCGTCGGTGGAGCCGAAGCCACACCGGGCGGCGATCGCGGCCAGCGGTAGCCGGCTGGTGACCAGCAGGTGGGCCGCCGCCTCGGTCCGTACGCCCCGGACGAAACGGGCCGGGTTCTGCCCCAGGTGAGCGACGAACAACCGGGTGAGGTGACGTTCGCTGACCGCCGCGCGGGCGGCGAGCGCCGGCACGCTCAGGTCGGCGTCGGGCGTGTCCCGGATCGCCCGGACCAGGTCGCGGACCAGGCTGTGCTCGGGAACCGGGGCGCTCAGGAACATGCTGACCTGGGCCTGGTTGGCCGGCCGCTGCAGGTAGGTGACCAGCGCGCGGGCGACGTGGCGGGCCAACTCCGCGCCGTGGTCCTCCTCGACGAAGGCCAGAGCGAGATCGAGGGCGCTGGTGACGCCGGCCGCCGTGGTCACCACGCCGTCGCGGATCCACAGCGGACGGGCGTCCACCCGTACGGCCGGGTGGCGGGCGGAGAGCTGGTCGGCGTACATCCAGTGGGTGGTGGCCCGCCGCCCGTCGAGCAGTCCGGCGGCGGCCAGCACCGACGCGCCGGTGCAGACCGAGGCGATCCGGCGGGACTCCCGGGCCAGCCGCCGTACGTGGGCGACCAGCCGGGAGTCCCCGGCGGCGGCGAGGTGCCCCTCCCCGCCCGACACGATCACCGTGTCGAGCGGGCCACGGAGCCGTTCGAGTGCCGCCTGGGCGTGCAGCGTCAACCCGGACTGGCAGCTGATCGGCCGCCCCGCCGGGGCGGCGACCACCAGCTCGTACGGTGGGTCCGCGCCCCGGTTGGCGTAGTCGAACGTCGTGGTCAGGCAGGCGATGTCCAGCAACTCGGCGTCCGGGTAGCCGATCACGGCCACCACCCGGGGCGGGGCAGCGCGGTGGCGGGTCACCTCACCAGCGTGCCGCACACCCGCCAGCTATCTACATGTTGCCGTCGGCCCGCCAGTTCTGGTAATTGCCGCCGTTGCACGGCATGGTGTAGACCTTCCCCTGACGGTCGCTGTCCAGGCAGACGTTTCCGTGGATGTAGTGCTGGAACTGGATGCGGTAGTAGTTGCAGCAGCTGCGGTTCCAGTTGGTCGGCTTCCACCGCTGGTACGGATTGTCCCTGGCGCATGGCGAGGTGTAGACCTGCCCGGCCTGGTTGGCGTCGAGACAGCGACCAGTCTGCTTGTTCACGATCTGGTAGCGCTCCCCGTTGCTGATCCAGCCTTCGTCCCAGTTCTGGTAGTTGCCGCCGTTGCAGCCCATAGCGTAGACGTCGCCGCTGTGGTTGCTGTCGAGGCACAGACCGGTCTGCCAGTTGCGGATGATGCCACCGTCGCCCGGAAGCGCCGCAGCCGGCGACGCTACGAGGGTGAGTGTGGCGAAAATTGAGATGATGGCCAACGCGCTACGGGCCATTCTCCGCTGCCATATCCTGCCGGTCGTACTGTTCTTTTGTGACATGCGTGTTTCCTCGCGGCGTACGATTGTGCACTGAGTCGCCGTTGACCTACGTGCTATTCGGTCGCCTGAGGTTATTTCGCCGACTTTGCGCCGAGCAACACTTCGTCCATGATCACTGGGCGATTGCCGGGTGCCGGGTGCGGGCACCGGTCGACGAGGGCCCGCCGCCGCGGCGGGCCCTCGTCGCCGCCGTCACTGCGCGGGCCCGACCGTGACCGTCGCCGTGGCCGGCAGACAGGAGTTGGTGTCGGCGGTCGCGGTGACCCGGGCGACAGCTCCGGCGCTGCCGGGTGCGGCGGTGATGGTGACCGGATGCTCCGGGCTGCCGGGCCGGGTGACCGTCGGGGTGACGCTGACCCCGGGGTCGCCGGTGACGGTCAGGTGCAGCGCCGCCGAGGTGGTGCAGGCGGACACCACGAACGTCACGATCGCGGTGCCGCCCTCAGGCACCGCCACCTGTGACGGGCAGGCGATCACCATCAGCGCCGGCGGCATCGGCGCGGGCGTGAAGCCGACCTCGGGCGAGTCGGCGGTGGCCGCCGGGGCGACGGTGACGACCCGGGCGAACGCGGTGTGGCGGGGGATGCTCGGCGAGCCGATGCGCAGCGCCGGATGGTCCGGCGGGACGTCGATGCCGTACGGGGCGCTGCTGTCGCTGCCGACCAGGATGTCGTTGATGTAGAACTCGACCCGGTCGATGGTCCCCACGTCGGTGCTGGCGTCGGCGGTCATCCGGACCGCGCAGACCGACACCAGGTAGCTGCCGTCGACCGGACTGGTCAGCGTCACCTCGGGCGCCGGCCCCGGCCCGGTGCCGTCGCACGGGTCACCGTTGATGGTGCAGCCCGGATCCTGCGGTCGGCCGCCGGTCCAGGCACCGACGTACCCGATCTCGACCGACCCGCCGGCGGCGATGATGTTGTTCCACGTTGTCGGGGTGGCGGTGAGGGTCTTGCCGTCCAGGGTCCAGTTGGCGTTCCAGCCCTGCTGGACCGTCTCACCGGCCGGCAGCGTCAGCACCAGTTTCCAGCCGTTGATCGCTGTGGCGCAGTTGTTGGTGATGGTGATGTCGCGGAAGACGCCACCGCTGTCCGGGCCGTTGTTCCAGTAGCTGCTCTCGATTGTCACCGTCAGGCATCCGGCGCTGGTGGCGTCGCCGGCGGCCGTGCCGGTCGCGTGCGCCGGGGCGCTGGTCGCCGCCGTGCCGCTGGCGGCCAGGACGAGGGCGGCGGCGACGCCGGCCGCGGCCCGCCACCACGAGGTCCGGCGGCGGCTGCGGGGCACTTCATCGGTACGGTGGTGCGTCGGTGGGGTGGACGACAACGACATCGGGCTGGTCTCCTTCGATCCCAGGAACCCGTGCCGACCCAGCGGGCCGGCAGGACGGACGGTCCCACAGCTGTCCGCCGGCCCAGGCCACTGTAGGCACCCTCATCGTTACATCAGTGGCTCTCGATGCACAACGGGTGTGACGACGCGCTGGGTATTGCGTGGTGGTCGACGTGTCGGGTGTCGGTGGGTGCGTCCGGGCGTACCCGGACGCACCCACCGCCTCAGCTCAATGTCGGCTCACGTCCGGCGGTCACCAGTCGCCGTTGATCGCCTTCGACACGGTCGTCTGGGTGCAGTAGAGGTCACCGCCGGCGGACCGGTTCTGGTAGCACGTCTTCCAGTAGACGATGCCGTCCTCGTCCATGTTGTAGTTGCACGACGCCCAAGTGCCGGCACCCTCGGAGTTGTAGCAGATGCCGGACCGGCCGTAGTCGGTCCACCAGTACGCGGCGGCCGACGCGCCGTCGGAGTCGCCGTCGTACACGTGGAACCAGTCGCCGTAGTCCTCGAAACAGGCCTGGTTGCCGGTCGAACCCTGGATCAGGCACCGCTCCCAGAGCAGGCCGACCTCGGCCGCACCCTCTGGTGCGCTGGACTTCGCGCCGTACGCGATCGTGTCGACGCTCGCCGGATCGACGGCGACGGTCGTCTCCGCCGTGCCGGAGCCATTCGCCGTGCCTGATGGTGCCGCCGATGCCGGGGCGGCCATGAACGCTGCGGCCGTGACTGCTGCGAACAGCGCAGCCAGGCTGGTACGGATCTTCACTTGTGTTCCTACTTCCTCGTCGTGATCGTCGAAATTCTGCCGACACCTCGGTGCCCCCGAGGCAGAGTTCGTTCGTCAACGAACGGGAGGTACCCCGTAATTCACTTGTGGATCCACTTCAGGTACATGGGCCCGGTAACCTGATGTCCCCCAACATACATAGCCTTCGCTGTCTCCGCGACTCGTCGTCGCGTTCGTGACAGCGGTCCCGGCCGGCCCTGCTGGGACGGCAGACCCTGCTGGGTGGCGGCGCCAGCGCATCGAGGGCTGCCGACGACGTGTCGGTCCGGCCGTGCCCGAGCGGGATGATCGGACGCATCCACGTCGCCGGATCGGTGATCAAGGCACCTCTGCCTGAGGTTGGATCAGGACTGGCTCCCGTAGGATTCTTCCACTTTCAGTTGAGCGTCGAGGCCGTGCTCCTCGGCGAACGCGATAGCCCGCGCCAAGGCTGCTTCCAGCTCGTCCGTGCCGATCTTGGCTGGGTCGAGAAGGTACTGGAGGACCTCCATCACCGACTCCGCCGCCACCTCGTGCGGGATCTCCTCCCGGCGCTTTGCGTCCACCACGGAGGTGATCATCTCCTCGGTCGCCCGCGCATCGACCGACGTGCCTGCGGGCAGGGCGGCGCGAAGCTCCGCGACGAAGCGGATGATTTCGCCACGGCTGGCGCCCTCCGGGTACTGCCGTTGCACGGCGAGGACGAACAAGGAGGTGAAAAGTGCTGCCACCCCGAGCTGGTCCTCGGGCGGAACATCTTCCTGGGCGGTCGGCCCGTCTGCGTCGTCGTCGAGGGCGAGCAACGCCCGTACCAGGGCAACCGCCCCTGGACTAATCTTCTTCACTCCACTCCTCCGCGAGCTGGTCGACCTCAGCGAGGAAGCGGTCCAACTTGTCTGCTGGTGCGTCCGAGAGTAGGTGCCACAGCACGACGAGTTCGGTTTCAAGTAGTGCGCCCTGCTCAGCATCCTCAACGTCGCCGGTTTCGCCGGTCAGGGCCGAGATCAGCATTTTTTCGGCCAGCTCCGGATCAAGATTCAGCGTGGTGTCCGCGAACTTGCTGCGAACCTCGGCGACCAGGCGAATAACCTCGCCCCTGGTTGTCCGCTCCCCGAGCCGCTCGCGTGCGGCGAGGAAAAACGCTGCTCCGAGCACCAGGCCGAGCTCCTGCCACCCTGCTTCGTCAAGCTGCCGGCAGCGCTCCCGATAGGCACCTGGGTCGCCGTGGGTAAGCTCCCGGAGGAGTTCCAGGTACGGCTCGCGGTCAGTCGTCAATTTTCCGCCTCCGAGACTTCCTATCGTCGAGCTTCTTCAGGATAAGGGCAAGCGTTGCCGCGAGTACAATTGCGGCGGACTCGGCGGATTCAGCGTAACCGGGGCTTTGGTTGGAGGGCCCGGGTGTCGAGGGATGTTGCACGGTGGATGTGGTTCCCTTTGGCCCAAGCTGGGTTATCGCATCCGTTATCTTTCCGGTCACGTCGCCAGCGGTCTCGGCATTCTCAACACTCTTCTTGGCGATTCGTCGGTGCCAGCTCTTCGGGCGTGCGGTGCTGGCGACGATCTCCTCGCCGGAGGGCAGGCTGGTATCCGGGTTGGCTCGGCCGACGGGCATCGAGCCGGGCATGATGTGGTTGCCGTACCTGGAGAACGCCTCTGCCGACTTGGCGAGCTGGTTGCCGAGTCGGCCGGCCTTGGCCGCCGCGATCGCGGCATCGTCGACGGCACCCCGGATCTCACTGTGGTCGGACCCGGCGCCGGCTTCGTCGAGGTGCCGGTGCGCCTGGGCCAGGTCCGCCTGGGCGCGAGTAGCTCCTGCGGCGGCTTGGTCCAGTCGCTCGACGGCGGTACGGAGCTGGGCGACCACGTCGGCCAGGGTCACCCGAGTTTTCTCCGGTACACCCGGGCATGCTCGACACACGCATCGATCCGACGGATGGTCAGCTCAACCTCCCTGATCGCAGCCTTGAAGTGCTCCCGGCCTTCGTTGACGCAGTCGTGCTGGCTGTCGTGTACGGTGCGCAGCGCCAGGTCACCCGCTTCCGCCGCGACTTCCGCAAGCTGCTCGATGAGCTTCTTGGCCTCCTCGGCGGCTTCGATGGCCAGCCCGATACGCACCTTGACATCGTTGACCGACATGTAGGCATCCGTCCAGACAGGGGTGACGCAATCCGCGACGTGTTGCGCCTTCGGTGACGTGAAGGCTACCGTCTGTCCGCTACGGGGACGGTCTACTGGTAGACGCAGTGATCAGCGGCGGTGCTTGGTTGGCTGCTTGGCGAGATGTCTGGACTGCGGCATATGTGTGCCGCGTTGCCGGGACGCTCTTCACCGACCGTGACGGGCGGTCGGTCGTTGTCCACTCCGCTCGCCGCGAGTTGAAGCTGATGTACGTCAACCCGGCGGGATAACGTGCGTCAGCTTCAACTCGAGACCGAGGGTGTGGTGTTTGGCCGCCCGTGTCGGCGTTGGTGGTCACTGAGGGCGAGAGTGTAGCCGGGTGGGCGAGTCTGACGCCGGTGGGCGGGTCTGACCAGGGCGGTTCGCCCCGGCCGGGGTCGGCGTCGGGCTAGCCGGTCGAGTGGTCGGCAACGTAGGTGCCGCGTCCCTGTTGGCCGATGATCAAATTGCGGTCGTGGAGGAGCGACAGCGCGCGGTAGACCGTACCGGTGCTGACGTCGTAGGCATCGGCAAGCTCGCTGGTCGACGGCAGCTTCTCGCCGGGAGCCAGCTCGCCACTGTTGATCTTGGCAGCGATGTCGTCGACGATCTCTCGGAACGACGGTTTTGCAGTTGGCATGGGGTGTCTCCAGTTGGTTCGGCACCCTGATCGTGCCGCACCTGGATGACTTACTGCAATAACTAAGCCAAGTTGGTCCCGCAAAGGCGGGGTAGACATGCTGTAGTAAGTGCAGTAAGTTGAGCCGTGGTCGTCTCCGGTTGGTTCGGCAAAACGGATCGGGCGGCGGCTGAGCAGGTGGTATTGCATCGCCGGGTGGCCGGCAGACGCGGACGGTCAACCTAGACGAGTTGTTCCGAAGTCCGGATGCTCCTATCGATGTCAAGCGGCCAGTTCAAGATCATTTGATGTGATGATCTGGTAGAGCTCACGGGCGACGTAG